>Ga0187892_10003104_pt1 | contig 31103 bp, 9 predicted proteins | sample MA1701073metaG_FD_139345 | JGI IMG/M metagenome (GOLD analysis project Ga0187892, IMG submission 139345) | Bio-ooze microbial communities from a basaltic lava cave in the Kipuka Kanohina Cave System on the Island of Hawaii, USA - MA170107-3 metaG ...
CGCGACGTCGACGCTAGATGCCAGCCTCGTCACTTCGCATAGCGTGACGCTGTCGAATTTGCAGGCGAACACCACGTATCACTACCGGGTCAAGTCCAAAGACGCCGCGGGGAATCTGGCGGTGAGCCCGACGGCCGCAGGCGGTGATTTGACTTTTACCACGTCGTCAACGCTACAAGCTTTCGACATGACGCTTGAAGCGGAAAACATGCCGATTAAAACCAACGGCGATCCGCGGCCGCAGAGCTGGGTGCTCTGGGAAAATGGTTATATCGCGGAGAATGTGAATTTTCCCGGCACGAGGGTGTATCAATTCACTTTGCGCGCGATGGGCAATCTGGTTGAGGACGAATGGTCGCAGGCCGAGCTGCGCATCGATCAAGATGAAAAAGCCGTCATCACGGTGAGCGCCGATGGGTTGACGGAATTTACCGTCGAATTCACGGTTGACGCCGGCACGCACGAAGTGGCGATTGCGTTCATCAACGATCTTGATAGTCCGCCGGACAATCGCAATCTGTACGTCGATTGGCTGCGGATTCAGTCCGCCGGCTCCGGCCCAACGGACACGCAACCGCCTTTCATCTCGAATATTGTTTCAAGTAATCTCACGACTTCAGCGGCCACGATCAACTGGACAACGGATGAGGCGAGCGACTCGCAGGTGGAATACGGGTTGACGGCCAGTTACGGTGTGTCGACGCCGCTGCATCCGGCGCTGTTGACCTCACATAGCGTGACGCTGTCGAGTTTGCAGCCGAACACGACGTATCATTACCGGGTCAAATCCAAAGACGCGGCGGGCAATCTTACGGTCAGCGGCGATTTTTCTTTCACCACCAAGGCCTCGCTGCAGGGCAATGTCGCTTTTGCGAATGTGCAAGACATTTTCAACAACAACTGCGTGCGTTGCCATCAGGGCGCCGGCGCGCCGGCAGAATTGGTTTTGCTTCCCGGACAAGCGCGCGCCAACATTGTGAATGTCCCGAGCACGGAATATCCGCAATGGCAGCGGGTGCAGCCCGGCGATCACGCCGTCAGTTGGCTCTACGAAAAAATCAGCAATCCGAACCCGCTGTTCGGCAGCAAAATGGAAAACCTGTCCGCCGACGAGATCGACCTGATTGCCAAATGGATCGATCAAGGCGCTTCCGAGACGTCGGTTCCGCCTTATGTTGATCTCCAATTTCGCACCACGGCCTTGGCCAATGCCGAAGTGAATATCGCGTACAATCTTGGCCTCGTTGTGTGGGGCGGCTTGCCGCCGTATCAATTCAGCCTGGCAGGCGGATCGCTGCCACCCGGCCTCGATCTTGATCCGGCAGCCGGCATGATTGTGGGCACGGCAACGGCAGCGGGGAGCTATAATTTTACCATCCGCGTCAGCGACAGCCAGACGCCGGCAGCCGCGCTTGAACACGATTACAGTATTCAAGTGTTGGACACGCAAGCTCATTGGCAGGTGCCCGCCGGTTTCAAGGTTGAGAATGTCCTGAGCGATTTGTATTTGCCGGTGAACATCGCGTTTGTGCCGAATCCCGGGCCGAACCCGGATGATCCGTATTTTTACGTGACGCTGCTGTACGGCGAGATCGTCATGGTGCAGCGCGATTTCCAAAAACAAACGTATGCCAGCGGGTTGCTCAATTTTTCGCCGACCGGCGAGTTTCCCGGCAGCGGCGAGTGGGGCGTCACCGGCATCACGGTCGATCCGGCCAGCGGCGATGTTTTTGCCTCGATGGTTTATGAAGATCCGCCGCAAAGCGGCTATGTCTTCAATAAAGTCGAGCGATTTCAGAGCACCGACGGCGGGCGCACGGCTGCGTCTCAGACAACGATTTTTTCCAATGTTTATGCCGGCGTTTCCCATCAAATCCAGGCTGTGACCATCGGGCCGGACGGAAAGTTATATGTAAACATTGGCGACGGGTGGATACCCGAGGCGGCGCCGGATGTCAGCGATTTGCGCGGCAAAGTGTTGCGCATGAATCTCGATGGCAGCAAGCCGCACGATAATCCTTTTTCCGATAGCTACGTCTACGCCACCGGCTTGCGCAATTCCTTTGGCGCGGATTGGCGTTCAGCCGATGGCAAGTTGTATATCAGCGACAACGGCCCGGCCAGCGAAGATCGTCTCGCCAAAATCTTGCCCGGCGAGGATTATGGCTGGCGGCTGGAATCGCCGGACTTGACCAAAGGCGCGATTTTTCTTTGGACGCCGACCGTCTCGCCCGTGGGAATGGATTTTCTGGAAAATGATGCCTTTGCTTCTAACTATCAAGGCCAGCTTTTCGTCGGCTTGTCCGGTCCGGCTTACTGGCACGGGCCGACGGAGCGCGGCAAGAAAATCCAGCGCTTCAAACTCGATGACAATGGCAACGTGGAGAGCGAATCGATCTTTCTTGATTATGTCGGCAACGGCAAGGCCTCGGTGATCGGCGTGGCGTTCGGGCCGGACGGACTTTACTTTACCGATCTCTACGGCGAGAATGGCTTTGATGAATTTGGCCAGGTACACGGCAATATCTACCGTATTCGCTGGGTGGGCACGACCGCGACCGCGCCGGCTGTGACTGTGCCTACCATCAGTCAAGTTCGCATTGACAGCGTTTCGGCTTCCCGCGCTTTGATCAAATGGAGCACAAATAAACCAGCAACTTCGGTTGTTGATTTTGGCGCGACGGCGAATTACGGCGCCACGGTTGCCGATACGAATCTCGTAACCGAGCATCAGGTTTGGTTGTATGGGTTGAACAGCAAGACCGCGTATCATTTCCGCGTGCGCAGCCGTGATGCCGCCGGCAACGAAGCGGCGTCGGGCGACAGTTCATTCGTTCAAACCGGATTGTCTAAGCTCGATGCCGGCACACTCGACGCCGCTGTTGTTCCAACGGCATTCGCGCTGCAAAATTATCCGAATCCGTTCAACGCCGCCACGCGCGTTCGGTTTGCGCTGCCGCAGGATTCGGAGATTCAACTCGCGGTGTTCGACGTCGGCGGACGCTTGGTGCATGAATTGTTCAACGGCTCGCGCCCGGCCGGCAACCACGAGGTGATTTGGGACGGCCGCAATCGCGAAGGAAACGAATTAAGCTCCGGCATTTATCTCGTGCGCCTGCGCTATCGCGCCGAAAAAACCAAAACGTGGTCGCAGATCGTGCAGCGGGTGATGATGATGAAGTGATGCTGGATGCTGAATGTTGGATGCTCGTACTCCTACTCCTACTCTTACTCGTACTCGTACTCGCTTTTAAAGCTTTTGAGAAGCGAGTACGAGTAAGAGTAGGAGTAAGAGTAAGAGTAGGAATTTGAGCAGAAGCAAAGAGATAGATCGCCGCGAAATGGCCGATCAATCAAGCTGATTTGAAATAAATTTTCTATAAAATGGGGTCAGAGTTTTTCCGGGGGTAACCGCACTTACTCCCTCACTCAATCCTCACACAAACTGGCGCCATCGGCGCCAAAATAACTGGGTTCATCCTTAATTAGGGGGTTTCATGCAAAGAACTATTTTTGTCTGTTTATTGTTAGCTGCCTCGTTTTGCCGGGCCCTTGCCGGCGATCTCAAAGTAACTTGGGAGCCGAACACCGAGCCTGATCTCGCCGGCTATTTCGTTTATTATGGCCCAAAATCGAAACCACAGGCCAACCGTATCGACGTTGGCCGCCAGACAGAGTACCTCATTCAAAATTTGACAATCGGAGAAACGTATTATATCTCCGTCACTGCCGCCGATCAAGCCGGCAATGAAAGCCTGCCTTCCGAGCTTGTTTCCGCCCGGGTTGTAGGCGATCTCGGCATCACGCTCGAAGCCGAAAACATGCCGATTAAAACCACCGGCAGCGCGCGCCCGCCGGGGTGGGGCATGTGGAGCAATGGTCAACTCGCCCAAACCGTGAATTTTCCTCGCACGGATTCATACCGGTTTACTTTGCGAGCCTACGGCAGCATTGCCGCCGGGGAATGGTCCAAAGCCGAACTTCGCATCGATCAGGTCGCGCGCGCGGTGATCACGGTGAACACCCCGACGTATGCGGAGTTTACCGCGACGTTCAGCGTCACCACCGGCGCCCACCAAGTGGCGATTGCGTTTATCAACGACCTGTACAATCCGCCGGAGGATCGCAATCTTTGGGTTGATTGGCTGAAGATTCAAGCTGAGCCGAGCAATACTCAGCCGCCAGTGATTTCGAATGTCAACGCGAACAACATTACCGCTTCATCCGCGACGATCACCTGGAACACCGACAAAGCCAGCGACTCGCAAGTGGAATACGGTTTGACGGCGAGCTACGGCACGTTGTCGACGCTTGATACGGCGATGGTCAATTCACATAGCGTGATGCTGTCAAGTTTGCAACCGAACACGACGTATCATTATCGCGTCAAATCCAAAGATGCTGCGGGTAATCTCGCTGTGAGCGGCAATTTCACGTTGACCACCTTGCCCGATGTGACACCGCCGGTGATTTCCAATGTCGCCGCCGGTAATATTACGACTTCAGCCGCGACGATTACCTGGAACACGAACGAAGCCAGCGACTCGCAGGTGGAATATGGTTTAACCGCGAGCTACGGCTCGTCGTCGCCGCTTGATGCGGCAATGGTCACTTTACACAGCGTGACGTTGTCGAATTTGCAGCCGAACACCACTTATCACTATCGCGTCAAATCCAAAGATGCTGCGGGTAATCTCGCGGTGAGCGGTAATTTCACTTTGACCACCTTGCCCGATGTGACGCCGCCGGTGATTTCCAATGTCGCCGCCGGTAATATTACGACTTCAGCCGCGACCATCACCTGGAACACGAACGAAACCAGCGACTCGCAGGTCGAATACGGCTTGACCGCGAGTTACGGCTCGTCATCGCCGCTCGATGCCGCAATGGTCAATTCGCACAGCGTGACATTGTCAAATTTGCAGTCGAACACCACTTATCATTATCGCGTCAAATCCAAAGATGCTGCGGGTAACCTCGCGGTGAGCGACAATTTCATCTTGACCACCTTGCCCGACGTGACGCCGCCGGTGATCTCGAATGTCAATGCGAGCAACATCACAACTTCAGCCGCGACGATCATTTGGAACACGAATGAAGCCAGCGACTCGCAGGTGGAGTACGGTTTGACTCCGAGCTACGGCACGTCATCAGCTCTTGATGCGGCGATGGTCAATTCGCATACCGTTACGGTATCGAATTTACAAGCGAACACGACCTATCATTATCGCGTCAAGTCGAAAGATGCCGCCGGCAATTTAGCGGTGAGCCCGACGGCCGCAGGCGGCAATTTGACTTTTACCACCACGCCGGCCTTCGAGGTGACGCTTGAAGCTGAAAGCATGCCGATTAAAACCACCGGCAGCGCGCGTCCACCGGGCTGGGGCTTGTGGAACAATGGCCAACTCGCGCAAACCGTGAATTTTCCGCGCACGGATTCATATCGGTTTATTTTGCGGGCCTACGGCAGCATCGCCGCCGGTGAATGGTCAAAAGCCGAGCTTCGCATCGATCAGGTCACGCGTGCGGTGATCACCGTGAACACGCCGACGTATGCGGAATTTACGGCGACATTCAACGTTACGGCAGGCGCGCGCCAAGTGGCGATTGCGTTTGTCAATGATCTTTACAGCCCGCCGGAGGATCGCAATCTCTGGGTTGATTGGCTGAAAATTCAGGCTGGCCCGGGCGACGGCCCGCCGGTGATCTCCAATGTCGCCGCCGGCAATATCACGGCTTCTGCTTCGACAATCACCTGGAACACCGACAAAGCCAGCGACTCGCAGGTGGAATACGGTTTGACTGCGAGTTATGGCTCGTCGTCACCGCTCGATGTAGCGATGGTCAATTCGCACAGCGTGACGTTGTCGAATTTGCAAGCGAACACGACATATCACTATCGCGTCAAGTCGAAAGATGCCGCCGGCAATCTGGCGGTGAGCCCGACGGCCGCAGGCGGCAATTTGACTTTTACCACCACACCGGCCTTCGAGGTGACGCTTGAAGCCGAAAACATGCCGATTAAAACCACCGGCAGCGCCCGCCCGCCGGGCTGGGGCTTGTGGAACAATGGTCAACTCGCGCAAACCGTGAATTTTCCGCGCACGGATTCATACCGGTTTACTTTGCGAGCTTACGGCAGCATCGCCGCCGGGGAATGGTCGAAAGCTGAGCTTCGCATCGATCAAGTCGCTCGCGCGGTGATCACAGTGAACACCCCGACGTATGCGGAATTTACCGCGACGTTCAGCGTCACCGCCGGCGCTCACCAAGTGGCGATTGCGTTTATCAACGATCTTTACAGTCCGCCGGAGGATCGCAATCTTTGGGTTGATTGGCTGAAAATTCAGGCCGGGCCGGGGGATACTCAACCGCCGGTGATCTCGAATGTCAACGCCAATAACACCACCGCCTCGACTGCGACGATCATCTGGAACACTGACGAAGCCAGCGACTCGCAGGTGGAATTCGGGTTGACGACAAGCTACGGCACGTCGTCGCCGCTTGACGCCGCGATGCTGACTTCTCACAGCGTGACGTTGTCGAATTTACAGCCAAACACGATGTATCATTATCGCGTCAAATCAAAAGATGCTGCCGGCAATTTGGCGGTGAGCGGCAATTTCACTTTGACCACCCTCCCCGATGTGACGCCGCCGGTGATCTCGAATGTCAACGCGAGCAGCATCACCGCCTCGACCGCGAACATAAACTGGTTGACGAATGAAGCCAGCGACTCGCAAGTTGAATACGGCTTGACTCCGAGCTACGGCTCGGCGTCGACGCTTGACGCCGCGATGGTGACTTCACATACCGTTACAGTATCGAATTTACAAGCGAACACGACATATCACTATCGCGTGAAGTCGAAAGATGCCGCTGGCAATCTGGCGGTGAGCCCGACGGCCGCAGGCGGCAATTTTACTTTTACCACCACGCCGGCCTTCGAGGTGACGCTTGAAGCTGAGAATATGCCGATTAAAACCACCGGCAGCGCGCGCCCGCCGGGCTGGGGTTTGTGGAACGATGGCCAACTCGCGCAAACCGTGAATTTCCCGCGGACGGATTCATACCGGTTTATTTTGCGAGCTTACGGCAGCATCGCCGCCGGGGAATGGTCGAAAGCTGAGCTTCGCATCGATCAGGTCGCGCGCGCGGTGATTACTGTGAATACGCCGACGTATGCGGAGTTTACGGCGACGTTCAATGTTACGGCAGGCGCGCGCCAAGTGGCGATTGCGTTTGTCAACGATCTTTACAGCCCGCCAGATGATCGCAATCTCTGGGTTGATTGGCTGAAGATTCAGGCCGCGCCACCGAACAATGATCCGCTGGCGATCTCGAATGTCAATGCCAGCAACATCACCGGCTCGACCGCGACCATAACCTGGATCACGAATAAACCCAGCGATTCCCAGGTGGAATACGGTTTGACCCCGAGCTACGGCGCGTCGTCGCCACTGAATGCCCGGCAAGAAGGGGTGACTGCACACAGTGTGACGCTATCGAATTTGCAAGCGAACACGACCTATCATTATCGCGTCAAGTCGAAAGAAGCCGCCGGCAATCTGGCGACGAGCGCTGCGCAAACGTTTCAAACCAGCGCGCCGGCTACGCCCGTCGGGGTGCTGGCTTTTACGGACATCACGCTTGCCGCCGGCGCCGGCGGGCCGGCTCATGCCGATTCGACCGGCGGTCACGCTGCAGGCTTTGCCGATGTTGACAACGACGGCCAGCCCGATCTTTATATTTCGATGTACAACGTGCCGGAAAATCCGACCAACGATCTCTTTTTCCGGAACGTCAATGGCCGGGTTTTTTCTGAAGAGGGCGCCCCGCGGGGAATTGCTGATTATGACGGCGGCTCGCATGGCGTTGCTTTTGCCGACCTGGACAATGACGGCGATTATGATTTGTACAATGGCACGACGCGCGGCGCCACCGGCGTTTTGGGAATCAATAACATTTACCGCAACAACGGCAATGGTTTTTTCACCGATGTCAGCGGCAGCAGCGGCATCCCGATTCGCGAGTGGGAAACGCGCGCGGCTATTGCATTCGACATGGACGGCGACGGCGATCTGGATTTGTTTTGTGTCACCGATTATCTCGGTTCCGATGATGCGCCGGAAGATCGCAATGAAGTGTATCGCAATGACGGCGGCCTGCGCTTCACAGCGATCAATGATGGCGCGTTGTTTTTGGCGCGGGCCGGCCAGGGTGCAACCGACACCGACTTTGACGGCGACGGCGACGTTGATGTGATCGCGGCCAATCGCAGCGGCGAGGTGAATCTCCTGCGCAATGACGGCAATGGCAATTTTACCCAGATTTCGCCGCTCTCCCTCGGCATTACGCATCGCGCCGGCGACGGCATCACCATGGCCGACATCGACAACGACGGCGACCTGGACATGCTGCTCGCCAGCGACAATGAAGGTTATTTGTATCGCAACAACGGCGCGGGATTCAGCTTTTTGCAGCGTTTCACTGAAACCGATGGCTACATGGGCGGTTTCGCGGATTTGGATAACGATGGCGACGTGGACTTGCTGTTTGCCGGCGACGACGTCTGTTACCTGAACAACGGCAGCGGAATTTTCACCGCCGGGCCGCGCATACCGGTGGCGGGAATCGGCGATCCGCGCGGCATCGGCTTCGCGGATATCGACAACGACGGCGATGTCGATTTTGCCGTGGGTTGCAAGCGATCGCGGAATTGGCTGATTCGAAATGATTTTAATGCCGGCAACTGGCTGAAGATTCGGCTGATCTCGCCGCAAGGTCAGGCCGGCGCCTTTGGCGCGAAAACACGCATCTACCCGGCGAATCAAGCCGGCGGCGCGTTAGTTGGAATGCGGGAATCACGCTGCAACAACGGTTATCTCGGCCAGGACGATCCGGTTTTGCATTTCGGCCTTGGCCAGTTGACCGCGGTCGATGTCGTCACCACGTTTCTCGACGGCATCACCGTCACGCAACGAAATGTCGCCGCCGGCCAAACGATTACCATCGACGGCCGAACCGGCGATCAGGAGTCGCCGGTGATCTCCAATGTCGCCGTCGCCAACATAACATCTTCCTCGGCGGTTGTGAGTTGGACGACAAACGAGCGAAGTGATTCGCAAGTCGAATATGGCCTTACGGCCGGCTATGGCTTAGTCACGACACTCGACCCGGCGCGTGTGACCTCGCATGTCGTCATGCTGGCCGGCTTGCAGGCCAACACGCTGTATCACTATCGCGTCAAATCCAAAGACGCCGCCGGCAATCTGGCGACCAGCAATAATTTCACGTTTACAACCGGCTCGGCCACGACGCTTTTGGCCGATGATTTTGCCGGCAGCGCGCTTGACGCCAATAAATGGAACCGAGGCGCGAACGCGGGCAATCAATCTCTTGTGACCAACAGCCGGCTCGAATTGCGCTCGCAAGGCGCGGAAACCGGCTGGGTGATCACGCGCAATGCCTATGTTGCGAAAAACACCATTGTGAGCGTGAAAGCCGTGCAGCCGAACAGCGACGGTGATCTCGGCATCAGCCCGACTTTCAATCTCTCATCAAAATTCGGCATCTACGATGAACCGAATTGGTATCGCTTCTACACCTACCGCAATGCTAACAGCGGGCCGTATCGTTTATTCGTGCAATGGAAAAAGAACGGCGCCGAAGGCGGCTTGGACGTGACTGGCAGCCTCTTGATCAATGGCGCGGTTTATTTGCGATTGCGTTTTGACAACACCCAGATTCATTTTGAAGCCTCGCTCGACAGCGTGGTGTGGTCGAATACCTATGGCGAACCCTTCAGCCTGCCGGGCTACACGCTGAGTTCGAGATTTTATTATGAGCTTGCCGGCTACAACACCGGCGCCTACGGCGTTCTGGCTGTTGATGATTTTTCCATCATTCAAACCGGAGCCAGCTCCGTCTCGTGGGGCGGAGTGACCAAGCCCGATGCGCCCGACGACGCGCCGATGCCATCGGCATTTGCGCTGCAAAATTATCCCAACCCGTTCAATGCCGCCACGCGCATCCGGTTTGCGCTCCCGCAAGATTCGGAGATTGAACTCACGGTCTTCGATCTCGGCGGACGCTTGGTGCATGAATTATTCAACGGCTCCCGCTCCGCCGGCAATCACGAGATGATTTGGGACGGTCGCAATCGAGAAGGCAACGAACTAAGCTCGGGCATTTACCTCGTGCGTCTGCGCTATCGCGCCGAAGAATTCGGCGACTGGTCACAGTTGGTGCAGCGGGTGACGATGACGAAGTGAGGTTGGAGGCTCCTACTCTTCCTCCTCCTACTCTTACTCTTACTCGCTTTTAAAATGAGAGTTAGGAGTAAGAGCAGGAGTAAGAGTATGAGTAGGAGTAGGAGTAAGAAAAGATAGTTCGCTACGAATTGGCTGCCGGGGTATCCAACGTGATGCCCCGGCATTTTTGCCGTTCAAAGTACAAATTTGAAGAGCTTTTGTCCGTTAATGGACAGCTTTTCAGGTTGGCTGATTTTTATAAAAAAACGAAAGCAATAAAATCCACGATTTAACCGGGCGGTTCTGCCCTCTCGAGTCACACCTGCAAAGTGGCACACCCATTGCCCAAAGAGTCATGTTATTCTGAAAGGGAACTTATGAAAAACATCCTGGGCGGTTTGTCACTTTTGTTGCTTTGTTTAGTAGTTTTGTTCATGTCGTCGCCGGCTTTGTTCAGCCAAGCCAGTGTCGCCTCATTTCCCGGAGCGGCTGTCGCGTCTGCAAAGCCGCAGGGCAATGTCGCCTTTGCGAACGTGCAAGACATTTTCAACCGCAATTGCGTGCGCTGCCATCAAGGCGACGGCGCGCCGGCGGAGTTGGTTTTGCTCGCCGGAGAATCTTATGCCAACCTGGTCAACGCGCCGAGCACGGAATATCCGGAATGGCAGCGCGTCAATCCTGGCGACCGCGCGACAAGCTGGCTTTACGAAAAAATCAGCAATTCGGATCCGCCGGTCGGCAGCAAAATGGGAACGTTGACGGACGACGAAGTCGAGTTGATTGGCGCGTGGATCGATCAAGGCGCGACGGAAACGCCGGTTCCGCCTTATGCCGATCTCGAATTTCGCACGAAGACGTTGTTCAACGGCGAAATTGATATCGCTTACAACCTCAGCCTCGTGGTTTGGGGCGGATTGCCGCCGTATCAATTCAGCGTTGTTGAGGGCGAGCTGCCGCCCGGCCTTGAGCTTGATCCGGCGAGCGGCATGCTCTTCGGCGTTCCCACGATAGCGGGTACTTACAGCTTTGCGATTCGCGTCAGCGACAGCCAATCGCCCGCCGCGACGCTCGATCAAAATTTCAATATGACGGTTTTCACCACGGGAAATCCCTGGCAATTGCCGGCGGGTTTTGTGATGGAGAATGTCGTGAGCGATTTGCATTTGCCGGTTAACCTGGCGTTTGTAACGAATCCGGGCCCGAATCCGGCCGATCCGTATTTTTACATCAGCCTGCTTTACGGCGATATTGTGATGGTGCAGCGCAATTTTGAAAAGAGAATTTTCGCCACCGGCCTGCTGAATTTTGAGGCCACCGGCGAATTTCCCGGCAGCGGCGAGATGGGCGTCACCGGCATCACTGTCGATCCGCTCAGCGGCGACGTTTTTGCGGCGATGGTTTACGACAACGGCGGCTTTGGCCCGCTGCGCAACAAAGTTGTGCGTTTTCACAGCAGCGATGGCGGCCGCACGGCTGACAGCTTGACAACGATTCTTGATGAGATTCCGGCCGGCATTTCGCATCAAATTCAGGCGCTCACCATCGGCCCGGATGGCAAGCTCTACGTGAACATCGGCGACGGCTTGTCGCCGGAAGCCGGGCCGGATCTCAACGACCTGCGCGGTAAAACGCTGCGCCTGAATCTCGACGGCAGCATGCCGGAGGACAATCCGTTTCCCGGCACTTTGGTTTATGCTAAAGGTTTTCGCAATCATTTTGGCGCGGCCTGGCGCGCGGCCGACGGCAAGCTCTACATCAGCGACAACGGCCAGGAGAAGGATGATCGTCTCGTCAAAGTCGAGCCGGGCGAAGATTACGGCTGGAATCTGGAAGAGCCGGATTTGACCAAAGGCGCGCTTTTCCTGTGGAATCCCTCGGTCTCGCCGGTGGCGATGGATTTTTTCGATGCGGAGTTTTTTCCGCGGGAGTATAACGGCCAGCTTTTCGTCGGCTTGGCCGGCCCGGCCTACTGGCACGGTTCGACCGAGCGAGGCAAAAAAATCCAGCGCTTCGAGCTTGACGAGAACGGCAACGTGGTGAATCATTCGATCTTTCTCGATTACATCGGCAACGGCAAAGCCACGGTCATCGGCGTGGCGTTCGGTTCCGACGGGCTTTATTTTACCGATCTCTACGGCGACAACGGTTTTGATGAATTGGGCAAAACTCACGGCAACATTTATCGCATTCGTTGGATCGGCGATGACACCGCTGCGCCGGAGATCAGCCACGTGCAAGTCACGGCGGTGAACGCGAACAGCGCGACGATCACCTGGGAAACCAATGAGCCGGCCACCTCGCAGATCGAGTACGGCCTGACAACTGATTACGGAATTTTGACGCCGCGCAGCGCGGTCGCGGTGACCAATCACGCGGTGACATTAAGCCGGCTGGCGTCCGGGGCGGTTTATCATTTCCGCGCTCGCAGTTTCGATCTCGCCGGCAATCAAGCGGCATCAGGCGATTATATCTTTGTCACGCTGCAGCGAAGCGCGCAATTCGATACGACGCTGGAAGCGGAGGCCATGGCGGTTAAAACCACCGGCGGCGAACGCGGCGAGGGCTGGGGGCTTTTTGAAGACGGCTATGTCGCGGACGAGGTGAATTTTCCGGCTGCCGGCTCTTATCAATTCACGTTGCGCGCCTACGGCACTGTGGCTGCCGGCGAATGGTCGATGGCCGAGCTGCGCCTCGATCAAGTTCCGCTGGATACCATCACCGTCAACAGCGCGCAATACGCGGAGTTTTCCGCTTTCATCCCGGTGAGCGCCGGCACGCACGAAGTGGCCATCGCGTTTATCAATGATTTTGCGACGCCGCCGGAAGACCGCAATTTGTATATCGATCGGCTGCGCATTCAGCTTCTTACCATCGCCACCGACGTAACGATCAACCCGCCGGTCGCGCTGCCGTCAACTTTCGCCTTGCAAAATCATCCGAATCCGTTTGGCGTTTCGTCTTTTAGCGCCGCGACGCGCATCCGTTTCGATCTGCCGCAGCCGGCTGAATTTCAGCTCACTGTGTTTGACGTGGCCGGACGCGAGGTTCGGCAGTTGGCCGCCGGTTCGCGCCCGGCCGGACGGCATGAGGTGATGTGGGATGGCCGCCGTAACGATGGCAACACCTCAAGCGCGGGCGTTTATCTCGTGCGGCTGCGTTATCGAACCGAAAAAAATCAAGCGTGGGCGCAAAAGGTGCATCGGGTGATGCTGGTGAAATAAGACTGAATGCTCGATGCAGGATGCTGTTGCTGCTGGTGCTCCCACTCTTACTCCTACTCTTACTCGCTTTTAATAAACGACTGCAGCGAAGTTCGACTTGGGCAGCAACCTTTACAAATTTTTGAACACGTCTTTGCCCAAGAATATATTCCATCGTTCTGCGGGCGGAGGGATTTGCCGGTATTTTCTGGAGGTCATTTCAAAACAAAATCGGCAAAAAAGCGGCGCGTGCAAACGTTTTAGCCCGTTAATTTTAGGAGATTTCTGGTGTGAGGACATTGCGGAGCAGCGAGGCTTTTTTCATTTCTCTTTTCATAGCCCTCTTTTTTTCAACTGTTGAAGGCCAGACGCCGGTGCGGATCATGCCGCTCGGCAATTCGATCACCGACGGCAGCGGCTCGTCGCATGACGGCGGCTACCGCCGTGACTTGTATGATTTGCTGCGAAACGCCGGCATCGCGTTCGACTTTGTCGGCTCGCGGCAAAGCGGCGTCGATCTGCCGGATCGCGATCACGAAGGCCACCCCGGCTTTCTCGCCTCCCAGCTCGACGTTCAAAACTATCTCGCCAAGTATCCGGCTGAGGTTATTTTTCTCGAAATCGGCACGAACGACATCTCTTATGGCGAACGCGCCGACCGGGTTCGCGACGACATCGAGCGCCTGGTGCAGGCGATTTATCAGGCCAAACCCCGCATCGATCTTTATCTCGCCACGGTGATTCCGCGCCGGCGAACCAGCGCGCAACAGCAGCAAGCCGACGCGCTGAACGCCCTGCTGCCGGATTTGGTGAACGCAAAATCCGCCGCCGGGTATAAAATTCATCTCGTCGATATCGCGGCGCGTTTCAAAGCCGTTTCGAATTGGCCGGCGGTTTTAATGGATGACGACTTGCACCCCAACGACGCCGGCTATGCGGTGATGGCGAACGCGTGGTTCGAGGCGTATGTCAAGCCCGCGCCGCTGCCAACCAATCTCGTCTTCGCCGACGAATTTGACGCCGGCGCGCTGGATGAAAACAAGTGGTTGCGCGGAAAAAATCGCGGCAATTTTGCAGGCGTGACCGGCCAGGTGCTGGCGCTGAATTCCGGCGCTGATGAAAGCGCCTGGGTGATCACGCGCAACGCCTACGCGGCGCGAAATACAACCGTCACCATCAGAGTGAGCCAGCCGAGCGATGACGGCAATCTCGGCATCAGCCCGTCGTACAATTCTGCCTCGCCGTATGGCATTTACGAGCAGGCCAATTGGTATCGCTTTTATACCTATCGCAACGCCAACGGGCCGTACCGTTTGTATGCGGCGTGGAAGAAAAACGGCGTTGACGGCGGGCGCGATGTGACTGGCGATCTCACCATCAACGGCGCGGTTTATTTGCGCCTGCGTTTCGACGCCGGCATGATTCACTTCGAAGCTTCGCTCGACGGCGCAACCTGGAAAGAAACTTACAAAGAGACGTTTGCCTTGCCGGGTTACACGCTGGATTCAAATTTTTACTACGAGCTTGCCGGATACAACTCCGCTGCAAACGGCGTTTTTGCGATTGACGGCTTTTACCTCGAAGCGGCGCCGGGCGAACCGGATACAAAGCCGCCCTTAATCAACGGCATTGCCGCGCAAAACCTGACGCCCGATGGCGCGCAAATCATTTGGCAGACCGACGAGCCGGCTGATTCGCAAGTGGAATACGGCTTGACCACTAATTATGGCGCGATATCGCCGCTTGAGGTTAATTTAGCCGCTTCTCATGCGATTACAATTTCCAATTTACAACCCAACACGACGTATCATTATCGCATCAGATCGAAAGACGCCAGCGGCAATTTGGCGGTGAGCAGTGATTTCACTTTTACCACGGCGCCGCCATCCGACATCATCTTTGCCGACGCATTCAACGCCGCTGGCCTCGATGGCAACAAATGGCGCAAGGGCAGCAATGCCGGCAACAAAACCGCTGTGGCCAACAATGCGCTTGATTTAAAATCGCAAGGCTCGGAAAGCGGCTGGATCATCACGCGCAACGCCTATGCCGGTCGCAACACGACGGTCACTGTTAAAGTTGCCAAGCCGAGTAACGACGGCAATCTCGGTTTCAGCCCGACCTACAACCTGGCATCCAAGCATGGCCTTTACGATCAACCCAACTGGTATCGTTTCTATATCTATCGCAACGGGCAAAGCGGGCCGTATCGTCTCTATGTTGAATGGCATAAAAACGGCGTCGGAAACGGTTTCGATGTTACCGGCGGTTTGGCGATCAACGGCGCGGTTTATTTGCGCTTGCGTTTCGACAACAACAAAATTCACTTCGAAGCCTCGTTGGACGGCGTGAAGTGGACGAATGCTTACAATGAAACTTTCGGCTTGCCGGGCTACTCGCCGGATACGCCGTTTTATTACGAGCTGGCGGGCTTCAACACCGGATTCAATGGCGTTCTCACCGTCGATGATTTTTCGATCAATCGGACGGTGACGGCGCCGGACACGCAGCCGCCGCAAAAAATAATTTTTAGCGATGACTTTAACGGCGGCAGCCTGGACGGCGCGAAGTGGCAAAAGGGCGCCAATCCCGCCAACAAATCCGCCGTGGCCAACAACGCGCTGGATTTGAAATCGCAAGGAGCGGCGAGCGGCTGGGTCATCACGCGCCAGGCCTATTCCGCGCGCCGCACGACGGTTGCCGTCAAAGTGGCCAAGCCGAACGACGACGGCAATCTCGGTTTGAGTCCGACGTATAATTTGTCTTCGAAGCACGGCATTTACGATCAGGCCAATTGGTATCGGTTTTACACCTATCGCAACAGTAACGATGAGCCGTATCGTTTGTATGCGGCGTGGCGGAAAAACGGCGTGACGAACGGGCGCGATGTGACCGGCAATCTCATCATCTCCGGCGCGATTCACTTGCGTTTGCGCTTTGATGACAGCGCGATTCATTTCGAAGCTTCGTTGGATGGCGTCAATTGGACGAACACTTACAGCGAGACATTTAATTTGCCGGGTTATCATTTGGATTCGCCGTTTTATTATGAGCTGGCCGGTTTTAGAACCGAGTCGAGCGGCGTTTTCACCGTCGATGATTTTGCCATCAGCAGCCCCGCTCCGAGCGGGGCGGCCAAGCCGGGTTCGTTGGCGGGCTTGTCCGAGCCGCTTCCAACAACGTTCACGCTGCAAAATTTTCCAAATCCCTTTCATGCGGCGACACGCTTCAAAATTTCTTTGCCGCAAAATGCCGAGATTCGACTCGCCGTTTTCGATATGATGGGTCGGGAAGTGGATGATTTGCTGGCCGGTTTACAAAATGGCGGCAATCATGAAGTGAGGTGGAGCGGCCGCAACCGCGCCGGCGAGGCATTGAACGCCGGCGTTTATTTCGTGCGTTTGCGCTATCGCCTCGAAGGCAAGACGCAATGGTCGCAGATCGTGCATCGGGTGATGCTGGTGAGATAAGGCTGGATGCTGGATGCTCGTACTCGTACTTTTACTCTTACTCGCTTTTAAAACCTTTGAAAGACGAGTATAGGCTATCGGATGATCATGAGTTTTTTCGTCGCCGTCAATTCCCCTGTCTGTAAACGATACAGATAAACGCCGCTTGGCAAATCTTTTGGATTCCACTCAATCCGATGTTTCCCCGCGGTGCGATTTCCCGCCACTAAAGCCGCTATCTCTTCGCCGAGAAGGTTATAGATTTTCAACGTGACATAACCCGAGCGGGGAAGAGAAAATTCAATCATCGTGGTCGGGTTGAAGGGGTTGGGGTAATTTTGTTTGAGTGAAAATGACGCCAAGCTATTGTTGGCAGCGTTGTTGACGATGGTTTTGATATTCGTCGGTTCTGTGCTGCGAAAGACCCCGGTTGTGGTTCCGACAAAAATATAATTCTCCGGACTTGTGGCCAAAACTCGAACGGCCTTATTTGTCAGCCCCTCATTAAGCTCCGTCCAAGTCTCGCCACTGTTACGTGTTATATAAACGCCCCCTCCGGTTGCCGCAAAAATATGATCATAAGAGTCGGCGGTGAAGGCATAGATCGGCCCACCTCCCAAACCAGGATTACCCTTTAACCAAGTACGGCCTTGGTCAAGTGAGCGAAACACCCCTTCATCCGCAACTCCGACAAAGTAGTGTTCAGCGGGACTTTTTGCCAATGCCAGAATTTCGTTATAACTAATGAAGGTCGTGGCGCGATAAAGACCAATATCCAGAATGCCCCATGAGTTTCCACCATCCAAAGATTGCCGCAATCCCCAAGAAGAACTGCCGGCAAATATTCTTTTCGTAGAAATGGGCAGAAGGCATAAGATTTTGAAATTAGGATGGACATCTTCCCAAGTTTCTCCATTATCTTTAGAACGAAAAAGGCCGCGTTCAGTGCCGGCGAATATCGTTCCCATGGAATCAGCCGCCAGTGAATAAACATTGGTATTTCCCAGGCCTTTATTGACCTGCTGCCAGTTCTGGCCTAAATCTGTAGATCGAAAAATACCGTATTGAGGGCTTCCTGCAAAAATGTTCCCTTGTGGAGTAACGGTTAGAGAGAAGATCCAATGATTGGACAGGCCAACATTACTCCAGGTTTCGCCCTTATCACGGGATCGAAATAAACCGTTATGATAAGTTCCGGCAAAGGCATCTCCGTTCGGATGAATGATGAGAGACCAAATCCAGTTCGCAGATGATAAAGAAACTCTTGCCAATTCCCAAGTTACGCCATGATTAGTTGATCGGTAAATACCGTTGAGGTTGCCGCTCGCGAAAAGATTTCCTGTTGAGTCATGGCTTATGGCTAAAATGTACGCGCCGGTCAAGCCGAGTTTTAACCAGTTATCACCGGAATCTGAAGAGCGAAAAACGCTGGATGAGGTGCCGGCAAGAAGATTGTTGGCGGAATCGCTGATTAAACACACAACGTGTTTATTCGTTAAACCGTTATTGACGGCCTCCCAGGTTTCGCCTTGGTTTTTGGAACGAAAAATCCCATCATACGTTGCGGCGAAGAGATGGCCTTCGTTATTTTGTATTAATGCCGTTATCTCTTGGATTGGCGTTACCGGGCTTTGAGTTTGAATCCATGAAGCGCCTTGATCGCTTGAATAAAGAAAATAACCGCGAACTGCGGCAAACAAATAGCCATTCGAGGCGACGAGAAGCTTGGCGCCGTCCGCTTTAAAATTTGTTTCTTGCCAAGTTTGTGCGTCATCCGTCGATTTGTAAATACCCCGAATAGTGCTGATAAAAATATGGCCTTGTTTGTTAAAGCATATCGCATAGACGAAAAGCCACGACGGTCCGACGCTCGTCCACGTCTCGCCATTATCGATTGAGCGATAAACGCCGCCATAATCCAGGCCGATTGCGAAAAGATGGCCGTTTGTATTGATGGTTAACGACACGACATTTCTGCCGGGCAAACCAGTGTTGATGGCTTTCCAGTTCTTGCCGTGATCGGTCGAACGTAAAACGCCGTTTCCGGCGGTTCCGGCAAAAATATGGCCTTCTAAATTGATGACGAGCGACCGGACAAAACCTCCGTAAGGCCCGTTGGTTGGCTGCCAGAAGTCAGTTTGCGAAAAAGCAATCTGGCTTTTAAAGCAGATCAAGAGACTCACAAGAAGCAGCAGCCAAAGTTGTTGTCGTCTCATGGCACACCTCTTTAAGGCATTAGGTAATCGTTCCTCAATCATTTGGATTTTGCTAGGCGGCGCCCAATACAATTGACCGGCTTGCTGATAAGGTAGCAAAAATTGTGATTGGATTCAAGCCCTTCTTTGCGGAAAAACGCTTTGACTTTCTCTCTCTCCTTTGTTATATTTCTATCTGTTTTCAATGATTGTTTCTTCTTAAATTTACGAGCAGTAACTTCATCATGCGTATCCGCTTCACCAAACTCTCCGCCACCGGCAACGATTTCATTCTCTTCGACAATCGCGCCGGCTTGTTTCGCGGCGATGAAGAGCAATTGTTCCGCTCGCTGTGCACGCGCCGCGTCGCGATTGGCGCCGACGGCATTCTTCTTATTGAAAATCCGCGGCCATCATCTTTACGTTTTGCCGATTTACGTTTTACGATGCGCTATTTCAACCGCGACGGCCGCGAGTCGGAAATGTGCGGCAACGGCGCGCGGGCGGCGGCTTATTATGCGTGTCGCCATCAATTAGCGCCGGCTGAGATGCAATTCGAAGTCAGCGGCGATCTTTATCACGCCGTCGTCGCCGGCAACAAAGTCCGGCTGCGCATGCAAAAACCGCGAAATCTGAATTTGACCCCGCGCGCGCTGGAAGACGCCGGAATGGAAGAAGGCGGCTTCGTCAACACCGGCGTGCCGCATTACGTTTTGTTTGTGCAGGATGTTGATGAAGTCGAGGTGGCAAAATTAGGCATGAAATATCGCCGCCATTCAATCTTTCAACCCGCTGGAACGAACGTCAATTTTGTGGCCGTTGACCAGCCGTCGCATTTGCAACTGCGAACTTACGAACGCGGCGTCGAAGAAGAGACGCTGGCCTGCGGCACCGGCGCCGTCGCCTCTGCGGTTATCGCCCATTTGCAAATGAAAATGCCTTTTCCTATTCACGTAACCACCCGCGGCGGCGGCTTGACGGTTTATGGCGATGATCAATTCGAACATCTCGAGCTTGAAGGTGACGTGCGGCTTGTGTATCGCGGCGAATTTGATTTGAAAGAATTTACTTGATGCTGGATGCTTGTAGCTTGTTGCTTGCCAGGAGTTGATTTTTAAGAGTAGAATATCTTGCAACGCTAAGAGCTTTACGTATTTTAGCAACCAGTAACGAGCAACTAGCATCCAGCATCGAGCATCCAGCAACCAGCATCAAGACTATGACCGAATCTCTTCTCAAAAAAGCCCTGTTCGGCGCGGCGTTGGGCCTGCTCGCGGGCGTCATTGTTTTGCTCGTCACCGAGCTGATCTTTCCGAAAGCCTTTCGCAATTTCGAAGCCAAGACGCTGGACTTGCGCTATCCGTTTCGCCTGGATGCCCTAAAAGCCCAACGCCAGGACGCGAATATCGAAGACATCATTATCGTCGACATCGACAATCGCAGTCTCGAAAAGCTTGGGCGCTTTCAACAATGGCCGCGCAGCTATCATGCCCGCGTCACCGATTACCTGCGCGCCGGCGGCGCCAGTTGCATCGCTTTCGACATGCTTTTTATCGAACGCGACGCCAAGCCGGCGGAAGACGCGCTTTTTATCGCCAGCACGCAAAACGCCGGAAACGTGATTCATTCTTTGGAGTTGAGCCAGGCTGAGCCTGACGCTTTTCTTTATAAAATGGACAAACCGCCGACCGGATTTGCCGCGCAACAATTCATCGTGCCGCTGCCGGCTGCAACGGTTGCCGCGCTCGATAGTTTTGATCGTTTCAACGGCAAAGTGATGGAGCTGTACAATAATTCCGCCGGCATGGGATTCGTCAATTTTTTGCCGGACGAGGACAGCGTCATTCGCAAAATGCCGCTTTTGCTTAGCTTTGCCGGCCGCGCGTATCCTTCGTTCGCTTTGGCAGTCGTGATGCAATTTGGCGGATTCTCCGGCAAAGATATCGAAGTCGAGCTTGGCCGCGAAATTCGTTTGGGAAAATCCGGCGATAAACCGTTGCGCATTCCCATCGACAATCGCGGCCACGCGTTGATCAATTATATGGGGATGTGGAAAACGTTTCGCTACGTTTCCTATTACGACGTCCTGGAACAGCGCCTGCCGGCGGAAATGTTTGCCGATCGCATCGTGCTGATCGGCACCTCGGCGGCCGGTTTGGCGGATCTGCGCCCGGTTCCGGTGCAAGCGACTTTTCCCGGGGTTGAAATTCACGCCAACATCATTTACAATATTCTCACTCAAGACTTCATCGCGCAACAACCGCGTTCCATCAGCATCGTCGTGATGTTGATTTTCGCCATGATCGCCGGCGTCATCACGATGATTTGGAGCCCCTGGCTCGGAATTTTGTTCGTTCTCTCTCTCAGCGGCGGTTATCTCGTGTTGGCGACATGGATCTTTGCGGAACGCAGCGTGTGGATTCCACTGCTGCAGCCGATGCTGTCGTTCGGCATTGCGTTCATCAGCGTCATGGTCTATCGTTTTCTCAGCGAAGAGCGCCAAAAGCAGCTCATCAAAGGCATGTTCGTGCATTACGCCTCCGAGCTGATCGTGAACGAGCTGATTCAAGATCCGAGCAAGCTCAAGCTCGGCGGCGACAGAAAACATGCGACGGCGTTTTTTTCCGACATCAAAGATTTCACCACCGTCTCGGAAAAATTAAGCCCCGAGCAGTTGATCATGCAATTGAACGAGTATCTTTCCGCGATGACGGATATCGTGCTGGAATACGGCGGCTATCTGGACAAATACGAAGGCGATGCCGTGGTCGCGGTTTTCGGCGTGCCGGTCGATCAAGACGATCATGCCGAGCGCGCCTGTCTCGCCGCGCTGGACATGCAGAAAGCGCTGATCGGACTGCGCAAAAAATGGATCGCGGAAAAACGTCCGGCCTTCGAGGCGCGCATCGGCCTCAACACCGGCGAGATGATAGCCGGCAACATCGGCGGCAAAAATCGCTTCGATTACACCGTCATCGGCGTCGCCGTCAATCTCGCCTCGCGTTTGGAGGGGGCCAATAAAATGTACGGCACCAAAATCATGGCCGGCGAAGAGACTTATAAACTTGCCAAGGCGAAAATCATCGCGCGCGAATTGGATTTTCTGCGCGTCAAAGGCAAATCCCGGCCGGTGCGGGTTTATGAGTTGCTGGCGCGGCGCAGCGACGGCTTTGCCGAGAGCTTGAACACCGCGTTCACGCATTTCGCGCGCGGCCTCGAGTTGTATCGTTTGCAGGAATGGCAAAAAGCCATCGCCGAATTTCGTCGCGTGTTGGAATCCAAACCCGACGACGGCCCGGCAAAAGAATTTCTGCGCCGCTGCGACATCTTCATGCAATCGCCGCGCCCGCCGGATTGGGACGGCGTGTTCGAAATGCGCACGAAGTGAGCAAAACTTATGAAAACTGAAAATCACAACCGGCCCTTGTCATTCGAAGGAATCTTTTTTAAACTCTAAGAAACTTCGTCGAGAACAAAAAAGATTCTTTCAGAATGACATTCGCATTTGCCAAAGACCGTGTCCATCGCATCCTGCTCAGCCGCCTGCGCTTCATGGGCGATGTGATTCTCACCACGCCGCTCATCCGGCGGCTCAAAGAAGTTTTTCCTCATGCGCAACTGAGTTATCTCACGCAAGACACCTTCGCGCCGCTGCTGCTGCACAATCCGCATCTCGACGAGGTGATCGCGTTTCCGTCACAAGGCAGCGTTGCCGCGCAATGGCGAATTTATTCTCAGTTGCGCCGGCGGCGTTTTGATCTGGCTATCGATCTGTTCGGCAATCCCCGCACCGCCTTGATGACCTGGCTCACCGGCGCGCCAATCCGCGTCGGCGGCGATTTTCGCGGACGTGGAAAATTGTACAACGTTCGCGTCCCAGCCCCGGCGGCTGAGCCGAACGCGATTGATTTTCATTGGCGCAGCCTCGAAGCGCTCGGCATCGCCAAGGACGACCCTCGCACCGAGATTTTTATCACCGCGCAAGAAAAACAATCGGCGCGGGAATTTTTAAATGAATATCATTTTGATCTCGCCCGGCCCATCGTCGGCTTGCATCCCGGCGCCACCTGGCCGAACAAACGCTGGCCGGAAAAATATTTTGCCGAATTGGCGCACCGGCTCGTTGATCTCGACGTTCAGGTGGTGATCACCCAAGGCCCCGGCGAAGAGAAAATCGCGCTGGACGTTATGCGGCAAATTGCGCCGCCGAAATTTTCGACTTCTCGCAACGCCGTTATTTTGCTTCCGGTGCTGCCGCTGCGGCAATTGGCGAGCGTCCAGCAACATACGCGCGTCTTTGTCTCGAACGATTGCGGCGTCATGCATCTCGCCGTGGCCGCCGGCGCGCCGACGATTGGCTTGTTTGGCCCCAGCCAGCCGCGGATTTGGTTTCCTTATCATCAAGCCGATGGCCATCTGGCGTTGTGGCATGAAATCGAATGCCGCCCCTGCCACAAAAATTTTTGCCCGCTCGGCCATCTCGATTGCCAGAACAAGCTGCTGCCGGAGCGAGTGGTAGCGGCGGTGTTGGAAAGACTGCCGTTTTAAAAAATCGCTTCGTTGTAAAAAAGATGTTGCATCCGTGAAACTTTTTTTGTATTTTGAGACTTCAATTTACAGAATGCTTTTCCGCTTTTTCAATCTTTACCACCTGATTGTGAGTCGACGACGGGGTTAGCAGAGCAGCTTGCAAATTCAGGGCGCGCGTTTTCATCTTAGTAAAAAGTACATCTATTTTTTCCCCGCTGAAAGCCGGAGATAATTCTTAGGAAATTGTCGACTTTCAGCGGCATGTCACTTTATTTTTACAATTTTCCGCTTGCATTATTGATAAAATTTATCTACTTTCACACACAGAGTTGGTATTTTTTTCATGGTTAGGAAAACTCAGTTTACTTTTTTTAACATTTTATCCCCCTCCACAGCGTGCCTGTGCATCTTCGTTGGTAGTAGGGGGTCAAGGACGACCGGTAAAAAAACTTATGCGTGAAGGATCCTCACAGCCGACTACATCAGCGTGTCAAGCCCTTGTCGAAACAGGTGTTACACGCTGGAAAAAACTCTCCCGCGTCTTTCCTTTGATTTAATTTTGCTGATCGCGCCCGCGGGTGTGATGAATTGTTTCCTTTCGGCTCCTGGCCGAGAGCAGGAATTCTTTTTTTCAAAGGTTTATCGCAAGCAGATGGCCTAATATCTGCACAAATTAAATTGAATAGACGCCGCCAATTCAAACGCCTGCTTTTTAAACCGTTATCATTACTTTAGTTCCGGCTTCGTTTCGTGTGTGCCGAGATGAATCACTTTTTTACCTTTTTGAAAGTGATATGATCAAACTTTTTTCGTTTCTCACACTGCTGCTCATTCTCGCCGCCGCGCCCGCGCCTGCGCAAACCCCGACGGGCGCAGCCGGACTCGCCCCCAGCTCGTGGCCGGCTTCGCGTCATGATGCCTCCATGACCGGCCGCGCTCAAGTCGTCGGCCCGACGAATCCGCAGTTGAAATGGACGCTGAATTTGAGCAGCGGCAAACTCGGCTCGCCGGTGCTCGGCAGCGATGGCGCCATTTACATTCCCGGCAATGACAACGACACGCTTTACGCGGTTTCGCCGGAGGGACGCTTGCAATGGAAATTTACCGGCAAAAAGTTATCCGGCGAGCTGTTTGTCGCGCCGGCCATCGTGGGGCGCGACGGCCTGTCCGGCCAGGACGTCATTTATTTTGGCTCCACGAAAAATATTTTTTATGCGGTGAATCCTGACGGCTCGTTGCGTTGGAGCACGGCGCTGGAAGGCGAGGTCCGGCTTTCGGCGAATATCGGCAGCGACGGCACGATCTACGTCGCGGCGAAAGATTGCCGCTTGTATGCGCTGGCGCCGGATGGAAAAATCAGATGGCGCGTCGATCTCCTGGGCTATCCGGGCAACGCGCCGGCGATCTCATCCGACGGCACGATTTACGTTGTCGCCGGCGTCTCTCTCAAAGGCTACACCCCGGACGGCTCGCGCCGGCTTGATGTGAACTGCTCGGCTCTTGGCGTGCTCAACGGTTTGATCGTCGATGGATTTGAATTGATTTATGTCACCGCTTTGGAAAGCCCCATTGTCCTCGCCCTCAGCAACTCCGGCGCCGAGCGCTGGAGCTATCGGTTTCCCGAAAGCTTTGGCCCGGCGCAACTGCCGGCGCTGGGAAACGACGGCAATCTTTATTTTGCCAGCGCCAAATCCGGCGAGCTGTTCGTGTTGAATCGTGACGGCAGCAAGCGCTGGTCGGCTGCGCCCGTCGCCGGCAAATTTCTCACCGAGCTGATTCTCGATCACGCCAATCAAATCTATATCGTCGATGACAACGAGGGGCTGATTTCCGCCTCGGAGGGCGGGCATTTGCGCTGGTCGATGCCGGAGATTCAGTGCCAATTCTCGCCGGCCTTGGGCGCCGACGGCACGGTGTACGTCGCCACTGACAAAAAGCTTTATGCCATCGGCGCGCGCGCCGCGAAAATGGTGATCGAAGCCCGTCCGCTCGATTGGGGCGAAGTCTGCGTTGGCAGCGACGTAACGCTGGCGCTGAAAATTTCCAATCAAGGCAACGCCGATTTGCAGGTGAGCCGTCTCACGGCTTCACAGTCGACGACGCCCGCAGGGGTTTTTCAAATTGATTCCGCCGGTTTTATGTTGCCGGCCGGCGCGCAAAAAACTGTGCCGGTGAAATTCGCGCCCGTTGATTTCGTTTCGTATAGCGAAACGCTGACCATTCATAGCAACGCCGGCAACGCCAGTGTCGCGCTCAAGGGCAGCGGCATCGGCGCCAAGATTTCCGCTCGTACGGGCGCCGCTGACTCGCTGAATTTCGGCGAGGTGGTCATGGGCAAATCTGTCGCGCAATTGACGCACGTTTTAAGCGGCAATGCTTGCGCGCTGCGCATCGATTCGGTGAAAATTGCCGGCCTGCCCGGCCAGGGCGGCAACGCTGCGTTCTCGGTCGAGACGACGAGCTTGCCGAAAATCTTGGCGGCGGGTGATACCGCCACCTTCGCTGTGCGCTTCTCGCCGGCAGCATTGAGCGCGTATCAAGCGAGTTTGTTGATTTACAATAATGATCGGCAGCGCAATCCGTTCGTCGTCGTTTTGCAGGGAAACGCGGCGGCGACTCGCCCCGACATCGAAGTCACGCCGCAGACGCTGGCGTTCGGCAAAATTTGCAATGAGAAACAATTGCACGCCGTCGTCGCCAACACCGGCGAAAAAACCCTGCAAGTCGACTCGCTGGTTTTTTCCAATCCCGCCTTTTTCACCGATCACGCCCGGACTTTTTCCGTTGCTTCCGGCCAGCGCGATACCATTCGCATTCGTTTCAAGCCTCTCGCCGGCGCGGTGTCCGATGGCGCGCTGACCATTTTCAGCAATGACGCCAATAAAAAATCCGTGACCGTCGCGTTGGCCGGGCAGGGTGAAATTCCCGTTCTTGCCGCCTCGCCGGCCGGGGTTGAGTTCGGCGCCGTCGAAATTCAAACTTGCGCCGGCGTCGTCAACACTGTTGTCAAAACCTACTTGCTTGGCAACGACGGCGGCTGCGATCTCCGCGTCGATTCGCTGATCACCCAACGGGGTGCCGCCGACTTTTTTACGGTGGTGTCACCGAGCCTGCCGCAGATTATTCCGGCTCAGGGCAAATTGAATGTCGTCTTGAAATTCACGCCGGCTTCGACCGGCGAATTCAGCAGCGGCTTGCGCGTGGTGACCAACTCGCCGGCGGCGCGCGTTTTTTGGGCGAAATTGCAGGGCCGCGGCGTCGCCGCGCCGGATATCGCCGTGGCGGCGGACACGCTCGATTTTGGCCCGGTGTCGGTCGGCAGCACCCAAAGCTCGCGGCTCGTCATCCGCAATCTCGGCGAGATCGATTTGAACGTGGCGCGTTTGGCGGTTTCCTCGTCGCGCTTCACGGCGACTGCACAGCCGTTCGCTTTGGCCTGCAAGCAGGATAGCACAGTGACGGTGGCGTTCTCGCCGGATTCAACCGGCCTTTTCACGGCGACGCTGTCGATCACCAGCAACGATCCCGACGAAGCCACCGTGAATGTTTTCTTGCGCGGCCAGGGCACGAAATCGGTGCAGGCGATCATCACGACCGACGCCTCGGCGTATCATTTTCCGGCGCTCTGCATCGGCAGCCGTGACAGCCTGCGCGCAGTGGTGACGAACAAAGGCAGCGCCGTGCTGCGCGTCGACTCGGTGCGCGTGACTTCCAATCAACAAATTTTTTCAACCGTCGCCGGCAAATTTCAGCTCGAACCGCAGCAGAGCAAAACGCTGACGGTATTTTTCAAGCCGCTGCAGCGGGCCGAATACACCGCGGCGCTGCAATTTTTCAGCAACGCCAGCAATAGCCGTCTGCTCGAAGTGAAATTGCACGGCAGCGGCAGCACAGCGAAAATCGGCGGCCAGAGCCGCATCGCCTTTGCCCCGACGGACGTCGACAGCGCGCGCCGCGATTCATATCTTTTGAACAATCTCGGCGATTGTCCGTTGACTGTGACCGGTGTGAAAATCGAAGGCGCTCATGCAAATGATTTTAAAGTGATCGACATCGGCCCGTCCGTCATTGTCTCGCGCGGCTCCTCCCGCCTGGCTTTGGAATTTAAGCCCACGCTCGCCAGCGCCCGCCAGGCCTTGCTGGTGATCACCAGCTCCGATCCAGTGCAGTCGCGTTTTGAAGTTACGCTGAACGGCAATGGCAACGGCCTTCCCGGCAAGTTAGCCGGCCCCAATCGCATTGATTTTGGCAAAGCCTGCCTGGATGAAAGCATCGCCCGCGAATGCACCATTACCAACACCGGCCAATCGGATTTAACTGTGACGCAGATCATGACGGCGCGCGGCGAGCTTTTTAAAATTTCCGGCGCCATTCAATTGCCCAAACAAGTTCATCCGCAAGAGTCGGTGGTGATTCCGCTGGCGTTTGCGCCGCGACAAACCGGCGCTGCGAGCGACACGTTGTTGGTGCAAACCGATCTCGCCGCCAATGCGCTGTTTCGCGTCGCTTTGCAAGGCGCCGGCCGCGACGACATGGCGAGGCTGGAGATGTCGGATCAAGCGCTGGCGTTCACCAGCCATCTCGATCAAACCAAATCCGAGCAGGTGACGATCACCAACGCCGGCTGCGGCAAAATTGAAATCAGCCAGATCGAGCTGGCGCGCAAGCTGCGCGTCTTTGCGGTTCGTCCCGAATGGCCGCTGCCGGTGATGTTGGAAAAAGATCAGAGCTTGAACGTGACGGTTTCTTTCAAAGGCGATGATTTCAGAAGCTTCGCCGATTCCTTGTACATTTACTGCGTCGATTGGCAGCAAAATATCGAGCGCCTCAGCGTCAGTTTGTTGGGAAAGGTGATGGACGGCGCGCCGTGTCTGCAAGTTGCTGCGGCCAAATTGGATTTCGGCGAGGTCGCGGTCGGCCAGGCCAAGCGTCTCGATTTGCAAGTGACCAATTGCAGCGCCGATAGCCGTCTTATCGTTCGCGCCCTGCAGCCGGCGAGCGGCGATTTCAAAATTTTGCCGGATACTTTGACGATCTTTCCGCACAATCCGCAGTTTTTTGCGGTGAATTTTGCGCCGCAGCGTCACGGCGAGCGGGTTGATACGCTCAAGCTGGTTTATTCCGCCTTGAGCGATCCGGGCCGGACGGAAATGGTGAAAATCGTTTTGGCCGGCGCCGCGACCGGGAATCGCGCCTTTGCCAGGCCGAATGCGTTCACGCCGAACGGCGATGGCAAAAACGATCAGGCAAAAATTCACTTCACCGGCTACGACCCGGGAACGCTGCTGCTGCGGGTGTACGATCTGCGCGGCCTGGAAGTGCGTCTGCTGCGGCCGGAAAGACGCGGCGAGCTGGAAATCGGCTGGGACGGACGCGACGATCGCGGCGATCTGCAAATGCCCGGGGCGTATTTATGGCTGTTGGAAGATAATGGCAAAAAAGTCGGGAGCGGCCAATTGGTGTTGATTCGGTGAAAGAGTTATGGCAAAATTATGAATAGAACACTTCGACATTTCATCGCCATTGCCGCTGTGCTGACGAGCGCGGGTTTCGTTGCGGCGCAGAACTTGATTTTCGCCAACGCCGCCGATCGCGGCGACGCGCGCGCCGGCCTGCTCAATCCGGCCGTCGCCGTCATGCAAGATCCGCTGTTCACGCTCGGCAGCAAAGCGCTGCATTACGGCGTTTTGTCCGGCGGCCTTGATTTGCGCCACAGTTATTTCAGCGTGACGACGTCCAACCGCAGCCTCTGGCGGTTCGATCATTTTGGCTACGGCCTGCAAGGCCAGGTTTTGCAAACGCCGTTGTACAACGCCGTGGTGATGAACGCGGTGTTCGGAAAAAAGCTGCACGAGAATTTCGCCGCCGCCGTCAATGTGGGTTTTAGCAATCGCGCTTTTGACCGCAGCCAATTCGTTCTCGAAGCCGAGGACGACCCGGCGCTCGCCCGCCTCTCGAAATGGATTTTTCCCGACGTCGGGTTCGGCGTCGTGGCGGTGCCGCATCGTTACGTCACGCTGGCGTTCAACGTTTCGCATCTCACGCGCTCGAATATTTCGATGTACGATGAAAACATTCGCCAGCCGGCCGCGTTCAGCCTCGGCGCGGCCATCGGCATGGGCTATTTCCGCGCGCTGATCGGCGTCTCGCGCGACGAGGGCGAAACGCTGCCGATGATCGCGTTTGAAAGTTTCCGTCCGGATCTCGGTTTTTTGAAAATCGCTTTTGGCCGCGAAGCCGCCGCATTCGAAGGCGCGATGCACGTGATGCAGGGCGTGAGCCTGAGTTATCGGTACAATCTGCCGATGAATGAATTGCGTCTCGCCAGCAGCGGCTCGCACGAAATCGGCTTGTCGTTCAATTTCCGCAAAAACCGCACGCCTTACGAGCCGGAGTGGCTGAAAGCGGAATACGCGCGGCGCGAGCCCCCGGCCATCAATCCCGCCACCGCCTTCGTCGTGCGCTCGGTTTTTGACACGCTGAAGATGGTCGACAAATTCATTTTCCGCAAAATCGACCCGTCTTTTACGGCGAAGGATTTGGCGAGCCTGCCGGTGAATATTCTTTTTTCGGCGGACAGCCTCGAGCCGGCGCTGCCGCAAATCGGCGCCAAACATTTGATGACCGGCATTGAAGCGGCGAGCGACGCCGCGGCGAAATTTGATATTCCCCGAGACAGCGTCGGAATCGTTCACGCGATGCAAAAAGATCACACCCAGAATTATCTGGAGTTTCTGCGCAATCTGGCGAAGCAAATGAAAGATCCGGCGTTTCACACGCGCATCATCGCGCCAGCGGATGAAAAGCGGGTTTATCTGCTGTTGAAATATTTGTCGCTGTACGGCCCGTTGAATGATCGCCTCGAAATTGCCCGGCGCGATTCGGCCTCGAAAGCCGCGCCGGATCGTTTAGCCGGACGCAAAATTCCCGAATTTGTTTATCATCGCGAGCTGAGCGTGCCGGCGGATACTTTCAAATTCGCGCTAAACTTGGCGGATATGCGCCGCGGGCCGGTGGCGTGGGCGTTCATCATCGAAGACGCCGAGGGCAAGGAGCTGCTCAAATACGCCGGTGAAAAACAAATTCCGCGGCGCTACGTGTGGAATTGGCGCTGGCCGGACGGCGAGCTGCCGCTGCCCGGCGCGTATTATTATTACCTGCGCTGGCAATCCGCCGACGGCCAAAAATACACCTCGCCGCGCCAGCCGCTGATCGTCAGCCGCGAGAACCGCCGCATTACGATCGAGATCATGCGCCGCAAGGATTTGACGGTTCCGGGCGCGGAACGAGCGACGGCGACGATTATTGTGAATTAAAACGTAAGGCGTAAAACGTAATGCGTGATGCCTAAAACGTGTCTCGTCCTGAAAATAGTTGACACTTTTTTTGTTGTTTGTTTGTGTATTTCTCTAACTCCAGTAACCCGTAGGGTTACTGGAGTTAGAGAGTTCAAGCGCTCGCGAGCGGCGCGAGCGA
>Ga0187892_10003106_pt1 | contig 31092 bp, 29 predicted proteins | sample MA1701073metaG_FD_139345 | JGI IMG/M metagenome (GOLD analysis project Ga0187892, IMG submission 139345) | Bio-ooze microbial communities from a basaltic lava cave in the Kipuka Kanohina Cave System on the Island of Hawaii, USA - MA170107-3 metaG ...
CCGACGACCACGACGGATATGAGGGCAGCGTGTTGGGGCGGAGGCGCGCGCACGCCGGGGCGGGAGCCCGATAGACCGACGCGCCACGGCGAGCTCGGTCGCGCGGATGATCGGAGTTCTTTTGGTCGGATTCGGACCGGAGGTGAGCCGGGGGTGGCGGTTCCCAACCTCGTAGGATGTTGGTTGCCATCGACCCGAGCATCCAGGGAGGTCCGGAACCGCCATGAAGGAGTTTATCGCGAAGCACCACGAGCAGATCATCGGGGTACTGTCGGGTTTTGACCGGCTGGTCTTCCGCGGCACCTTGCGCGGCATCGCCTACGCGGAGGGGATGAAGCGGTACCTGAATGCCCGCCCGGTGCTGCTGAAGGACTTCGGGACGCACGTCGAGGCGGTCAGTGCGCGGCTGAAGGCGGCGTCGTTGGCGGAGGCCCGGGTGCTGGGGCGGGCGGTGACGTACCTGGTCTCCAGCAAGACGGACAAGGACCAGACGGCACGCCACATCATGGCCGACGAGGGCATTGCCCGCGGGTTGGTGTGCGTGCTGAGCTGCGTGGAGCCGTGCCAGAGCTTCGAGATTCGGCGGGATCGAGAGGTCCAGAAGCTGGTGCTCGAACCGCGCCTCCGCAAGCGCCTGTTTCTCTACCACTACTGGGTGCATCCGGGGTTCGGGTTCATGCACGCCCGGATCCAGACGTGGTTTCCGTTTTCCATCCAGGTGTGCCTGAACGGGCGGGAATGGCTGGCCCGTCAGCTCGACGCGGCGAGGATGAAGTCCGTGCGCCAGGACAACTGTTTTCCGTGGATCGCCGATTGGGCCCAGGCCCAGCGGCTCATGGACCGGCAGGTGCGGGCCAACTGGCCACGGTTGCTCAACGGCCTGGCCCGCCAGCTGAACCCCATCCACGCGGAGCTGTTCCGAGCGTACCCGGTGAGCTACTACTGGTCGACCTATCAGAGCGAGTGGGCCACGGACCTCGTGTTCCGGGACGCAGAGGTGTTGCGGCGGCTCTACCCGCGGTGGCTGCACCATGCGCTGACGCCCTTTGGGAGCCCGGAGGTGATGCGCTTTCTGGGCCGCCGCCTGCCGCTGAGCGGGGCGGTGCCGAAACGGTTCGCCGGCGAGGTGGTGAGCCACCTCCGGCAACGCGAGGACGGGGTGCGGATCAAACACGGGGGGAACGGCAACTCGGTCAAGCTCTACGACAAGGCCTACACGGCCCTGGGCAATGTGCTGCGGGCGGAGGCCACCATCACCAACGTGGCGGACCTGCGCGTGTACCGGCCGGCCGAAGGCGACCCGGACGGGGAGTTGGCCTGGCGGGTCATGCGGCGGGGCATCGCCGATCTGCACCGGACGGCGCTGCGCGCTACCGTGCGGCAGCTCACGCCAATTGCCGCGTAAGAGCCTCCCAATTGGTCCTAATTGGAGGATCGTCGCGCGCGGCGAAGATTCTCGAGGTCGCGATCAATCTGAAGGTGGCGAAGGCTCTGGGGATCACGGTTCCTCGAGAGGTGCTGTATCAGGCCGATCTGATCCTCCGGTAAGCAACCGTGGCGACGGCTCCGTCCCGGACCCAACCGGGAACGCCGACCGCTGCGAATGACCGCACGTGTGTCGAGAGCTGAGGAGGTGGAGTCATGAGAGTATCCGCGGAAACCGCTGTTCGAGTCGCATTCGTGTTCGCGGCTGTCACGCTTTCGGTGTTGCTGGCCCTGCCCGGCGGGGCGGCAGCTTTGCAGGTGGGCGATCGCGCCCCAGATTTCAAGCTCCCGGCTTCGACCGGAGGGGAGATCAAGCTCAGCGATTTCCGGGGCAAGCAGCTGGTATTGATCGAGTTCTACCATGCCGACTGGGGCCCCCCCTGAATTGCCAACCTGTCGGCCCGTCGGGACGACCATCAGCAGTTCCTGGAACTCGGCATTCAAGTGCTCGGCATCTCGATCAATCATGTGTTCTCCCAGAAGTCGTTCGCGGCCTCGCTCCAGCTTCCGTATCCCCTGCTCAGCGACTATCCGGATGGGAAGACCATTCACGCGTACGGCGTGGGCTATCACGAAGGTCAAGCCAAGCGCCTGTACGCCCGACAGGCGTTCTTTCTCATCGACAAGGAGGGGATCGTACGCGGGTTCTGGGGGCAGCGCCCGCCGAACCCCGACGAGGTGTGGGCTCCCGATCCGCCCTTCTCCAGCAAGGCGATCCTGGATCTGGCGCGGAAGATCGTGAGGCGATCGTAGGGCGGCTGGGGCTTCTGTGCCACTGGGTTCGAGGAGCCCGGCGCCCGCTGGAGTAGAGCAATCGAGTGAGTGAGCAGTGATCCTCGGGTTCGCCGGACACGCTCGCACGTTTAGACCGGTACGGAGGCGTGCGCCGCTATGGGGATGCCTCGTGCTCCTGACCTTGGGTAGCCTCCCGGCGATAGGTGCACCAGGGTTGCCCGAACTCCTGCGGGCCCTCGAGCTTTCCGCCTATCCGTCAAGGTGGCGGCCTCCCCCCTTCACTGGCCGGACGACCGCCGGCGCGACGATAACTCTCACCGATTTTGAAGGACGGGTCGTCCTTCTGAGCTTCTGGGCCACCTGGTGCACCTCGTGCCTCCACGAGATGCCCGCGTTCGAGCAGCTGCACCGTGAGTACGCCCCAGCGGGTCTCACGGTCCTGGGCGTCAACATCCAGGAAAACGAGCAGACCATTCAGCGATACGGTCAGAAACTGGGGCTCACCTTCCCGCTCATCCCGGATCTAGATCGAACGATCGCCCGGGCCTATGGCGCCATCGCGGTCCCCTCGACCTTTCTCATCGGCCGGGACGGCAGGGCGGTCGCCCTCGCCGTTGGCAGCCGGCGGTGGGACAGTCCACCCGCTCGAGCATTGATCGAGGCGCTCCTGGCTGAGCCGGTGACCCGAAGAGGCTCGCGATGAGGAGTTTGCAGGCCGTTCTTGGCCGCCTTGCCAAGCACCTCGGCCCCGATCGCCGCGACTCCAAACGCGGCGGGCGGCTGCTGCGAACGACCTTTGCGGCGGCTCTCCTGCTCGTGGGCGGCGGGCTGATCACCAGCGGAGCGGTGGAGCTGTTCTTTCGCTATCGTGAGAGCGTTGCCGCCATCGCCGTCCTCCAACGGGAGATGGCGCAAGGCGCCGCCTTCAAGATCGGCAGTTCGTCCAGGACATCGAAAAGACGATGCGGGCATCCACACAGACCCCGGAGACCGTCTCCACCGGGCTGACGAAGGCGTTCCGCTTTCTCGTGCTGGTGCGGGAACGAGCGAGCCGCCGCGGGATCAGCCTGGCGCTGCTGGTCGACGAGCAGATCCACGGCTTCGTGGGCGACGAGCGCAAGGTCAAGCAGATCCTGGTCAACCTGCTTCAGAACGCGGTCAAGTTCACGCCCGAAGGCGGCCGGATCGACGTCAAAGCTGGGCTGGCTGACGGCAACGCGGAAATCTCGGTCAGCGACACCGGCGTCGGGATCGCGCCGGAGGATCAGGCGGCGATCTTCGAGGAGTTCACGCCGGTCGGGGGCGACGACGCGCGGAAGCGGGAAGGGACCGGGCTGGGGCTCACGCTCGCCAAGAAGTTCGTGGAGCTGCACGGGGGGCGCATCTGGGTGGAGAGCGCGGTCGGCCGGGGTTCCACGTTCAGCTTCACGCTGCCCCAGCCGCGTCGTGAAGCCTAGTCGAATCAATCGTTCCGGGATGCGCCGCCGGTTGGGACAAGAAGCGCGGCATGGAGACCATGCTCCCGGCGTTTCCCTCTTCCGCTCTCCTTGGTAACCTAGCTGACATGCCGGCCAGCACCGCCTATGATTTGACAGTCGTGCCGCGCATCGCGGTTGAGCTGCCTGTTGTCTTGCCCGCCCCCGACGGCTTTGACCCGCTCCGGTCCGACACGTGGCCGGTCATCACGGGCCGGCTGGAGTACGTCCAGGGGAGGCTACTCTACATGCCACCGTGTGGGGACGACCAGCAACAGACCGTGGCGGATATGGTCGGCGAGCTGATCGCCTGGCGACGCAGCCACCAGCAATTTGTGGTTGGGACCAATGAAGCCGGCGTGATGCTGGGCGGCGACATCCGCGCAGCGGACGGGGCGGTGTGGAGGCGCGACGCGCTCGAACCCAACAGTGGCGGATTCCCGCGCGTGCCGCCGGTTCTGGCGGCAGAGGTGGCGGGCCGGGACGATACGCTCGAGTTGCTGCGCGAGAAGGCGCGCTGGTACCTCGGGCACGGCGTGACGGTCGTCTGGATCCTGATCCCCGCGGCGCGGTCGGTGCTGGTCATCACGAGCGCTGGGGAGATAGAGGTTGGGGGCGGGCGGATCCCTGCCCATGCGAGCCTTCCAGGCCTCGAGCCGAGCCTCGACGAGCTGTTTCGTCAGGTCTCGGGTGGCTGAGCAGAGCGGCCGCGCGCGGGATCTCCCGCCAGCCGTCGCATCCGTGGAAAGGCCGATTTTTCAAGAGCAAGAGCGGCGGTTGTGGACCGAGTGGTGAGGTACCAGGGGCGGGGGAAAGAGTGGCGGGAACGGCGGCGGCGCTCATCCTGATCGTGGAGGACAACGAGAAGAGCCGCAAGCTGGTGCGCGACGTGCTTCGGTTTACGGGATACGAGACCGCCGAGACCGAGACCGCCGAGCACGGGATCCGCCTGGCTCAGGAGCTCCACCCAGCCCTCATCCTCATGGACATCCAGCTCCCCGGCATCGACGGTATCACCGCGGTCGGACGCCTTCGCGCCGACCCGGCGACCGCGGAGATTCCCGTCATCGCCGTCACCGCCTCGGCGATGATGCACGACCGTCAGCGCATCGCCGACGCCGGCTTCGACGGCTACCAGGCCAAGCCGATCCGGGTGAAGGAGCTGCTCGAGATGGTGCGGCAGACGCTCGAGCGGAGGCACGCCGCCGGAGCCTGATGGTGAACGACTCGCCCCGGATCCTCGTGGTCGACGACACGCCGGAGAACGTCAAGCTGCTGGCGGCGATCCTCAGCGGGAAGGGCTACGCGGTTTCAACCGCGGCATCCGGCGCCGAGGCGCTGAAGCAGATCGAGCAGGAGGAGCCCGACCTGGTCCTCCTGGACGTGGTGATGCCCGGGATGAGCGGCTACGAGGTGTGCCGGACGATCCGCGATCGCGCCGAGACCAAGCTTCTGCCGGTGATCATGGTGACCGCCTTGGACCCGACTCAGGAGCGCGTCAAGGGCATCGAGGCCGGCGCCGATGACTTCCTGACCAAACCGTCAACCAGCCCGAGCTGCTCGCCCGGGTGCGCTCCCTCCTCAGGATCAAGGAGCTCCACGACACGGTCCGGACGCAGGCCGCGCAGCTGGCCGACTGGAGCCGGACGCTGGAGCGACGGGTCGACGAGCAGCTCGCTCAGCTCGATCGCCTGGGGCGGCTCAAGCGGTTTTTCTCGCCGCAGCTCGCCGAGCTGATTGTCTCTGGCACCGCGGACGATCCGCTCCGGAGCCACCGCCGCGAGATCACCGTGGTCTTCCTCGACCTGCGGGGCTTCACCGCGTTCGCCGAGACCGCGGAGCCGGAGGAGCTCATGTCCGTGCTCCGCGAGTACCACGCTGAGGCCGAGGTCGAGGAGCTGGTAGACGCAGAGAAGGTAGGCGAGCTGTCCCTGAAGGGGTGCCTCAGGCCAGTGCCCGCGTTCAGTCTCTTGAGGCTTCGCCCGGCCTGACGAGCCCGTCGCGACCGCCGATTGGGTCTTTTTTGTGATTCGTGACGCCGCTGGGCACGCCCGCCGCGGGCCCGCCGAGCTCCTGGAATCACCGATAAGTGCGCCACTCGAGTACCGGGCGCCTCTATCCCGAGATCCGCCGACCGATCACGGCCCTGGCATCGACGATAAATGCGCGACTCGAGACCGGAGACGCGGAGCACACGAGCACACGAGCAAGATCGTAGCCAGAAACCGGTTTGGCGGTGTTCGAGCGCGGGCTTGCCCCGCGCAATCCGATGGGGGAGGCATCGGAGGGGGCCGTCGAGGCCCCCTCCGAAACCCTAAAACGGCTGCGTCTCGATGCGAGACTCGCTCGCCCGATCCTCGAAGCTCGCGAACTCGGGCTTGAACACCAGCTTGACGCTGTCGACGGGGCCGTTGCGCTGCTTGCCGACGATGACCTCGGCGACGTTGGCGTCGTCGGGCGTCTGGAGCCCGTATCGCTCGGGGCGATAGAGGAACATGATCACGTCAGCGTCCTGCTCGAGCGCCCCGCTCTCGCGCAGGTCCGAGAGCTGCGGCCGGTAGTCCTTCGACTGCCGCGCCTCGACCGCGCGGGAGAGCTGGGACAACGCCACCACCGGCAGGTTCAGCTCCTTGGCGAGCGCCTTCAGCGAGCGCGAGATCTCCGAGATCTCCTGCTGGCGGTTCTCGGGGTTGCGGCCGCGCATGAGCTGGAGGTAGTCGATCACGATCAGATCGAGGCCATGCTCGGCCTTCATCCGGCGCGCCTTGGCGCGGGCCTCGAGCACCGTCAGCGCCGGCGTGTCGTCGATGAAGATCAGCGCCTCGGCCAGCCGGCCTGCCGCGTTCGTGAGCCGGTGCCAGTCGCGCTGCTCCAGATAGCCGGTGCGGACGCTCTGGGAGTTCACCTTGGCCTCGCAGCACAGGAGCCGCTGCACGAGCTGCTCCTTGGACATTTCCAGGCTCAGCACGAGGACCTTGAGGCGGAGCTTGACTCCGGCGTTCTTCGCGATGTTCAGTGCGAACGCGGTCTTCCCCATGCTGGGCCGTCCCGCGATGATGATGAAGTCGGCGTTCTGGAGCCCCGAGGTCAGCTCGTCAAGCTTCCGAAAGCCGGTCGCGATGCCGGTCACGTGTTCCTTCCGGTCGTAGAGGCGCTCGATGTACTCGAAGGTGTCCTTCAGGATGGCGCGGACGGGGATCGCCGACCCCTGGAGCCGGCGCTCTGAGATCTGGAAGATGCGCCCCTCCGCGTAGTCAAGGAGCGTCTCGACATCGTCCCGCTGTTCGTAGCTCTGGCCGATGATCTCGGTCGCGGTCCGGATGAGGTCGCGAAGCCACGCCTTTTCGCGGACAATGTTCGCGTAGGACGTGACATGCGCGGCCGTCGCCGCTTCCTCGACCAGCGCCGCCAGGGCGGCGGCGCCGCCCACCTCCTCGAGGATCCCTTGCCGGCGCAGCTCCTCCGAGAGGGTCAGAAGGTCGACGGGCTCGTTGCGGTCGAAGAGGGACAGCATCGCCCCGAACATGAGCCGATGCCCTTGCTTGTAGAAGTCATCGGGCCGCAGCAACTCGATGGCGCGGGGCAGACTGTCGGCTTCGAGGAGGAGCGCGCCCAGCACGGCCCGCTCAGCCTCGAGACTGTGCGGCGGGACCCTCGAGCCCAGGAGCTCCGAGAGCGTCGCCACGTGCTAGTCCCGGACGACGGCCACCTTGAGTTGAGCAGTCACCTCGGGATGAACCCGGATCGGAACCGCGAACTCACCCAGGGCCTTGATGGGCTCATCCAGCAGCACTCGGCGCTTCTCGATCGGGATCCCGCTCTTGGCGAGAAAATCGACGACATCCTGGGCCGTCACTGACCCGAACAGCCTGCCGTCCTCCGAGGCCTGGCGGCGCTCCTCGCTGGAGAGGGCCTCGATCCGCTCGCGGAGGGCCTCGGCATCGCTCTTGATCCGGGAGGCCTTCGCGTCCTGCTGGGACCTGATCTGCACCAGGTTCTTCAGATTGCCGGTCGTGGCGTTCAGCGCGAGCTTCTGCGGGATCAGGTAGTTGCGCGCGTAGCCGTCCGACACGTCCCGGACTTCTCCGCGGCGACCAAGCTTGGCAACGTCGTCGAGCAGGATGACCTTCATACGTTTACTCCGCCGCGTAGGGCAGCAGGGCGACGGTCCGCGCGCGCTTGATCGCGTGCGTGAGTTGTCGCTGATGGCGGGCGCAGCTCCCGGAGATCCGCCGCGGGATGATCTTGCCCCGCTCGGACACGAACCCTCGGAGCCGTCGCACATCCTTGTAATCGACGAGGTCGACCTTGTCGGCACAGAACTTACAGACCTTCCGCCGCCCGAAGCGGCGGCGCTTGACCGGCTTGCCTCCTGCAGTCGAAATGGCTGTTCCTCCCTACGTCAAGATTCGCTTCCGCCGGCAGCTGGAGCGCCGGCTCACTTCGAACGATTTCAGGTATCGAGGCTCGGCTCGATTCACTCGGGCCTCGCCTCGCGCCGCGCCTCGCTCAGGCTCCCGGCCGGCGCTCAGCTCGAACTTCAGGCTCGCCTCGCACGGCCACGCATCTGGGTCGTTCTGAGCGGTTGGCAGGCGTCCGTCTTCACCGGGTTCGGGGGAACCGTTAGAAGGGGACGTCGTCTTCCGCCGGCGCGCCCTCTTCAGCACCGAAGGCCTCCGGAGCGGCAGTCGCGGGAGCTCCAGTCTGCTGCTTGGTCCGTCCCATGAACTGGACGCGTTCGGCGACGACCTCGACGACATTGCGCTTCTGACCGTCTCGTGTCTCCCAGTCTCGAGTCTGCAGCCGCCCCTCGACGAAGATGGGGCTGCCCTTGTCGAGATAGTTGCTGCACGCCTCCGCCTGCTTCCCCCAGACGACCACCGTGAGGAAGCACGTCTCGTCGCGCTTCTCGCCCCCCTGGGTGGTGTACGCGCGGTTCACGGCGAGCCGCAGATCCGCCACCGCGGTGCCGCTGGGTGTGTATCTCAGCTCGGGGGGACGGGTCAAGTTCCCGATCAGCAGCACCCGGTTCAGGCTCGCCATCACCCGACCTCCTCGGCGACCTCCTCCTCAGCCTCCGGAGCGGCCTCGGCCGGTTGAGTCTTTCGATGCGCCGGGACCCGCGTCGAGAGAAAGCGCAACACGGTGTCGTTCAGCTTCAGCTGTCGCTCGAACTCCCTGATCATCGACGGCTCGGCCGAGACCTCGATCACGGCGTAGGTTCCCTCGCGCTGCTTCTTGATCTCGTACGCGAGCCGGCGCTTCCCCCAGTTTTCCACGCGCACCACGTCCGCGCCGAGCGTCTTCAGGTTGCCCTCGAGGGCCGTCAGGAGCGCCGCCACTTCCTCGTCAGTTGGCCTCGAATCGATCGCCACCAGAATCTCGTACGGTCTCAGAATGTCACCCCCTCCGGTCTTGGCAGTTCTCCTCACCTGCCGATGTCCGACTCCCAAAGGTCACAACGCTAGCACGCCACGAGCTCTATCTCAACAGAGCGCTTCCACTCCGTCAACGTCAGAAAAGTCATACACCTGCTCGCGGGGATCCAAGCCGCCGGAGGCACATGGGGTCCGTTCTGAATCCTCGACGAGGTCGATGCACCGAAGCACGATGCGAACATCCACCGCTTTCTCCACTGCTACGCGAGCTCTGCGCGCGCACCCGACCCGCGTGCGGGAGAGTCCAGACGCACGCGCGGGTGGAAGACGCGCTGAACGCGACGCGGGCGGGCGGCTCGCCCAGGCGTGGAATGGAGGCTCAGTCGAGGGGTAGCAAAGCGGATAGCGGGAAAGGACACGGCCCCGGACCAGCGTTGGCTGTCCGGGGCCGTACATCACGAGATTTTGATCTCTGCCACCGCCCGCCCGAGCGCCGGCTCCGCCGGCGCAACCGGTGGGGGAGGTGTGGAGGGGGCCGTCGAGGCCCCCTCCACGGATCAGTACATGTCGCCGTGCGGCATGGCAGGCGCCGCAGCCGGCTTGTCCTCCGGCAGGTCCGTGATCAGGGCCTCGGTCGTCAGCAGGAGCGAGGCGATCGACGCCGCGTTTTGCAGCGCCACCCGCTCGACCTTCGTTGGATCGAGGACCCCGGCTTGCAGCATGTCGACGTACTCCATCGTCTCCGCGTCGAAGCCCTGGGTCGGCACGGTCGCCGCCTTCACTTTCTCGACGACCACGCTGCCCTCGAGGCCGGCATTCTCGACGATCTGGCGGATCGGCTCCTCCAGAGCCCGCTTCACGATGTTCAGCCCCACCCTCTCGTCGCCCTCAAGCTTCACCTTGTCGAGCGCCTTCGCGGCCCGGAGCAAGGCCACCCCGCCGCCGGGCACGATGCCTTCCTCCACTGCCGCCCGCGTCGCGTTCAGCGCGTCTTCCACCCGCGCCTTCTTCTCCTTCATCTCCGTCTCCGTGGCCGCTCCCACCTTGATCACCGCGACCCCGCCGGCCAGCTTCGCCAGCCGCTCCTGCAGCTTCTCGCGGTCGTAGTCCGAGGTCGTCTCATCGATCTGGGCCCGGATCTGCTTGATCCGTCCCTCGATCGCCGAGCTCTTCCCCGAACCCTCCACGAGGGTCGTGTTGTCCTTGTCGATCACGACCTTCTTCGCCTTGCCCAGGTCATCCAGCTTGATGTTCTCCAGCTTGATCCCCAGGTCCTCCGTGATCGCCTTGCCGCCGGTCAGGATGGCGACGTCCTCGAGCATGGCCTTGCGCCGGTCGCCGAACCCCGGCGCCTTCACCGCCGCGCACGTCAGCGTCCCCCGCAGCTTGTTGACCACCAGGGTCGCCAGCGCCTCACCCTCGACGTCCTCCGCGATCACCAGCAACGGCTTCCCTGACCGCGCCACCTGCTCCAGCAGCGGCAGCATGTCCTTCATCACGCTGATCTTCTTCTCGTGGATCAGGACCAGCGCGTCGGACAGCACAACTTCCATGCGCTCGGAGTCCGTCACGAAGTACGGCGAGAGGTACCCGCGGTCGAACTGCATCCCCTCCACCACGTCCAGGACTGTCTCGGCCGACTTGGACTCCTCGACCGTGATCACACCGTCCTTGCCGACCTTCTCCATCGCCTCCGCGATCAGGTCGCCGATCGTCTTGTCGTTGTTCGACGCGATCGTCGCCACCTGCGCGATTTCCTTCTTGTCTTTCGTCGACTTGGAGAGCTTTTTCAGCTCCTCGACCACGGCCTCGACCGCCTTCTCGATCCCCCGCTTGAGCGCCATCGGGTTGGCGCCGGCGGTGACGTTCTTCAGGCCTTCCTTGAAGATGGCCTGGGCCAGCACCGTCGCGGTCGTGGTGCCGTCGCCCGCGATGTCGGAGGTCTTGGAGGCCACCTCCTTCAGCATCTGGGCGCCCATGTCCTCGTAGCCGTCCTTCAGCTCGATCTCCTTGGCGACGGTGACGCCGTCCTTGGTGATCGTCGGGCTGCCAAACTTCTTGTCGATCACGACGTTCCGGCCCTTTGGCCCGAGCGTGGCCTTGACGGCCGACGCCATGATGTTCATGCCCTTGAGCAGGGCGGAGCGGGCTTCCTCGTCGAACTTGAGCTGCTTTGGCATCGCTGGTGTCCCCCCTATTCGAGAATGGCGAGGACGTCTTCCTCGCGCATGATCACGTACTCCTCGTCCTCGATCTTGACCTCGTTGCCAGAGTACTTACCGAACAGAATGCGGTCGCCCGCCTTCACGTCCAGCGGGATCTTCTTGCCGTCGTCGCCGACCTTTCCGTTTCCGGCGGCGATGACCTTCCCCTCCTGCGGCTTCTCCTTGGCGGTGTCGGGGATGATGATGCCCCCCTTCTTGACCTCTTGCTCCTCCATGCGCTTCACCAGGATTCGGTCATGTAGCGGACGGATCTTCATGCGGAGCCTCCTCTGCTAGGTTGGGCATGGCGCGGCCCCCTGGAGGGTTCGGCCGGTCATGCCTGGGTTGGTGGAGCTGTTAGCACTCAAAAACGCCGAGTGCTAATATATGGCCGCTTCACAGAAGCCGCAAGTCTTTTCTGGGCCGTCAACGCGTGAGGGTTTCGATGGCTAAGATACTGATCTCAGGAGATCTTCTGGACGGACCCGTCGCCCTGGCGCGCTCCCGAGCCGAAGTCGACCAGCACGCTGGGGCCGATCCCCTCCCGAAACTCGATCTGATCGCGCGGTTGCGAAACAAGGACGGCCTCGTCTGCCTCATCACCGACATCATCGATGATCAGGTCGTGGGCTCCGCCCCACGCCTCAAGGTCATCGCCAACGTCGCCGTCGGCTACGACAACATCGACGTCGCGGCCGCGCGCCGGCGCGGGATCGTCGTCACCAACACGCCGGACGTCCTGACCGACACCACGGCTGACTTCACGTGGGCGCTGATGCTGGCGACGGCGCGGCGCGCGATCGAGGCCGACCGCTATGTCCGGGCCGGGCACTGGAGGAAGTGGGAGTTCCTACGTCTCCTCGGGACCGACGTCCACGGCAAGACCCTCGGCATCGTCGGGTTCGGCAGGATCGGCCGGGCCGTCGGGCGGCGAGCCCTCGGCTTCGGGATGCGCGTCCTATACCACGACGCGGTGCGCGCCGACCCCGCGCAGGAGCTGGAGCTGCGGGCCACGTTCGCCGACCGAGCTACACTCCTCCGCGAGTCGGACTTTGTCACCTTGCACTGCGCCCTCACGCCCGAGACGCATCATCTGATCGACGCGCACGCGCTCCGCCAGATGAAGCCGTCGGCGATCCTCATCAACGCCGCCCGCGGCCCGATCGTCGACGAAGCGGCGCTGGCCGAGGCGCTCCGTGAGCGACGGATCGCGGGCGCAGGCTTGGACGTGTTCGAGCGCGAGCCCACGGTGCATCCCGAGCTGCTGCCGCTGGACAACGTCGTCCTGGCGCCCCACATTGCCAGCGCGTCGGAGGCGACCCGCATCAAGATGGCGACGCTGGCGGTAGAGAATTGCCTCGCCGTGCTCGAGGGCAGACCCCCGCTGACGCCGGTCTGAAGTCGGCCCGGGGCCGTCGAGGCGCCTCCGTGCCCGCCCACCGGACGGGGCCCGCTACGCTGATCGTCCCTCGAGAGCCGCGACCTTGGCGAGGCGCCGGCGATGGCGCTCGGCGCCGCTGAAGCGCGCGTCGAGGAACGTCCTGACCAGGTCCTTGGCCAGCTCGGAGCCCACGACCCGGCCCCCGAGGCAGATGATGTTCATGTCGTCGTCTTCCACCCCCTGCTTGGCCGACCACCCCTCGTGGATCAGGCAGGCCCGCGCGCCCCGGATCTTGTTCGCCGCGATGCACGCTCCGACGCCGCTGCCGCACAAGGCCACGCCCCGCTCCACCTCGCCGCTCGCCACCGCCCGCGCCAGCGGCACGACGTAGTCGGGATAGTCGTCAGCGCTCGCCAGCGCCGGCGCGCCGAAATCGACGACCTGATGGCCGGCCACCGCCAGTGCGCGCTTCATCTCCTCCTTCAGCTCGAACCCGCCGTGATCCGCCGCGATCCCCACCCGCATGGTTCAGGTCGCCTCGGGCGCGTCCCACACCTTCGAGAGGCTGGCTCGCCGCGGCTCTGGAATGGCCATGCCGGCGTCGGCGCAGTGGGACGTGTCGTTGAAGAGGGTCAGCCTGGCGTGCACCAAGTCCTTGAAGTCGACGATGTTGAGGGCCGCCGGGCTCTGGTCGAGATGATCCCGGTAGAAGCGGGGATCGACACCGAGGAGGGAGCTGAGCAGCAGGCGCACGGTCGCCTTGTGGGACACGACGAGCACGTGCTGGTCCGGGTGGGCTCTCACGATCTCGAGCAGCGCCGGGAGGGCGCGTGCGGTGACGGAGAGCCCCGTCTCCGCGCCCTCGGGCGCGAAGGTGTACGGATCCTTCTCCCAGTGGGCATACTCCTCACCGTGCTTCGCCTCCACCTCGGCCCGCGTCATCCCTTCCCAGTGACCGTGGGAGATCTCGCGCAGGGCCTCCCGCACGCTGACCGGCAGCCCGTGCGGCTCGGCCAGGATGCGCGCGGTCTCCATGGTGCGACCGAGCGGCGATGCGTACACTGCGGCGAACCCCACGGGCGTCAGCCGCCGCGCGAGCCGCTTGACCTGCTCGCGCCCGCGGTCCGACAGCCGGACCTCGATCGCGCCCGCGAAGCGATCCTCCGCCGACAGCTCGGTCGCGCCGTGGCGGACGAGGAACACGCGTGTGCTCATCGCTTGGCCTCCATCACCGCCCGCTGCGCCGCTCAGCGGCCGGGCCGGCTCGACACGCCGTTTCGATCATGGCCCGCGCCTCGTCCTGGATGCGCCGCAGATGCGCCTGTCCCTTGAAGCTCTCCGCGTAAAGCTTGTAGACGGCCTCGGTGCCGGAGGGCCGCGCCGCGAACCAGCCGTGCTCGGTGATCACCTTGATGCCGCCGATCGGACGCTTGTTCCCAGGCGCCGCCGTCAGCACCGCCTTGACGGGCTCGCCGCCGAGTTCGGTCAGGGCGAGGTCCGGGGCCGACAGCCGCGCCAGCACGGCCTTCTGCTCGGCCGTCGCCTCGGCGTCGATCCGTTCGAAGGCCGGCTCGCCGAACTCACGCGTCAGCTCGCAGTAGTGCTCGCCAGGATCCCGCCCGGTGCGCGCCGTCATCTCCGCGGCCAGGAGTCCCATGATGAGGCCGTCCTTGTCGGTGACCCACACCGTCCCATCGAGGCGGAGGAACGACCCGCCGGCGCTCTCCTCGCCGCCGAAGCCCAGAGAGCCGTCGAGCAGGCCATCGACGAAGTACTTGAACCCCACCGGGACCTCGAGCAACGGGCGGCCGAGACCGGACGCCACGCGGTCGATCATGCTGCTGCTGACGATTGTCTTGCCCACCGCGGCGCCCGCCTTCCAGCGGGGACGGTTGCCGAACAGGTACCGGATGGACGCGGCCAGGTAGTGGTTGGGCTCGAGAAGGCCGCTGCTCCGGCACACGATCCCGTGGCGGTCGGCGTCCGGGTCGTTGGCGAAGGCGAGGTCGTGCTGGTCGCGGAGCCCGATCAGCCGCGCCATCGCGTGGGGCGAGGAGGGATCCATGCGGATCTCCCCGTCCCAGTCGGCGCTCATGAAGCGAAACGTGGGATCGACGGCCGGGTTCACGACATCGAGCCGGAAGCCGAAGCGCTGGCTGATCGGCTCCCAGTAGTCGACGCTCGCGCCGCCGAGCGGATCGACCCCGATCCGGAGCCGGGTGCCCCTCAGCACCTCCATATCGATCACCGCCCCCAGGTCGCCGACGTAGCCGCCCAGATAGTCGAACCGGTGCATGGTCCCGGCGCGTCGGGCCCGGTCGTACGGCATCCGGGCCACGCCCGCGAGCTTTTCGGTGAGGAGCGCGTTGGCTCGCTGCTCGATCCAGGTGGTGACCTCGGTGTCGGCCGGACCGCCGGAGGGTGGGTCGTACTTGAACCCGCCGTACTCCGGCGGGTTGTGGGACGGCGTGATCACGATGCCGTCGGCGAGGCCTGTGCTGCGTCCGCGATTGTAGGCCAGGATCGCCCAGGAGACCGCGGGAGTCGGGGTCACGCCGTCGTGGCTGTCCAGCATGACGTCGACACCGTTCGCCGCGAGCACCTCGAGCGCGGTCAGGCGGGCCGGCTCGGACAAGGCGTGCGTGTCCCAGCCGAGGTAGAGCGGCCCGTCGATCTTCTGCGCCGTCCGGTAGAAGCAGATCGCCTGGGTGATGGCGAGGACGTGCGCCTCGTTGAACCCCACGCGGAGCGCGGATCCCCGGTGTCCCGACGTCCCGAAGGCCACGCGCTGCGCCGGGACCGACGGGTCCGGCCGCTCGACATAGTACGCCGTCACGAGCTTGGGGACGTTGACCAGCAGTGACAGCGGGGCCGGCTTCCCGGCCAGCGGATGGACCTTCTCGCCGCTCATGGCTCGGTCCACACCCAGTCGCGGATCTCCGGCAGGTCCTCGAGGTGTTCGCGAATGTAGCGCTGGTGCATGGCCAGCATGGCCTGGCACGCCGCGATCAGCTCGGGCGCCCGCCGCGCCATGCGCGGAGCACGCCTGAGCGCCTCCATGCAGAGATGGTAGCGGCTGATGCCGTTCAGCACGACCATGTCGAACGGCGTCGTGGTGGTCCCTTCCTCGTTGAAGCCGCGCACGTGGAACCGGTCGGCGTTCGGCCGGCCGTGGATGATCTGATGGATCGCGCGCTGGTAGCCGTGGAAGGCGAACACGACGTCCACGTCGCGCGTGAAGAGATCGGCGAAGGACGGGTCGTCCATGCCGTGGGGATGGAACGCGGGCTCGAACAGGGTCATGAGGTCGACCACGTTGACCACGCGTACCTTCATTTCCGGCGCGTGCTTCCGGAGCCACCAGGCCGCCGCCACCACCTCCATGGTCGGGATGTCGCCGGCCGCCGCCAGCACGATGTCGGGTTCATCACCCTTGTCGGTGCTCGCCCACCGCCAGACGGTGGCCCCCCGCGCGCAGTGCTGGATGGCCTCGTCCATGCCGAGCCACTGGAGCTGCGGCTGCTTGTCGATCACGATCAGGTTGACGTAGCTCCGACTCCGGAAGCAATGATCGGCGACGGAGAGCAGACAGTTCGCGTCGGGAGGCAGGTAGATCCGCGACACCGTGCCCTTCTTCGAGAGCATGACGTCGATCAGGCCCGGCCCCTGGTGGCTGAACCCGTTGTGGTCGTTGCGCCAGCAGGTCGACGTGAGCAGGATGTTCAGCGACGGGATGGGCCGGCGCCACCCAAGCGTGTGGGCTTCTTCGAGCCACTTTGCGTGCTGGACCGCCATCGACGCCGAGACCATGGCGAAGGCCTCGTAGGAGGCGAAGAGCCCGTGACGCCCGGTGAGCGTGTAGCCCTCGAGCCATCCCTGGCAGCAGTGCTCGCTCAGCACCTCCATGACCCGGCCGTCCGGCGTCACATGATCGTCGATCGCGATGGTCGGGCCCACGAAGCACCGGTTCTCCACCTCGAACACGTTGCCCAGTCGGTTGGAGTTGGTCTCGTCCGGACAGAAGAGCCGGAAGCTCGCCTGCGTCGCGTTGCGCGTGAAAATGTCCCGCATCAGCTGGCCGAGCTGACGAGTGGACTCGTGGCGCTCGGTGGCCGGCCGCGCGACCGGGATGGCGAGATCGCGGAAGTCCGGCAGGTCGAGGTCGACGATCAGCTTGCCGCCGTTGGAGTGCGGGCTCGCGCCCATCCGCCGGTCGCCCTCGGGGGCGAGCGCCGCCAACTCCGGGACAAGCCGGCCCGTCTCATCGAACAGCTCCTCGGGCCGGTAGCTCTTCATCCAGGCCTCGAGCATCCGGAGGTGTTCCGGGCTCTCCCTGACCTTGCTCAACGGTACCTGATGGGCGCGGAACGTGCCCTCGACCGGCTCCCCGTCCACAATCTTCGGGCCGGTCCAGCCCTTCGGCGTCCGGAGCACGATGGCCGGCCAGCGCGGCCGATCCAACACACCGTGCCTCCGGGCGTCGGCCTGAATGGCCCGGATCCGGGCATAGCAGGCATCCAACGTGGCCGCCAGCACCTGGTGCACGAGCTTCGGGTCGTCGCCCTCGACGAAGAAGACCTCGTAGCCGTGACCCTCGATCAGGCCTCGCACCTCGGTGTCGGTGGACCGGCCCAGCACGGTCGGTCCCGCGATCTTGTACTCGTTCAGGTGGAGGATGGGAAGCACGGCCCCGTCGCGCACGGGGTTGAGGAAGCTGATCCCTTTCCAGCTCCCCTCGAGCGGGCTGGTCTCGGCCTCGCCGTCCCCCACGACGGCCGCGATGATCAGGTGTGGGTTGTCGAACGCCGCCCCGAACGCGTGCACGAGGACGTAGCCCAGCTCGCCCCCCTCGTGGATCGACCCCGGCGTCGTGACGCTCACGTGGCTTGGGATGCCGCCCGGCGTCGAGAACTGGCGGAACAGCCGCCGCATCCCATCGACGTCAGGGGTCACGTCCGGGTAGATTTCCGAGTACGTCCCCTCGAGGTACACGTGGGCAACGATGGCTGGGCCGCCGTGGCCGGGCCCGGCCAGATAGATGATCGGGGCGTCGTGCTTCCGGATGAGCCGATTGAGGTGGGCATAGAGGAGGGTCTGGCCCGGCGAGGTGCCCCAGTGACCCAGGAGCCGCGGCTTGATGTGCTCGGACCGGAGCGGCTCGCGCAGGAGGGGGTTGTCCATGAGGTAGATCTGGCCGACCGTGAGATAGTTGGCCGCCCGCCAGTAGGCGTCCATCGCGGCGAGCTCCTGCGCGGACAGCGCGTCGGCCATCGGGTCTCCCCTGCGGAGGACGTGAACGCTCGGACCCAGCCCGATTCAACCCCAGCGTACAGCCCCCAAAAGGCGCCGCGCCGAGGATCGACGCGCCCAGCGTAGATGCTGACTCCGAGCGAGTCAAGCAACGGGGGCGCCCTGCACCTCGGGGCTCTCGGCGGTTCGCGCACGCTCCCGACGGTCACCCGGGTCGAGACCTGAGCCCGGATGACCAGGAATCCCCTCCCTCGCCAACGCTCTCTGATCTCGCTACCGCGTCTGCCAATTCGGCGCGTCCCCTTATGGTCGCCGGCCGCCCTGGTCCAGCCGAGGGCCAGGCCGGTCCGTCCGGCTCAGCAACTGCGCCACCGTCTCCAAAAGCTCAGGAGCCTCCACCGGCTTCGTCATGTAGGCATCCGCGCCGTTGGCAAACCCGCGGATCTGGTCGATTGGCCTGTTCATCGCGGTCAGCATCAGGACGGGAATGCTCAAGGGATAGGCCAGCTCGCGAAGCTCGTGACACACCTCGTAGCCACTGATGTCCGGCAGCCGGACATCCAGAATCACCAAGTCTGGCCACGACTCCGCTATGTACGTGAGAGCTGCCTTGCCACACTTCTCGGTTCGCACCGAATACCCTTCCGACTCCAACTTCCACTTCACCAGCCTCGCGAAGGCCGCCTCGTCTTCAACCACCACGATGTGCTTCTGGCCAGCGTCGCCCATCGCCTCCCCTCCCCTCGGACCGATCCGGAACCCCGCTCAACGTCCCGGCCACATTCCATACTCTACTGCGCCTGGAACCGCCTCCGCTTCCGCCGCCACCACCGGCCGATGCCGCAGCAACTTCTCGATGCAGTCCGTGACTTCTCTCACCGTCACCGGCTTGGCGATGAAAAAGTTGCCGCCGATGAAGCCGTCTCCCTGATTCGTCTCCTGCTTCGTCACGACCGCGGTGAGGAATACAATCGGAATGTTCTTCAGCATCGGGCGTTTCAACAAGTCAGCGGCCAGATCGGCCCCATCCATCTCCGGCATCACGATATCCAGGAGAATCAAATCAGGATTGAACCACTCCACGGTCGCGACCGCTCGCAGTGGCTTGTTTTCCTCCTTCACCTCATAGCGGCCGGTTTCCTCCAGATTCAACCGTAGGAGCCGAGTGAAGCTCGGCTCGTCATCAATCAATAGGATCCGTGTCTTTCGCACCGTTGCCGCTCCTCTCTTCGCTCAGCGTGATACGCACTCTGACGCCGCCTTCTGGTCGGTTACCGATCTCGATACTCCCTCCGTGCAAGTCGATGATCGTTTTGGTCACCGCCAAGCCCAGGCCGGTCCCCTTGCCCGTCGGCTTGGTGGTGAAAAACGGTTCGAAGATTCGGGGAAGGGATTCTTCAGGGATGGGAGGACCGCTGTTGTCGAACTCGACGATAATCACGGTCTCGCCGACTCGGAAGCGATCGGTTTGCCGGTGCCCGACGTGCGCGCCAATCTCCGTCAACTCTTTCGCGTACGCCGCGACCCGCAGGGTCCCCCCTTCCGGCATCGCGTCCAGAGCGTTGAGCAAAATATTGACGAACGCCTGCTCGAGCTTGTTGGCGTCGTGGTCGACCGGAGGCAAGCTCCCATCGACGTCCTCGATCACCGTCACGTGATGCTTGGTCAACACGTGCTTCACCAGGGCCAGCGACTGCGCCAGTACCGGCCTGAGTTCTCCACGGTCAAGCGTCAGCTGTCGGGGACTGGCGAAATCTAGCAAGCCCTTGATCACGGTATCGGCGCGTCGGGCGGCCACGGCAATATCACTCACGACGCTCGCCCGCTCGTCTTCCCGAGCCGCGCGCCTTCGCTCCAGGTACTCGACGCCCAGGAGGATGACCGCCAGCGGATTCTTCACCTCGTGGGCCACGCCGGCCGCCAACCGGCCCACCGATTTCATCTTGGCGGCCTCGATCAACTGTAACTGCGCGGCTTGTAATCCTTCGTGTGACTTCTTCAGTTCGGCATGCGCTTCCTGGAGGTGTTCCTCGGCTCGCTTGCGCTCAGTGATGTCGCGAATGGCGGCGGTGATCAGAAGGCCCTCCTCGACCTCCATCGGGCTCAGGCTAATCTCGACCGGAAACTCAGTGCCGTCCTTGCGCCGGGCGTACAGGTCGAGGCCGGCGCCCATTGGTCGAGACCGGGCGTCCGCGACGTACCGCCCCCGGTGCCCGGAATGCTCGACGAAGCGCCCGGGCACCAGGAGCTCGACGGGCTGGCCGAGCAGCTCCTCGCGGCTATAGCCGAAGAGCCGCTGAACCTGGTAGTTGACGAGGGTGATGCGCCCGCCGCTGTCGACGATGACCATGGCGTCGGGGGCGGCCTCCAGGAGGCCGCGGAATTTGGCCTCATCCCGCCGACGGGCGGTAATGTCGCGAATGATGGCGGTGAAACAGGTATCCGAGCCCGCTTTCCACCGAGCGAGCGACAGCTCGAACGGAAACTCGGTGCCATCCCTTCGACGCCCGACGAGCTCTTCCGTTTTCGGGGGGGCTGCGGCCTCGCACGTCGCCAGCGCAGGCGCGATGCCTTGGGGACTGGCGGGGTCGACCGGCGGGGACGTGAGCATGGCGACCGTGTTGCCGAGCGCTTCGTCGCTGGAATACCCAAACATGGTTTCGGCGGCTTTGTTCCAAAAGAGGATTCGGCCCTCGCTGTCGGTAGAGACGATCGCATCCCTCGCCGTCTGAAGAATGGCACCCAGGCGCTCCTCCTGCTCACGCAGGGCATGCTCCACTCGCTTACGCGCGCTGATGTCCCGGGAAATCGATGAGAGCCCAACGATGTTACCGCTCAGGTCTCGAGTGGCTGACGACGCCATCGACACGTCCAGCCGTCGACCGCCCTTCTGAAGGCGCACGGTCTCAAAGGATTCGACCTGTTCCCCCCGCTTAAGTCGATCGACGATGTCGTCGACCTCGTCCGTCCGGTCCGACGGAACCAGGAGGGCCACCGGCCGTCCGATGGCTTCCGCGCTGGCATAGCCATAGAGCTGTTCCGCCCCCCTGTTCCAGCTGGTGATGATCCGGTCCAACGTCAGCCCGATGATGGCGTCACCGGAAGACTCGACAATCAATGCCAGTCGCAGCCGCGCCTCTTCCTCCCGCCTCAGATGCCTCGCATGCTCCTCGATGATCCGTTGGCTCTCCCCGAGGCGGCCGTTGATGCGGACCAGATCCTCGAGAGTTGCGAACAGGAGCTCGATGATCTGCTGTTTGTCGGCATTGATGACGAGCTGTTGGCCGCCCGAAGTCAGGGTGACCTCGACATCAAGATGACCCGACCGACGCAGCTGGAGGTTCTCGCAGATTCGCTGGACCCGCTCCACAAGGTGGTCGTCGTCGAACGGCTTGGTGATGAAGTTATCCGCGCCCAGGCGGAGACCCTTGATGAAATCCGCCGGGGTGTTTCGTTCGGTCAGGAGGACGAACGGGATCCGCCGGGTCGCGGGAGCCGATTTGACGGCCTGACAGAAGGCGTAGCCATCGATCTCGGGCATGACGACGTCGGAGATGACGAGGTCGGGACGATAGAGCTGGAGCCGTTCCAGCCCCTCGCGGCCGTTTCGGGCGACGTCCACCCGGTAGCCTTCGCCTTCCAGGAGTAAACGGATGCGTTCCGCTTGCGTTCGGCTATCTTCGACGACCAGGACGGCTCGTTCCACGTGCGCACCTCTTCACCACAGGCAATCGGATCGCGTCGACGATTCGGTCGGGGACCCGCTCCAGAAGGCAGTCGTCTTGGAAAAGCTTAGTGATGAAGGTATCGGCGCCCGAGGGTCGACCCTTGAGAAAATCCGCAGGGGTGCTTCGTCCGGTATGGAGTGCGAAGGGTGTCCGTCGGATCGCCGGAGCCGCTTGAACGACCGGGGGCACGCCCGGGAGGGCCTCCAGCGCCGGCCGGCCCGGCCGATAGCCCCAGGCCGTGGGTTCCCGGTCGGCCTCCAGAATCGGTTGCCGGATCAGCCAGATGGCCCGAGATGGTGTCGTGACACCCGGGGTCGGTGTCGAGGCGATTCGCGACTCAGCGGAGCGGTGAGACGGCCGCCTCGCCGGCCGTCACCACCACGCACGGCTGTGCGCCCCCGACCTCGGGTTGGTCGTCCCCCTGTGCAAGCCCGAGCAGCCGGCTGAGCCGGTCGAGCACGAGGGGGTGAGCGTCCCAGCGGATCGCCTCCCGTCCCTCCACGCTCTGCACGGCATCAGGGGCGATGCGGAGGACGCGTTCGACCGACTCGGTCGGGAGCAGGAACGGCCGGGCGCCCGCGCGGACGAGGAGGCCGCGGAAGGTGGCGATGGTCGCGGGGAGGATCATCCGCACGGTCGTCCCCAATCCCGTCCGGGTCTCCAGGCGGATCCGGCCCCCCAGACGGTCCACCTGTTGCTTGATGATGGCGAGTCCGAGGCCGTGACCCGAAAGATCGGTGATGATGGGGCTCGTGCTGAGGCCGGAGAGGAAGACGAGGTCCAAGGCGGCGGCGTCCGTCAGGGCTTCCGTCTGCTCGGCGGTCAAGAGGTGAGTCCGACGCGCCGCCGCCCGCACCCGGGCTGGGTCGATCCCGCTGCCATCGTCGTCGACGCGGATCTCGATGCGCCCACCCTCCAGGGAGGCGATGCTCACGGCCACTCGCCCCCGGGGCGGCTTGCCCGCCTTCGCCCGGGCCTCCGGCGGCTCGATCCCATGGTCAACCGCGTTCCGCAATAGATGGATCAGGGGGTCTTTCATCGCCTGGAGGATTTTCCGGTCCACTTCCAGCCCTGCTCCCCGCGTCACCAACTCCACCTCTTTCCCGCGCTCTTGCGCCAGATCCCAGACCATCGGCGATAAGAGGTCCAGCACGGCCGAGGCTGGCGTCAGCCTCATCCGCCGCAGTGTGTCTTGCATGCCGTCAACGGCGCCCGCAATCGTCCGCGGATCGTGAACGAGGTTCCCGAGCATGTCTCTGGCGAGGGCCTCCAACGCTCGCAGCTCCTGCTCTAATCCGGCCGCGAGACCGGCGGCGTGTCCGTTGGCGGGGGCCGACCTCCGGGCGGTCCGGACTCGATTCACCACCGTCGGGCCAACTCATTCAGGTCCTGGGCCGCCCGTTCGACCTGCCGCGTTGAGGCCCTGTTCTGCGTCGAGATCTGGCGAATGTTCCGCATCGCCAGAGCCACCTGATCCGTCCCCACCGCCTGCTGCTGCGCGGAGACCAGGATCTGCTGGGCCGTGTGGGCGGTCTCGGTCAGGCTGCCGGCGAGGAGCCGGATGGCCTCGCCGGCCTTGGACGCGACCCCGACTCCGGCTTCAGACCACTTCACCCCCTGCTCGGCCGCAATCACCTCCGCCTGCGTCGCCCGCTGGATCTCCTGGAGGATTCCCCGCACCTGAGCCGTGGCCTGCTTGGACTGCCCGGCCAGCGCCTTCACTTCCGCCGCGACCACTGCAAACCCCGTCCCCGCCTCCCCGGCCTTTGCCGCTTCGATGGCTGCGTTCACCGCCAACAGGTTCGACTGCTCTGCCAGCTCGGTCACGGTCGCAATGATCTCCCCGATGGCGACGGCAGACCAGCGCTCCCCTACTCCGAATCTCAGGGCTGGCGGTCAGGCGAGCGGGTCCGCGAAGAGGTTCGCCGCGGCCGGCGGCGGCTGGGCGGGGTCCGCTCGCACCGGCGCGCTCGGCAGCCCCAGGTGAGTGAGGACCCGCTCCACGACCCGAGGATCCTCAATCATCGCCAGCAGGCGCATCCGGTTCCCGCACTGCGGACGGCCTCTCCAGCGCTGCGCACCGGGCTCGGCCATGTCGAGAACGAGCGTACCGGCGACTATGTCCGGCTCCAGGGGCTTGTGGCCGTCGGCCGGGCTGACGGCACTCCATCGCCTGTCGTCCGCCCGGCTTCCGTCAGGGCGGCGTCACCCTCGGAGCGCGCGAAGCATCGACGCGGCCCGGTCCAGGTCCCACGCCATGCCCATCTGCCGGAACATCGTCATGGCCGTCTCGATCTGGACCCGAGCGCGGGCGTGCTCGCCTCTGGCGGCCAGGAGCTGGCCGTAGTGCGCGTGACTGCGCGCCAGCTCGGGCCGTGAGCCGATCTCTTCCTGGATGCCGATGGAGACCTGTAGGGCGCTCTCGGCTGCCTCGACGTCGGACGGACGAGTATGGTGGAGAATATCGGCAAGGACTCGGTAGCCGAATGCCTGCGCGGACTTTTCGCCCGTGTCCTCGGCGGCGCGAATCGCGTCCCGGCAGAGGGCCTCGACTCCCTCCGGCTCGCCGACCATCAGGCGGCACGCGGCGAGCACCGCCCTGCATCGGCCCATCTGGAACCGCGTTCCGATCCGTTCGCCCAGGGCGGCGCTCTCCTCGATGAGCGATCGCCCCCGCATTGGGTTGCCCGAGATTGCGTGGGCCCACCCCTCCCAGAACCCGACCACGTAGATCCGGAAGACGTCACCGACCTTCTCGGCGTAGCTCCGCGCCTGCTCGTAATCCTGGATGGCACTCGCCCACTCCCCGCGCCCGCCCCGAACGCCGCCCCGAAAAAAGCAGGCTGCCCCTTGCGCGAACGGGTTCTGGATCTCGTCTGCCAGGCGGACACCCTGATCGGCCAGGGCCAACGCGCGCTCGAACTCGCCCAGGTCGGTGAAGGCGAGGCCGGCAAACGCGGCGGTCGTGGCCGCATCGCTTTTGTTGCCCAGCCGGAGCATCTGCTCGGCGCTCCGCTCGAGTAGCTCGCTGGCCCGGTCGAAGGCACAGAGCAGCCAATAGGCTCGGCCCAGGAGATTGACGGGCGGGGCGGCCAGGGCGTCGTCGCCGAGCGCGTCGGCAATCTCGAGACTGCGACTCGCGTACCCGACGGCCGACTGCGAGTTCCCCAGGACGTACTCGAGCCGGCCGAGCCAGTAGAGGGCCTGAGAGAGCCGCACCCGATCCCCGAGCTGCTCGGCCGTCGCGCAGGCGGCGCCCAGATCCCGCAGGTTGCGCTCGATGTCCGGCCGGGTGGCCGCCACCGTGGCCAGCCGGAGGGTCACATCGATCTCGGTGCGCTGCGCGTCCGGAGATGGCGGCAGGGCCCGGGCGAGCTTGAGGGCCTGCTCGTAGTAGGTCGTCGCTTCGGCGGTCGCGTAGAGCCCGACGGCCCGATCGCCGGCGCGCAGCGCGTACGCTATGGCGCGGTCCGGCTGCTCGCTGCGCGCGTAGTGATAGGCCAGGATGGACGCCTGATCGTCCAGCCGGTCGGCGTGGAGGTCTTCGATGGCGCGCCCGATGGCGCCGTGCAGGTCCCGCCGCCGCTGGGTCAGGAGGCTCTGGTACGACGCGTCCTGGATCGCGGCATGCTTGAACATGAACTCGCGCTCGGGGAACACGCGCGTTTCGTGGATCAGCTCGAGCCGCATCAGCGTCTCGAGGTAGCGCTCCACCTCCTGTGCGATCTCGCAGACGCGCGCGAGGAGGTTCAGCCCGAACTGCCGTCCGATCACCGCGGCCGTCTGAGCCGTGCGCTTGACCGGGTCGTCCAGGCGGTCGAGGCGGGCCCGGATGATGTCATGAACGGTCCCGGGAAACTCGACTTCCGCTCCGGCCGCCCAGACGAACCCGCCGTTGCCTCGCACCAGGAGCCCCCGCTCGAGGAGCGAGGTGCTGATCTCCTCGACGAACAGCGGGTTCCCCTCGGCCTTCTCGTGGATGCGCCGGATGAGATCCGGCGGCGCGTCCCGGGTGCCCAGGAGTCGCGACACCATGGTGTTCACTTCCACCTCGCTCAGGACATCGAGGGCGATCGGCCGGTAGTATGTCTTGTCCGCCCAGCGGACCGCGTACCCGGGCCGATGGGTCGTGACCAGGAGGAGCGGCACTCCCGCCATGCTGTCCACCACCGACGCGAGGTGGTCCTCCGTCGTCCGATCGATCCACTGCAGGTCCTCGATGACGATGACGTGCGGCTGGCGCTGGCTCCCCGCGAACGTCAGCGCCCGGATCGCCTCGAAGGTCCTCTGCCGCTTGTCCTTGGGATCCAGGTGCCGGAGGACGTCATCCTCTCTCGGCAGGGCGAACAGGTCCCCCAGGAACGGCAGGATCCGATCGAGACCGGCGTCGAGCCGCCTCAGGCCCTGCCGGATCTTCTCCTCGATCTGCAGCGGGTTGTCGCCATCCTCGATCCCGAAGTTCACCCTCAGGATCTCAAGGATCGGAAGCAGCGGCGTCGTCTGCCCGTACGGGAGGCAGTGTCCCTCGATCCAGGTCAGGCGCTCGCTCTGGACCGCCTTGCGAAACTCGTACAGCAGGCGGGACTTCCCAACGCCCGCGTCTCCGACGAGGCCCACGACCTGCCCTCGCCCGGCCTTCACGCGAGCCAGACACTCCTGAATGGCCGCCAGCTCCTGCTCCCGGCCGACCAGCTCGGACAGGCCGACGTCGGCGCTGACCTCGAGCCGGCTTCGCCACCGGCGACGGCCGGTCACGTTAAACACCGAGACCGGCTCGCTCCGCCCCTTCACCTGCACCGGCCCCACGGGGGCGGTCCGGACGTACCCCTCCACGAGCCGGCGCGTCGCATCGGTGACCAGGATGGTCCCAGGCTCGGCCAGCGCCTGCATCCGGGACGCGAGGTGCGTGGTGTCGCCGATCGCCGTGTAATCCATCCGCAGGTCGTCGCCGATCCTGCCCACCACGACGGGACCGCTGTTCAATCCCAGCCGCAGCCGGACCTCGACGCCGCGCTGCACCCTCAGCTGCTCGCTGTAGCCACTCACGGTTTCCTGGATGGCCAGCGCCGCCTGGACCGCGCGCACCGCGTGGTCCTCCAGCGCGAGGGGAGCGCCGAAGAGCGCCATCAGACCGTCGCCAAGGAACTGATTCACCGTGCCCTCGTAGCGGTGGACGGCCTCCGCCATGAGGCGGAGGACGCGGTCCATGATCTCGTGCATCAACTCCGGATCCAGCCGCTCGGCCAGGCGCGAGGACTCCACGATGTCCACGAAGAGCACCGTGACCTGCTTGCGCTCGCCCTCGAGCGCGCTCTTGGAGGTCAGGATCCGCTCGGCCAGGTGCTTGGGCGTGTACGCCCCGGGCGCGGGGTCCCGGGCGGCGGCGGGCATGCGGTCCTGGGCGGGCGCCGAAGGGGCCGGCGGGCTCGCTGGCGCGCCGACGGGGGCGCCGCACTGGTTGCAGAACTTGGCGCCGTCGGGGAGGTCCGTGCCGCAGGCGCCGCACCTCGGCAAGAGGCGAACCCCGCACTCGAGGCAGAACTTCGACTGCGCGGGATTGTGCCGCCCGCACTGCGGACACTGCATCACGAGCCTCCCAGCCGGCGGCGCGGTCCGAATCCTCGAGCTGGGCCGGGGGAGCCAAGCGAGGCAGGCCGCCCGCGGGCTCCAGAATACCCCAAGGCGTCCACGTCGATCCGGAGGATCGGCAGGGCCGGAGGGACGGATCCCACGGCGTGCAGCAACTCCAACAAAGGGCTCTTTCGCGCGGCGCTCTCCAAAGCGCATGGCATGACCCCGCGCGCCAGCGCGGCGAGCGCCAGCCCGAGCGGCGTGCCGCTCGCTCATTTCCTCAGCGCCCCGGGGCCCGTGCCGCCGCTGGGCTGGGCTCCTCGATGTATGCGGCCTCCGCAGCTTCGCTTCGGCATGGAGCCGCCACCCTGTGAGCCGGGCACGCCCCTTTGACGAGGAACTTCGCCCGCGTCTCCTGAAGGCAGCAAACGATCGGCCTGAGGGCCGATCGGGGCGACCGCGCGCTCAGACACGCGCGGTCGCTTCCGTCGTCCGCTCGCGCGATCGCTGTCGCCGTGCCGCCCCGGGACCCGACGGGCCGGGCGACACGCCGCCGACTCGAGCGGCGATCCGCCACCGGTTGAGCCTTCCCGCGTCCAGCCGGAACGTGTCCGTCACCCGGAGCAGCCAGCGCCCCTGAATGGGCTTGCATCGATTGGGACACCGACGTGACCCCCCGCGGCGGGGACTATCACGGCACGCCGTGCCTGGGCGTCGCAGTGGCCGAGGGCAACGGCACCGGTGTCGTGGGCGTGGCGCCGGGCTGCGCGCTCGTCGCGGTTCGATTTCCGCTGAGCATGAGCGACGCGCATTTCATCGTCATGTTCAAGAAGATTTCTGACAGGGGTACTGGCCACCTCGGTGGGCCGTTGGCCTGGGTCAGGTTTCGGCGCTGGCCGCGCGATCACCGCGCGGATCGGGTGGGCACATCCGCGCCGCCTCACCAACGGCCGCCGCCCCGCTGAGTAGACGCGCGCGCGTCGTCCGGCACGCGGCGGCAACCAGGCCGGCGGCAGGCCGGCCGGAGACGGTACAATGCGCGACGTGGTCGCGACCCACCAGGAGCACTCGCGGCGGATCAGGAGAGGCGCCTGGGTCTGTCGGCTCCTCTCCGCGCAGACCGTTCTCAGCATCAGACCACGGAGGAGATACACCATGGCCCGACACCGAGTCGATCGCGCCCCTCAGCGAGGACGTCGCCGGACCCTTCGGTCGCTGTGTTCGAGCGCATGCGCGGCCCTGCTCGCGAATCTGCTCGCGGGGTTCTCGCTCCCGGCCGGGGCCCAGGCGCCCATGGTCTCCGAGGACGCGATCGTTCGCGTCTCGGACAACGTGTATGTCATCCCGGATCAGCGGGTCAATCTGGTCCCCAACATCGGCATCATCGTGGGCGATCGGGGAATCATGGTGGTCGATACCGGCATGGGCCCCGACAACGCGGAGCGCGTCCTGAAACAGGTACGCAAGATCAGCGACAAGAAGATTCTCTACTTGACGGTGACGCACTTCCATCCCGAGCACGGCATGGGCGCCCAGGCCTTCCCCGCGGACACCACGATCATGTATCCCACGGCGCAGCGGGACGAGCTGCTGCAGAAGGGCGAGGCCTTCATCAAGTTCTTCAGCGGCTTCAGCCCGGACATCGCCCGTCTCCTGCAGAACGTCCGGATCGTTCCGGCCCACGTCACCTTCACCACGGAGGCCGAGATCGACCTGGGGGGGACGGCGGTTCGCCTCCTGCACTTCGGGCCGGCCCACACGCGAGGCGACAACTTCGTATTCCTGCCGCGCGAGCGGATCCTCTTCGGGGGCGACGTCGTGCTGAACCGCTTCTTCCCGATTCTTCCCGATCCCGACGCTAGTGGCAGTCAGTGGATCACGATCCTCGACCAGCTCGCGAAGCTCGCGCCGGCCACGGTGGTACCCGGGCACGGGGAGGTCGGGGACGGCCGCCTCATTGCGGCGATGAAACAGCATCTGGTGGCGGTCAGAGACCGGGTCCGTGAGCTGACCGGGCAGGGCAAGAGTGCGGCGGATATCACGCGCGCTGTCTCCGTGGAGTTCGGCGAGACGTACCAGGGGTGGCAGAACCCCCAGTGGCTGAAGAACGAAGCGGAGAACTTCCACGCCGAGATGACGAAGTAACACGTCGAGGCTGCCCGTCGAAAGGGAACCCATGGCGAGAATCGCCGTCATCGGCCAGGACGGAAGAACGAGCGCCGTCACGGCCTTGTTCAGCCGAAGCTCCCAGCTGGAGGGCCCGGTCAGGTGCCTCTCGTCCTGGAAGGACCGCCCCCGGGAGGAGTTGCGCCGCGACGTGATGCGCGAGGCCCGCGCGTTCAGGCCAGATCTGGTGTTCGTCGGGCCCGAGGATCCCCTCGCGGCCGGTATCGTCGATGAGCTCCAGAAGGAAGGAATCGCATGCATCGGGCCCACCCGAAGCCTCGCGAAGCTCGAGGCGAGCAAGGCGTTCACGCGGGAGCTGATCTCCCGTCACGGGATTCCGGGGAGCCCCGAGTACCGCATCTTCAGGACCTTGGAGGGCTTCGACGACTACCTCCGGAATCTCGACGGGTTCGTCGTGAAACCGGACGGGCTCACGGGCGGCAAGGGGGTCAGAGTGTCGGGAACCCACCTGACATCCATTAGGGACGCTCACCAGTACGCCGAGGCGCTCCTCCGATCGACGCATGCCGCGGTGGTGGTCGAGGAGAAGCTGGACGGAGAAGAATTCAGCCTTCAGTCTTTCTGTGACGGCCGGCATGTCCACGACATGCCGGCCGTCCAGGATCACAAACGAGCCTTCGAGGGCGACAGCGGTCCCAACACGGGCGGGATGGGGTCGTACTCGTGCGAGGATCATCGCCTGCCGTTCCTGTCCGAGGCGGCCCTGCGCGCCGCGAGCGCCATCAATGCGGCCGTCGCCCACGCGCTCTTTCAGGAGACGGGCGAGCGCTACCGGGGCATCCTCTATGGTGGATTCATGCTGACGCGCCACGGGGTCCGGCTCCTCGAGTACAATGCGCGGTTCGGCGATCCAGAGGCGCTGAACGTTCTCTCCCTGCTCGAGACCGACTTCGTCGAGATCTGCGACGCCATCGTCCGGGGCACGCTGAACGACACGCACGTGGAGTTCAGGCGTCAGGCCACGGTGTGCAAGTACGTTGTCCCCGAGGGCTATCCGGACCACCCGGTGAAGGGCCAGCGGATCGAGCTCGACCGTGTCCCCGAGGAGTCACCCCGCCTGCGCTGGTACCTGGCGGCGGTCGATCGCCGCCCGGACGGGTTGTTCTTGACCGGCTCGCGAGCCGTGGCGTTCGTGGGAATCGGAGGGTCGCTGGACGAGGCGGAGACGATCGCCGAGGAAGCGGCGAACGCTGTGGAGGGGCCAGTCTATCATCGCCGCGACATCGGGACACGAAAGCTAGTGAATCTGCGCTGCGAGCACGTCCGGACATTCACGCTCCGGTAGCGTCTGGATCAGCCCTCCGACGCCGCCACGCGGTGGTCGGTACGCGCCCTGGCGGGACGGGGCCCGTGGCCTCGCCGGTACGGCGGGCTGGTGACGTCCGCCCCGCTCGATGGGGGTCGCAAAGAAGCTGGCGTTGGGCCCGTCGGCGAAGTACTCGAGTCATGCGCTCGAATCCACCACGTCTATGTCCCGTCGGGCTTCTCGCAGAACGGCCGTGTCGATGCCCTTCAGGATCAGGAAACCGCGCATCCGCTTGATCGGCTGGACCGGAACCAGTTCGATCCGGTCTCCACAGCGCGGCCTGATGGCCGCAACCAAACGAAGGAGGGTTACCACTCGGACTCGGTGTCGCATGGACGTGGAGGCCGACGACCACGACGGATATGAGGGCAGCGTGTTGGGGCGGAGGCGCG
>Ga0187892_10003107_pt1 | contig 31087 bp, 22 predicted proteins | sample MA1701073metaG_FD_139345 | JGI IMG/M metagenome (GOLD analysis project Ga0187892, IMG submission 139345) | Bio-ooze microbial communities from a basaltic lava cave in the Kipuka Kanohina Cave System on the Island of Hawaii, USA - MA170107-3 metaG ...
AAACTCGGCCATATTGATTGCGGGGTCGAAATCGTGCCTATCAAAACGCTCGCCGATCACATGTCGACTGGTGTGTCCTATTTCGAGCAATTCGTCTGGGACCTGGAGCAGCGCGGAGTATCAAATATTGACATCCCCGTGCTGATTTTGGGCGTCGATGCGCAGTAACAGTTCAACCGGTACAACCACCGGTGTCGCTCCGCACTTGCAAGCACCCACGTGCTGTGCCATATTTCGGGTTTGCTCGACGATGAGAGCGGGAGCGCTAGGGCAAGATGCGGATTTGGCCGGCCATCGACCTGCGCGGCGGCAAGTGCGTGCGCCTCAGGCAGGGGGACTACCAGCGCGAGACGATCTTTAGCGACGACCCGGTCGCCACGGCACGTTACTGGGTGGCCGAGGGAGCCGAGTGCCTGCACCTGGTGGACCTGGACGGCGCGCGAAGCGGCAAACTAGCCAATCTCCCCAGCATCGAGGCCATCCTGCAGGCCGTTGATGTACCCTGCCAGCTCGGCGGCGGCATCCGCGACGAATCGACAATCGAAGGACTGCTCAAGATCGGGCTCGAGCGACTGGTGATCGGCACGCGAGCGATCAAAGAGCCCGAATGGCTGCGTCGCGCTGCACGCATTTTTCCACGGCGTCTCGTGCTGGGGATCGACTCGCACGCGAGCTTGGTGGCCACGGACGGCTGGCTGGAAACGAGTCCTCGCCGTGCCGTCGACGTGGCGGTGGAGTTCACCGCCGAGCCCTTGGCGGCCATCGTCTACACCGATATCGCCGTCGACGGAATGCTCACCGGTCCCAACCTGTCGGCAATGAAGGAAATGCGCCAGGCGGTCCCCATCGAGCTGGTGGCATCGGGCGGCGTTACGACCGCGGACGACGTGTCGCGGTTGGCCGCGGTGCCGGTCGATGGTTGCATCATTGGGCGCGCTCTGTATGAAGGAAAGCTCCGCCTGGCGGACGCACTGGCCGCGGCCGGCCACACCATTCCACGATAACCAAGGAAACACGCATGGCGAAGCATGCCGTCGACAACATTCGCAACGTCGCCTTTTGTGGACACGGCTCCAGTGGCAAGACCACGCTGGTGGACACGATGCTCGTCAAAACCGGCGCCGTGAAGCGCCAGGCCAGCGTCGACGATCGCACCAGCATCTGCGACTTTGACGAGGAAGAAAAACACCACAAGTACACCATCGAGGCCAAGATCGTCCACCTTGACCACGCGAGCAATCGCTTCCACCTAGTCGACACGCCCGGTTATCCCGACTTCATCGGTCAGACGATCGGCGCGCTGCGCGGCGTCGATACCGCCGCGATTGTGATCAATGCGCAGGCCGGCATCGAGGTCAACACGCGGCGCGTGTTCGAGGAGGCGCGCAAGGCCGAGCTCGGCCGGATGATCGTCATCAATAAGATGGACTCCGACAATATCGACTTTTCGGCCCTGATCGAAAGCATCCACAAGCTCTTCGGCAAAGGCTGCGTGCTCTTGAACGTCCCGCTGGGGCAAGGCGGGTCGTTCCGCGGCGTGGCCAGCACGCTGAAGGTCCCCGCCGATACGACGGGGGCACTCTTGGACCCGCGCGAGATCAACCAGGCGCTCGTCGAGTCGATCATCGAGACCGACGAGCAAGTCACCGAGCGTTATTTTGAGGGACAGATGCCCACCGACGAGGAGCTGGCGCGACTCATCGTCGACGCCGTGGCCAGCGGCAGCCTGTTGCCGATCGTCTGCGCCTCGGGCAAGTCGGATAAGGGCGTGTCCGAGTTGTTGGACGCCTTGGCGCTGTGCGCGGTGCCACCGTCAAAGGTGATCCGCCGCGCGAAAAACGACAAGCAAGAGGAGGTCCGCCTCGTGCCCGACCCGTCCGGGCCGCTCGTGGCGCAGGTGTTCAAGACGCGCATCGACCCCTTCGTACAAAAGCTTTCCTACATTCGCGTCTACTCTGGCACGCTCTCGAAGGACGACAGCGTGCCGGTTTCGGGCGCGCGCCGCGCCATCAAAATCAGCCAGTTGCTCTCGGTGCAGGCCAACGAGACGCACGCGGTCGAGTCGGCCGGCCCCGGCGAGATTGTGGCCGTGGCCAAGACCGACGAGCTGCACACCGGCAGCACACTGGGCACCTGGCTCATGCCCCCGATCGTCTTTCCCGAGCCGATGGTCGGGCTGGCCGTCAGCCCCAAGAGCCGCGGCGACGAAACCAAGCTCTCCGGCGCCCTGCACAAGATCGTCGAGGAAGACCCCACCTTCCGGCTCGACCGCGACGCGCAGACCAAAGAGTTGGTGATGACCGGCATGAGCGAGCTGCACCTGCAGATCGTGCAAGAACGTCTTAAGCGCCGCGACAAGGTCGAGGTGGAAACCAAGCAGCCCAAGATCCCCTATCGCGAGACGATCCAAGCGAACGCCGAGGGAAGCTATCGCCACAAGAAGCAGACCGGCGGGCGAGGGCAGTTCGGCGAAGTGCACATCCGCATGTTCCCGCTGCCTCGCGGCACGAATATCGAAGAGTACGCGGTCAAGGCCCGCTTCCCATCGATGCGCGAGCACCATTACGACGACGTGAACAATTTCCTCTGGATCGACTCGATCGTCGGCGGCACCATCCCCAACAACTTCCTGCCGGCAGTGGAGAAGGGTTTTAAGGAGCGCCTCGGCCGCGGCGTGCTTGCCGGCTACCAGATTCAGAACGTCTGCGTCGAGGTCCATTTCGGCAAACACCACCCGGTAGACAGTTCCGAGGCGGCGTTCAAGACGGCCGGCTCAATGGCCTTCCGCAACGTGTTCCAACAAGCGCGGCCCGGCTTGCTCGAGCCGATTGTCAAGCTCCACATCACGGTTCCCAGCGCCAAGGTCGGCGACGTCAACAGCGATATGTCGGGCCGCCGCGGCCGAGTGCTCGGCATGGACTCAGCCGGCGGCGACCTGCAAACCGTGACCGTCGAAGTTCCGCTCGCCGAAGTGACCACCTACGCGCGCAGCTTATCGAGCATGACCGGCGGCCAAGGCAGCTACACCATGGAATTCAGCCATTACGACGTCGTCCCGGGCAACGTCCAGAAAGAAATCGTCGAGAAAGCGGCTCTGAAGGAGGAAGAGGAGGAATAGCACCGCGTCAGGCCTTCGCGCACGACGGTTTGCTGCCGGGCGTCATTGCCCGTAAATCCGCCTAAACTTGCTGGGCGCGTGGCGACGATTAGAGGAAGTAGCCAGCTTGCATTTCCCCACCCGCGCCCCTAGCATATTGGGCGCCATGGCAAACGCGCACCGCCACATGAATCCTGCTCGATTTGATCTCCTGGGCTGTCGCGCCGGTTGTTGTCCGGGCTGACCGGACACTTCTTTCACTGCCAATTCGCCGTCCGTTGTTCTTTCGCTGCTCGATTTTTATCCACGCTTGCGCGCGGGGACAAAGTTGTGCCTATGCGAACACCCCCTCACCCTGCCCTCTCCCCCGGAGGGGGAGAGGGTTTGCGCGAGAGGGTCAACTGTAGCCGGCCTCAGTGAGGCCGGCTTTTTCCCGAGGTGTCCGGGGTCACTGACCCCAGCTACAACATTTTTCAACGGCCAACTAAGCCACTTGGGAGTCGCCGAACATGGCTTCCGATTTCCGACTTAAAGAACAGTTGCCACAGCTCACTAACCGCATCGTCGCTACGTATAGCGCCGTCGGATCGATCAACCACCTGGGTCACTGCCCGCTGCCCAACTACGACGTGGTGATCGAAGTGATCGAGGACCTCAAGGAGATCCTCTATCCCGGCTACCGCCGCCGCGAGGGCCTGCACGTGGGGAACGTGACGTACCACGTGGGCGACCTGATCGATAAGCTCCACGACAAGCTGACGGTGCAGATCGGCCGCGCGCTGCGGCACGAGTCGGGGGCCGCCCAAGATTGCGAGCCTGACCCCGATTTCGAGGCGCTCGGCCAGGCCAAAGCGATCCTGTTTCTGGAGCAGCTTCCCGAGGTTCGCAAACTTCTGGCCATGGACGTGCAGGCCGCCTACGATGGTGACCCCGCGGTCAAGAACCCGGTCGAAGTCATCTTCTGCTATCCCGGCCTCGAGGCGGTCACCGTCTATCGCCTGGCCCACTTGCTTTATGAGCTGCAAGTGCCGCTCATCCCGCGGATGATGACCGAGTGGGCCCACTCCAAGACCGGCATCGATATCCACCCGGGCGCCAAGATCGGGCACCATTTCTTCATCGATCATGGCACGGGCGTGGTGATCGGTCAGACGTGCGAGATCGGCAATCACGTCAAGCTTTACCAGGGCGTGACCTTGGGCGCCGTCAGCTTCCCGATCGACGGCGACGGGAACATCGTCCGCGGCGCCAAGCGCCATCCGACGCTCGAGGACCGAGTGGTCATTTATGCCAACGCCACGGTCTTGGGCGGCCAGACCGTAATCGGCCATGACGCGGTGATCGGCTCCAGCGTCTGGCTCACGCGCAGCGTCGAGCCGAACACGACGGTGGTACTCGAAAAGCCGCGTTTGCGCATGCGTTCCGAGGGACTCGGCGAGCTCGCCCCGGAGACCAACTATCAGATCTGAGCCATGCGGACGTGGCGAGCCGGAGGTCGCACACAGGCAGTGTGGCTGTGGCTCAGGCCGAAGGCCGTGCCACAGCGAAGCGCACAAGCGGCCTGAAGTTCAACCGGCGGTTCGCTGGGGCACGCTGCGCTCAGCCCCAGGCACACCGCGTCGCCGGCTTCCACCGGGATAAACCCGGTGGCTCTCTGAGCGCGACTTCCGGCTTGCGACGTCTGAGCCCAGCGCGCGTAACCGCGCCGCAAGCCGGTCGACATCGTCATCGTCGACAAACACGTCCCAAGCTGCCGGTTCCTGGTCGCCTTCGATGTTGGCCAGGTCGATCGAGCTGCAACAAGACACATCCACGGCCATACCGATCTCGCTGTCAAGCGGCCCAATATGAATCGTTTCGGCAAACGCCGGCGCTTCAAGTGAGCATGATGCGCCCGTGGGGTGGCAAATTGCTCGACTCGCGCGATCGTTGGCGCACCTAGCCAAAATAATCGGACTCGCGGCGCTCAGGAACTCGAACAAGACTCGCGTGCATTGCCGGACCGCCGGCAAAAAGCCGGCGGCGCGGCGGTATTGTGAGTGCTCCTAAGCCTGGCCGCGCCGCGCGATTCGCACCTGGGCGCGCGCCCGCGCCGCGGCCGTGTCGCGACTTGTAATGGCCTCGTCCCCAGTAGCCACCCGTGCGAGCGCCGCGGCGAGCTGCTCACTTGCGACCTGGCTGTCGAGCTCGGCAGCCTTGATCGCGCGGCCCGTAAGTACGGAGACCAGGTTGTCGGCCATCTGAACGAACCCGCCGTCGACGTAATACCGTTCGACCTGGCCGCCGGAAGTGATCCGCATCTCTCCGAAGCCCAGCCGGCCGATCAGCGGGCTGTGCCCCGGCGCCAGGCCAATTTCGCCGTCGTACAGGGGCAATACGGCAAACTCGGCCGGTTTGTCCAGCACCGTCGTCTCCGGCGTCACGACCACGCATTGAAGCTGGGCCATCTACACCTTCTCCGCCAGCTTGGCACGAGCTCGCTTGGCCTGCTCGTCGGCCTGCTCGATGGCTCCCACGTACATGAACGCCTCTTCCGGCAGATGGTCCCACTTGCCGTCGGCGATCTCCTCGAAGCTGCGAATCGTCTCGGCCAGAGGTGTAATCTCGCCCGGCTTGCCGGTAAACACCTCGGCCACGAGGAAGGGCTGCGACAAGAACCGCTCCATCCTCCGAGCGCGGTGCACGACCAGCTTGTCCTCTTCGCTCAATTCATCGACGCCCAGAATGGCGATGATGTCTTGCAGCTCGCGGTAGCGCTGCAGCGTCTTCTGCACGCGCCGCGCGATGGTGTAATGCCGCTGTCCCACGTACTGCGCGTCCAGAATGCGGCTGGAGGAGGCCAGCGGGTCGACGGCCGGATAAATCCCCTTTTCCGAAATCGCGCGTTCCAGGTAAAGAAACGCATCGAGCTGGCCGAAGGCGGCCGCGGGCGCCGGATCGGTCGGGTCGTCGGCGGGCACGTAGACCGCCTGCACCGAAGTGATCGCCCCCTTGGCGGTCGAGGCGATTCGCTCCTGCAAGGCGCCCATTTCCGTGCCCAAGGTCGGCTGATAACCCACCGCCGAGGGCATGCGGCCCAAGAGCGCCGAGACCTCGCTGCCGGCCTGCGAGAAGCGAAAAATGTTGTCGATGAACAACAGCACGTCGGTGCCGGTCGAATCGCGAAAATATTCGGCCATCGTCAAGGCCGAAAGTCCGACGCGCAGCCGAGCGCCGGGCGGCTCGTTCATCTGTCCGAAGACCATGCAGGTCTGCTCGATAACGCTCCGCCCGGTGTCGCCGATCTTGGCCTCCTGCATTTCCAGCCACAGGTCGGTTCCTTCACGAGTTCGCTCCCCCACGCCGGCAAATACGGAAAAGCCGCCATAGGAACTGGCGATCCGAGCGATCAGCTCGGTCAAGATGACCGTCTTGCCCAAGCCCGCCCCGCCGAAGAGGCCGGCCTTGCCGCCACGGACAAAGGGTGTCAACAGGTCGATCACCTTGATCCCGGTCTCGAACATTTCGGTCTTGGTCGACAGGTCGGCCACTTCCGGCGATTCGCGGTGGATGCTCCACCACTCGTCGACTTCGACCGGACCGCGCCCATCGATCGGATCGCCCACCAGGTTGAAAACACGCCCCAATGTCGCCTTGCCCACCGGGACCTTGACCGGGCTGCCTGTATCGAGGCAGTCCTGACCGCGGATCATGCCGTCGGTGCTCCCCAGTGCCACGCAGCGGACGCGCCCGCCGCCGAGGTGCTGCTGGACTTCGCCGGTCAACCGCACCTTGATTCCCTTGTTGTCGGCCTCCACTTTCACCGCGTTGTAGATCGCCGGCAGCTTGTCCATGGAAAACTCGACGTCAAACGTCGAGCCGATCACCTGCGTCACGCGACCGATGTTGGAATGGGATGATTTGATCATGGAAACCTTCCGAAAAACTTTGGCGATTCGGCCCACCGGCTTAAAGCCGGTGGCTCTCATGGTTCTCTAACCTTTCAATGCTTCCACGCCACCTAGTACGTCCAGAATCTCGCTAGTGATGCCGCTTTGCCGCGCGCGGTTATACCTGCGCGACAGGTATTTGATCATGTTGTCGGCGTTCTCGGTGGCGGCTTTCATGGCGACCATCCGCGCGATCTGCTCGCTCACCGCGGCGTCCAAGAAGCACTTGAACAGCTTCGCCTTGAAGCTCGCCGGGACGACCTCCTCCAGAATGCTTTTGGCCGATGGCAGAAATTCGTAAAGCCGCTTGGCGCCCTCCGGTGCAGCGGCAGAGGCTGTCGGCGCCGCCTGTGACGTTGACGCCGTCGATACCGCCAGGCTTGCCAGCGGCAACAGTGTCTCGACCACCGCGGTCTGTCTGGCGACGTTCTCGAACCGCGTATACGCCACGTCCAGCCGGTCGAGCGTGCCGGCCGTATAGCTCTCCAGGAAGCGCGACGCCAGCACATCTACCTCGGCGAAGCTCGGCTTATCATCAAAGTGCGTAAAGCTCTCGTCGGCCGCCAGGCCGCGGAACCGAGACGCGCTGATCCCACGCTTGCCCGAAATCTCAAGCATCACCATCGGCACCGCGGTCTTCAGCTCTTGCCGGCGCGCCCAAGCGAGCCGCTGCACGTTGCCGTTGTAGCCGCCGCACAGGCCGCGGTTGCCCGTCAGCACCAATAAGATCGCCGAGCGCGTTATGTCGCGCGGTTCGAGCAAGGGATGGCTCACCTCCAAACCACTTTTGGCCAGCTCGGCCACGAGCGCCGTGATCCGCTTCGTATAAGCGCTCGCGGCGTGCGCGCGGTCCATCGCCTTCTTGAAGCGCGCCGTGGCGATCAGCTCCATCGTCCGCGTAATCTTGCGGATATTGCGGATGCTCTTTCGCCGCTTGTCGAGCTTTCGTGGATTGGCCATGGCTAAAAATCACCACGGAGGCACGGAGGCACGGAGGCACGGAAACAGGAACGAAATACCGCCGAGACGCGGAGACGCAGAGGAAGAGGAATTGAATGTATGGGATTGGCGCAACCTATTTTCGAAATCACTTCCTTCACACCTCTCCGCGTCTGTGCGTCTCCGCGGTGAATTTCTTTTTCTTCTCTTCGTCTCCGTGCCGCCGTGCCGCCGTGGTGACATTCGTTGCTAAGCGAGCACTGTTTCGCGCCTCGGCGCCTCGGCCACGAACTGCTTTTGGAATTCCGCGATCGCCTTTTCCAGCGCCTCGGCCGTTGCATCATCGAGCTTCTTCGTTTCGGCGATCGGGCGGCGGACTTCCGACTTCTGCTCGCGCATGAAGCTGAGGAAATTCGTCTCCCACTCGTGCGCCTTCACTAGGGGGATCTTGTCCAGGTGACCGCGCGTGCCGGCATAGATGCTCAGCACCTGATCGATCACGTCCATCGGCACGTACTGGTTCTGCTTCAACAGCTCGACCATCCGGTAACCGCGGTCGAGCCGCGCCTGGGTGGCCGCGTCGAGGTCGGTCCCCAACTGCGCGAACGCCTCCAACTCGCGAAACGCCGCTAGGTCCAGCCGCAAGCCGCCGGCTACCTTCTTCATGGCCGGAATCTGGGCCGCACCGCCCACGCGCGAGACCGAGATGCCCACGTTCATCGCCGGCCGCTGACCCGCGAAGAACAAGTCGGGCTGCAAGTAAATCTGCCCGTCGGTAATCGAGATCACGTTGGTGGGGATGTAGGCGGAGACTTCGCCTTCGAGCGTTTCGACGATCGGAAGCGACGTGAGCGAGCCGCCGCCCAGTGCATCGCTCAACTTGGCCGACCGCTCCAAGAGCCGGCTGTGGCAGTAGAAGATGTCGCCCGGGTAGGCCTCACGTCCCGGCGGCCGGCGCATCAAGAGCGCCAGTTGCCGGTATGCCGCCGCTTGTTTCGACAGGTCGTCGTAGACGATCAACGAGTGCCCCCCGCGGTACGTGAAATACTCGGCCATGGCAGTGCCCGCGTAGGCCGCCACGTACTGCAACGGGGCCGGATCGCTCGCCCCGGCCACGATCACGGTCGTGAAATCCATGGCGCCGTGCTTGCGCAGCGCCTCGATTACGTTGGCGACGGTCGATTCCTTCTGCCCGATCGCGACGTAGAAGCATTTCACGCCTGTGTGCTTCTGGTTGATGATGGCGTCGATGCCGATGGCCGTCTTGCCCGTCTTGCGGTCGCCGATAATCAACTCGCGCTGGCCGCGGCCGATCGGCGTCATGGCGTCGATCGCCTTGATGCCGGTCTGCAGTGCTTCGCGCACTGGTTGCCGTTCGGCAACGCCCGGCGCATTGCTCTCCACGGGCCGACGCTCGGTGGTGACGATGGGGCCCTTGCCGTCGAGCGGGTTTCCCAGCGGATCGACCACGCGGCCAATCACCGCATCGCCCACCGGCACGCTCAAGAGCTTGCCGGTGCTTTTGACTTCGTCCCCTTCCCTGATCGAGAGGAAATCACCCAGAATGATGATCCCCACGGAGTTCTCTTCCAGGTTGAACGCCAGTCCGTTCACCCCGTTGGGAAACTCGACCATCTCGCTGGCCATCACCCCCGAGAGGCCGTAGACGCGCGCAATTCCGTCGCCCGCTTCGAGCACGCGACCGACCTCGCGGACGTCGAGCGTCGAGCGGTATTGCTCAATTTCCTTCTGGATGACGGAAGCGATCTCGTCGGCTTTGAATCTCATGCACGCTCCTCTCGATCATTTGTGTTCGCGCACGCTCCAGGGCGCTCGACACCGAACCGTCGTACACCGTGTCTCCGATCCGCAGCACCACTCCGCCGATCAGCTCAGGCCGTACCACGGGCGCAAGCCACGGTTCGCCCGCGAGCATCCGTCGCAACTGCTCTCTCAAATGGTGCACGAGCGTGGGCTCCAATGGCGTGGCGGTGCTCACTTCGACGCGCACTCGCCCGCGAATCACGTCGTACTGCTCGCGCACTGCGCGGCGAATTGCCTGCAAATAGCCCAGCCGACCGCGCGACGAAAGCACCTTCAGAAAGTTCAGCAACATCGGCGAGGCGGTGGCCGCCAGCGCCCGATCGAGCAAGCGCGACCTCGCCTCGTGCGGCACCATCGCCGAGGCCAAAATGCTCTCCAGGTCTGGCAAACGAACAAGCACGTCGTCCAACAGCGAATCGAGCTCCGCCAGCAACGCCTCCGTCTGCCCCGCGGCTTCCGTCGCGCCGAGAAATGCCTTGGCGTACAGCGCCCCCACCTCGCGTGCACCGAGGTCGATCACTTCGCCATTTTGCGACGCCGACACTGTCATACGGCTTAGAACGCTCGAATTGTCAACCTAACTTGCTGCGTATTTCACTGGTGCGGGTTGCGCTCCGCACATCAATCCTGAAGGGATTGTGGCAATCAGCCCAGGGTTGCGGCGTTGCCGCTACCCTGGGTGATCGGAACGCAACCTCAAATCAACCCTGAAGGGGTTGAGTCACCTCCGCTCGTGGGCTGCAACCCTTTCAGGGTTGTTGTTATCATTTCGTACATCCTCCAGGGTAGCGGCTTCGCCGCAACCCTGGGCTGAAAGATTCAATCCCTTTGGGATAACATCCCCTCGAGATGCATATGTCGTTTTGGGGGGCTTAGTTCTCGCTCGGTTTCATTTCCGGAAACCGCGCCACCGCGTCCTCGATCAGGCGAGCATGATCCCCCGGTTTGAGCTGCACGCTGACAATTTTTCCGGCCAATTCCACGGCCAAGTTCGCGCTGCGCTGCGCGAGCTCCTTGAGCGCCTGAGCCGTGGCGGTCTCGATTTCGCGTTTCGCACGCTCACGCGACGCCTGCGCCTCGGCATTGGCCTTGGCCAGGATTTCCTGTTGCGTGTGCTCGGCGTCGCGCCGCGCCTCTTCGACGATCGCGCGCACTTCACCCTGGGCCGCGGCGAGCTTGGCCTCATATTGGCCCAAGAGGCCCTTGGCCTCTTCGTTGGCGCGATGGGCGGCCGCGATCTGCTCGGCGATTCCATGCTCGCGCTTATCGAGTCCCTCGGCGATCGGGCCCCAGGCAAATTTCCAAAGCACGCCAAACAAGAACAGAAAGACGATTAATGTCCAGAACGAAAGATCCTTCCGCCATTCAAGCGGGTCGGCCTTTCCTTCTTGATGACCTCCAGTGGCATGTGAAGCGGCCTCGCCGTGCTTCTCTGCCGCCTGCTTGTCATGCGCCGGCGCCTCGGCCGCGCGGGCCGGCACCTGAACTGTCGACACTGCCACGATCAACGCCACAAAAATCGCGATTCGCCAGGCGACCATGATTCCGCCTCAAACTACATCAACCCCTGTCCCCATTGTGGAGAGGGTAGGGTGAGGGGTGACTACCGAAAGCCCCTACGCCAACACCATACACACGATCAATCCAAAAAACGTGGCGCCTTCAATCAATGCCGCGGAAATAATCATCGCGGTCTGAATATTACCGGCCACTTCCGGCTGCCGCGCCATACTCTCCACAGCGCAAGAACCGATCCGCCCGATGCCGTATCCAGCGCCGAGAATCACTAAACCGGCACCGAACGCCCCGCCCAACAGGTAACGCGATTTGTGCAGGTTGCCCAGTGCGGTTACCGCGGCGTCGCTCTTGGCCGTCGCGTCTTGGATCTGACCGACCAGCGCCCCCGCCGAGTCGCCGCTTACCTCCTGCGCTCCGACTGGCGCGACACTCAACGCCAACCCACAAAACAGGGCTCCAAACGCCATAAATCTGCTCACTTCTTTTGTCTCCTTCTAATGCCGGTCCAAGCGCAATCGCCGGTCCGGCAACCTAGTGCGGATGAACCGCCATTCCAATAAAAAGCGCTGACAAGAACGTGAAGATATACGCCTGCAAGAACGCCACGAACAGCTCGAGCATGCTCAACGCCACAGCCCCGAAGATGCTGGCCGGCATCACGCCATACCATGCTAGCGACTCGGCAGTCACCGCGATAAAGCTGACGATCACCACCAACACTAGGTGACCTGCAAACATGTTGGCAAACAGACGCACCGCCAGGATGAAATGCTTGACGCACAATCCCAACAGCTCGATGGCGAAGATCATCGGCTTGAGCACCACGGCTAGCGCCAACGGCAAGTCCATGTGAGGAACCTGCGCCTTCCAGAACTCCACTGGCCCAAGCTTCAACATTCCCGAGCCTATTACAACCGCAAACGTCAACGCGGCCAATGCCACGGTCGTTCCTAGCGCCCCGGTCGCCGAGCCCGCCCAAGGGATCATCCCCAGCAGGTTGCAAAACAAGACAAAGAAAAACACGGTCCACAGATACGGCAGAAAACGATCAGCGTCATGTTTGCCGATCGCCGGTCGTGCTACTTCGTCGCGAATGTAGACGAGCATCGCCTCGAACAGGTTCCAAAAACGCCCGCGCGGTCGTCCACCCGGCGCGATCCGCGCCGCCAGGCTGATAAATACCAAGGCCACCAGCACCGCCGCCACGACCTCCAGCACCATGAATTTCGTGATGACTATCCCAAAGTCTTCAAACGGCTGCGGAATCTCCAAACGACCATCGGCGACCAGAAACCGAGGCACCTCGAAATATCGCGCGTCCTTGACGTGGCCGATCAGATGGGCGGGATCATTCGGCGCGGCCATTTACACGGTCCTTCCCTCCGGGATAAACCCGGAGGCTCGCTGTTAATCGGAGGCTCACTGTGAATCGGAGGCTGGTTGTGAATCGCGCTGCGCGCGGATCGTGATCGCCGACAGGTTCAGGCCAACGTCCACCGCCAGCGTCAATAGATAGAAAAGGACCACCAAATAGACGAAACTCGCTGGCGAGGGCGCAAGCGCCGCGCGATCGACCCATACGGCCAGTGCAAGCGGCGGACCGGTTCTCACCAGCATGCCGATGGTCAGCCCGTGCAAGTGCATTCCGCGGCATGCAAACCAATGGGCACACACACCGCCGACCGCCGTCGAAACGCCGCAGGCGGTGGCCGCCAGCACCAGTGACTCGACCGCCGGCCAGGCGCCGAATTGCCACACAACGGGCAAAACCACCAGCGCGGCCGCACCGCAGAAAAATAGCACGAGGCACGCGCGGCGCAAGGGGCCCAATTGACCAGTGGCTATCTCGTCAAGCCAATGTGGGCCGTTGGGATTCACGATTCGCCGCGTCGCTCCGACGACTTCCGCTCGACATCTTGGCCCGCTCGTCGGACCTTATTATGCGGCGTAGTTATTCGCACCAATTGCCAGATAGCCGCCCCGATGCCAAACGCCGCGCCCAGCAAGAGAAACAGAAACCTCGTACCTAATCGCTGGTCCAGCCAATAGCCACCGAGCGCCGGCAACACCATCTCCGCCGAAATGGTGATCACGCGCGATGACCACTCGGCGGCAACAGCCAATGGCGATCGGTCATCGGGTGGGCCGGTCACGGTCGTGCTTGACAGCGCGCCGAAAACTGTCGCCTCTTAAACTATTTAAGAACTATGTCTTATGGAAAATGTAGACCAACTGAAAACGGCACGGAGCAATGCGTCCGATCACTGCTCGACTGTCGCAACACTTATCAGGCCGGACACTTTAACTCAGCGCGCACGAGGTTGTCAACCAATGGCGTCATGAATTTGTGTTTTTTTTCACAAAGTAGCTGCGCGATCACAAACCTTTTTCTGACAATAGCTTGCACGCCTCTAAAGCGTCTAAGTCCGATTCGAGCGTTGGACTGGTTCGCTTGCTCGCCGGCGTGCCGCGCTGGCACTAGCCAATGGCGTGTCCAAGGCCTTGCGAGACCAGAGTGATCACCCTGGCCATGCAACAGTTCCTAGCGATCTTCCGGAATTTGTTGTTTGCGTTGACTTTGTCACATAAGCTGCTTGCACAATTTGGGATGCGTCAATTTCTCTTTACACATTTCGTGCGCAATGCACTGAATTAGATTGCGGATTGCACGTCGCTCGGCTAAACTCGTCAATATCGGCGCTAATGGTCCATCTGGAGCAAGTGGAACCGCTCTAGACCTATAGGTCGCGTGAACCGGGGCCATAGGTTGGCTTATACCTCGATTTGGGTAGCGGTTAGAACTTTTCTGGATGGGATCGGAGCTTCGGCAACGGCGGCTGAAGCTGCACGAGAGGCGCGTCGTACGGGTGGTGTTCGGGACAGAGCAACAGAGAAGGGGTAGACGCCGTATGCGGAACAGCGCTTGTGGGTGGGGACACCGGGCCGGACTGCCAACATCGTCCGGCATATGTATCGTTCGCGTCAGGGACGACGCCCAAGGCATGCGGCTAGGTTCAACGACCTGCCGCATACGTCAACCGGGAGATCTCGTCCTTGAAGACCGCAGACAAGCTGAAGTCCCTGACTGTCAAAGATCTGGTGCAACTGGCACGCAAGCGAGGCGTGCTCGGCTGGCACTCCATGCGAAAGGAACAGCTAATTAGCGAACTGACCGGTATTGCTCGCCATCAATCCAAATCGGTGACCAGGACGCGCAAGTCAGCGCCCGTCACACGCAGCGCCAACATTGCTCGCGGCACTCCTAAACGGGCTCTCCCCACCAACGCGAAATCGAACTCGACGCTTCGGCGCTCTGCGAAGTCGCATCGCGTGCGGCGGCGTCTACAAGACGCCAAACTTCGCTCCGATCGGCTGAAGAATCTGGCCAGCTACGCATCGAACGGCAGCCGCAATGGCTTCGCCAAGGATCGGCTGGTCGTTATGGTGCGAGATCCCTATTGGCTTCACGCCTATTGGGAGCTCACTCGCCAAAGCGTCGAGCGCGCCGAGGCCGCGATGGGCCAGGATTGGCACATGGCCAGGCCCGTGCTGCGATTGCTCGATGTCAGCGGTCGCGGCACGACCTCGAGCGCTGAAACCGTGCTCCGCCACATCGACATCCACGGCGGCGTGAACAACTGGTATATCGACGTCCAAGACCCGCCCAAAACCTATCGGCTCGACATCGGTTACCTCGCCGCCAGCGGCCGGTTTTATTCCATGACGCGCAGCAATATTGTCACCACGCCGCCGGCGGCGGCCAGCGACGCGTTGGACGAAAACTGGACCGACGTCGCCGAAAATTTCGACAAAATCTACGCCATGAGCGGCGGCTACGCCTCCGAGGGCAATTCGACCGAACTTCAAGAGCTCTTCGAAGAGCGCTTGCGGCGGCCCATGGGCTCGCCCGTCATTACTCGCTACGGCGCAGGGGTGCACAAGTCCTTTGATCCGCGCGGTCGGCGGTTCGCCTTTGATGTCGACGCCGAGTTGATTGTCTATGGGGCCACGGCGCCCGACGCTCACGTCACGCTTCAAGGCGAGCCAGTGCAGCTTCGCCCTGATGGCACCTTTACGGTGCGCTTCAGCCTGCCCAACAGTCGCCAGGTCATTCCCGCGGTGGCCAGTAGCGCCGACGGCGTGGAGCAGCAAACCGTCGTTTTGGCAATAGAGCGCAATACGAAGACCATGGAGCCGGTCATTCGGGACGCCAACTCGTGAATCGTTGAACTAGCCGGGCGGTGGGGGGTGAAGCGCGCAAGCGTCACCGGCCGACTCACGCTGGCCGCTCGCCCCAGCACGCCTCGATAGGCGAGCGGGGCGGCGTAAGCCCCCCGGTTTCCGACGCAAATTCTTCGTGACGCGAACACTGTCGATGGGGCTCGCTTTTTCGCTGCCTACCTCGTACTCTGTGTCCATGCTGGCCGCGCTCCCACGGCGTGCACGACCCGGCTCGTGGCGATCGCCGCGCTCATGGCCCACGAGAAATCATCGTGTCCAAAGACATCTTTAACGTGCTCGATGGTTGGGCCTATGAACCCGACGAGCTGTCGGTGCGCATCATCACCGGCGATGACGGGCGCGAGAAAATCCAGCTTCGGCTCGATCTGGGCGTATTGCAGATGGAAATGGATGGGCGTCCCGACGGACTTCGCCCCGAGGGCGCCGAGAGCTGGCTCGACTATTACGAAGAGCGCCAGCGCGAGCACGCCGCCGCCCATCCCGATTCCGCGCCGTGGCGGCTCGATGCCGAAGATTGCGGCCGATTGCTCCGCGAGGGCCTCCAGTATTATCACCGTTACATCAGCCTGTGGAGTCTCGATCGCTATGAGTTATGCGCGCGCGATACGGCGCGCAATCTCCGCCTTTTCGCCTTTGTTCGCGACCACGCTCGGACCGATCGCGACAAGCTGCAATTCGACCAGTTTCGACCTTACGTGACCATGATGCACGCCCGCGCCGTGGCGACACCCCTGGTCAAGGCACGGAACTATGCGGCGGCGTTAAAGGCTATCGACGAGGGAATCGCCGGCATTCGCCAGTTTTTCGACGAATACGGGCAGAGCGATCAGGTCAGCAAGTGCTCGGAGCTCACCTTTCTGGAGCGCTGGCGCAAGGACGTCGCCTCGAAGAAATCGGGCAAAGCGAAGCGGTTGCCTCGCGATCCGTTGCAAGCACTGCGCAAGGAGCTCGAAGATGCCGTCGCCGAAGAGCGATTTGAGGACGCGGCGCGGCTGCGCGACGAAATCCGCCGGATCAACAACACGACCACGCCATTGCGCGCCGACGAGTCGCTGTAGCCGGCCTCACCGAGGCCGGCCTTGCGGCGATCCGCTGAGCCGGCGGCGTTAGCCGCCGGAGGGATGTGGCGATGGGCGTGATGCGAACCGTAGCGGCAGCGCGCTCCCGAGGCTAACGCCCCGGGCTCAGCTGTGGGGGGCGGCGTGGCGATAGGAGCGCAACCTTGATGAGGTCGTCGGCCGCGCATAGACTGGCCCCGGAGGGTAGCGCGGACCTTTTGAGGAGCCCAGGGCAATTACCGTCGCCACGCGGACTGACTTCGCCTTTCAGAAGTGCGTCAACCCTGCCTGCGGCGCCACCTACGCCGTGGGCGAGGTGCTCGTCGCTTGCCAGCTTTGCGGCAGCTTAGTTGATGTTGTTTATGATTGGCAGCGCTTGCGCCCTCCGGCGTCGCTCGACTTCTTCGAATCCAAGTGGTCGCGACGACACGAACCGCTTTGTGCCAGTGGCGTCTGGCGCTTCCATGAACTGCTCCCCTTTGCCGCTCCCTCCGCCGTGGTCACGATCGGCGAAGGCCAGACGCTCTTGCACCAGTCAGCCCCCGTGGCCGGCTACGTCGGCCTCAAGAGCGGCGAACTCTACTTGCAATACGAGGGGCTCAATCCCTCGGGCAGCTTCAAAGACAACGGCATGTCCGCAGCTTTCACGCACGCTCGCAGCATTGGCGCCGTGCGCGCGGCTTGCGCCTCGACGGGCAACACGAGCGCTTCCTTGGCGCTTTATTGCTCCGTGACGCGGCTGCTCAAGGGTCTGATCTTCATCGGCTCGGGCAAGATTTCCTACGGTAAGCTGGCCCAGGCGCTGGACCATGGGGCACTGACGGTGCAGATCGCCGGCGACTTTGACGACGCCATGCAGCGCGTCAAGGAGGTCTCACAGCAGCTTGGCATTTACCTGGTCAACAGCGTGAATCCCTTCCGGCTGGAGGGCCAGAAGACGATCATGTACCGAGTGCTCGAGGGCCTTCGCTGGCAGGTGCCCGACTGGATCGTCGTACCCGGTGGCAACCTCGGCAATTCCAGCGCCTTCGGCAAGGCGTTCGACGAACTGCGACAGCTCGGCCTGGTGGACCGCGTGCCACGGCTGGCGGTGATTAATGCGGTGGGGGCAAACACGCTGTTCGAGCTCTACGAGACGCGCCGCCTGCGCTGGAACGGCGGCAACGCGGACTGGTCGATCGTCGATCGCTACTATGACGAGCTGGATCAAGGCGGCCGCCGCGCCTCGACCATTGCCAGCGCCATTGAAATCAACCGGCCCGTGAACCTTGCCAAGTGTCTGCGCGCTCTGGAAGTCTGTGACGGGGTCGTGCGCGAGGTCAGCGATCAGGAGATCCTCGACGCCAAGGCCCAGGTGGGCGCCGGTGGACTGGGCTGCGAGCCCGCCAGCGCCGCCAGCGTGGCCGGCGCGCGAGCGCTCTGCCGCGAAGGCGTGATCAGCACCGACGAGCGCGTCGTGTGCATCCTCACCGGCCATCAGCTCAAGGACCCGACCGCGACCGTGGCTTATCACACCACGGACCAGACCATGTTCAACGAGCAGCTTGGCCGGCGAGGAGTCAAACGTGCCGCGTTCGCCAATCGAGCTGTCGCCGTCTCCAACAACCTCGAGGAAATCATCAAAGCCATCCGCCTGTACAGTTGAGCGCAACCGAACGAAGGTGCCGCTGCAATGGGGTGCCACTGATTCGGCACGATACCGAACCAGTGTTCGTTGCGCCGTCCGTCGCGGCGCGCGTCAACTACGTTAATGGGTGATTCGTCGCATGCCCCCCCTTCGCCTCGCCATCCACGGTGCCGCCGGCCGCATGGGCCAGCGCTTGATCTCGCTCTCGGCCGCCGACCCGTCGTTGAAGCTGGCTGCCGCGCTCGAGGCGCCGGCTAATCCGCGCTTCGGCCAGGATGCCGGTGTCATCGCTGGCGTGGGACCGCTCGAGCTGCCCCTTGTGTCGGAGCTTCCCGAAGGCATCGACGTGGTGGTGGATTTCTCCGTGCCGGCAAGCGCCGTGGCCATTGCTCGCGCCTGCGCCGAGCGGCGGCTACCGCTCGTTACCGCCACCACCGGCCTGGACGCAGCCCAGCAGCAGCAGGTCCTCGACGCGGCCAGGCACACTCCATTGCTGTGGGCGCCGAACATGAGCCTTGCGGTCAACCTGGCAATGAAGCTGGCCGAGGTGGCGGCACGTGCGCTGGCCCATCATCCCTCAGGCGTGGACGTCGAAATCATCGAGCAGCACCACCGGTACAAGGAAGACGCGCCCAGCGGCACCGCGCTGCGATTTGGCGAGATCATCGCCGCCGCCATGGGACAAGCTCGGCAAGTCCACGGCCGATCGGGCCGCCCCGGCGTGCGCTCGCGCGAAGAGATCGGTTATCATGCGGTCCGCCTTGGGGATAACCCCGGCGAGCACAGCGTCCTGTTCGGCCTCTTGGGCGAAACGGTCGAAATCTCGGTCCGCGCCGCCAGCCGCGACTGTTACGCACACGGCGCCCTGGCCGCCGCGAAGTACCTCGCCGGCAAGCCGCCGGGACTCTATACTATGGGCAGCGTGCTGGGACTGTAGTGGGGGATTTTGGATTGACGATTTTGGAGTTGGTGATCGAATCCAAAATCACCAATCCGAAATCCAAAATGATGCCGTTCGTGTAACGCGCCTGCGTTTTATTAAGTAGTTGGACCGATCGACCCGATTCGGGCGGTGGTGTTGCGCACTTAACTCAACGAATGGAGATTCCCATGCTTCCCACAAACCGCCGCGCGTTTTTGTCGGACGTCGGCCGTGGCATGCTCGCCGCCGGCCTGGGCGCCTCGCTGGCCAATGATTTGGGTTTTTCGCTGGCTTTCGCCGAAGCGGGCGCTGAGTCGATCCCGCTGGGTGAGTATGCGGCGCTGGTCGAGCTGATGCGGAACACACCGGCCCAAGAGCTCCAGCCACGCTTGGCCAAGATGATCCTGGCCGGTGAGACGAATCTGAAGCAGCTCACGGCCGCCGGGGCATTGGCGAATGCCGTGACGTTCGGCGGCTGCGACTACGTCGGTTTTCACACGGCGATGGCGATGCTGCCGGCATTGGACATGAGCCGCATGCTCGCGAGCGGCCGCGAGTCGCTGCCGGTGCTGAAGGTTCTTTACCGTAACACGCAGCAGATTCAGAGCGTGGGGGGCGCCTCGAAAACGACGCTCGAGGGACTGATTGCCGCCGATCACGCACCCGAGGGCGACCTGGGGATCGCGATCCGCGATGCCTGCCGCAACGTGGACGTCGAGCGCGGCGAGAAATTGTTGGCCGCCGCCGGCGATTCACCGCTCGACGCCTTCAACGCCCTGCAGCCGGCGATCCAGGACGATCTGAACGTCCATCGGTTCGTCTTCGCCCATCGCACGTATGGCCTGGTGGGCTTGCTCGGCAAGGATTACTCGTACTCGCTGCTTCGACAGTGCGTGCGGCTTTGCGCCGATCACGAGCGGCAGCGAATCGAGCACAAGCAGGCCGAGTCGCCGATTCGCGCTTTATTGCCCAAGCTGATGGACCAGTACAAGCTTGCCAGCAAGCCGCTTGGCAAGCGCGATCCGGGCGACGCCGCCGTCGAAGAGCTCAGCGAAATCATCTACCAGGGTCCGCGCGACCGTGCGGCTGAAGCCGCGGCGGCGGCGCTGGCCGAGGGAATCGATCCCGAGGCCGTGGGCGAGGCGATTTCGCTCGCTTCCAACGGGTACGTGTTGCGGCAGGGGACGGACAAGTGGCGGACGCACGGCGATTCGGCGGGCGTCCATTCGTCCGACGCGACCAATGCCTGGCGGAACATGGTCCGCGTGGCCGACGCACGGCACACGGCGCCGGGATTGATTGTCGCCGCCTATCACGCTGGCATTCAGTCCGCGCCGTTCCAGACCCCGCCCTACCCGACGGACGAGCATCGTACGCTCATCAAGTCGCAGGATTCGGCCTCGCTGCTCGCGGAAACGGAAGACGCGATCCGTCACAACGATCAAGGTCGCTCCGCGGCCGCGATCCAGATTTACGGCGAGCAAGGCTATACGGTCGAGCCGGTGTTTGACCTGATGTTGAAGTACACCGTCAGCGAGGATGGGCGGCTGCACGGCGAAAAATACTTCCACACGGTCCGTGAGGAATACCGTACGACGCGCCCGGCGTTTCGCTGGCGGCAGATCGTGGGGCTCGCACGCGTGACCGCGAGTGCCTACGGTTACAACCGCGACGACCAGCAGGGCTTCCGCGCCGCCGGCTACGAAGACGCCTGCAAATTGCTGGGCGTCGAAGCGTAGGTCAGGCACCCCGTGCCTGACACGCGTTGCCGAACAGGTTTTCCTTGTGTTGCTGATCAACTCGCTTGGTTATGGTCGGCCGTCGTGGCGAGGCGGTGTCAGGCGCAGAGTGCCTGACCTACGATGGGTGGGGGCGCGCCGAAAACTTCACGCAAACCACCCCTGCAAAAACCACTGCCCATTATCCAGGCGGCGAAACAACCAGGCCTGGCCCCCTTCCTCGGTTTCCACGCGGTAATAATCGCGCCGCACCAGGCGCCCGCGCCACCAGCCCGATTCGATCCGCTCTGGCCCCCATGTCCGAGTGACACGATGCCACGTTCCGCCCCAGTGGAACGACGCAGGGGCGCCGTCGAACCCACTCGTCAAGCGCAGCGGGCGCCCCGGAGCAACGAGCGCCAGCGGCCGCGCTAGCGCCCCCCCGGCCGCAGCGGCGATTGCGTGCCGCAGCCGCTGGCGATTGCCAGTGGTTGGCAAAATACGATAGGAGCGCTCGGGCAGCGCCTCGGGCACCAGTACCACGCGCGCCAGCGCGTCGTGTCCCAGCCGGCTTCTTAGCCGATCCACGAGCGTGCCGATGAGTCGTTCGTGCTCGTGCGATCGGCTGCCGCTTGAGAACAACTCTCGTTGCCGCGCCTCCAAGGGGGCAACGGCTTCGATTCGGACGCATGTCGCCGAGACGGCCGCGCTCAACCGTGTGCGCTCCAGTTGCAGCGTGGCCAGCTCCAGCCAATGCTTTGCCTGGGCGCTGGGGCAAAACAATCGCAGGTCGATCTGGCAGGGAGCCGCCGGCGAGCAGTCGAGGTTCACGCGAATCCACGTTGCCCCCAGCCGCTCGGCTACAAGCCGCCGCGCCAGCTCGGCGAACAGCTCGGCCAGCACGTGCAGCAAGATGTCGTGGTCCGAAAGCGGCGCATCGAACGTAAACGCCGCCTCGCGCGGCTCGCAGTGCTTGACCGCAGGCAAGACTTCCACACGGCGGCAGAAGAGTCGATCCAATTGTTTGATCACTTCCGGGCCGAACCGAGAAGCCAGACCAGCTCGCGGCAGCCGCTCCAGTTGTCCAAGCTCGCTCAGCCCTAGCGCCAGCAAGGTCTCGGTCGCCGACTCGGATAGTTGCAGAGCCTCGACCGGGATATTGGCCATCATCTCCGCCGCGCTTCCTGGCGGCGTCGAAAGCGGCCGCGCAGCGCTGGCGCGGAATCGCGCCAGCGCCCAAGCAGCGGCGTGCGAATCGGCCATCGCCAGGTGAACGGTCCAGCCGGCCGCGCGAAACTCGCGAAAGAGCGTGTGGAGCATCCGCTCTTCGCCGCCGTAAAGATGCGCTAAGCCCGTCGCCTCGAGCCAGATCGCGTCATGTACCCGTGCTTCACGCTGTACACGGAGCTCTCGACTACGCACTCTGTCTCCTGTCTCCTGTCTCCTCTCCCCCATCCCCTCTGCCAGCATGACCGTCGGGCTGAAGCGGTGGCACCACTGGGCTAGCTGCTCGAGAGCACGACGATCGGCGGTCGGGTCGTGCTCCAAGATCGACAAAGCACTGCTGGACAAGCCAGCAGTGGCACCCGACGGGTGAGGATGGGGTGCCACAGGTTCGGCCGGATGCCGAACCTGCGTGGTCTCGCCAACACGGGTTCGCCTAAGGGCGAACCCGTGGCACGCGCGATGGATCAGGCTTTGTGCCTCGGCCAGCGGCATTCCGGCCAGCACGCCACAGCCGGCCAGCTCCGGCGAACAGTCGACCACCACGCTTCCGCGCCGCGCACCCAGTCGATAAAGCAGCAGCGCCGGTTCCGCCGTGGAAGAATAGCAGCGATCGCTCGCGCTTCTGGCGAACGGCACGCGGAGCGTGCCTGCTACTTCATGCGCTAGCCGCTGCGCGGGCCAGTGGGGGAACCACGCGCACACGATGCGGCGGATGCTGAGTGGTGATCGTTTCGCTCTCGTCATGGATGCTTGCCTTGATCAACTTGCCGCCAGCCCACGGCGACTCGCCGGGGGCTAAGACGTTCGCTTTGGCGTTCGGATTGGCGTGGATGCTCACCTCGATCGTCTTGCCGCCCCAGCTTCCGCGTGCATGCACAAGCGTGATCGCTGCTTTGCGCGAGTTGTCGTTCGAGGCTCGCGGCTGGACGAGAAACCGCGCTTCGCTCCAGGCGCGCTCTTTGAGCGCCCTGCGAGGGCGGACCAACAGCCCCAACACTCGGCTCGCTTCGGCGGCCAACTGCCAGCGGCGAGCGGTCTGGCTGGTCAGTGTGTCGAGCTGGACCAGCACGGCCGAGACTGCTTCGCAGCGAAACGCCTGGTCCGCGGCCCAGAGCACATCGCCTTCGCTATCGGTTAGCGAGGCAACGGCACGCGAAGCGTGCCTCCTACTTCCAAACGGTCGGCTCGCTCTGATGAGAAACATGTTTTGCAAGCGCATTCCCAGCGCCGCGGCCGCTGGTGGAAAAAACGTTTTTTCCGAGTCGATCACCGCCAGGTACCCCTCTTCACCGCAAGCGGCCCGCGCGACCGCCAGCGCCAAGATCATGGCCCCCGAGCCGTGACAACCGGCGATCCACTCCACGAGCGAACCGCGCGCAAATCCGCCACGTGGCATCAAGCGATCGAGCGCGTCGCAGCCGCTGGAGACCACGTTGCCTTCGGTCGCATTCCAACGCGCGGTTTCGCAGCGGCCGATCTCCGCGGCCAACTGATCCACCACGCGACGCCGAGCCTCGAAGGTGACGATTGCTGCCATGGTGAGTGCTCCCGAAGTAGCAGGCACGCTCCGCGCGCCGTCGCGCGCCGCCGACAGACTCCGATGCCGACGAAAGGCGCTGAAAACCGACGACGCTTCTGGCAACGGCATGCGGAGCATGTCTGCTACTTCCAAACGGCCTATGCTGCAGTCAGCTCGGATTATAGTATACATATGTATACTATAAGAAAGTGCTAGCATTGCAAGTATCGCGTCTTCGGGAAGAGGGAGATTCGACGCAATAGGCCGAAAATAAACGAGATAACGAACCGGCTATTGCGTTAAGAAAACTACCGGGCGCCCGGATTGCGCGCCGGCTGGATCACTGTAGAAGGGATGTAAAACGACGTCAGAGGGATCGCGACGGCATGGACCGCCTCGGCGCCTTCGGACGGATCTTCACCGCGATGGCTCGGACGTGGAAGCGCGTAGGTCAGGCACTCTGTGCCTGACCTACGCCCCGCATCCCGGTCGGCAGTGCACGAAGGAACAATCGGACGTCCGATTGGCCGACCGCTTGGGCGGTGCTGTCAGGCACGGGGTGCCTGACCTACCGCTACCGCTCGGTAAAGATGGTGGTTGTGGTCTCTTGTACTTGCGGGGCGGCGAGGTCGGGGCTTGTCAGCTCGGCGCGCACGCGCACATTGCCGGCGCGGCCGGCTCGCGCGCGGATGTTGAATTCGAGTGTCTCGCCGGCGCGAATTTCAGCCACCGAATCGAAGCGGACCGTTTGCCGATCAATTTGGTGGCGCGTGGGCCCGCGCGTTCCGGTTTCGATCGGCACGAGCTCATCGGGCAGCGTAACGACGAGAGTGGCTTGCCGCGTCGGCGTGGCGCCCGCGTTGCGAACGCGGATCAGATACGTGGTCTCGCCGCCGATGGCGACCGGGTCATTCAGGTCGGTCACGCTGAACTGAAGGTTGGCGGGGGGCGGCTGGCGGATCTCGAGACATGCCTCGGCGTCGGCGCGGGCGCCTTCCTGCGTGGTGACCGTCGCGCGATTGCAGGCGCGCGCGGCGGGGGCAACACACGTGCAATTCACCTGAAACAGGATCGTCCGACCTGGGGGCAGCGTGTCGACCTTCCAGAAGATATCTTCGCCGGCAAACTGATAGCCGTCGGTGGCGGCGACCGGATCGAGTGTGCGGTCGTAGTTGTCCGTGAGAGTCAGGTTGTTGAGGGCCCCGGTTCCGGTATTGGTGATCGTCACGGTAAATTCGGCGGTCTCGCCGACGGCGAGGCTTCGCGGCCCCTGCTTATTGATCGAGACCGCTGGACGAGCCGCCGGTTCTGCGGGCGCGGTGCTCGCCGGGGGTGGTGGCGCAGCGGGCTGCGGCGCCGGTCCGGCCGGTGGCGCGGCAGCCGGGGGTGTGCCTGGCGCGGTGGCCGTTACGCACGCACGCGCACTGGCACGCATGCCAGCCGACGACGACACCTCGACGTCATGACAAATCTGGCCGGGCCGCGTCACGCGAAACGTCACGGCAAATTCGCGCGATGTGTTAGGGGCAATGTCCTCCAGGTCGCGCTCGATCGGGCTTTGCGAGACGCTGTGCTGAAACCCATCCTCAAAGCGGTCGGTCACCAGAATGCCGGTCGCCGGCTGGTCGCCGCGGTTGGTGACGATAACCTGGAACGTGGCGTCCTGTCCCACCACGGCGGTTGCCGGGCCGCTGATGCGTACATCGAGCGTCGGCGCGGCGCCGGCAAATACGCTGGTCGCGACGCAGTCCTGGGCCGCGGACCCTTCGGCGGCACTGGCGCTGGCGCACACCTGGAACGTCGCGGCGCGATCGGCACGAAAGTCGACGTCGATCGTGCGCCGTTCGCCGCCGCGCAAATCTCCCAACAGCCAGCGGACACCCGCGGCGCTACTTTCGCCAGGGGGCACGCTCGTGGCAAAGCCCAGTCCCTCCAAGGGCGAGATGGTTACGGCCACCTGCCGCGCTGTCAGCGCGGCGCCGTTGACGACCTCCACGCGGTAGCTCAAGGTCGCGCCCACGGTGGCCTGTGCTGGGCCGGTGATGTTGAGTGACAGCTCAGGCGCCGTCCAGGTTTTCTGCGTGGCCCCGGTCCCCAGCACGATCGGCGCCGTCAACGAGCTGCCCGCTACGGCCGGCCGAATCACCTGAATGCGGATGCGATTGGTGCCCGCGGCCGGATCGCGCTGAAAAATCTCCGCTGCCGCGCGGCCGAGGCTATCGGTGAGCACCTCGACGGTCGGCTGGCCGTCGGGGGCGAACCCCGCGGCCGGTCCGTCGGCAATTTCATAGCGCACGGGCCAGCCGGCGATTGGTAATTGGTCCGAGTTGCGGCTCACGGTCGTCGTGAACACGTGCCGCGTGCCGAGCGGGTTGATCCCCGGCGGCGGAAAGGTCCACTGCGCGTCAACCCAGTGAATCAGGCCGGTTTGTTGGCGCTCGTTCCAACCATACACGTCGCGCGCGTACGCCGTCACATAGCTCGTGCCCTCCGTGGGCGAGCTGACGGTGATCCACGATTGGCCTCGCAGCACGCGCACATCATCGTCGAGAGCCGGTGTGCCGCGCGTGAGCGTCACATAGCGGCGCGAAGTCGTGGCGATGGCAAAGGAATTGTCGACCTTGTGCGGCAAGTGGTGCACGGGAAAGAGCCAATCGAGCGCCTCGGCCGACCGCGTGGTGACTATGTGACCCACGCCGTTGGGAGCCAGCATCCACTCGACGCGCTCGTTCGCTTGCAGGTAGCCCTCCTGCCCCACGACGCCGGCGAGCATCACCACTTCCGTGCCGACCGGCGCGACGATGCGGCCGGGCGCGACCACCACGCGAGCATCGTGGCAGTGGCCCATCGTGCCCGGCTCGCTCGTAAAGCACGGGGCGGGCTGCGGGGTGAATATCCGCTGGCCCGTCGGGTCGATCGCCGGGCGATTTTTGCAGGCGCAGCTCGCGGCGGCCAGCGCGCAGAGACAGAGCGAAACGCGCAGCATCCTTCCTTGGGACCAAGAACCAGCCATGCGATCCACTCAAACTTTGTCCAACCATTGGAAACCTACCATGCAGTTGGGCAACATGTGGAAGATTTTCAACGTGTTCGGTTGCGTTCCGGCAACGGCACAAGCGGAAAATTCCGAAGAGTCGCACTCCGTCGTTTTAATCGCGTCAACGGTTCGCCCCTCTGGTGAGCGAAACGGTCGAGGTGGTTCGCGTTGATGCGTACGCATAGCCGAACAGCAAGACGAAGATCAGGTCGGCGATCGCCCCCAGCGCCATCCAACCCCAGACACGCCCCAGGGCGAGCAGGACAAACACGGCGATGGCGAAAGAAAGCTTCGCCATCATTGCCAAGAGCATCATGGGCCGGTAGCGCACCGGGTCCTGTGCAATGAGCAGGTACACCAATTGCCATGCGAGCGTAACGCCGACAAAACCATAGTAGAACTCGGGATGGGTGATCGGCGGAGGCGCCCGGCGACCCAGCAGGTCCTCGAAGAAGTACATGGGCGGCAGCAGCAAGACGCCAAAGACCCCGGCGATCAGAAACACTCGGCGCGCAAATCTCATCCTTGCAATAATCGCGACAAGTTTGTTGGGGTCCGATTCTTCACTGTACATATTTCATCGAGCGTATATCGCGGGCAGGCGCCGGCGGCACGCACCGTGAACGCGCTGCGAGAGTCAGTCGACTACTCCTTGGTCACCACCTCGTCGAGGTTGAGGATCGCCGAAGCAACCGCCGTGTAGCTTGCCAGCTCGCTGAGATCGAGCTGCTCGTTGCGCGGGAACTCGCCGGCGCTGACCAGTTGCCGTGCCGATTCCAGATTCTGACGGTACTCGGCGAGGTAGTGCTGAAAACTCGCCAGTAGAATGTCCAGCTCGGCGGGCCGCGGTCGCCGCGAAGTGGCCAGGCGGAACGCCAGCGTGATGCGCTCTTCGTGTGTCGTGCCGCCTTCGATCATGACGCGCTGGGCCAGCACGCGCGATGCTTCCACGAACGTCACGTCGTTCATGAGCGTCAGTGCCTGGAGCGGCGTATTGGTGCGCGTCTCGCGCACGACGCATGTCTCGCGGCTCGAAGCATCAAAAGTCATCATCGTCGGCGGGGCGACCGTTCGCTTCCAGTAGGTGTAGAGGCTGCGACGGTAAAGGTTCTCGCCGTGGTCCTGGTTGTATTCGGTGTCAGTTGCCATGTCCCTCCACAATCCGTCAGGCTGATATGGCTTGACCGACGGGCCGCCGAGCCGCTCTACGAGTAGCCCGGAGGCGAAGAGCGCCTGATCTCGGATCGTCTGGGCCGGCAGGCGAACGCGCGCGCCACGCGCAAGCAGGCGGTTCTCCGGGTCCCGCTGCCAACGATGGGCCGGCACGTTCGACGATTGCCGATACGTGGCGCTGGTGACGATCAACTTCTGCAGCGCCTTGACGTCCCAGCGCGAGGCGATGAGCTCCGTGGCCAGCCAGTCGAGCAGCTCGGGGTGCGAGGGAGGCTCGCCCTGCGCGCCGAAGTCGTCGACTGTTTTCACCAAACCGGTGCCGAAATACATCTGCCAGAATCGGTTGACGGCCACGCGCGCGGTGAGCGGGTTGGATCGATCGACCAGCCAGCGCGCGAAGCCGAGCCGGTTCGCGGGTGCATCGTTCGGCAACGGAAACAGGCAGGCCGGCACGCCCGGCGAAACGCGCTCGCCGAGCTTGTTGTACTCACCGCGAAGTAGTACGTGGGTTTCGCGTGGCATGGGCATTTCTTCCATGACCATCACGGTGGGAATGTTTTGCAGGAATTGTTCCTTTTGTCGTTCGAGCGCCGCCAATTCCTGGTGTGCACCGCGGATCTCGGCCGGGGCAAGTTCGAGCAGGTAGTAGGCGCGAAGCTTGGCGGCCTGCCGCGGCGTTCGCGCTTCGGCTGGCGTGGCAACGGTGTCGCTGATCGGATCGGGCGTCGCAACCCAGCCGACCTCCTCGGCCGAGAGACATTTCTTGTAGACGCGCACGTCGTCGATCGCGCCGTGGAAGCGTCCTTGCGGCCCACCCCCGCCGCCGATCCGCAGCGGCTCCTTCGTGCTGAACGATTGATTGATGAAGTCCAGATGGACGCGTTTTGGCTCCTCTTGGCCGTCGACGTAGATGCGGATGCCGCTGGCCGCCGCCGAGCCGTCATAGGTGACCATCACGTGATGCCAATTCTCCGGTTCGAGCGACGCTTCCGTCTCCACTCGGATCGCGTCATCGAGCCAGCGCTTGACGAGATTGACCTGCAGCCGGCCGTTCTTGAGGACGAGGTAATAGCCGTCGGTTTCCTCAACATCGGTCATCCGCGAAAGGATCGTGCCGCCGCGGTCGCCGTGTGGGCGGATCCACGCGGCCAGCGAGAACTTGTCAAAATAGCCGAACTGTCCGACATCGCCGGCGTCGATGAAGAGGCGACCGTCGAGCTCAACCGCCTGACCCAGCATGCCACTTGTGTAGGTCGACTCGCCGTCATGAAAACTCGCCTCGACAGCTCCACTGCTGGCTTCGGCCGCGGAACCGTCGAGCTGGTAGTGTGCAACGAGTCCCTCCGCAGGCGACCAGTTGATCGGCGGTGAGCCGGATAGCGACTTCTCCCACTCACTTTGGGCCGTGGCCAACTCGTTTTCGAGCTCGGCGAAGCACCGCTGGGCACGTGCCAGCTCATCGTCAAGCTGCCGCAGTCGCGCCTCGTCCTCGCGCGTTGGCGCCCTGATAATGGGGGGCGAGTTGCCCTCCTTGATCGCGCGGCCAAACTCGGGCACGTTGTTGAAGTAGGCGAATGCCTGATAGAACTCGCGCTGCAGGACGGGATCGAACTTGTGGTCGTGGCAGCGGGCGCAGGCCATCGTCAACCCCAGCCACACCGTAAACGTCGTGTCCACGCGGTCCACGACGTACTCTACGGCATACTCTTCCGGAATGATGCCTCCTTCGGCGTTGCCCCGGTGGTTGCGGTTAAAACCCGTGGCGATTTTCTGGTCGAGCGTCGCGTTGGGGAGCATGTCGCCGGCGATCTGTTCAATCGTGAACTGATCGAACGGCATGTTCGCGTTGAAGGCGTCGATCACCCAGTCGCGCCAGCGCCACATGAACCGCGGCCCGTCGTTCTGATAACCGCTGGTGTCGGCGTACCGTGCGCCGTCGAGCCAGCGAACCGCCATCCGCTCGCCGTAGCGGGGCGACGCCAGTAGCCGATCGACGAGCGCTTCGTACGCCGCGCGTGAGTCGTCCGCCAGGAATGCATCGACCTCCGCCGGCGTCGGCGGCAGGCCCGTAAGATCAAGCGACAGGCGGCGGATGAGCGTCGTGCGTTCAGCCTCCGCGGCCGGTGTCAGCCCTTCGCGCTCCAGACGCGCAAGGACAAAGGCGTCGATCGCGTTGCGCACCCAGCTCTCGTTCGTCACGCGCGGAAGATCGAGGCGCGCGGGCGCGATGAACGCCCAATGCTTCTGCCATTTCGCGCCGTGGTCGATCCAGCGACGGATGAGCTCAATCTGCCGCGCATCGAGCACGCGGCCTGAATCTGTCGGGGGCATGCGTTCTTCTGGGTTCTCGGCGGTGATCCGCCGGTACATCTCGCTGGCTGGTGCATCGCCCGGCACGATCGCGCGGCGCCCATCACGCTCGGCCAGCGCGCCCTCCTGGGTGTCGAACCGCAAATCGGCTTCGCGCTTCGCCTCATCGGGGCCGTGACAGTTGAAGCACGATTCCGAGAGGATCGGCCGGATGTCGCGGTTGAACTCGACCGCCTCGTGCAACGGCGTCTCCGCCGCGCCGGCTTTGACTTGGGTCGCCACCTCGCGCCCCGCGCACAGCGCGGCCGCGGCGAGAACGAGCGTGCCGCAACGAGGCCTCAAGCATCTGCGAATGGATACCGTCACCCTGGCGTCGCTCCTCACTCCAGGTTTCGTCAATAGCACACACCGAGTGGCCCAGACAGCCTTGCTGTCTGGGTGCCGAGGGCACAAGAGGCTTGTCGCGCGGTTTAACGCGGCAGACGAAGCCTCTTGCGGCTGCGCCGCCCGGCCGAGGCGCCCGGACATCATGATTGTCCGCATCCGCCTCCGGAAACTCAATCCCGCGGCGCGATTCGTTCGCTTGGGAAAACTGGTACAGCCGCGGGCGCCTTTACTCGGCTCCGGGGCAACCGGAAAAGGCCGAGGCCCACTTAGCCACGGCTGCTGAGGTTTGGCCCAAGGATGCTGGCCTGTACGAACGAATTGTCCTGGCGACTTGCCACGGCCGCCGACTCCCGCGGAAGCAATGCACGCCTGGCAGTGGAGCTGGCGAAAAAGGGGATCGAGCTGGATCCACAGAGCACCATGTTGCCCAACACACTGGCAGGGCAATCGCATCAAAATCTGCGGGTTGTCCGATCGCCAGTACGCGAAGTTGACGAAATCCGATCCGAGACGCACTTGTCCTTGACTGAATCGGTGCGAAGAATGGCCGCTCGAATTAT
>Ga0187892_10003108_pt1 | contig 31070 bp, 33 predicted proteins | sample MA1701073metaG_FD_139345 | JGI IMG/M metagenome (GOLD analysis project Ga0187892, IMG submission 139345) | Bio-ooze microbial communities from a basaltic lava cave in the Kipuka Kanohina Cave System on the Island of Hawaii, USA - MA170107-3 metaG ...
CATGATCTTGCCCTTCTCGACCAGCCGCTCCAGCACCAGCTTGATCTCGAACTGCTTGTACTGCGCTTCCTTGACGCCGCGGACGATGTTCTCGAAGTCCATGAACATCGCCAGCTTCCGGTCATCACTCATGCGTTCCTTCCCTCCTGCTGCGGGACGTTCCGGCGCCGGTGCACCAGGACGGGCCCGTGCCCGCCCCCTCGCCGCTCTTTATTATAGGCGGCCCGGGTAGGGGGAGCCGGCCAGATTTCACAGCGGCGTGACATCGCGGGGCCCGGTGCGGCTAGACTGCTCACAGGAGGCGCCGATGGATCCGCGAAGAGCGCTTACACTGGGCATGGGGTTGCTCCTCCTGACGGCGGCGGGGTCGGCTCCCGGCCGCGGCGAGGCGGCCGACCGCCTGGTGCGCGTGGGGCAGCCGGCGCCCGAGATCACGGGCGGGCCCTGGATCAACAGCGAGCCGCTCTCCCTCGCCGGCTTGCGGGGGCGGGTGGTGATGGTGGAGTTCTGGACCTACGGCTGATACAACTGCAAGAACGTGATCCCGCAGTTGCGGGACTGGCACGCGCGGTACGAGAAGCGGGGGCTCACCATCGTGGGCGTGCACTCGCCGGAGTTCTGGTGGGAGAAGCCGATCGAGAAGGTGACGAGCGCCACCAAGGACCTGGGCGTTCGCTATCCGGTCGTGCAGGACAACGACTTCGCGATCTGGCGCCGCTATCAGAACTGGGCGTGGCCGGCCGCGGTCATCGTCGACAAGAAGGGTATCGTTCGCTTCACCCACATCGGGGAGGGGGCCTACGCCGAGATGGAGCAGCTGATCCAGCGCCTCCTGCTCGAGCCTAGTTGAGCGCACGGCGCGCCCACGTCCTGATCTTCGGCGCGGTGTTCGCCGCGGCCGCCGTCCTGGCCGCGCTCGGCTACCTCTCGCTCCGCCGCTGGGAGGTCGCGGCGGAGCGGCAGCTCCGCGAGCAGGCCCGCGACACCGCGGCGATGGCGGCCGAGAAGGTGGAGATGGCGGTGGTCCGGGCCGAGCAGGACGGCGTCGCCGCCCTGCAGGCGGCGGCCCTCGAGCCCGGCTTCGGCCCGGAATCGGTCGAAGCCTGGAGGGCGCGCCACCCCCTCTTCGGCGCGGTCTACATCTGCGACCGCCACGGGCAGGTGCTCTATCCGGGGCGGCTGTCCCGGGACGACGCCCTGGTCATCGCGGCGCTGCGCGCGGAGATCTCCGAGCGGCTCTGGGAGCGGGGTGGGCGGCGCCACCTCGAGACCGGCGGGCGGGTCATCCTGGCCGCGGTGATCCCCGGCTCTCCGCGGGGCCCGCTGCTGGTCGGGCTCCGGCGCGACGAGCAGGCCCTCAATCGCGAAGTCCTGGAGAAGACGCTCGGGGGGGCGGAGGGCAAGAGCGCGCTGGCCGTCCTCGACGGCGACGGCCGGGCGGTCTTCACGTCGCGGCCGCTCGAGAGCGCGCAGCCGGTGCTCACGGTGGCCTTCGGAGAAGCGCTGCCCGCGTGGCGGGTGGCCCTCTACGAGCCGGCGGGACTCTCCCCGCGCGACATGGTGCGCCGCCAGACGATGATCTTCATGGCCGCCTTCGCGCTGCTCCTGTGCGTGATCGCGGCCGGCCTCGTGGTCACCTATCGCCTCGTGCAGCGCGAATCGGAGGTCGCGCGCCTGAAGTCCGACTTCGTGGCCAACGTCTCCCACGATCTGAAGACGCCCCTCTCGCTCATCCGCATGTTCGCGGAGACGCTCGAGATGGGCCGGGTGCCCGACGAGTCGCGCCGGCGCGAGTACTACGGCGTGCTCACCCGGGAGAGCGAGCGGCTCAGCCGCTTGATCGACAACGTGCTCGATTTCTCCCGGATCGAGAGCGGCCGGCAGCGGTACGACATCGCGCCCGGCCCGGTGGAGCCGGTCATCCACGAGGTGCTGGAGAGCTTCCGGCATCCGCTGCACCAGCAGGGCTTCCGCCTGGACGTGTCGATCGCCCCCGACCTCCCCGACGTGCCCCTGGACGCGGAGGCGGTGAAGCAGGCGCTGGCCAACCTGCTCGACAACGCCATGAAGTACTCCGGCGAGCGCCGGCACATCGCGGTGGCCGCGCGCCCGGAGGACAATGGGGTCGCGGTGGAGGTGGCCGACGAGGGGATCGGTATCCCGGTCTCCGAGCGGGAGCGAATCTTCGAGAAGTTCTACCGCATCGGACGGAGTGAGACGCAGGGGCGGCGGGGGAGCGGAGTCGGCCTGGCGCTGGTCAAGCACATCGTGGAGGCCCACGGCGGTTGCGTCACGGTGGACGCGCCGCCCGGCGGGGGCAGCCGCTTCACCCTCCACCTCCCCACGTGATATGCCACGCATCCTGGTCGTCGACGACGAGCCCGAGATGCTGCGCGGGCTGGAGGACAACCTGCGCTTCGAGGGCTATCAGACCGTCACCGCCGGAGACGGGAAGCGAGGCCTGGCCCTGGCCCTCTCGGAGGCGCCCGACCTGATCCTCCTCGACGTGATGATGCCCGGGATGAGCGGCTGGGATCTCTGCCGGGAGCTGCGCCGGCGCGGGCTCGACACCCCGGTGATCATGCTGACCGCGCGCGGCGCGGAGGTGGACCGCGTGCTGGGGCTCGAGCTGGGAGCGGACGACTACGTCACCAAGCCGTTCAGTCTGCGCGAGCTGATGGCCCGTATCCGGGCGGTGCTGCGCCGCCCGGGCCCGCGGCAGAAGTTCGAGGAGTTCGCGTTCGGCGACGTGCGGGTGCACCTGCGGGCGCGCCAGGCATTCAAGGGCGGCCACGAGGTGCGGCTCACCCGGAAGGAGTTCGATCTCCTGCGCTACCTGGTGGAGCATCCGAGCGAGGTGATCACGCGCGATCGGCTGCTCGACGAGGTGTGGGGCTACGATCGGTTCCCGACCACCCGCACGGTCGACACCCACATCCTTCGCTTGCGCCAGAAGTTCGAGGACGATCCGGAGCGCCCGGCCCACATCCTGACCGCGCACGGCCAGGGCTACCGGTTCGTCGTCGAGAGTGGAGCGTGACGATGAGCGGCGACCCCGCGCGGCGTACGCCGCCCGGCCAGGTGCTGACCACGAAGTGGCCCGTTCTCACCTACGGCATGACGCCACGCTTCGATCCGAAGACGTGGTCGTTCCGCTGCTTCGGCCGGGTGGAGCAGGAAGTGAGCTGGGGCTGGGAGGAGTTCCTCGCCCTCCCGCGCGCCGAGGTGACCTGCGACATCCACTGCGTGACGCGGTGGTCCCGTCTCGACAACCGCTTCGAGGGCGTCCCCATCCGCGAGATCATGCGGCGCGTCCGTCTCGCGCCGGAGGCGAAGTACGTCCTGATCCACGCCGACCCGGACTACACGACGAACCTGCCGCTGTCGGACCTGGTCGACGACGACGTGCTGCTGGCCCTCAAGCACGACGGCCGCGACCTCACCCCCGAGCACGGGGGACCGCTCAGGCTGGTGGTGCCGAAGCTCTACTTCTGGAAGAGCGCCAAGTGGCTGCGCGGTCTCGAGTTCCTCGACGTGAACCCGCCCGGCTTCTGGGAGGTCAACGGCTATCACATGCACGGCGATCCGTGGACGGAAGAGCGCTACTCCGACCAGGAGACCCACGCGATGCAGACGATGCGGGCCGAGGCTGCCCGCAAGCTCCGCGCCAGGTAGGGGGCTACGCGTCGAGGAACGCGCGCAGCTGGCTCACGAACTCGTCGGGCCGATCCGCGGGGACGGTATGACCGGCGCGGGCGATCTCGACCACGCGGCCGTCCGGCAGCCGATCGGTCATCTTCTTGGCCACCTCGGGCGAGAGGATGTCGCTCTCGGCCCCGCGCACGATCAAGGTGGGGCACGGGATGCGCGCGAGCGGCTCCCACAGGTCCACCGCGTCACGACGTCCCTGTCGCATCATGTCGCGCAGCCCCTTGGCGTACTTCCAGGTGAGCTCGCCGTCGGGCAGCCGCTTGAGGCCGTGGTGGATGCGCGCGCGCAGCAGGCCGGGATCCTGGAGCGGGCTGGCGCGGCGGAGGTATTCGAAGGCCCACTCCTCGCTCTCGATGCGCTCGGGTGACTGGCTCATCATGTCGCGCACGCGCTGCAAGCCCGCGAGCGCGATGTCGGGGCCGATGTCGACGATCACCAGGCGCTCGAGGCGGGCGGCGTGGTCGGCCGCGTACTTGATCGCGATGCGCCCGCCCATCGAATGCCCGACGAGCGCGAAGCGGTCGAGGCGTAGGCTCTTCGCGAAGGCGGCCACGTCGTCCGCCATGGTGGCGACTCGGTAGTCGTCGTCGGGGGCGGGATCGCTGTCGCCGTGGCCGCGCTGGTCGAGCGCGAGCACTCTCCGGCTCGGCACGAGGCGCTCGGCCAGATGATCCCACACGCGCGCGTGGCCGGTGATGCCGTGCAGGAGCACCACCGCCGGGGCCTCCGCGGGTCCCCAGTCCAGATAGTGGAGCGTGATGCGGTTGACCTGGACGGTGCGCTCGACGAAGGACATGACCCGGACAGTCTAGTCTCGACGCGGGCCGCCGGTCAATTCTTCGGCCGGCTTGCCTAGCCGGGAGCCCTGACGGTAGAGTGAACTATCCCTCACCCTGCCCTCTCCCCTCGGGGGAGAAGGTGAACGCGGAGATGCCGACATGGCGAGTCATGTGATCACCGATGTGGCGATCATCCTGAAGCCCGAGGACGACGTGGCCATCGCCAAGAAGGAGATTCCGGCGGGCACCCTCCTCGAGGACACCGTCGGGCGCATCGAAGTGAGGCAGGACATCAAGCCCGGCCACAAGGTGGCGCGACGCGCTCGCCGGACCGGCGAGGTGGTGCGCCGCTACGGGCAGCCCATCGGCTTCGCCACCGCCGATATCCGCGTAGGGGATCACGTTCATACTCAGAACGTGGCGGTGGGCGATCGCCACCAGGAGTACGAGATCGGCACCGACGTGCAGCCGGTGCAGTTCTACCCGCCGACCCAGATGCGCTACTTCGACGGCTACCTCCGCGAAGACGGGCGGGTTGGTACCCGCAACTATGTGGCGGTGATCTCGGGGGTGAACTGCTCGGCCAGCGTGAGCCAGTTCGTCAAGGACAGGTTCCGCGACGTGCAGAAGGACTACCCGAACATCGACGGGGTGCTCGCGATCACCCACAAGTCAGGGTGTGGCACCAAGCTCTTCGGCGAGGACCACATGGCCCTCCAGCGCGTGCTCGCCGGCTACGCCAAGCATCCCAACATCGCGGCCTACATCCTGATCGGCCTCGGCTGCGAGGTGAACCAGGCCGCGGTGATGGTGGACAAGCAGCGCATGGCCGCGCCGGGCCATCCGGAGCGCAAGCCCTTCCTCGTCAACATCCAGGAGGCGGGCGGTATCCGCAAGACGGTGGAGACGGCGGTCCGCGAGGTGGCCAAGCTCCTGCCGGTGGCCAACGAGGCGAAGCGAACCCAGCAGCCGGTGTCCGAGCTCACGCTGGCCACGAACTGCGGCGGCTCCGACGGGGCCTCCGGCATCACCGCGAACCCGGCGCTGGGCTGGGCGGTGGACGAGCTGGTGCGCTACGGCGGCACCGGCGTGCTCGCGGAGACCCCCGAGATCTACGGAGCCGAGCACCTGCTGATCCGGCGCGCCATCAACGAGGGCGTGGCCAAGAAGCTGATCGATCGCTACAAGTGGTGGGAGTGGTACTGCCGCGGCATCGAGGCCATGGACAACAATCCCGCCCCCGGCAACAAGGCGGGTGGGCTCACCACCGTCTTCGAGAAGTCACTGGGGGGCGTGAGCAAGGGCGGCACCACCCCGATGATGGATGTCTTCCAGTACGGTGAGCCGATCACCACGCGCGGGTTCGTGTTCATGGACACGCCCGGGCACGACCCGGTGTCCATCACCGGCCTCGTGGCCGGGGGGTGCAACGTGATCTGCTTCACCACCGGCCGCGGCTCGGTGTTCGGCTGCAAGCCGGTGCCCTCGATCAAGTTGGCCACCAACAGCCTCATGTACCGGCACATGGAAGAGGACATGGACATCAACTGCGGGGTGATCCTCGAGGGCACGCCGCTGCCCGAGGTGGGCCGCCGCATCTTCGAGGAGATCGTGGCGGTGGCCTCGGGCAAGCGCAGCAAGAGCGAGCTCTCCGGCGTCGGCGAGGAAGAGTTCGCTCCCTGGATCATCGGGCCCGTCATGTAGGTAGGGAGCCTTGATGCCAAACCCGGGAATGTACCGCGGCGACCGGCGCCGCAAGGAAGATCAGCGCAAGGCCAAGCTCGAGGCCAAGAAGGCGCGGAAGGCCGAGCGCCGCGAGAGCGGGACCAGCGGGCCCGAGATCGAGGAGCCTCAGGAGGCGGGCGCGGCCGCGACCACCGAGTTCGTCTGGTTCTCGCCCAGCAAGGGGCGCACGCTCACCACGAACAGCGCGGCGCCGCCAATGGTGGACGGGATCGACGACTGGATGCTGCTCAGCGAGCCGCCGGCCGGCGGCTAGCCGCGCACCGGCCGGGTCTCGCGCGGGGCCGCGACCGGCCGCGGGGCGGGCGGAGCGGGCTCGCTCGCGAGCTGCGAGCCTTTGAAGAATACGGTCCAGAAGCCCTCGTCGGTCGCGGGCCGCAGCGGGCGGTCCGTGAACCGGGCGGCGCGGAAGCCGGCGCGGGCCCGCACGATGAAGCTGTAGAAGTGGACGAGACCGCTCGAGGCGAACTTGCCGTTGAAGATGATGTCGAGTGGCAGGTGCAGCAGCATGCCGAAGACCCAGCCCCAGAGCCAGGCCGCCTGCGCAGCCCATGCGATGCCGGCCAGCAGGACCAGCAGCTCGTACGAGTGCAGGAGGAGGACGACCCGCTGCGCCTTGCCGCCGACGTAGTACCTGAGAAAGGTCGCCGGGCGCAGGTCGCGCTGGCGCTCGAAGAGTACGTAGTCGACCATGTGGTCGACGTCGATCAGGAAGCCGCCGGCGGCCAGGCCCGCGGTGAGGGCCGCGTCGCCCGTGCCCGCGTAGACGGCCGCGCACGCCGCGGTGGTGGTGACGAGGTGCCCGCCCGGACTCATGCCGGTGCGATCACCGGGGGGCGGGAGCGCGGCGGCGGCGCAGCGGGACCGGAACAGGCTGCTTGAACGGCCCGAGCCAGTCGAGCGGCAGCGTATCGATCAGGTCCAGGATGCGTAGGCCCAGTCGCTTCAGCATGCCCGTGTTCAAGAGCAACTCCGGTGCCAGGGGGACCGTGATGGAAGTTATTGAATTCGCTGGCCAGGCGGATCTCGACGGGATGCCGGACAAGCCAAAACGGGAAACGCAGGGGACCAAAATGGGGAGATTCCGGGCATGAGCCGACGGTCGAGAACGGAAGCGGGGGGCTTCGAGGAGATCGTGGGATCCGCAGCCGCCGCGTGGGAGATCCAGACGGCGGGGCCCGGCCCGCAGGGGCGGCTGCCCCTGACCGCCGAGATGTTGCTCGAGCGTCCGAGCGGCGACATCTTCGGGCTGACCCAGAACGCGGGGATGGGCTGGGATCCGAGCGAGCTCGGGCGCCCGCAGTTCCTGATGCTCTCCACGCAGGGCGGGATCCGCGCCGCCGACGGCAAGCCCATCGCCCTCGGCTACCACACCGGCCACTGGGAGATCGGCCTGCTCATGCAGGCGGCCGCGCGGGAGCTGGCGCCCCTCGGATGTCTGCCCTTCGCCGGCTTCTGCTCGGATCCGTGCGATGGCCGCACGCAGGGCACGCCCGGCATGATGGACAGCCTCGCCTACCGCAACGACGCCGCGGTGGTGCTGCGGCGGCTGGCGCGCTCGCTGCCCACGCGCCGGGGCGTGATGGGCGTGGCCACCTGCGACAAGGGCCTGCCCGCCATGATGATGGCGCTGGCCGCGCTGCGGGATCTGCCCTGCGTGCTCGTGCCGGGTGGGGTGACGCTGCCGCCCGAGGAAGGCGAGGACGCGGGCACGGTGCAGGCGATCGGGGCCCGCTTCGCCCACGGTGAGCTCACGCTGGAGCGCGCGGCTGAACTGGGCTGCCGAGCGTGCGGCTCCCCGGGCGGCGGCTGCCAGTTCCTGGGCACCGCGGCCACCTCTCAGGTGGTGGGCGAAGCGCTCGGGCTCTCGCTGCCGCACAGCGCGCTCGCGCCGTCGGGGCAGCCGATATGGCTCGACATGGCGCGCCGCTCCGCGCGCGCCCTCGTCTCGCTCGAGGCGCGCGGGCTCACCACGGCTGACGTCCTCACCGACGCCGCGGTGCGGAACGCCATGATGGTCCACGCGGCCTTCGGCGGCTCGACGAACCTCCTGCTGCATCTCACCGCGGTGGCCCACGCGGGCGGGCTGAAGCGGCCGGTCGTCGGGGACTGGGTCGACGTCAATCGCCGGGTGCCCCGGCTGGTGGACGTGCTGCCGAACGGGCCCCTCAACCATCCCACCGTGCGCGTCTTCCTGGCCGGCGGCGTGCCCGAGGTCATGCTCCACCTCCGGCGTCACGGATTGCTCGACGAGCGCTGCCTCACCGTGGCGGGCGAGCCGCTGGGTCGCGTGCTCGACTGGTGGGAGGGCTCCGAGCGCCGCCGCGCGCTCCGCGAGCGGCTGCGGGCGCAGGACGGCGTCGATGCCGACGACGTCATCATGGACCCGGAGCGGGCCCGCGCGCGCGGGCTCACGAGCACCGTGACCTTTCCTCGCGGCAAGCTGGCCCCCGAGGGCGCGGTGATCAAGAGCACCGCGATCGATCCGTCGGTGGTGGATGCGGACGGCGTGTACCGCAAGGTGGGACCGGCCCGGGTCTTCACCACCGAGCGCGCCGCCATCGCGGCCATCAAGAGCACGGGACCCGAGCGCGTCAGGCCGGGCGACGTCCTGGTGCTGATCTGCCGCGGCCCCCTCGGCGCCGGCATGGAGGAGATCTACCAGATCACCTCGGCGCTGAAGCACCTCTCGTGGGGCAAGCAGGTGGCCGTGGTCACCGACGCTCGATTCTCCGGCGTCTCCACCGGCGCGTGCATCGGGCACGTCGGACCCGAGGCGCTCGCGGGCGGGCCCATCGGCAAGCTGCGCGACGGCGACCTGGTGCGGGTCGTGGTGGACCGCGTGCGGCTCGAGGGCCGCGTGGACCTGGTCGGCGCCGACGGGATCACGTTCGGCGAGGAGGAGGGGACTCGGCTGCTGGCCACGCGTTCCCCGCGACCCGACCTGGCGGCCGATCCTGACCTGCCCGACGACACGCGCCTCTGGGCGGCGCTGCAGCAGGCGGGGGGCGGCGCCTGGGGCGGCTGCGTCTACGACGTCGACGCGATCCTCACATCCCTCTCCCTTCCGGGGAGAGGGTAGGGTGAGGGGGCAGATGGTGGGGGGTCAAACGGTGAGGGGTCAGACGTGAGGGGCTACGACTGAGTGACCGTGACGACGAGGCCGATGGCGGCCAGGACGTTGCCGACTCGCACGCACTCGGTCTCGGCGCCCACCTTGACGACGGCCTTACCGGTGTTGTGCACCTGCCAGGCCAGCTCCCACCCGCGCTCCTCCGAGCAGGCGATGGCCTTCATGAGCTGCTTGACCACCTCCTCGAAGGTGTGACAGTCGCAGTTGTGGAGCACGGTCATCCAGGGCGGCGCGACCGCGACGTCGGTCGCGTCGATCTCTTCGACCTGCGGGGTCTCGGTGGTCTCTGCCAGCAACCGTAGCATCGTTACGTATCCGCTCGGCTCGACGTTCGTATCCGCTCGGCTCGCCTTCGGCTCACCCACGGCTGCACCAGCAGGCAATGGCGCGGCGTCAGTGCGCCTTGTCTACCCGATGACCCCGCCCGCGCGAAGGCGGGAGATGGTGCTGTCGCTGTAGTTCAGGATCTCCCGCAGGATCTCGTCGGTGTGCTCGCCGAGCCGCGGGGCCCGTCGCGACTCGCGGATCTCGCCCTCGGTGCGAACCGGGCTCCGCACCTCTCGTAAAGGTCCGAAATCCGGGTGCTCCACCTCGACGATCATGTCCCGCGCCAGCACCTGCGGGTCGGCCAGTGCCTGGCGCACGTCGTTGACCGGCGCGCAGGGCACGCGCCCGCGCAGGCGGTCCAGCCACTCGGCGGTGGTGAGCGTGGCGAAGCGCGCGCGCAGGAGCGGCAGGAGCGTCTCGCGATTGGCGAAGCGCTCGGCGAAGCCGCGGAAGCGGGCGTCGTCGGCCAGCTCGGGCGCGCCCAGGATGTCCACCAGGTCGCGCCAGAACTTGTCCTTGTTGCAGAAGACCACGATCCAGCCGTCGCGGGTGGGGAAGTTCTGGGCGGGCACGATGGTCTGGTGCGCGGAGTCGCGCGTGCGCTCCGCCGTCCAGTCGCGGTTGAGAGTCCAGATCGCGAAGTAAGAGAGCATGCTCACCGCGGTGTCGAGCAGCGAGATGTCCACGTCCCGGCCGACGCCGGTGCGCTGGGCGTCGAAGAGCCCCACCATGAGGCCGGTCATCGCCGCGTAGCCGCCCGCGAAGTCGATCACCGAGACGCCGCACTTGCCCGGTGGCCCGTCCGGCTCGCCGGTCACCGACATGTAGCCGGCGTAGCCCTGGATCAGGTAGTCGAACGCAGGCTCGGCCGCGCGCGGGCCGGTCCGCCCGTACCCGGTGAGCGAGCAGCAGACCACCCGCGGGTTGACCGCCTTGAGCACGTCGTAGGTCAGCCCGAGCTTGTCGGGCAGGTCCCCGCGCGCGTTGTTGAAGACCGCGTCGGAGACGCGCACGAGGTCGTGGAGAACGGCCTGGCCGTCCGGATGCCGGAGATTGAGCGACACGGACCGCTTGCCCCGGTTGAAGGACTGGAAGTACGGCGAGTCGGCCTCGCCCTGGAACGGTGGCACGTAGCGGGCGCTGTCGCCGCCGACGCCGGGGTCCTCGATCTTGATGATGTCGGCGCCCAGGTCGGCCAGCGTCTGGGTCCCGAAGGGGCCGGCCCCGAACTGGGAGACCGCGAGGATCCGGAGTCCGTCGAGCGGCGCTCGGCTCATCTCAGTAGGGCAGCCGGCCCTCGCCGAGGGTGGCGTGGCTCTTCTTGGGGACCAGGACGACTCTCGTGTAGGAGCAGACGGTTTCACCTCGCTGGTTCGTGCCGAGGGTCTCCACCGTGACGATGCCGCGGTCGCGCTGCCTCGACTCCCGCAGCTCGAGCACGCGGCTCCGCGCGTAGAGTGTATCGCCGATGAAGGTGGGGTTCTCGTGCTTGAGCGCGTTCACCTCGAGGTTGGCGATGGCGCGGCCCGAGATGTCGGCCACCGTCATGCCGATCACCACGCTGTAGACCAGCGGCCCCATCACCACGCGCTGCTTGTGCTGGGTGTAGGTCTGCGCGTAGTGCGCGTCGGAGTGGAGCGGATGCTGGTTCATGGTCAAGAGAGCGAACCAGGTGCAGTCGGCCTCGGTGATGGTCCGGCCGGGCCAGTGGGTGAACTCCTGCCCGACCGCGAACTCCTCGTAGTAGCGCCCGTAGCTCATCCCGCGGGCGACTCGAGGGAGCGGGCGGCCAGGCGTCGCCGCTCCGCGCTGCCGTCGCGCGGCCCGACCAGGAGCGCGGCCGCGTCGCGGTAGTAGCGCTCCACCGGGAACTCGCGGGTGTAGCCGTATCCGCCGTGGATGCGCATCGCCTCGAGCGTGACCATGTAGGCGGTGTCGGCGGCGGCGAGGCGCGCCATCGCCGCCCCCGCGTCGTCGCGCGCGTCGGCGTCGAGGCGCGCCGCCGCGCGGGCGGTCAGAAGCCGGGCCGCCGTGATGCGCGTGGCCATGTCGGCCAGCTTGAGCTGTACCGCCTGGTGCTGGCAGATGGGCCGCCCGAAGGTGGAGCGCTGCTGGGAGTAGCGCAGCGCGGCCTCGAAGGCGGCCTGGGCGAGCCCCACCGCGGTGGCGGCGGCGCCGACCGCGATCGTGGCCTCCAGGAGGGCCTCGCCGCCTTCGCGGAGGGCGGCCGCGGCGGCGAGCCGGGCCCCGACCAGGACCACGTCGGCGGCGCCGAGCCCGTGCAGGCCGATGGTCTCGGAGCCGAGACCCACGGTCAGGCCGGCGCCTCCCACTTCCACCAGGAAGCAGCGGGCCCCTCCGTTCTCCAGCGCGGCGTTCACCAAGAAGACCTTCGCGCGCCCCGCGTTGGCCACCACCGGCGCGGCTCCGGTCAGGACCCAGTCCGGGCCAGCCCGGCGCGCCCCGATCGACGCGCCGACCACCGGCGCGGCCCACCACTTCCCCCGCGTCATCGGTGGGAGCAGTCGCTCGCGGACGTTGCGCGGGGCGCTGCGCGTGACGGCGAGGGTCGCCGCGAGCTGGGCGGCCAGCCAGGTGGCCAGCGCGGCCGAGCCTCGCGCTACCTCCTCCACGATCATGGCGGCGGTGGTGAGCGGCAGGCCGAGCCCGCCGTGCTCCGGGTCGGCGAGCGCGCCGAATATGCCCAGCTCCGCGAGCCGCTCGACCAGCGGCTCGGGGTCCCGCCGGCCCGCGTCGCACTCCTGGATCACCGGAACGACGTCTTTCTCCACCGCCAGTCGCACCGCCAGGACCAGGTGCTTCTGCTCCTCTGCGAGGTCGTCGCGAGAGGTCAGGGCCCCCGGGCGCTCGCCGTAACGCTCCAGCAGGTTCTTGCAGATGATGAGGCGCTGGATCTCGTTGGTGCCCTCGCCGATGATCATGAGGGGCGCGTCGCGGTAGAGGCGCTCCACGAGGCCGGAGGTGAGCTGAGCGCGCACGCCTTCGATCTTCATGGCCTCGACGGCCACCTCCTGGGCCGCCTCGGAGGCGTGGAGCTTGGCCATGCCCGCCTCGAGGTCGCAGCGTTCGCCGCGGTCCTTCATGGCCGCGGCCCAGTAGGTGATCAGCCGTGCCGCCTCCACCCGCGTCGCGATGTCGGCCAGCGCCGCGGGTGGCTCCGGGAGCGCCCGCGCGGCGCGGCGGGCTTCGTCGAGACCGGCCTGGGCCACCCCGACCGCCCGCGCCGCGATGTTGATCCGGCCGGCCTCAAGCCCCGACATGACGTGCTTGAAGCCGCGGCCCTCCACGCCACCCACCAGGTTCGCGGCCGGGCACGGAAAGCCGTCGAACAGCAGCTCGGCGGTGTCCACGCCCTTGTAGCCGAGCTTGGCGATGGACTTGACGACCTCGAGTCCGGGGGCGCCCTTCTCGACGATGAAGCAGGACATGCCGCGATGGCGGGGCGACGCGCCGGGAGCGGTCAGGGCGAGCAGCGCGAAGGTGTTGCCCTCGCGCCCGTTGGTCACGAACATCTTGGAGCCGGAGAGCAGGTAGCGGTCGCCGTCGCGCCGGGCTACCGTGCGGATGGCCTGCACGTCGGAGCCGGCGTGGGGCTCGGTGAGGCAGAGGCCGCCGCGCGCCTGGCCGCTCGCGAAGCGCGGGAGCAGGCGCAGGCGCTGCTCGTCGGTGCCGTGGTCGAGGACGATGAGCGCGGCCATCGTGTGGCTGTTGATCACGCCGGCGAGGGACATGAAGCCCCGGCAGAGCTCCTCGATGATGCGCGCGTAGATGGTGACGTCGAGGCCGAGCCCGCCGTAGTCGGCGGGGACAAGGGCCCCGAAGAGCCCGAGCCGCTTGAGGCGCTCCACCATCTCGCGCGGGTACCGGTCGGCGTGCTCGAGGGCGGGGGCCGCCGGCAACACGTCCCGGTCGACGAACTCGCGGACGGCCGCCACGATCGCAGGGGCGCGGCCGGCGGTGCGTGGACTCACGGGGACCTCGCGCTGATCGCTCGGGTGATGCGACGAGACTAGCAAAGGCCCCGCGCCTATTGCAACGTCACCGGAGGAGAGGGGGCCTCCGTCTTTCTTGTGCGCGGGTTGCCTGGCCCGGTATGCTGAAGGCCATGATCTTCACCGTCGCCAGCTACAACATCCACAAGTGCGCGGGGCTCGACCGCCGCGTCGATCTCGACCGCATCGCGGACGTCCTGCAGGAGATCGACGCCGACCTGGTCGGCCTGCAGGAGGTGTTCCGGCCCCAGGCTCTGGACCTGGCCGAGCGGTTGGGCGTGCAGGTCGCCATGGGTCCGACCCGGGAGCGGGACGGCCTCCCTTACGGCAACGCGGTGCTCACCCGGCTCGCCATCCACGGCAGCCGGACCTTCGATCTCTCGCGGCCCACTCGCGAGCCGAGGGGCGGGATCAGGCTCGACCTCCGGATGGTGGACGGGCGCCTCTTGCACGCGTTCAACGTGCATTTCGGGCTCAAGATCCGGGAGCGCGCCGAGCAGGTTCGGATGCTGGTGCGGGAGCACATCCTGCACGAGGATCTCACGGGGCCGCGCGTGCTGGTGGGCGATCTCAACGAGTGGTTCTGGTTCCGGGGCCCCGTCGGGCGGGCCCTGCGCCGCGAGCTGCACGGCCCGCGCATCCGCCGCACGCATCCGGCCCCGCTGCCGCTGTTCCCGCTGGACCGCATCTACTGGGACCGGCATCTGGCCGCCGACGGCTTCCACGTGCACCGGAGCCGTCTGGCCCGCGTGGCCTCCGACCACCTCCCAGTGGTGGCCCGGCTTCGCATGGCGCCCGTGCGCGGCTGACCGGCCGGTCTCTCCCCGGGTGGCCCGTGGCGGACAACGAGCGTCTCTTGCATGCGGCCCAGCGCCTGGCCGCCAGCGAAGCCGAGGAGGCGGACGTCGACCTCGTCCACGAGGCTCATCCCGCCGACCTCGCGAGCGTGTTCCAGCATCTGGCCCCCGCCGAGCGCAACGCGCTCTTCCGCTCGCTCGGCCGCGATCAGGCGGGCGAGGTGCTGTCCGAGATGGACGACCACGCCCTCCTCGAGCTGATCCGCGGGCTCGACGACATCGAGCTGTCGCGGATCCTCGAGCAGATGCCGTCCGAGCACGCGGCCGACGTGGTGGACGAGCTGTCGACCGAGCAAGCCGAGAAGATCCTGGACCTCATGGAGGAGGAAAAGTCCGAGGAGGTCCAGGGCATTCTCGAGTATCCGGAGCAGTCGGCGGGGCGGCTCATGTCGGGCGACGTCGTGGCTCTTCCCGAGCGCCTTACCGTGGAGGAGGCGATCCAGCACCTCCGGCGCTCGATCACCGAAGAGCGGGCCTTCGAGCTGTACGTCGTCGACGATCACCGGCACTTGGTGGGACGGGTCCCCCTCCGCCGGCTGCTCATCGCGGATCCGCGAGCCCCGCTCTCCGGGCTGCTCGACGGCGAGCTCGTGAGCGTGCGCCCGGAGATGGACCGCGAAGAGGTGGCCCGGCTCGTGGCCAAGTACGATCTGGTGAGCCTGCCGGTGGTGGACGAGCGGAACCGGCTGCTCGGGGTCATCACGGTGGACGACGTCATCGACATCGTTGAGGAGGAAGCCTCCGAGGATATCTTCCGGATCGCCGGCTCCGACGCGGCCGAGCTGGAGCGTCGCACCCCGTATCAGGTGGCGCTCCTGCGGCTGCCCTGGGTGCTGACCACCCTGCTGATCGAGCTCCTGGCCGGCTGGGTCATCCACGCCTTCGACCGGACCCTCGCTCAGGTCATCCTGCTCGCCTCCTTCATGCCGGTGATCCAGGCCATCTCAGGCAACACCGGGCTGCAATCGGTGACCATGGTGGTGCGCGGCCTCGCCACCGGACAGGTGCAGCTCTCTCGCTGGTGGGAGCCGCTGCGGCGCCAGGCTCAGACCTCGAGCATTCTCGGATTGGTCTGCGCGGGGGTGGTGGGCACGGTCGGCCTTTTCTGGCACTCGGCCGCTTTCGCCTTCGTGGTCGCGATGTCGATGTTCATCTCGGTGAACCTCTCCGGGATGGCCGGGACCGTCATCCCGATGCTCTCCAAGCGGATTGGCTTCGACCCGGCGCTCACCGCCGGGCCCTTCGAGACCGCCTTTCAGGACGTGCTCGGCGTGACCATCTTTCTCTCCCTCGCCACCGCCCTCCTCCGCTGGCTCGTGTGAGGCGGGGAACCGACGCTTTGTTGCCGGCCAGTGCCGCGCTTTGTACGCCATCGTGGAGGCTCAATCTTGCACGCAAAGGGAATCCGACAATGATCATGGTGAGTTACGATCTTCTGGGAGCTGGCAAGGGCCTTGCTCGCCTACTGCGCTGTCATGGAACGCCAACGCCCGGAACCGGACGAGGAGGTCCTGATCGGCGAGCCGGCCGTGGCCTGCCAGACTCAGGCCGCGCCGGAGACCAGCCCGACGCGGCTGCCTTCCCGGGCCCTGGTCGTGGACGACTCGCTGGTCGTGGCCGACGTGGTGACGGCCCTGCTGCGGCGCACGGGATGGACGGTCGACGTGGCGACCAGCGTGGACACGGCGCTCGAGCACGTGCGCGGGGTGCCCTACGATCTGGTGGTCTGCGACGTCTGCATGCCGAATGGTGGCGGGCCCGCCGTCTACTACGCGACGATCACCCGGCGACCCGACCTGACCAATCGCTTCCTGTTCATCACCGGGAACGTAGACGATCCCGAGCCCTGGCGGTTCCTCGCCAAGATTCGCGCCCACGTGCTGGAGAAGCCGTTCACCGGCCGGGCGCTCCGGCACGCCCTCATCAAAGTCGTCGCCTGACGCGCCGGCTCGCTCCGGCGCTCTTCGTCCTTCTCGCGGTCGCGTTCGCCCTCGCCGGCTCAGCCTGGGCGGGGGCCCCCACCGAGCAGCTTCGCGCCCACACCGATCGGGTCGTCCGCGCCCTGGACGATCCCGCGCTCAGCCAGAGCCAGCGCCGCGCCGAGATCCGCGCGGTGGCCCTCGAGGCCTTCGACGTCGCGGAGGCCGCGCGCCGCGCGCTGGGTCCGCACTGGCCCCGCCGGAGCCCCGCCGAGCAGGAAGAGTTCAAGGGGCTCTTCCAGACCCTGCTCGAGCGCGGATACCTCTCGCGCATCGGTGAGTACGGCGGTGAGCGAGTGCAGTACGTAGGCGAGCGGATCGAGGGCGACTACGCCACCGTGCGGGCGCAGATCGTCACCAGAAAGGGCACCCAGGTGCCGGTGGAGGCGCGCGTGCTGCGGCGGGGCGAGCGCTGGCTCATGTACGACGTGCTGGTCGAGAACGTGAGCCTCGTGGCCAGCTACCGCTCGCAGTTCGACCGCGTGATCCGCACCTCTTCGTTCGAGGAGCTCGTGCGGCGACTCAAATCCCGCGAGGCGGTCGAGTAGCACGTCGGGGGGTCGGGTCTTACATTCCTACATTCTGCGATTCCGATAGGTTGGTGCAGGTGAGGAGGAGGGCGTTGGCGCCGTGCTCGATGTCGTCGAGGGCGGTGAATTCTTCCTCGCAGTGGCTGCGGCCGTCGCGGGACGGGACGAAGATCATGCCGGTGGGGCAGATCGCGTCCATGTACTGGGCGTCGTGGCCGGCGCCGGAGAGGATGCGCCGATGGCCACAGCCGAGGGCCCGCGCCGCCTCCTCCACCGCGCCCACCACCTGGGCGTCGAAGGGCGTGCGCGGCACGCGCCAGTAGTGCTCGACCTCCGCGCGGACGCCCTCGCGTCTCGCCGCCGTCCGCACCACCTGGTCCAGCATCGAGAGGGCCCGGTCCAGGTTGGACTCCTTGGGGTCCCGGAGATCGACCGACAGGGTGACGCGCCCCGGGATCGCGTTGGGGATATTGGGCGCCACGTCCAGACGGCCCACCGTCGCCACGAAGTCACCGCCGATCCGCTTCGGGATGCTCCGCACGCCGCCTACCACCTCGGCCGCGGCCACCAGCGCGTCGTGCCGGATCCGCATCGGGGTCGGGCCGGCGTGGTCCTGGACGCCGTGGAACGTCACCCGCGACCAGGAGATGGCGACGATGCCCTCCACCACGCCCAGCGGGATCCGCTCCTCATCGAGAATGGGGCCCTGCTCGATGTGCAGCTCGAGGTAGGCGCGCATGGGGCGGGGCACGCAGGGCTCGGGCCCGAGGTAGCCGATACGCTCCAGCTCGTCGCCCAGCCGTAGCCCATCGCGGTCGCGCGCGTTGTAGGCGTCCTCGAGCGCGATCTTGCCCGCCATCACGCCGGAGCCGATCATGGCGGGCTGAAAGCGCGCGCCCTCCTCGTTGGTGAAGATGACCAGGCCCACCGGGTGCCGGGTGCGCGCACGCGCGTCGTTCAGGGTCCGGATCACCTCGAGCGCGCAGAGCACTCCGAGCTGGCCGTCGTACTTACCCCCGGTGGGCACCGAGTCGGCGTGGGAGCCCATGAACACGGGCGGGAGCGCTTCCGTCCCCGGCCGCTCCCCGAAGATGTTGCCCATCCGGTCCACGGTGACGCGGAGCCCCGCTTCCTTCATCCAGCGCACGAGGAGATCGCGGCCGCGGCGATCGTCGTCGGTGAGGGCCACCCGGTTGAGGCCGCCGCGTGGGGTCTCGCCGATCTTGCCGAGCGCGTCCATGCTCTCCGCCACCCGCGCGCGGTTGATGCGCATCGTCTGCCTCTGCGTCATTGCTGCTGCTGCTCCGGGGCCGCGATCTCCTCGACGGCCTGCTTGAGCGGGTCGCGGCGGCGCTCCGGGATCTCCTGGTAGACCGGCACGTCGATCTGCTCCATCTCCTCGTGCAGGGCCGAGATGGCCTTGGGCCCCGATTCCTGGGTGCGCACCCCGGTGTGGAGCTGCTCGTCCGCGTTGCCGCGGAAGATGCCCTTGTTGGGCGGCACGTCGTCGTAGTGGCGCCCGTGGCCCACCACCACGTAGCGGTCGTCGACCTCGCGGTTGTGCGTGGGATCGAAGGGCACCCAGCCGGACGTGGGCGAGTGGAACTCGACCCAGGCGTGGCTCTGCGCCACCTCGCCGTCCTGGGGCCCCACGTGCAGGTAGCCGCTCACGTACCGGCAGGGGATCTGGCGCAGGCGCAGAAGGCCGAGCATGAGGTGGGTGAAGTCCTGGCAGACCCCGGCCCCGAGCTCGAGGAAGTCGTCGGTGGTGGAGTCGTAGCGAGTGACGTTCTTCTTGTAGGTGAAGTGCTCACGGATGTGCCGCCCGCACGCCCGCACCTGCTCGCCCAGGGTGGCGGTGGGCGCCGACGCCACGCCCTGGGAGAACTTCCGCATCGCGGCGCCCGGGCGCACCGGCCCGTCGAAGGCGAGGAAGTCGAGGAGGGGGTAGGGTGGCTCGGGGAACGGGCGCGCGTCGGTCACGCCCTCGAGGGCCGGCGCGGAGGGATGGGTGGACACCGCCGAGCGTGCCACCACCTCGATACGGTCGTGGAAGTGCACGATCGTGAAGTGGTGCACCGCGTTGCCGTTCCAGTCGCGGTAGCGCGAGATCTTGGTGGGAGGTCCGACCGCGAGGACGAAGGACTGGAGCGTCTGGTCCGCGGTGGTCTTGGGCTGCATCCGCAGCTCGAGGAACGACTCGCGGATGTAGGCGTCGTAGGCCAGCGAGAGGGTGTGCTCGATCTCCACGAACATGGCGGCTCAGCTCCCGAAGTACACGGTGGAGAGGGCGTCGTGCGCCCGGTTCAGCTCGGCGAGCACGTGATCCAGGAATCCCAGGATCTGGCCGTCCCGGATCAGGTCGTGCCCCTGGTAGGAGAGCTCGGCCGCCAGCTTGCCCACGATCCGGGCGGGCTGGCTCAGCTCGCTCGCACTCGAGATGCGGTCGAGATAGTCCTTGACCGTGCTGGCCCCGTAGCGCACCGAGCGAGGCGTCTGCGCGTCGAAGAGCAGGAACTGCAGGACGTCGATGGGCTCGAGCCGCGCCCCGTAGCCCTTGCGGTAATTCTCGAGGCAGGAGAGGCCGCGGAGCAGGCTCCGCCACTGGCTGTAGAACAGCGGCAGGTCGATCTTGGGCTCGGCGTCCACGAGGGCGGGCAGCTTGATTCGCAGGATGACCACGGTGCGGAAGACCCGCTCGAGCGACTCCCCCAGCTTCAGGAACAGCCAGCCCGCGTCGCGCGCCAGCGTATGCTCGATGGCTCCCACCGTGCTCAGAATTCCGCGATGGGTCAGCTGCAGGGCGCTACGAAACACCGCGGGGTCGGTGAGCTGGCGGCGATTGTGGCTCTCCAGCTCGCGGTAGGTCTCGTTCAGGTTGATGAAGACCTCGAGGGTGAGCGCCTCGCGCACCGAGCGCGCGTTGTCGCGCGCCTTCTTGAGCGAGTAGAGCACGGAGTGCCGGTTCTCCGGGTCGACGGACAGCCCGAGGAGCGAGGTGGCCGCGAGCCCGGGGAGGTGGCGGGCGGGCGGCTCGCCGTCCGGGAACCCGGGGAAGACCGCCCGCAGATCGTTCCACTCGCAGCGCGCCAGATCCTCGTCGAGCCCAAGCACCTCGGTGGACAGCTCCTCGGTCACGAGCAGCAGGCGGGTCGTGTTCTCGGCGCGCTCCAGATAGCGGCCCATCCAGTAGAGCCCGTCCGCGACGCGGGAGAGTATCATGCCTCGCGCGGGGCCAGCACCCAGGTGTCCTTGCTGCCGCCGCCCTGGGAGGAGTTGACCACGTAGGAGCCGCTCCGCAGCGCCACCCGGGTGAGCCCGCCGGGCAGGACCCGGATGCGATCACCGTAGAGGATGAACGGGCGCAGGTCCACGCGGCGCGGCTCGAACCTCCCGCCGATGTGGGTGGGATGGGTGGACAGCTCCACCAGGGGCTGCGCGATGTAGTTGCCCGGGTTCTTCTTCATGCCCGCGAGGTACGACTCCCGCTCCTTGGCGGCCGCGAACGGCCCCATCAGCATCCCGTAGCCGCCCGCATCCCCGGTGGTCTTCACCACGAGCTCGTCGAGGTGCTCGCTGATGTACTTGAAGTCGTCCTTCCTGAACCCGAGGTAGGTCGGCACCTGGGGCAGGAGCGCGTCCTCGCCCAGGTAGTACTTGATGAGCTGGGGCATGTAGGCGTAGACGGACTTGTCGTCCGCCACCCCGGCCCCGGGGGCGTTGGCGAGCGCCACGTTGCCCTCGCGGTAGACGTTGAGCAGACCGGGCACGCCGAGCATGCTGTCGCGGCGGAAGGCGAGCGGATCGAGGAAGTCGTCGTCGATCCTCCGGTAGATCACGTCGACCTGGCGCTTGCCGTGGGTGCGCCGCATGAAGAGGTGGTTGCCCTCCACGAGCAGGTCGCGCCCCTCCACGAGCGGCACGCCCATCTCGCGCGCGAGGAAGGAGTGCTCGAAGTAGGCCGAGTTGTGGATGCCCGGGCTCAGGATCACCACCACCGGGTTCTGCCCGCGCCGCGGGGCCACGAAGCGCAGCGTCTCCAGCAGGAGCGTCGGGTAGTCCTTGATCGGGCGCACCGGATAGGCGCCGAGGAACTCGGGGAAGACCCGGCTCAAGAGGTTGCGGTTCTCGAGTACGTAGGAGACGCCGCTCGGAACGCGGCAGTTGTCCTCCAGCACGAGGTACTCGCCCTTGTCGTCCCGGATGATGTCGGTGCCCACCACGTGGGTGAAGATCTTCCGGGGCGGGATCAGGCCGAGCAGGGCCCGCTTGTATTCCTTCCGCGACAAGACGAGCTCGGCGGGCACGATGCAGTCCTTGAGGCACTTCTGATCCTGGTAGATGTCGGCCAGGAAGAGGTTGAGCGTGGTGATGCGCTGGACCAGCCCGTCCTGGAGGCTCTTCCACTCGGGGGCGGGGATGATGCGGGGCACGAAGTCGAAGGGGAAGATGCGCTCGAGCCCCTCCTTCTCGCCGTAGACCGTGAAGGTGATGCCCTGGTTGCGCAGGGTGAGCTGCTGCAGCCGCTCCCGCCGCTCGACGTCCTCCTTGGTGAAGGACTCCAGGATGGAGATGATGGTCGCGTAGTGCGCGCGGGCCTGGCCGCGCGGATCGAAGACCTCGTCGAACCCGCTCTTGGGCGCGACCCACTTCATGGGGACCCCGCCTCCTTCCGGGCTAGAGCCTCTCGCGCGCGGCCGCCGAGTGTCAAGGCAGATCGGCCGCGCGTGCTAGACTGCCTGCCGTCATGTCCGACGGTCCGCCCCATCCACCCCACCGTCATCTCACGCCGGAGACGGTTCGCTTCTGCCCGCTCTGCGGCTCGGGGCTCGAGCGGCGCCCCGTCGGTCCGGACCGCCGTCCGGAGATGGTGTGCGGCGGCTGCGAGTTCGTCTTCTACCTCGACCGGAAAGTGGTGGCGGGAACGGTCCCGGTGCGGGACGGCCGCATTCTCCTCACGAGACGGGCGATCCATCCCGCCCACGGCAAGTGGACCTTTCCGGGCGGCTACGTGGACTGGGGCGAGTCGGTGGACGCCGCCGCGCTCCGCGAGACGTCGGAGGAGACCGGGCTCACGGTGGAGCTGGGCGGCCTGATCGGGGTCTATTCCTACGCGAAGACCCCGGTGGTCATCGTGGTCTACGAGGCCCGGGTACTGGGCGGCACCCTCACGTTGTGCCACGAGAACGACCGCCTCGAGTGGGTCACGCCCGCGGAGATCCCGTGGGAGGAGCTGGCGTTCCCCTCCACGATGGAGGCGCTGCGCGATCTTCTCGCGCGGCTGGACGGCGGGGATCACGCGCGGGACAACGCGCTACCCACGTGACGGCAGTGTCACGGTCGCCCGTCCGGTGACCACTTTCTCGCCCTTCTGATTCTCCGCCGACAGCTCGACATCGACCTGGTGGAGCCCGCCCTCCTTGGCCGGCCGCTTCTCGAGCACCTTGCCGTGACACGTGATCACGTCGCCCACCCGCACCAGGGCCGCGAAGCGGACCGAGATCTTGTGAACGCGGCCGGCGCCGACCCAGTCCGTGACCGACTGGGCCACGAAGCCCATCGAGAGCATCCCGTGGGCGAACACGCCGCCCATGCCCGCGGCCTTGGCGAAGGCGTCGTCCTGGTGGATCGGGTTGAAGTCGCCGGAGGCGCCCGCGTAGCGGGTGAGCTGGATCTGCTGGATGGGCGGCTTGACGAGCGGGGGCATCGCGTCGCCCGGCTGCACGTCCTCGAAGTAGACCTTGGCGTACTGCACGGCGCTCAGAGCCTCACCACCGTGATGGAGCGCACCAGGCACACGATCTCGTTCTCCCCATCGATCACCGCCATCTCCCGCACCACGAAGGCCATCGGCCCCGAGCGCCCCGTCTTCTCGTAGATGTCGGCGATGCGGCTCCGGCATAGATAGGTCTCGCCGGGTCGGATCGGCTTGAAGTGCTCGAACTCCTGCTCGCCGTGGAGGATGCGCGAGATGTCCACCCCCAGGTCCCGCAGTATCGAGCGCGTGTCCGCGCCTTCATCTCGAAACGTCACCGGGAAGGTGGGCGGGGCGATGATCTCGCCCCACTCCGAGGCGCGGCCCACCGCGTCGTCCAGATAGAACGGAGAGAGGTCGCCGATCGCGCGCGCGAACTCCTTGATCTTCCCGCGCTCCACCGTGATCGTGAATGGCGCGTATTCCTTACCCTTCACGCCTGTGTTGATCTGGATCGGCATCGGCCGGGGCCCTTTCGCTTGTTCATGGTCCGCTCGAGGGAGCGGCGTGGTGGGTCTTCTTCTACCCCGATTGTCGTGTCAGGTCAACCGCCCGGCCGGCCCGCGTTGACAGCACGTATACTTGCCGAATGCCCGTGCTCCTGGCCGCGCTCGGCGCGCTGCTCGTCTCGCTCGATTCCGCGATCAACATCGCGCTGCCCGCGATGGCCGGGACCTTCGGCGTGGGCCCGGCCGAGATCCGCTGGGTGATCATCTACTACGTCCTCACCTACGCATTCACCGCGTTCGGAGCCGGGCTCCTGGCCGATCGGCTGGGCCCCGGGCCGGTCTTCACGGTGGGGCTCTGGCTCTCCGGGCTCGCGTTCGTCGGCTACGCGGTGGCGCACGCCTACGATGTGGTGCTGCTGCTGAGGGTGGCCCAGGGGCTGGGCGGTGGGCTCGTCTACGGTACCGCGCCCGCGCTGGTGACGCTCTTCCTGCCGCGCGAGCGGCACGGCCGCGGGCTCGGGACGATGAGCCTCGGGCTGGGCGTCGGCCTCGGGGTGGGGCCGATTCTGGGTGGGCTGCTGCTGGATGGGTTCGGGTGGACCGCCACCTTCCTCTTCCGCGCGCCCCTGTTCCTCGCGGTGGCCGCGCTCGCCCAGGCTCGACTGGGTCGCGTCGGCGCTCACGCACCGCCCTCGCGCCGGATCGCCCCCGAGGACGTGCTGCGGCTGCCGGTGCTGCGCGCCGCCCTGCTCGCGTTCCTGTCGAACTACGCCCAGTTCGCGGTCTGGCTGCTCGTCCCATTCCTCCTCGTGGGTCCCCTCGGGCTCCGGCCGATCCTGGGCGCCCTCGTCTTCACGCTCACTCCTCTCGGCGCCGCGCTCGCCGCGCCGCTCGGCGGCGTCGCCACCGACCGCATCGGGCCGCGCTGGCCGCTCGCCGGCGGCCTCCTGCTCGAGCTGGCGGGGCTGCTCGCCATCGGGAGGATGACGGAGGCCACCCCGCTCCTGCTCGTCGGACTCGGCATGGGCCTGGTCGGGCTCGGCGTCGGGCTCTTCCAGGTCCCGAACCTCACCCAGATGATGGCGGCCTTTCCGCGGGCGCAGCAGGGCGTGGCCGGGGGCCTCGCCTTCCTCGCCCGCACGCTCGGGAGCGCGATCGGCGTGCAGGTGACGGCCCTGCTCTTCGAGGCGCGGGTCGCTCGCGAGGGTTTCCTGCCCGCCTTCCATACCGCCTTCCTGGCCGCCAGCCTCGTGTGCGCGCTCGCGGTGGTCGTGGCGCTGCTCCCCGCCCCGTCCCGTGGCTCACGGCGGTCCGCGGTATGATGCTCGCCATGGAGATCCTCGACCCGGTCGGCTCCAGTCAGGTCCCCTCGCGGGCGCTCGCACCCCGTCCCGCCTTCCGGCCGGGCGGCGTGATCGGCGTGCTCGACAACTCCAAGCCCAATGCCCGCGTCCTGCTGGACGGCGTGGCCCGTGGGCTCGCCGAGAAGTTCGGGGCCCGCGAGGTGAGGCGCTGGCGCAAGCCCGGCGCCTCGATCGGCGCCACCGAGGCCGTCCTCGACGAGATCGCGGCTCACTGCGGGGCCGTCCTCACCGCGTCGGCCGACTGAGGGTCCTGCACGTCGTGGAGTATCCACGACGCCACGCAGCTGGAGGGGCGGGGCATTCCCACCGTCGTCCTCGGGACCCACGAGTTCCGCCCGTTGGCCCTCGCGGAGGCGAAGGCCAAGGGGTTTCCCGATCTCGGCATCGTCAGCGTGCCGCATCCCATCGGCGGCATCGCCGAGGATCTCGTCGCCGACAAGGCACGAGCCGCGGTGGACGACGCGCTGGCGGCGCTGACCCGCGCCAGCCCCGCCGGGGGAGGCGCGGCCGCCATCGTCGAACGCCCCGCCTCTCGGCACCGGGCGCCCGACGACCTGCTCGGCTTCCAGGGCTTCATGATGGAGCGGGGCTGGGGCGATGGGCTGCCGCTGATCCCGGCCACGCCCGGGCGCGTCGCGGCCATGCTCGCCGGCACGCGGCGGCCGCCGGGGGACCTGGTGGCGGTGCTGCCCCCGCGGCTCGGCTGCGCGACGGTGGAGCTCGTGGCGGTGAACGCGATCCTGGCCGGCGCGCTGCCCGATCACCTCCCGGTGATCCTGGCCGCGGTGGAAGCGGTCGGTCAGCCCGCGTTCAACCTGCAGGCCATCCAGACCACGACGCATCCCTGCTCGCCGCTCGTCATCGTCAACGGTCCGATCGCCGGACGCCTCGGTATCAACGGGGCGGGCAATGCGCTCGGGCAGGGGCATCGGGCCAACGCGGTGATCGGGCGCGCGCTGCGTCTGGTGCTGCAGAACGTGGGCGGGGCGCGCCCGGGTCGCGAGGATCGCGCGACCCAGGGCCATCCTGGCAAGTACAGCTACTGCGTCGCCGAGAACGAGGCGGCCTCGCCCTGGGAGCCGCTGTCGGTGGAGCGCGGCTTCCCTCGCGAGATCAGCACGGTGACGGTCTGCGCCTCCGAAGCCCCGCACAACATCAACGACCACGGCTCCGCCACCGCGGAGGGCATCGTCACCACGGTGGCCGGCACCGCGGCCACCGTGGGCTCCAACAACATCTATCTCGGCGGGGAACCGCTCGTGATGATGGGGCCGGAGCACGCGGCCACGGTGGCGGGCGGCGGCTGGAGCAAGGCGGCCTTCAAGCGGGCCCTCTGGGAGCGCGCGCGAGTCCCACTCTCGCGCTTCGACCCCTCCAACCTGGACCGCTTCTCGGTGATCTACCCCGCCGGCTTCAAGGACCGTCCGCCGGAGAGCCTGGTCCCCATCGCGCGAGAGTGGTCGGACATCATGGTCGTGGTCGCGGGCGGCGCGGGCAAGCACTCGGTGCTGATCCCCACCTTCGGGGCCACCCGTTCCGTCACCCAGCGGATCGAGGACTGAGCGTGCAGGAGTACGGCAAGCCCCTCGACGCCTCCATGGCCCGCGAGCTTTCCGAGACTATCGCGAAAGGGAAGTAGCCGAGTACAGGCGGGCGAAGTACTCCTTGACCATCCGGTCCGAGGAGAAGCGCTCCACCCCCATCCGAATCGAGGCCCGCATCATCCCCGTCCAGCGCGCGTGGTCGGCGAAGGCGGGCAGGACCAGGCCCTCGAGCGTCTCGTAGAGCGCGCGCAGGTCGCGCGTGTCGGGATCGCCGCTCGCGGTACCGTCGCCGATGGCCCAGCCGGTCACGCCGTGCTCGCAGCCCTCCGGCCACCAGCCATCCAGCACCGAGAGGTTCAGCGTGCCGTTCATCGCCGCCTTCATCCCCGACGTGCCGCTGGCCTCCATCGGCCGCCGCGGGGTGTTCAGCCAGACGTCGCAGCCGCGCGTGAGCAGCCGGCCGAGGGCCATGTCGTAGTCTTCGAGGAACGCCACGCTCTCCGGCCACTGGCGGAGGGCGGCGACGAGCCGGGCGATGACCGCCTTGCCCTCGTGGTCGGCCGGGTGCGCCTTGCCCGCGAACAGCAGCTGGACGTGGTGGCGCTTGACCAGCGCCGCGAAGCGCCCCGGGTCCCGGAGCAGGAGGTCGGGCCGCTTGTAGGTGGCGGCGCGGCGGGCGAAGCCGATGGTCAGCGCGGAGGGATCGAGCCGGGTGCCGGTGCGCGACCGCACCTCGGTGAGGAGCTCGCGCTTGAGCGCGCGCTTGGCCGCCTGCAGGCGCTCGTCGCTGCCGTGGGCGGCCGCGATGCGTGGGTCCTGCCAGGTCGCGGGGTGGACGCCGTTGGTGATGGCGATGATGGGCGCCGCGCCCACCACGTGGGCCCACATCGCGCGCGCGGTCTCGCCGTGCAGCTGCGCCACCGCGTTGGCCGCGTGCGCGAGCCGCAGGCCCGCCACCGTCATGTTGAACGGATCGCCGCCGATCTCGGCCAGCTCGCTCGGCACCAGCTCGCATCCCGCGCCGAGCCGCTTCAGGTCCGCGAGGGGGTGCACCTCGTTGCCGGCGGGCACCGGGGTGTGCGTGGTGAAGACGATGCGTTCGCGGGCGGCCTTCCACGCCTCGTGGAAGCCCGCGCCGGTCTCCATGCGGTCGGCGATCAGCTCGATGCCGGCGAAGACGGCGTGGCCCTCGTTGAAGTGGTAGCGCTCCACCGGGAGCTGGAGCGCCCGCAGCGCGCGCACCCCGCCGATGCCGAGGAGCATCTCCTGGGCCACGCGGCAGTCGGGCCGCGGGTCGTACAGCCGCCGGGTGATCCAGGCATCGCGCGGGTCGGTCGGCTCGAGGAGGTAGAGCGGGGCGATGGCGTAGCGGCCCACCCGCCAGACCCGACACTCGACCTCGCGGGTGGCGATGCGCACGCGCACGCGCGCGCCGGTGTCGGAGAGAACGTCCGGCTTCTGGTTGTGCCACTCGTCGTAGGGATAGCCGTCGGCGCCGATGTGCTGCGAGGTGTAGCCCTGGCTCCAGCGGAGCCCGATGCCCACCACCGGCAGCCCCAGGTCCCCGGCGGACTTCATGAAGTCGCCCGCGAGGACGCCGAGGCCGCCCGCGTAGGAGTGGAACTCCTCGTGCAGGCCGTACTCCATCGAGAAGTATGCGACGAGCGGGGGGCGGCTCGAGGCCATCACGGGGCCCGGCGCGGGAGCATCTCTCGTCGAGCATACACCGGGGCGGCTCTCGCGCAGAGGACACGGTTTCGCGGAGGGTCCCCCGGCCACCCCGGCCCCTCGCGCGGAGTGGCTTCCGCAAGACACGCAGCTACCGTTTCGGGCGCCAGGGGCCGGTGATCAGCCTCGCGCCTCGTTGCCAGCTGAGGTAGGCCCAGGCCCATTCGAAGAGGACGAGGAAGCGGTTGCGGAAGCCGATGAGGAACATGATGTGGACGAAGAGCCAGGCGAGCCAGGCGGGAAGTCCGCTCAGGCGGAGGCGGCCGACCACGGCCACCGCGGCGGCGCGGCCGATGGTGGCCATGCTGCCCCGGTCGCGGTAGCGGAACGGCCGGGTCGGCTCGCCCGTGAGGCGGCGCAGTACGTTCGCGGCGACGGCTCGGCCCTGCTGGATGGCGACCGGCGCCAGACCCGGAAGCGGCTGGCCGCTCTCTCCGATGAAGGCGACCATGTCGCCGATGGCGAAGGCCTCGGGGTGGCCGGGGATGGAGAGATCGGGCTGCACGAGCACGCGCCCGGCGCGATCGAGCGGCACGCCCAGGGTGCGGGTCAGGGGCGCGGCGGCCACCCCCGCCGCCCACAGCACGGTGCGGGCGCGGATCTGCTCGCCGCCGAGCCACACCGCGTCGGGCGTCACGCGCGTGACGAGGGCGCCCGTGCGCACCTCGACGCCGATGCGGGCGAGGGCGGCCGCGGCGCGGCCGGGCAGCGGCTCCGGGAAGCTCGCCAGCACGCGCGGGCCGGCCTCGACGAGCACGATGCGCGCCTTGGTCGGATCGATGAGACGGAAGTCGTGCGCGATGGTCTCGCGCGAGATCTCGGCCAGCGCCCCGGCCAGCTCCACGCCGGTCGGCCCGCCGCCGATCACCACCGAGGTGAGGAGGGCCCGCTGCTCGGCCCCGTCGCGCTCGCGCTCCGCCGCCTCGTAGGCCAGCAGCACGCGCCGGCGGATCTCGAGGGCGTCCTCCAGGCTCTTCAGGCTCGGCGCGAAGGGCTCCCAGTCGTCGTGGCCGAAGTACGAGTTGCCGGCGCCCGCGGCGAGCACCAGCGCGTCGTAGCCGAGCTCGCCCTCGTCCAGGATCAGGCGGCGGCCCGCCAGATCCACCGACTCGACCTCGGCCAGGAGCACCGTGATGTTGGCGGCCCGTCGCATGATCGAGCGCAAGGGCGTCGCGATGTCGGACGGATTGAGCGCGGCGGTGGCCACTTGATAGAGCAGCGGCTGGAAGAGGTGATGGTTGCGGCGGTCGAGGAGGGTGACCCGCGCCGGCCGGCCCGCGAGGGCGCGCGCGGCGTAGAGGCCGCCGAATCCCCCTCCCACGATGACGACGTGCGGGTGTCCGTCACGCGGGTCCACGAGCCCATCTTCCGAGGCGCGTCGCGGGGTGTCAACCCGCTCCCGCTTGACAGGACGCGGGCTTCGCCCTAGGGTGAGCCCCATGCCGCGCCCAGATCGCTCGAGGCTCCGGAGGAGTCACTCATGACCGCGCGAATCACCTCCCAGCGTTACGCCGTCGAAGACTTCCCGCAGGCGCTCGAGCTCTGCTACAGCCGAGGCTGGACCGACGGTCTGCCGGTGGTGCCGCCGACCGAGCCCGCGGTGCGCGCCATGCTCGACGCGGTGGGGCTCGAGCCCGATGCCCAGATCGCGTTCATCACCAACCGCCAGGCGGCTATCACCGCCGAGAAGGTCGCGATCAACGCAGTGATGGCCGGCTGCCTGCCCGCGCACATGCCGGTGGTGGTGGCCGCCGTCGAGGGGATCGCCGACCCCCGGTGGGGCTATCACGGCCCGGCCACCTCGACCGGCAGCGCCGCGGTCCTGATGATCGTCAACGGGCCCATCGCCAAGCGGCTCGACTTCAATAGCGGCGACAACCTCTTCGCGCCGGGCTGGCGGTCGAACGCCACCACCGGGCGCGCGGTGCGTCTGGTCATGCGAAACATCATCGGGACCCTGCCGGGCCGCCTCGATCGTGGGACGTTCGGCCATCCCGGGCGGTACACCTACGTGATGGCCGAGAACGAAGCGGAGAGCCCGTGGACGCCGCTCCACGTCGAGCGCGGCTGCCGGCCCGAAGACAGCGCGGTGACCGTGATGGCGGCCCTGGCCCCGCACCAGTTCTACAACCAGCTCTCGAGCACCGCGGCCGGGGTGCTGACCACCCTCTGCGACGCCATGCGGTATCCGGGCCAGATCGGGCAGCCCAACTATTGCGTCGTGCTGGCCGGCGAGCACATGCGGACCATCGCGGCCGACGGCTGGTCCAAGGCCGACATCCGCAAGTTCATCTTCGAGCACACGACGAACACCATCGCGCATTTCAAGCGGACCGGCCGGCTGCCCGGCGCGGTCAAGCCGGAGGACGAGACCGCGACCCGGCCGCTCGTCCTCACGCCGGACGACATCCTGGTGGTGGCGGCGGGCGGACGGGCCGGCTCGTTCTCGTGCTACATCCCGGGCTGGGCGAGTCGGACGGCGTCGGAGGCGGTGACGGTGGTCATCAAAGAGAGGAGGGCATGATGCCAGGCTTCGAGATCCTCGACCCGACGGTCGAGCCGCGGCGGCAGCCGCTCACGTACGTGCCGCGGCCGGATTCACTCAAGGGCAAGCGCATCGGCTTGGTGGAGAACACCAAGTTCAACTCGGACAAGCTGCTGCAGAAGATCGGCGACATCCTGAAGCAGGAGTACGGCGCGGCCGAAGCGCGGATGTGGCGCAAGCACAACTCGAGCGTTCCCGCGCATCAGGAGATCATCGACGACGCCAAGCGCACCGTGGACGTCGTCGTCGCCGGCATCGGCGACTGAGGGTCCTGCTCGTCGGGCAGTGTGCTCGACGGAATCCTGTTCGAGAAGGTCGGCATCCCCGCCGCGTCCATCGTGACCGACGTGTTCGAAGCGACCGGACACGCCATGGCTCAGTCCTGGGGCGTGCCGGAGTACAAGTTCCTGGCGCTGCCGCATCCGATCGCCAATCTCGGCGAGGCGGACCTGGATGCCCGCGCCCGCGCTATCGCTCCGGAAATCGTCAAGCTGCTGCTGAAAGGCCAGGAAGGCTAGGCCCCAACAAGAGTGCACGAAGCGAGTGTCCGCCGGTTGGGGGAGTGCGGGGGCCATTTCTAGGCCCCCGCAGCCGAAGAGCTTAAAAGAACTGG
>Ga0187892_10003109_pt1 | contig 31063 bp, 29 predicted proteins | sample MA1701073metaG_FD_139345 | JGI IMG/M metagenome (GOLD analysis project Ga0187892, IMG submission 139345) | Bio-ooze microbial communities from a basaltic lava cave in the Kipuka Kanohina Cave System on the Island of Hawaii, USA - MA170107-3 metaG ...
GAAGACCTGCACGAGCACCGGCAGGTTCGCGCGCATCTCCCGCAGGGGCGGCAGATCGAGGCACACGACGCCGATGCGGTAGAAGAGGTCGTCGCGGAAGCGGCCGCCGCGCATCATCGCGTCGAGATCGCGGTTCGTCGCGCAGACGATGCGCACGTCCGCGCGGCGCGGGGCGGCGTTGCTGCCGACCGGCAGGAACTCGCCGCTGTCGAGGACGCGCAGGAGCTTCGCCTGGAGCGCCGGCGCGAGCTCGCCGATCTCGTCGAGGAAGACCGTGCCGCCGTCCGCCTTCTCGAACTCGCCGACCTTCTCGTACGCCGCGCCGGTGAAAGCGCCGCGCACATGGCCGAAGAGGATGCTCTCGAGGAGCGTCTCCGGGATCGCCGCGCAGTTGACGACGACGAACGGGCGGCCGCGGCGCCGGCTGTTGAAGTGCACGTAGTGGGCGAGCAGCTCCTTGCCGGTCCCGCTCTCGCCGCGCAGGAGCACCGTCGCGTCCGTCGGCGCGACGCGCTCGACGGCGTCCTCGATCGCGCGCCACGCGGGCGAGAGCCCCTTGATGAGGATGCCGCGGCCTCGCTCGTCGCGCGTCGCCTTGTAGAGCTGCGCGCGGCGGAGGAACTTCGCGGAGGAGGAGGCGATCTCGCGGAGCGGCTTGAGCGTCGCGCGCGTGAACGCGTCCTTCTCGCGCGACGACACGCTGATGACGCCGATGACGCGCCCCTGGTAGCGGATGGGGACCGCGGCGATCGAGAGGACGTCGAGGAAGTACGGGGCGTAGTTCGGATCCTTCGACGCGTCGTTCGTCAGGTACTCCTCGCCGTGCTCGGCCGTCCACCACGCGATGCCGCCCGGCTTCTCGATCACGACGAACGGCAGCGCGATCTCGACCCCCTCCACGACGTGGAAGTCGATGCGCAGGCCGCCCTCGTCGACGAGGAAGAGCCCGCCGTGGCGCGCGCCCGTCCGCTCCAGCGCCAGCCGCATGATGGCGCGGTCGATCCGCTCGATGGAGGCGGCGTGGAGCTCCTCGTCGAACTCCTCCCACGGGGCTTTCATGACCGAATCACGAATTACGAATCACGAATCACGGGACCCGGATTATGCATGAACGCAATTGCAGTATCGCAAAGTGTACGCAGTTCAGCAAGCCCTCCATTGGCTCCCAAGGGTTTGTGCGCGGCAGGCGTGGCATCGACTTTGCGCGTCCCTATCGCATGATGATCGAACTTGCGCTTGCGCTCTGCGTCCAGATCGACCAGGCGGCGGTGGACCGCGCCATCGAAAACGGCGGAAAGTACCTCATCCGCCGGCTCAAGGCGGGGACGATCAACCCGGCGCCGCGCAAGGACGCGCCGCCCGGCGGGCCGGGCGACGAGGATCTCCAGAAGGACGAGATCGTCCTCTACACGCTCGTCTATGCCGGAGTCGACGAGAGCGAACCCGAGTTCGCGAAGCTGCTCAAGACGGTGCTCGAGTCGAAGATCGAGAGCGTCTACCGCGCGTCGCTGCAGGCGATGGCGCTCGAGGCGATCGACCCGTGGAAGTACCAGGGGCGCATCGCGCAGTGCGGGCAGTTCCTCATCGACAACCAGTGCGAGAACGGCCAGTGGAGCTACGGCAAGGAGGTCCCGCTCGACGCGTGGACGGCGGCCGAGCCGGTGACCGGCACGAAGCAGCGCCCGCACGTCGTGCTCAAGAAGCGCCGCAGCGGCCCCGCGACCGGCGACAACTCGAACGCGCAGTACGCGCTGCTCGGCCTGCGCGCGTGCATGAACGCGGGCGTGATCGTGCCGGCCGAGGCGTTCGCGAAGGCGGAGAAGTGGTGGGCGACGACGCAGAACAAGGACGGCGGCTGGGACTACCGCATGGGCCGGACGCGAACGGAGCACAGCTACGGCGCGATGACCGCGGGCGGCGCGATGGCGCTGGCGATCTGCCGGTTCTACCTCAAGAAGGCCGTGAAGGGGGACCCGGCGGTCGAGCGCGGGCTGGCGTGGCTGGCGTCGAACTTCTCGGTCACCAAGCACCCGAAGTTCGACTGGAAGATCCCGGCGCACGGCTGGGTGCACTACTGGCTCTACGCGCTGGAGCGCGCGGCCATGCTGTGCGAGCGCGAAAAGCTCGGCACGCACGACTGGTATGCGAAGGGTGCGCAGAAGCTGCTCGACGCGCAGGGCAGCGACGGCGCGTGGGACGGCGACCGCGACAAGGTGACGAACACCTGCTTCGCGATCCTCTTCCTGCGCCGCGCGACGAAGCCGCTCAAGCCGGTGCCGACGGTCGACGACAAGTGAGCCCCAGCTGCCAGCCATGAGCCGTTAGCCATTAGCCGGAGCTCTCTCGCACCATGGAAGCGCCTCCGGCCAACGGCTGAGGGCCAAGAGCTAAGGGCTCATTACCGCGAAGGTGACCACCGCCTTCGCCACCAGCGTCGTCCCCGAGTAGACCTCCCCCTCCGCCACCGCCAGCCGCTTCCCCTTGCGCAGCACGCGCCCGCGCGCGACCAGCCGTCCCGGCGACGCCCGCTCCAGCAGGTTGACCGTCAGCGACGCCGGCACGACCGGCGTGTCGACGGCCGCGGCCGCCGCGACCTCCGCCATCGTCGTCAGCACCGCGAAGTGGATGACGCCCGGCATCACCTCGTGCTCCGGCTTCGTGTCGAGCACGACGTCGTCCCCCTCGCGGCGCAGCCCGAGCGCCCGGTTGAATGACATCGCGCCAGTTTAGGACGCGCGCAGCTGTTTCGGAAGCTTGGCCGCATTCTCCTTCAGCCACGCCTCCCAGTCCTTCGCCCGCGCCCGCGTCACCGACCGCAGCGTCGAATCGAGCGCCGCCTTGTCGTCCGCTCGCTTCCACTCGACAACCAGGAACGCGACCAGCCGGTTGTCCGCGAGCTTGCGGACGAGTTCCAGCGCGTACGCCTTCACCTCGGCCGACTCGCGGATCGCCCGGTTGTCGCAGCAGGAGTCGACGAGCGTCGGCAGCACGTCCGCGTCCTTGCCCCAGCGGACGAGATGCGCGTCGCGCGCGGCCGCGTTCGCCGGGCGCGGGTCGGCCCCCTTGAGCGACTCCGCCATCGCCCGCACCAGCGAGCGCCGCACCTCCTCGTCGCGCGTCTGCAGCGTCACGTGCGCGAGGTGCTTCATGACCGCCTCGGGCCGCCCCTTCGAGATCTCGAAGACCAGCGCGTCGGTGTCCTCGTTGTGCCGGCGCAGCCAGTCGAGCAGGGCGTCGCGCGCGGCATCGCTCGTGTCCGACGCGGCGGCCTTCTTGAGCGCCGCGGGGCGGAGGGCGTCCTGGTTCGCGCGCTTCCACGCCAGCACGCTCTTGCGGACGGCTGCGAGCGCCGCGTCGCTCGCGTCCATCGCGCGGATCGCCGCCCGCACCGACGCGGGCTGCTCGACCGCCGATCCGATGAGCGACGGGTCCGCGCGGAAGAGCGCCTCGTACTGCGCCTCCGTGATCTTGGGGCCGAAGCGCCAGAGCATCTGGGGATTGGCGACGATGAGGCGGAACGTGTCCGCGTCGATCTCGCCGCCCGCCGCGTCCGCCAGCAGCATTTCGACCACCATGGGGTTCTTCGCGCGCGACGCGATCTCGACGCGCTGCTTGAGCGCGAGCCCGAGGCAGGCCTCCTTCGCGAGCGCGAGGGCGGCTTCGTCCGGCCACCCCGACAGCAGTTTCTCGAGGTGGGGCGCGACCAGCGACGGGTCGAATCCTCCGCCGAGCGCCGCAAGCCGCTCGATGTCCGGGGGATCGTCCGCGAGCGCCTCCCGGGCGGCGGCGTCCAGGAGGTCGCGGCGGCCCTTCGCGAGATCGCACGCCTTGCGCATGAACGGGCCGGGCGGCGGGCGCAGCGCGCGCGCGAGTATCTCCGGATCCGCCGTCAGCCGGTCCGCGAGGCGCGTCTCGAGCTTGCGGATCACCTCGTCGTAGGCCGCGATGTAGCCTGAGCAGACGTCGTACGTGTGGATGTTGCAGAGCGGCGCGGCCTGGGCGATGCGGAAGCGGCGGTGGTACGAGCCGACGAAGAGCGCGAGCTCGCGCTGGCACTTGTAGATGCGGTGGCGCAGGTCGAGCATCTCGAGCACCTGCGCCGGCTTCAGCGGGTCGCGATAGAGGCTGTCGACGGCCAGCTGCGCGCGGATCGGGTCGCCGTGGAACACGACCTCCCAGTAGCGCCCGCCCTGGGCGGCGGTGTGGTAGGCCGTGTGCACGGGCGTCGGCGACTCTTTCATCTCGACGCGGAGCGACTCGAGAAACGCGCGCGGGTCGGCCGGCGCCTCGGCCTTGATGGGCAGGGTGGGGCGGGGTCCCGTGTCGGCCAGCGCCGGGGGCATCCCGCCGGCGGCTTCATCGCCGCCCCTCACCGCTACGTAGAAGAGCGCGATCAGCCCGATGAACAGCAGGGCGCCGACCGCGATGAGGGTGACGAACCCGAGCTTGAGCGCCGACTCGGAGTCGACGCCGCGGGCGCTCTCGCGCGGCGCCCTGCCCTGCACCGCCTCCGGGCGGGGCTCCGGGATGCGGAGGGGGCGGGCGCAGTTCGGGCACGGGATGGTCTTGCCGAGGATCTCGACGGTGACCGGGTGCTCCAGGCCGCAGAAGCAGGTGACGCTCTTCCTCACGCCCCACCATGAACCGTTTTTCCGTTGCCCGTTAATCCGTTATTCGTCATCCGCCGCCCGTTCCACCTCGCCCGTTGCCCTGGAATCGCACGCCCGACTTCAGGCTCTCCTGGACGAACGCCGGCATCAGCGTCGGGTCCCACCACGGCAGCTGCGACGGGTCGACGCCCGGCGCGTCGGGCGACGGCGCGGGCGCCTCCTGCTCGCCGAAGCGCAGCCGCACGTACTCGAAGAACGGCGCGCGCGCGCCCTGGCGCCAGAACGCCTCGCGGTCCCCCTCCGAGAGCGGCTCGGCCATCCGCTTGAGGATCGCCAGCGCCTTGCGCGCGCAGTCGTCCTCCGCCTCGAAGTCCCACACCCGGTGCATGCAGTCGGCGAGCCGCCAGAGGATCTGCCACTCGAGCTCCGGGCAGTCGATGGAGTGCGCGATCGAGTGCGCGCCGGAGAGCATCCCCGCGGCGGTCGACGCCTTCTCGAGCTGCGCGCGCAGGTAGAGCGTCCACGCCAGGAGGCGCGTGTTCTCGAGCAGCTGGACGCGCGCCGCGCCGCGCGTCAGCGCCGCGTGCGCCTCCTCGAGCCGCCCGGCGTCGACCGAGAGCTCCGCGCGGTCGAGCTCGAACACCGCCCGCAGGAAGTCGGGCGTCTCCGGAGGAAGCAGCTCGATGGCCCGGTCGAGCGTCGCGATCGCCTCGTCGTGCTTGCGGTCGACCTTGAGGAGAAGCGCCTGGACGTAGACCGCCTCGGCGAGGAGGTCGCGCCGTCCCAGCCCGTCCGCCCGCAGCGCCGCGTGCGCGGCGTGGGCCATCCCCTCGAACGTGCGGCCGACGTACCGGCACGCCTTGGCCGCCCAGAGCGTCCAGCGCAGCTCGTCGTCCGCGCGCCCCGCCTCGCGCGCCGCCACCTGCTCGCGCACCGCCGCGCGCAGGAGGTCGCTGTAGCGGCCGGAGAGCTGGAGGGCTTGCGCTTCTTCGAAGGTCACGGTTGTCTTATATCATAGCCATCAGCCCTTAAGCTGTCAGCCGTCAGGCAGAGGCGCTCGCGCAATACGAGTGTCCTCCGGCCAACGGCTAATGGCTTACGGCTGACGGCTAATGGCTTCTTGACTCTGCGCGGGCCCTTCACTATCATTCCGGTCCGCTTCCGGCATGCAGTAAGGAGTGACATCCTCGCGGTGAACGTGTGGTAGCGGGACCCGCGAAGGACACCCCTCGAGTGACCCCTTCTCCCAGAGACATCGTGTCGACCGACCTTCGGGCCATCGTCCTCGCCGCCGGCAAGGGCGTCCGGATGAAGTCGGAGCGCGCCAAGGTGCTCCACGAGATTCTAGGCCGCCCGGTGCTCCACTATGTCCTCAAGGCGCTCGGCGCCGCGGGCGTCGGAGACATCACCGTCGTCGTCGGACATCAGGAGGAGCTCGTCCGCAAGGCCGCCGGCGGCGCGGCCCGCTTCGTCCGCCAGCCCGAGCAGAAGGGCACCGGCCACGCGGTGCGCTGCTGCGAAGAGGCGTTCGCCGGCTTCGGGGGCGACATCGTCGTCCTCGCCGGAGACGCGCCGCTCATCAGCTTCGAGTCGATCGTCACCATGGTCGAGACCCACCGCAAGGTCGGCGCCGCGTGCACCGTCCTCACGGCGTGCCTCGACGACGCCTCCGGCTACGGCCGCGTCATCCGCGACGACAAGGGGGAGTTCGTGAAGATCGTCGAGGAGGCCGACGCGGACGAGCGCGAGAAGGGGATCCAGGAGATCAACTCCGGCCACTACGTCTTCTCCGCGCCCGCGCTCTTCGAGGCGCTGCGCGCGGTGAAGGCGGACAACAAGAAGGGCGAGTACTACCTCACCGACGCGCTCGCGCTGCTCCTCGCGCGCGGGAAGCGCGTCGGCACCTACCGCTCGGAGGACCCCGCGGAGGCGTACGGCATCAACACGCGCAAGGACCTCGTCGCCGCGACGAACTTCATCCGCTGGCGCGTGCTCCAGCGGCACCTCGACGCCGGCGTCGCCGTCCTCGACCCGTCGACGACCTACATCGAGGACGACGTGGAGATCGGCCCGGACACCATCGTGCGCCCGTTCAGCGTCATCGAGCACGACGTGCGGATCGGCCGCGGCTGCGACGTCGGCCCGTTCGCGCACCTGAGGCCGGGCACGGTGCTCGACGACGGCGCGGAGATCGGGAACTTCGTCGAGGTGAAGAAGTCGAAGGTCGGAAAGCACTCGAAGGCGAAGCACCTGTCGTACCTCGGCGACGCCACGCTCGGCGACAACGTCAACATCGGCGCCGGCACGATCACGGCGAACTACGACGGGAAGAGCAAGAACGCGACCGTCATCGAGGACGGCGCGTCGACCGGATCGAACACCGTGCTCGTCGCGCCCGTGAAGCTGGGGAAGGGGGCGAAGACGGGCGCGGGGGCGGTCGTGCTCGCGGGGCGCGACGTCGCGGCCGGCGACGTCGTGGCGGGGGTTCCGGCGCGGAGCGTGAGGAAGAAGCGATGAGTGCTTGCACGGAGCGGGCCGAGCGGAAGCGAGGCGAGTCGAAGTGAAGAACCTTCTGCTGGTCTTCTCGGGGAACTCGAACAAGCCGCTTGCCAAGCGGGTGGCCGACTACCTCAACATCCCGCTCGGCAACTGCGAGGTGACGCGCTTCCCGGACGGCGAGATCGACGTGAAGGTCCTCGAGGACGTGCGCGGCGCGGACGTCTTCGTCGTCCAGCCGACGTGCCCGCCGGTCAACGAGAGCCTGATGGAGCTCCTGATCCTGATCGACTGCCTGCGGCGCGCGAGCGCCGAGCGCGTGACGGCGGTCATGCCGTACTTCGGCTACGCGCGGCAGGACCGCAAGGCGGAGGGGCGCGTCCCGATCACGGCGAAGCTCGTCGCCAACATGATCACGACGGCCGGCGCGCAGCGCGCGCTCGCCATGGACCTGCACGCGCACCAGATCCAGGGGTTCTTCGACATCCCGATGGACCACCTGTACGCGGCGCCCGTCCTCGTCGAGCACTTCCGCAAGCTGGAGCTGCCGGACCTCGTCGTGGTCTCGCCGGACGTGGGCGGCATCAAGATGGCGCGGGCGTACGCCAAGCGGCTGTCCGCGGGGCTGGCGATCTGCGACAAGCGCCGCAGCGGGCCGACGGAGACGGAGGTCATGCACATCATCGGCGACGTCGACGGGAAGAACGTCGCGCTGGTGGACGACCTCATCTCGACCGGCACGTCGATCGCGGAGGCGGCGCGCGCGTGCAAGGGGCGGGGCGCGAAGGACGTGTACATCTGCGCGACGCACCCGGTGCTCGCGGGGCACGCGATCGAGAAGATGCGCAAGGCGCAGCTCAAGGAGATCGTCGTCACCGATTCGATCCCCGTCGAGGGCAAGGACGTCCCGTCCAACCTCCGCGTGCTGTCGGTGGCGAACCTGCTGGGCGAGGCGATCCGCCGGATCCACAAGTCCGAATCCGTCAGTTCACTCTTCATGTAGAGGGCGACCATGGCCGAACAGATCAGTCTCAAGGCGGAGAAGCGCGACGCGCTCGGGACGCACCGTTCGCGGCGGCTGCGCACGGGCGGGAAGGTGCCGTGCGTGCTGATGCGCAAGAAGGAGAAACCGGTCAACCTGCTGGTCGACGAGCGCGACTTCGAGCGGGTGCTCAAGAAGCACGCGCGCATCATCGACCTGGCGCACCCGGCGGGGCAGGACCGCGTCTTCATCCGCGAGGTGCAGTGGGACCACCTCGGCGAGCGCGTGTACCACGTCGACTTCGTCAAGATCGCGATGGACGAGCTGATCCAGCTCGAGGTCGAACTGATCCTGAAGGGCAAGCCGGTCGGGGTGGTGGAGGAGGGGGGCGTGCTCGACCAGTACGTCAAGATGCTGAAGATCGAGTGCCTGCCGACGGCGATCCCGGAGAAGATCGAGGTGGAGGTCGCGCACCTCAAGAAGGACGAGCACTTCCTGCTCAAGGACATCAAGGCGCCGCAGGGCGTGAAGCTGCTGCAGGACCCGGAGCTCGTGGTGGCGGCGGTGACGGAGCACATCATCGAGGTGGTCGCGCCGGCGGCGGCGGTGCCGGGCCCGACGGAGCCCGAGGTGATCAAGCCGGAGCGCGCGGTGGAGCCGGGCGCGGAGGGGGCCGAGAAGGGGGAGAAGGGGGAGAAGAAGGAGGCCGCCCCCGCGAAGAAGGAAGGCAAGGAGGACAAGAAATAGTGAGAAACTCCCGACTCTCAACCTCCAACTCCCAACGGTCATGGAGTTGCCGAATCGCGAGCGTGCGACCGTTGGGAGTTGGGAGTTGGGAGTTGGGAGTTCCGAGTGAAGATCATCCTCGGCATCGGTAATCCCGAGGAGAAGTACGCGAGGACGCGCCACAACATCGGGTGGAGGGTCCTCGACGCGCTCTGTGGAAAGATGGACCGGAAGTTCCGGAAGGCCGGCTTCGAGTTCTGGGCCGCCGAGGGGCGGCTCGGGCGCGGCGAGGCGGTTCTCGTCAGGACGTGGACGTACGTGAACGAGACCGGGCGCGTCGTGCCGGAGCTCAGGTCGCGCTGGGGCGATCTCGGGGACGGCTTCATGGCCGTGTGCGACGACGTGGCGCTGCCGACGGGGAGCGTGCGGATCCGGAAGAGCGGATCGAGCGGCGGGCACAACGGGCTGAAGTCGCTCATCGCGGCGCTCGGGCACGAGGATTTCCCGCGGATGCGGCTGGGCGTGGGGGGCGGGAAGCCGGATCCGAGGTACGTGCTGGGGCCGTTTCCGAAGGGGGAGCTTCCGGTGGTCGAGGAGACGGTGGCGTATGCCGTCGAGGCCCTGGAGTTCTGGGCGGTGCACGGGATCGAGAAGGCGATGACGAAGTTCAACCGGACGGTCAGGCCCGAGGAAGAAGGAAAGTCAGGAGGCGAAGCGAAGTGAGGAACTACGAGGCTCTGTTCCTGGTCGAGCCGACCCTGGCCACGCGCGAGTGGAGCAAGGTCACGGATGAGATCGACCGGATCGTGAAGCGCAACGGCGCCAACGTGATCCAGGTCACGAAGTGGGGCGAGCGCAAGCTGGCGTACCCGGTGAAGAGGAACAACCGGGGGACGTTCGTGCTGGCGTATTTCGCGTCGCCGGAGAAGGCGGTGGCGAAGATCCGGGCCGACTTCGTCCTGTCGGAGATCGTGCTGCGGTCGATCGTGACGCGGCATGAGGGGGACTTCCGCAAGGAGCCGCCGAAGGACTTCGAGACGGCCGGGACGCTGCCGCCGCGGCGCACGGACATGGGGGACGGCGGAGTGCCGCACGAGGCGCGCGGGCCGAGGTTCTAGGAGGGACATGTGGCCAGTCTGAACAGGGTGCTCCTGATCGGCAACCTGACGCGCGACCCGGAGCTGCGGTACACGCCGGGGGGCGCGGCGGTGTGCGAGTTCGCCATCGCCATCAACAGCCAGTTCACGACGAAGGCGGGGGAGAAGCGCGAGGAGGTGACGTTCGTCGACATCACCGCGTGGGCGCGCCAGGCGGAGATCTGCGCCGAGTACCTGAAGAAGGGGCGGCCGGTCTTCGTCGAGGGACGGCTGCGGCAGGACCGGTGGGAGGACCAGAAGACCGGCCAGAAGCGCAGCAAGATCACGGTGACCGCCGACCGCGTGCAGTTCCTCGGCAGCCCGCCGGGGGGCGGGGGAGCGCGCCCGGCCCAGGAGGGGCCGCCGCAGGAGGCGGAGCCGCCGCCGCCCGAGCAGATGGAGGATCCGCCCGGGGACATGCCATTCTGAGAACCCGGAACCCAGAACCCGGAACCCAGAAGCCTGAGGAGAACGCATGAGAGCCGAGAGACCCGAGCGCGGCAGCCGCGACGACGACCGGAAGAAAAAGTACACGAAGTTCCGCAAGGACAACCGGTGCCGCTTCTGCCGCGACAAGGTGCACGTGGTGGACTACAAGGACGTCTACACGCTGCTGAAGCTCTGCACGGGGCAGGGGAAGCTCTACTCGCGCAAGCGCTCCGGCAACTGCGCCTTCCACCAGCGCAGCGCCCAGGAGTCCATCCGCCGCGCCCGGTACATGGCGCTCGTCCCGTACGTCGGGACCGGCTCCATCTAGGAGCGCGTCGCAATGAGGCTGACGCGCCCGTTCCCGGTGCAACGGCCTGTGCGGGCCGCAGGCGAGTCGAACGGGTGGTAGAATAGTGAGGATCCCATGAAAGTCCTGCTCTGGAACGACGTCGACAAGCTCGGCCGGCGCGGCGAGATCGTCGAGGTCCGTGACGGCTTCGCGCGCAACTACCTGATCCCGCGGCGGCTCGCCTCGAAGCCGACCCCCACGATGTACAAGGAGTTCGAGCTCGAGAAGCGCCGCCAGTCGAAGGTAGAGGCGAAGCTCGTCAGCGACGCGAACGAGGTGGCGAAGCGCATCGCCGAGGTCGCCAGCATCTCGATCGAGGTGAACGCGAACGAGGAGGGGCACCTCTATGGATCGGTGTCGCCCTCGATGGTGTCGGAGGCGCTGCGGGACAAGGGGCTCAAGGTCGAGCCGAAGTGCGTCGAGATCGCGGAGGCGATCAAGCAGACGGGAACGTACGAGGTGACCGTCGCGCTCCACCGGGACGTGAAGCCGAAGCTGAAGGTGTGGGTGCTGTCGTCGAAGGCGGCGGCCGCTCCGGCGGGGGAGAAGAAGGAAGAGCCGAAGGCGTAGGGCCTCAACAGGGAGCTTGTGGTGAGCGAGGCCGGCGCAGGCCGGCCGAGTCGAACCATTCGGAGAGGGGAGACCATGCCGAACCCGGTGTCGCCGGGGGACGTGCTTCTGGACCACGTCCCGCCGATGAGCCTCGAGGCCGAGCGCGCGCTGCTCGGCGCGATGATCCTCGACCCGAACGTGATCGGCGAGGCGATCGAGGCAGTGGAGTCGCGCGACTTCTACCGCGAGTCGCACCGTGCGGTGTTCGAGGCGCTGCAGACGATCTACGTGTCGCAGCGCACGGGGCGGCTCGAGGAGGCGGGGGGCGCCGAGGAGATCATGACGCTCGTCGCCGAGGTGCCGACCGCGTCCAACGCCGTCCACTACGCGCAGACGGTGCGCGACAAGAGCGTGCTGCGGCAGCTCCTCAACGCGTGCAACACGATCCGGCGGGAGGCGACGCAGGTCAACGAGGACGCGGAGCAGATCCTCGACCGGGCGCAGCAGCTGATCTTCGAGGCGGTGGCGCGGCGCGGGTCGAGCCGCGTCCAGGCGATCAACGACGTCATCAGCGAGCTCATGCAGAAGCTCGGCGAGTGGCGCGACCGCAAGGACCGGTGCCTCGGGCTGCCGACGAGCTACCACGAGCTGGACGACATGACGTCGGGGCTGCAGCCGTCCCAGCTGTACATCATCGCGGCGCGGCCGTCGGTCGGGAAGACGAGCCTGGCGATGTGCATCTCGGAGCGCATCGCGGTCGACCTCAACAAGCCGGTGCTCTTCTTCAGCCTCGAGATGTCGGCCGAGATGGTGACGCAGCAGATGCTCTGCTCGCGGGCGCGCGTGAACTCGCACAAGCTGCGGCGCGGCACGGCGACGGAGGAGGAGTACAAGCGGCTGCTGATGCCGGCGGGCAAGCTGGCGGCGGCGCCGCTGCTCATCGACGACAGCTCGAACCTCGGGATCCTCGAGCTGCGGGCGCGGGCGCGGCGGATGAAGGCGGAGCACGACATCCAGCTGGTGGTCGTCGACTACCTGCAGTTCGTGCACGCCAAGGCGGACAGCCGCGAGCGCGAAGTCGCGATGGTGGCGAGCGGGCTGAAGAGCCTGTCGAAGGACCTGAAGGTGCCGGTGCTGGTGCTGGCGCAGCTCAACCGCAATCCGGACGGGCGCGACGACAAGAAGCCGAGGCTGTCGGACCTGCGGGAGTCGGGGGCGATCGAGCAGGACGCGGACGTGGTGATCATGCTGGCGCGCGACGTGGTGGCCGACCCGAACTCGTCGACGAAGAACACGTGCGACGTGATCGTGGCGAAGAACCGCACGGGGCCGACGGGGGACTTCAAGCTGGCGTTCCTGGCGGAGTACACGCGGTTCGAGAACCTCGTGATGCCGCCGGCGCAGCCGCCGGTGTAGCCGTTCGACCGTTCCACCGTTGACCGTTCGACCACCCTCCGCCGTCTTCCCGCAATCGAGTCGCCGGGAAGGCTTCGGGTGGCAAGCCGTTCGACCACCCTTCGCCGTCCTTCCGCAGCCGAGTCGCCGGGAAGGCTTCGGGTGGCGAGCCGTTCGGCCGTTGCACGTTGACCGTCGACCGTTGACCGTTGGACGTCCACGGTTCGACCGTTCCACCGCTTGCCCTCCGAAGCCTTGCCAACCGCCCCGTCCGCAGCGGCACGGCGAAGGAGGGCGGTTTTTTTTCCGCCCAACGCTTGACGCCGTCCGGACATATTGTAAAATACGAAATGTAAGTTACGTATTAGAGAGAGGGGAGAAACATGGAAAGCCACGACGCCACCGCCATCGCCGCCGCCGAAGCGCCGGACATCCTGCGCCCCGCCGGCGAAGTCCTCCGCGAGGCCGCGCTCGACACCGCCTGCCTCCGCCGCGGAGGCCAGCGCCTCTGGTCGCTCTTCACCGGCTTCCGCGCGCTCGACAGCCTGACCGGCGGGCTCAAGCCCGGCGAGCTCACCGTCGTCTCCGCGCCCCCGGGCGCCGGCAAGTCGAGCCTCGCCCGCGGCGTCGCCGAGCGCGTCGCCGTCGACCAGCGCCAGCCGACGCTCTTCTTCAGCCTCGAGATGCCCGCCGACGTCGTCCTCACGCTCATGGCCTGCTCGCGCGCGCGCGTCGAAGCCCGCACGTGGCAGGAGGCGGGCGTCAACGCCGCGGAGCGCCTCCAGGTCCTCCAGACCACCGACCGCATCGAGCGCTCGCCGCTCTTCGTCGACGACAAGGCCGACCTCGCCATCGCCCAGATCCGCGACCGCGCCCTCTGCGCCCACGGCCGCAACCACGGCCTGGAGCTCGTCGTGGTCGACGGCCTGATGCTCGTGCAGAGCGGCGTCGCCGACCGCGCCGAGGAGGTCGCCTTCGTCGCCGGCCAGCTGAAGGCGCTGGCGCTGCAGCTCAGCATCCCGGTGCTCGCCACCGCCACGCTCGCCGGCGAGTTGCTCGGCGCCGTCGAGGAGGCCGCCGACGTCGTCCTGCGGATCGAGCCCGCCGCGTCCGACCTGCGCGCGGTCGTCGTCGCGAAGAACCGGACCGGCCCGACCGGCGAGGTCCGCCTCGCCTTCCGGCCCGCGTGGACGCGCTTCCAGAACCCCGACGAGAAGGCGCGGTCCTGAGAGCCGCAAACTCCACGAAGCCCTCCCGGACGAACCGCCAAGACGCCAAGACGCAAGAGCCCTTGCACATGCCGGGTCCTTCGCGCTTTTGCGTCTTTGCGGTCGTCCGATATCGAGACGTTCCACTCCTGGCGTCCTTGGCGTTCTTGGCGGTTCGTTCTAATCTATCCCCGTGGCGCGAACGTTCGTCTCGAGGAAGGCCGCGCAGTTCACCGAGAGCGTCATCCGCGAAATGACGCGGATCGCGAACCAGCACGGCGCGATCAACCTCGCCCAGGGCTTCCCGGACTTCCCGGCCCCGCTCGCCCTCAAGAAGGCCGCCTGCGCCGCCATCATGGCGGACGTCAACCAGTACGCCATCACCTGGGGCACGAAGCGCTTCCGCCACGCCCTCGCGCGCAAGTACGCCGACTTCAACGGCATGCGCGTCGACCCCGACGCGATGATCACCGTCACCTGCGGCGCGACCGAGGCGATGATCGCCTCCCTCCTGGCCGTCGTCGACCCCGGCGACGAGGTCGTCATCTTCGAGCCGCACTACGAGAACTACGGCCCCGACGCGATCCTCTCCGGCGCGCGCCCGCGGTTCGTCCGGCTCCTCGCGCCGGACCCCTCGACAGGCTCGGGGCAAGGCTGGTCGTTCGACGAGCGCGACCTCGCGCGGGCGTTCACGAACCGCACGAAGGCGATCGTGGTGAACACGCCCAACAACCCGACCGGCAAGGTCTTCACGCGCGGGGAGCTCGGCGCCATCGCGCGCCTCTGCCGCAAGTGGGACGCGCTCGCCGTCACCGACGAGGTGTACGAGCACATCCTCTACGAGGGGGAGCACGTCTCGATGGCGACGCTCGACGGCATGGCGGAGCGCACGATCACCACGAGCGCGCTCTCGAAGACGTTCAGCGTCACCGGCTGGCGGCTCGGCTACTCGGTCGCGCCCCCGAAGATCGCCGGGGCCGTCCGCAAGGTCCACGACTTCCTCACCGTCGGCGCGCCGCACCCGCTGCAGGAGGCGGCCGCGACGCTCCTCGAGCAGGGGGACCGCTGGACCCGCCCGCTCGCGCGCGAATACGCCGCGCGCCGCGAGGTCTTCATGAAGTGCCTCGCCGACGCGGGCCTCGAGCCGGTCGGCGGCGCCCCCGCGGGCGCGTACTACGTCATGGTCGACATCGGGCGCTTCGGGTTCGACGACGACACGGAGTTCGCGCGCTGGATGTGCCGCGAGATCGGCGTCGCGGCGGTGCCGGGGAGCTCGTTCTACCTCGACCCGCGCGAAGGGCGCCGCCAGGTGCGGTTCGCCTTCTGCAAGCGCGAGGAGACGCTGCGCGCCGCCGGGCGGCGGCTGCGGAAGCTCAAGCGCGCGAAGGCGGCGTGCGCGCGATGAGAAAGTTCGAGCGGCTGGCGACGGAGCAGCGCAACGTGCGCACGTGGGACCTCGACCGGCTGTCGATCCCGGAGATCGTCGCGACGATGGCGCGCGAGGACACGCTCGTGCCGCAGGCGGTCGCCGCGGAGACGACGTCGATCGCGCGCGCGGTGCAGCTCATGGCCGGGCGGCTGGCGCAGGGCGGCCGCGTCCTCTTCGCCGGCGCCGGCACGAGCGGGCGCCTCGGCGTCATCGAGGCGGCGGAGTGCCCGCCGACCTTCGGCACGCCCCCGGCGCTCGTCCAGGCGGCCATCGCGGGCGGTCCGAGGGCGGTCTTCCGCAGCGTCGAAGGGGCGGAAGACGACGCGAAGGCGGGCGCGCGCGCGGCGGGGAAGCTGCGCCGGCAGGACGTGCTCGTCGGGATCGCCGCCAGCGGCGTGACCCCCTTCGTGCAGGGGGCGCTCGCGGCGGCTAGGAAGCGGGGCGCCGGCACGATCCTGGTCTCGTGCAACGGCGAGGGCGTGCCGCCGGACTGCGCGGAGGCCGTGATCGCGGTCGCCGTCGGGCCCGAGGTCATCACCGGCTCGACGCGGCTGAAGGCGGGGACGGCCACGAAGCTCGTCCTCAACATGCTGACGGTCGCGACGATGGTGAAGCTCGGGAAGGTCTACGAGAACCTGATGGTGGACGTGCAGCAGAAGTCGGCCAAGCTGCGGCACCGCGCGCGCCGAATCGTCCGCACGCTCACGGGCGTGGACGACGCCCAGGCGGACCGCGCGCTCTCGGCGGCGGGCGGAAACGCGAAGACCGCGATCGTCATGCTGCGGCGCGGGTGCCCGCGGAAGGCGGCGGAGGAGCGCCTGGAAAAGCACGGCGGGTTCCTCCGGGGCGCGCTGGAGGGATAGCGCCACGCGCTACGGCTCGGGGGCGAGCCGCACTCACGTTCCGGGCAGGTCCTCCCCCGGCATGTCCCGGAGCTCGCGGAGCACCAGGCGCAGCTTCAGCCGGGCCAGCGGCGCCCGAAGGCACGCCGGGGCAAAGCCCTCGATGATCTCCACCGTGTCGGAGCGGATCGGCAAGTCCACGGGATCGATCCGGGCCGCCGCCGCTCCGAGCGCAGCGAGCACAAACGCGGCGAAGAGCGCGCGGGGCGCCTGCCTCTTCATCGACCTCTCCAACCGCCCGCGCGCGGGAAAGTCTGGTAGAATGCCACGGCTCGAAGGAGGGTGGACGCATGCGTACGATCCTCATGCTCGCGGCGCTCCTCATGGCCGCCCCGCAGGACGCCGACTTCAAGCGCGAAGGGGACGGCGAGCGGCGCAAGAAGCTGGACGCGCTGGAGGGCAAGCCCGCGCCCGCGTGGGACTTCGAGGAGTGGGTGCAGGGGGAGACGAAGCTCAAGGACCTCAAGGGGAAGGTCGTGCTCATCGACTTCTGGGGCGTCTGGTGAGGCCCCTGCAAGGGTGCGGTGCCGCACCTGAAGGAGCTGCACAAGAAGCTCAACGAGAAGGGGCTCGAGATCGTCGCCATCCACACGCAGGGGTCGAAGGACAAGGTGCGCGACTTCGTGAAGGAGCAGGAGATCCCGTACCGCGTCGCCGTCGACAAGGCGGACGAGAAGGGCGGGAAGGAGAGCGTGACGATCGGCCGCCACATCGTCGACTCGTATCCGGACTACTACCTCATCGACCGCAAGGGCGTGCTGCGCTACGCCGACCTCGCCAACGGCGAGGTCGACAAGGCGGTGGAGAAGCTGCTGGCGGAGAAGTAGCGCGGATGATCCCGCAGGAGGACATCCTCTTCGCCGAGCTCGTGGTTTCGCAGGGCCTCTGCAGCCGCGAGAGGGTGGAGGAGTGCCTCGCGATCCTGCGCGAAGCGGCGGAGCGCGGCGAGACGCCCCCCAGACTCGGCGAACTCCTCGCGCGCAAGGGCTACCTCACGACCGACGTCCGCCCGCCATCGAGCCGTCCCGTCTCCACGCGCCCGCTCGACGCCGCCGTACAGGCCGAAGTCGAGCAGGCCCGGCGGGATCCCGGCAACGTCTTCGGCCGCTACGTGCGCGTCCGCAAGCTCGGCGAGGGGGGCATGGGGGAGGTGTGGAAGGCCTGGGACGCCGAGCTGCAACGCTGGGTCGCGCTCAAGTTCCTCCTCGGCCAGGATCCCGAGCAGGCGGCGCGCCTCGAGCGCGAGGCGCAGACCGTCGCGCGTCTCAGCCATCCCAACATCGCCTCGATCTACGAGACCGGCCAGGCGGCCGGGCGCCGCTTCATCGCCATGCAGTACGTCGACGGCCGCACGCTGCGCCACGTCCCGATCGACGACATCAAGGCGACCGTCCAGCGCATCCGCGAGGCCGCGCTTGCCCTGCACGCCGCGCACGGGCAGGGAGTCATCCACCGCGACCTCAAGCCGGACAACATCATGCTCGACCGCACCGGCCGCGTGTACCTCATGGACTTCGGCCTTGCCAAGCAGACGCAGGCGCCGACCACCCTCTCCGTCACCGGCAACATCATCGGCACGGCCGAATACATGGCGCCGGAGCAGGCGTCGGGACGCATGCGCGAGATGGACGCGCGCAGCGACGTGTATTCGCTCGGCGTCACGCTCTACGACCGCCTCACCGGCTCGTCCCCTTTCAAGGGCGGCGACGTCTATGCCGTCCTGCGGCGCGTGGTCGAGGAGGAGCCGGCGACGCCCCGCCGCCGGCGTCCGGAGATCGACGCCGACCTCGAAACGATCCTCCTCAAGTGCATGGAGAAGGATCCCGCGCGCCGCTACGCGACCGCGCTGGAGATGGCCGACGACCTCGGCCGGTGGCTCGCGGGCGAGCCGATCCTCGCACATCCGCCGTCGCTCTTCTACCGCGCGCGCAAGCGGCTGTCCAAACGCAAGGCGCTCCTGGCGGCGGCCGGGATCGCGGCTGCGGCGATCCTCGCGATCGGGCTCCTCGTCTCGCGGCGCTCGACCGAAGAGGCCGCGCGGGAACGGGCGCGCCCGCATGTCGAGGAGGGCCGCCGGGCCGTGGAACGCATGCGGCTCGCGATGCGCAGCGCCGACCACACGAGGCGCGAGCTCGACACGCTCGCCGGCCAGGCCGAGCGTGAGTTCCAGGCGGCGCTCGCGATCTTCCCGAAGCTCCCGGAGGCGCACCTCGGCATCGCCCAGGCGCATGCGCTGGCGCGCGAGCGGGGGCGTGCGCTCGCCGCTCTCGAGCGGGCGATCGAGGGCTCGCCCGGCTTTGCGACCGCCTACCTGGATCGCGTGCGCCTGCGCGTCGGCGACTACGAGGAGCGCCGGCACGAGACGGGCGGAGGCGTGCTCGAGGAGACGCCCGAGTCGAAACGGCTGCTGGACGACATCCGGCGGGACCTCCAACAGGTCGGGCGGCTCAGCACCGACACGGCGGAGCGGCTGTACGGGATCGCGCTCCTGGCTTACGCGGAGGGGGACTACGAGCGCGCCCAGCGCACGCTCGAGGAGTACCTGCGTTCCGCGATCTCCGACGCCGCCGCCTTCTACTACCGGGGGCACGCCCTCATTCACGTCGGCCGCTTCGACGAGGCGGAGCGGGCGCTGTCGAAGGCGCTCGAGTGCGATGCGCGCCACGCGGAGGCGTACACGCAGCGGGGCCTGGCGAGGCAGCTGCGCGGACGGCACGACGACGCCATCGCCGACCACGACATCGCGCTGGCGATCGACGGGAAGCTGGCCGACGCGCACAACAACCGGGGTGGGGCCTGGCACGAGAAGGGGGACTTCGAGAAGGCGGCGACGGACTTCGAAGCCGCGATCGCGATCGAGCCGATGAACGCCGCCTACTGGAGCAACCGCGCGCGGACCCGGCTCCACCAGCGCGAGTTCGCGCGCGCCGCGGCGGACTGCGACGAGGCGATCCGTCTCCGCCCCGGACACGCGAACGCGTGGTTTTTCCGCGGAGCGGCGCACCGCGGGATGGAGCGGGTCGGCGAGGCGATCGCCGACCTCGAGGAGTCGCTCCGCCGGGCGCCTGCCGACTGGCCGAACCGACGTTTCGCCGAGCAGGCGCTGGCCGAGCTGAAGCGGCAGTAGTACCATGCCCGCGATGCCGCCCAAGCTCCTCCGCAGACTCGAATGGGCCGCCTTCGGCGCCGGCGCGGCGCTCTTCGGCATGCTCGGCATGTCGTGCGCCATCGTCGTGGCGATCGGCGAGCCGCCGGCCGGCTGGCTCGGCAACCATCCGGGGAACGTCGGCTATCACGGCGCCGCGGGCGGAGACTTCACGTTCGCCGTCCTCGGCGACACCCAGAAGGGCGTCACCGGCACGCGGCGCATGCTCGCGCGCCTGCGCGGCGAGAAGCCGATCCTCTACATCCACACCGGCGACCTCGTCAGCCACAACGACGCCGGCCACTACCGCCTCGCCAGGTGGCTCATGCTGCGCGCCGGCCTCGAGGCGCCGTGCTTCGTCGTCCCCGGCAACCACGACGTCAAGGGCAACCCGCACCTCTTCGAGAAGAACATCGGCCCGCGCGAGATCGCCTTCGCGCGCGGCCGCGTCCGCTTCGTCACCGTCGACAACTCGGAGGGACAGCCGCCCGACCGGGCCGCGCTCGAGAAGCGCCTGCGCGCCGCCGGCGAGTCGCCGATCGTCCTTTTCATGCACGTGCCGCCCTGGGACACGAAGTCCGACGCGCTCGCGCCGCGGGGGCCAGGGTACGACGACACGCTCGCGCTCATCCGCAAGTACCGCGTGAGGTACGTCTTCAGCGGGCACGTGCACGTCTACAAACGGCTCGAGGACGGAGGCACCGTCTACATCGCCAACGGCGTCGGGGGCGACTCCGACCGGTGGCAGTACGACCAGCGCGTATGCGCGACGCTGCTCGAGGTGAAGGGCACGCAGATCGCGGACCGCCTCGTGTGGCTCCCCCCGTCGGTCGGCCTCTGGGACAACGTCGTCCACCTGGCGCTCGGGCACGTCCGAGAGGCGTACGCGCGGCATCCCGTGTGGCTCGGGGGGGCGACGGCGGTGCTCTTCGCCGCCTGGATCTGGGTGACGGCGCGGCGGTGGAAGAAGAGGTGAGAACCCGGAACCCGGAACCCGGTCAGGAGAGTTGGGAGTTCCTGAGCCGCCCGATCTTCGATCGCTTCCCGGCTCTCGCCTCGCGCGTCCCGATCGTGCCGCTCGCGACGCTTCCGACGCCGGTCGAGCGCCTCCCTGCGGCGATCGCGCCCGACGCGTGGGTCAAGCGCGACGGCCTGTCGCATCCGTGCAACGGCGGCAGCAAGATCCGCGCGCTGGAGTTCTTCCTCGGCGAGGCGCGCGCCTGGGGGCGGCCGATCCTCGCCTACGGCCCGGAAGGTTCCGGCTGGCTGCTCGGGCTCGCGCGCTTCGGCCCCCCCGCCGGCCTCGCCGTCCGGATGATCACGTTCCCGCAGCACCCGACGCCGAGCACGCGCCACAAGAGCGCCATGCTGCGCCGCGCGGCGGGTCGGCGTCTCGAGCCTGCCCGCGACTACCTGCTCTTCGCCCTGCGCGCGCTCGGTCACCTGCCGCGCGTCGTCGGCGGCACGTGGGAGGCGGCGCCCCCCGGCGGGTCCGACCCGATCTCGACGCTCGGGTACGTCAACGCCGCGCTGGAGCTCGCCGCCCAGGTGGACCGCGGCGAGTGTCCCCGTCCCGACGCGATCTACCTCCCGGTAGGCTCCGGCGGCGCCGCGGCGGGACTCGCGCTCGGGATGGGCCTGCTGGGCTGGGACACCGAGGTGGTCGGCATCTCGATCGCTCCCCGCTTGATCGCCAGCCGGACCGCGGTCATCCGCCTCGCCGTCCAGGCAAGCTGGGCGCTCGACCTCAAGGACGTCCCCCTGGGTCGCTTGCGGGTCCTCCACCGCTATGCGGGCTCCTACGCCGTACCCACCCCGGCCGGCGAGCGCGCGCTTGCACACTTCGGCGACCACGGCATCCTCCTGGATCCCGTCTACACCGCCAAGCTGGGTGCCGCCTTCCTTGATCTGAGCAAATACCGCCGTGCCCCGCTTTTCTGGCACACCTATGCTAAACCGTTGGATAGCAACGATTAGCAACCGCGTTTTTCGCGAACTTTCGGGGTCCCCCCCGGTTAGAGCCTACTGACAGGGGAATCGTGGATGGATTGCAGTAAGGTCCGGGCAGAAGTTCCAGCCTACCAGAGCGGCAATCTGGCGGACGCCGACGCCGAGCGCGTCGGCCAGCACCTCGCGCAATGCGAAGCGTGCATGGCGGACGCGCGAGACGACCAGTCGGCCTTGGCCCTCCTCAAAGCCCTCCCCGAAATCACCGCCTGCGACGACGTGTGGCGGAACCTGGCCCGCGAAACCGCCCCCAAAGCGGTCCCCACCCGTCGCGCCGGCGCACTGCTCGGCCTCATCCGCCTGGCGGCCGCCGCCAGCCTGCTCGTTGCGGCCCTCTCGTTCGTCTTCATCGCGACAGTGCCGAGGCCCACGCACGCGGCGGACGTCTCCTTCGTCGCGCCCGACGCGACGGTCGTGCGCCCGGGTACGCGGATCATGACGGGACAGCCCTTCCGCGCGCCCACCTACGTCGTCCTCACCGTCCCCGACGCCGGCCTCCTCAGACTCAGCCGCGGCACCGAAATCAGCTTCGACGACCCCCACCGCGTCCACCTCATCAAGGGCGAGGTCTTCGCCGAGGTGACGCGCGGGTTCGTCGTGCGCAGCCACGACGCGATCGTGACAGTCCAGGGCACCCGCTTCGGCGTCCGCGCCGACAGCGCCCCTTCGACTATATATGTGGTTGAAGGCAGGGTCGACGTGGCGGCGGGCGCACAGAAGCTCGCGCTCGAGGCCGGCCGCATGGCGACCGTCGGCGGCGCGCCGGGGCAGCTCGACGAGGAGCGCCTCGGCTGGCTCGCGCAGCACGAGCGCATCCAGCTCGCGCTGGAGCCGCCGCGCCCGTCGTCCTTCGTCCTGGGCGACGCCCCCACTTGGCGCTTCGCCTTCCGCACCACGTCGTCCGCGCCCCTTCCGCTCGAACCCCTCAAGGAACTTCACGAGCAGCTCTACCTCAAGATCGTGAACGCCGACCGCAAGGAGTACGTCGCGCGGCTCGGCTCGGGAGTCAGCGGCGTCGAGGGCGGCGTGCGGCTCGACGTGATGACCCCGTGCGTGCTGTCGTACCGCGTCGACCCCGCGCTCTTCCCCATGCGCGGGCGCTACACCGTTACGCTCGTCTACCAGGGCCGGCAGGGCGTGCTCACGTCGGAACCCCGCCAGATCGAGGTGCGCTAGATGCCCGCTCAGTCCGCCACGCTCGAATCGATCTCCTCGCGGCTCGACGGCGTGCGCGCCTCCATCCGGCGGCTCTACCTGCTCAACGGCCTGGCGACCCTGGTCATCGCCGTCTGCACCTTCGCCGTCGCCACCTTCGTCCTCGACTATTTCCTCATCCTGCCGCGCGGCGTCCGCCTCACGTTCCTCATCGCGGGCCTCGGCGGCTTCGGCTGGCTCGCGGCGCGGCGGATCGCCTACCCGCTCGCGGTGAAGATCTCCGACGACGACCTCGCGCTCTTCGTCGAGCGCCACTACCCGCACCTCAACGACCGCCTCATCTCCGCGATCCAGCTCGGGCGCGCGCCGAAGGACGACCCGGCCGTCGAGCGCATCGCCGGCTTCAACTCGCCGGAGCTCGTCGACGCGCTGGTCGCCGACGCGACGACCGCCGCGGAGCAGCTCGACTTCCGCGCGGTGCTCCTGCCGGACGTCGTGCGCCGCGCCGCGGCCGGGGCGGCCGTGCTCCTCGTCGTCATCGGCGCGCTCGCGCTGAGCTCCGGCGCGGGGCGCAACCTCGCGTCCATCTACGTCCGCCGCGCGCTCGGGTTCGACACCCGCTGGCCGCAGCGCACGTATCTGGTCGTCCGCGACTTCGACCCGGGCACGCACACGCTGACGATCGCCCGCGGCGACGACCTCGTGCTGGCGGTCGGCTTCCGGGGCGACCACCCCGGCGCGGTGAAGCTGGACTATGAGTTCGAGTCGGGCGACCGCGGCAAGGAGACGATGACCGAAACGGACGGCCGGGTCTTCATCCACAAGTTCACGCAGGTGCCCGGGCCGTTCAGCTTCGTCGTCCGGGGCAACGACGACGTCACGGAGCGCCACCGGGTGTTCACGAAGACGCCGCCGAGCATCGAGGAGATGCAGCTTTTCTACGCGTACCCCGAGTACCTCAAGATGGCCAACACGCCGGCGGACCAGCCGGTGCTGGGGGGCAACATCGTGGCGCCGCAGTACACGAGCGTGCGCATCATCGCCGTGTGCAACGAGGACATCGCGGAGGCCGCGCTGAAGATCGGCATCAAGGGCAAGGAGGCGGACGCCACGCTCGTCATCCACAAGGACGCGCAGGGGCGCGACCGCCTGCTGACCGGCACGATCGAGGTGAAGGAGGCGTACTCGGAGTACCAGCTCTTCCTCGCCGCGAAGAACGGCCTGCGCAACCCGGACGACCGGAGCAGCCGCCCGCCGATCCGCTTCACGATCAAGGGGAACATCGACGCGCGGCCGCAGGTGGCGATGATCGACCCGACGGGGGAGGAGAACGTCACGGAGGTCTGCGAGCGGCCGATCACCGCGGAGATCAAGGACGACAACGGCATCGCCGAGATCCTCTTCGAGTACCGCAAGGACGGCAAGGTCTCGACCGACTGGGTCAAGGTCGTGATGGGCGCGGAGCACATGCGCCCGACCGCGTACGGGCCCGGCGTGAAGGCGATCAAGGTCGACACCGTCCTCCACTTCGCGCCGATCGGGGCGGTGCCCGGCGAGTACGTGCGGATCCGGGTGACGGCGTACGACTACAAGAACGTCGGCGGCGAGCGCAACATGGGGCAGAGCAAGGAGTACCGCTTCGCCGTCGTCCCGCTCACGCAGCTCGAGAAGGAGCTCCAGGACCAGCTCGAGAAGGTGAAGCAGAACCTGGAGGCGCTGCGCAAGCGCCAGAACACGCTTTACGAGGGCACGTCCCGCATCGACCGGAAGTTCAACCCGTTCGACGCGCTGAACGCGGAGCAGGCGGGGGAGATCCGCTACGCCTCGAACGAGCAGAGCGGCGTCACCGACAAGCTCGCCGCGGCGCGGACGGACGTCGAGCGGATCCGCCGGCGGGGCGTCTACAACAAGATCTTCGACGAGCGCGCGGCCGCCGAGCTCGGCAAGGCGGTGGAGGCGCTCGACGTGGTGATTCAGCCGGCCGGCGCGTCGCCGCTGGCCACGGCGCAGCTGCGCGAGGCGTCGAAGTCGAAGCGGGATCCCCGCTCGCAGGCGCTGAACATGGCGCGCCAGCTCCAGAGCCAGGTCCTCACGGCGATCGACAACGCGCTCCGGTTCCTCGACCGGTGGTCGAACTACCAGGAGATCGTGCGCCTCGTGCGCTGGGCGCTCGAGGAGCAGCAGAAAGTCATCAGGATGATCCAGGACGGCAAGTAGCCCGTTCGTTGATGGAGGAACGTATGATCCGGACCTTCGCCTCGGCCGCGCTCGCCATCGCGATCCTCGGAAGCGCCTCCGCCCAGGACAAGCAGCAGGACCCGAAAGAGGCGCAGAAGCAGATCGAGCAGATGGTGAAGCAGATCGACGACAAGATGGAGGTCGTCATCAAGATCCTGGCCGAGAAATCCCCGTACTACGCCGACAAGCTGCGGCAGGGGCAGGCGAAGCTGAAGAAGGAGTTCCTCCCGGCGCGCATCGCCAAGGTGCTCGAGGAGCTGAACGCCAACAACCCGGAGAACGCCCTCAAGGCGGGCGAGGACGTCGCCGGCGTCCTGAAGTCCCTCCTCGACCTCCTCGAGGACCGGACCGACATGAAGGAGATCGAGAAGCAGAAGGAGGCGCTGAAGGAGGCGCTCAAGAAGCTCGACGAGATCAAGAAGGAGGAGGAGAAGCTCCGCGACGAGACCAAGAAGATCAACGACGACCGGGCGAAGGACTTCGAGGAGATCAACAAGGACCTCCAGAAGATCATCGAGGACCAGAAGAAGCTCGCGGAGAAGACCGAGGCGGGCGTGCCGCGCGAGCTCGTCGACCGGATCAACGAGGCGATCAAGGAGATCGAGCAGCTCAAGAAGGAGCAGGACCAGGCCTTCAAGACGGCCGAGGAGGCCAAGAGCAGGGAGCTGCGCGAGGTGGGCGAGTTCTCGCGCAAGCTCGGCGAGCTCATCGAGCGCCAGGAGAAGACGAAGAAGGGCGTCGAGGACTTCGAGAAGAAGCACGGCGGCCTCGACAAGGCGGTCAAGCAGCTCGACAAGCTCATCGAGGACCAGAAGAAGGTCATGAAGGCGACCGACGAGGCCGTCAAGGACCCGTCGAAGGCCAACATGGCCGCCCTCGAGAAGCAGCAGGAGGAGGTCGGCGAGAAGACGTGGGAGCTCGGCCACGAGCTCTACGACATGAAGGGGCTCCCCGAGGAGGCGAAGAAGAAGCTCCTCGACGAGCACCTCAAGAACGCCACCGACGCGCAGGAGGCGGCGAAGCAGGGCCTCAAGGACAACCAGGCCGACCTCGCCAGGGGGGACATGGAGCGCGCGGTCCGCGACATGGAGAAGGCGCGCGACGAGCTGAAGAAGCTCGCGGAGGGCGCCGGCAAGTCGAAGGCGGCCGAGGCGCAGAAGCTCGGCGACGCGCAGAAGGGGATCGAAAAGGAGACGAAGGACCTCGCGGGCAAGATGGGCGAGGCGGGGAAGAACGCGGACGCCGCCGCGACGAAGAAGGCGCTCGAGAACGCCGGCCAGAAGGCCGGCAAGGCGGGCGAGAAGCAGCAGCAGGCCCACGGCGAGATGCAGAAGGGCCAGAACGGCGAGGCCGGGCAGTCCCAGGAGCAGGCGCTCAAGGAGATGAAGGACGCCCAGCAGGAGCTCGAGAAGCTCCAGAACGCGATGGCCGAGGGCGAGGCGAAGAAGTTCGAGCCGATCGCGAAGCAGCAGAAGGAGCTCCAGGACAAGGCGGAGGAGCTCGCGAAGAAGGTCAACGACATGGCGCGCGGCGAGCAGGCGCTGAAGCAGTCCGAAAGCGCGCAGGCGCAGATGCAGAACGCCGCGGGCGAGATGCAGAACGCGCAGCAGTCGATGGGCCAGGCCGGCCAGCAGATGCAGAAGGGCCAGCCCTCGCAGGGCCAGCAGCAGCAGCAGCAGGCCCAGAAGAGCCTCGACCAGGCGAAGCAGTCGCTGGAGAAGGCGCGCGAGGAGCTGTCGAAGAAGGAGGACCCCGACTTCCAGAAGCTCGCCGAGGAGCAGAAGAAGCTCGAGGAGCAGCTCAAGGAGAAGGTCACGAAGTGGCTCGAGCAGAAGAAGAACGAGCTGGAGAAGAAGGGGGACGAGGCGTCGAAGCAGCAGGCCCAGAAGGCCGGCGACGCCCAGCAGTCGTCCCAGCAGGCCCAGCAGAGCATGCAGCAGGCCCAGCAGGAGCTCGGCAAGCAGCAGCCGAACCAGCCGCAGGGCAGCAAGCAGCAGCAGGACGCGCAGAAGAAGCTCGAGGAGACGAAGAAGAAGCTCGACGAGCTCGCCAAGCGCCCGCTCAATGAAGAGGAGAAGAAGAAGGCGGACGAGCTGGCCAAGCGCCAGAAGAAGAACAAGGAGCTGACGGACGAGCTGCAGAAGCAGCTCGAGGAGATGCAGCGCGACAACGCCGCCCGCTCCACGCAGCGCGCCGGCGAGAACATGCAGCAGGCGCAGGAGGGGCTCCAGAAGGAGCAGCCCCAGGGCGCCCAGCAGGACGAGGAGGAGGCGCTCGAGGACCTCAAGCAGGCGGAGCAGGAGCTCAAGGACGCGCTCGACGAGCTCAAGCGCCAGGCCGAGGAAGAGCTGATGATGCAGCTCGAGGCCGAGATCAAGAAGGTGCTCGAGATCCAGGACATGGTCAACAGGGAGACCCGGACCCTCGACGCCGCCAAGAAGGCCCGCGGGTCGCTGTCGCGCGAGGAGCAGGTCAAGTCGCGCGAGCAGTCCACCGCCCAGAAGGCGCTCGTCCAGATCCTCGAGGAGGTCGCCAAGAAGCTGAGCGAGGAGAACGTCGAGGTCTTCCGGTTCGTGGTGCAGTCCGCCATGGAGGACATGAAGGAAAGCGCCGACAACCTCTACAAGGCGGAGGTCGGCGAGCGCACGCAGGAGGTGCAGGACGATATCGTCCGCAAGCTCCGCGAGCTGCTGGAGGCCTTCAACATCAAGAAGAAGCAGTCGAAGGGCGGCGGCGGCCAGGGGCAGGGCGGCGGCAAGCCCCCGCTCGTCCCGGACCTCGTCCAGCTCAACATGATGAAGAAGATCCAGGAGGCGATCCTGCGGAAGACCCAGGGCTTCGAGAAGAAGTTCAAGACCGAGGGCAAGGACCTCCCGCCCGCCGAGAAGGCGATCCTGAAGCGCCTGTCGGACGAGCAGGGCGAGCTCGGCCGGATCATGGACAAGTTCATCAGGAAGTTCGAGGACGCGGCCAGGCAGAGGCAGGAGGAGTAGACGTGAAGACCGCGCTCCTCACCGCCGCGTTCCTCCTGCCGTTCGGCGCCGCCGTCATGGCGCAGGACGAGGACGAGGACCAGCTCACGCCCGCGCAGGCCATGGAGATGCTCCGGGACGTCAAGGGCTTCATGGACCGGGCGGAGGAGCTTCTCAACGACGGGAGCCGCGGCCGGGCCCTGGAGACCGAGCAGGACCTGCGGAAGAAGCTCGAGCAGATGTTCCGCGACGAGCCCGAGGTCCTCCAGCGGCAGATTCTGGAGAAGATCAAGAAGCTGACGGAGCGCGCGGAGAAGCGGCAGAAGGACGCCATCGAGAAGATGGCGGAGCTGCTGAAGCGCGCGCGGACGCAGCAGGGGCGGGAGCGGCAGCCGCGCGACGGGCAGCCGAGGTCGGAAACGCCGAAGGACGCAGGGAGCCCGGCCCCGAAGCCCTACCCGCCCAACCGCACCGACCCGCCGTCGGTCTTCCGGTCGAAGCTCGACCGCGCGAAGGGCTGGGGCGACCTGCCCCCGCGCATCCGCGAGGCCTTCATGCAGGGCAAGCGGGACATCGACGAGTACCCCGCGGAGTTCCAGGGGATCCTGCGGCGGCTCACGCAGGAGTTGGCGAATCCCAAAGACTAGACGTCAAGTTCGTCATATAATAGCAGGGAGCGAAACGAGGTGGATATGAAGAGATGGTCGCTGTTGTCGGTCGCGTTCCTGTTCGCCCTGAGCGCTTCGGCCATGCCGGTCATGGCGCAGGAAGAGGAGAAGCCGGGCGAGGAGGAGGACGAGGATCAGCTGACGCCGGAGCAGGCCATGGAGATGCTCAAGGACATCCATGGGCTGATGCAGAAGGCGGAGGAGCTGCTCAACGACTCGAGCCGCGGCAAGGCGCTCGAGACGGAGAAGGAGCTGCTCGACAAGCTCGCCAGGGAGTTCAAGGACGAGCCCGAGGCGCTCCAGAAGCAGATTCTCGAGAAGGTCAAGAAGCTCACCCAGCGGAGCGAGAAGAAGCAGAAGGACGCCATCGAGAAGATGAACGAGCTGATCAAGAAGGCGCGGACCTGAAGTGGCAGCTCGTGCCGCTCGTGTCAGCGGCAGCAGCAGCAGAGCCAGGCGAACAAGCCGCAGCAGCCCAGCGGCCCCGCCCAGTCGCCTTACGATCCGAACCGCACGGAGCCGCCCTCCAAGTTCCGCTCCAAGGCGGACCGGACCGGGCGGTGGGGCGACCTGCCTCCGCGCATGCGCGAGGCGATGATGCACGGCAAGAAGGACTTCGACGAGTACCCCGCGGAGTTCCAGGACGTCCTCCGCCGGTACATGAAGCAGATGATGGACGAGAAGGACTAGCGCTCCACCTCTTCGATCACGACGAGGCGGCCGGGTCACACCGGCCGCCTCTTTCTTTTGTGGGAGATGTCGGATATCGGATCTCGGATGTCAGTCCGGAATCTGAAATCCGACATCTGAAATCCGTCCACCGAACCGTCGCGCGGTCGGGCGGTTAAAGCGTGCGGTGACAGACGTACGACAGGGGAAGCGAGACGCCCCCTCCTTCGCCGTCCCCTCTCACACCGCAGTGGTTGGGAAGGCTACGGAGGGCAAGCCCTCGAGCGCGCGGGGGAAATCATGATCACACTGCTCGCGGCCGCGCTTCTGACGCAGACCGGCTTGCCCCACGAAGCCTTACCAACACGCCCGGCAGGCTTGGGACGGCGAAGTGGGGACGACGACCTCACGGCGCAGATCGCCCGCATCGAGCGCAAGATGCTCGACGTCGCGGAGCAGCTCAAGACGACCGACCCCGACCGCTCGGGGCGCCTCCTCCGCGGCGTCAAGCTCCTGCGCGAGCGCGCCGCCGCGTGGCACGCAGAGTCGATCGCCGAGCAGGCCGGCAAGGGCAACGTCGAGAACGCCGCGCGCCACCGCGCGTCGGTCGTCGAGACGCTGAAACGCCTGCTGGCGCTGCTCGAAGGCAGGGTCCCCGGAGACGAGCCCGAAAACCGCCCGATCGAGGAGCGGCTGGCCGACCTGCGCGCGATCCTGCGGCGGCTGCTCGAGGCGCAGGACGGTCTCATCGCGAAGGTGCGCACGCTCGACAGGGAGCGCGGCGCGGCCCTCTCGCGCGAGCAGGTCGTGCGCGTCCGCGCGCTGGGGGACGAGCAGGGGACGATCGCCTCGGAACTCGACGAGGCGCGCCGGCTCGTGATGGACGACAACGCGATGGTCTTCCGCCACGCCGTCGACGCGGCGCGCGACGACGCCGGCGACGCGCGCGACCGCCTGCGCGAGGGCGCCACGGGCGCGGCGGCGCAGGACCTGCAGGAGTCGGTCGCGAACCGCCTCCGCCAGATCCTGGAGGCGCTGGACGACCTGGCGCGCCGCGGCGCCAGGCCCGGCGACGGGCCGGGCACTCCGGGCGACCCGGGCGACCGGCGCCCCCGCATCCCCGACGAGGCGGAGTTGCGCCTGATCCTCGGCATGCAGCAGGAGCTTTACCGCCGCACGCAGAACGCGTCGCGGGTGCTGCCGGCGGGCGGCGACGTGACGCCGGCGCAGAAGGCGGCCCTCAAGCGGCTGTCGGACGAGCAGGGGTCGCTCGCGCGGCTGCTCAAGTCGGTGATGGAGCGGGCGGGGCAGTAGAGCGCGGCAGGGCCGCAAGCACGACGGGGCCCTGGTGCTCACGCAGAGCACGCGGAGTCCGCCGAGATCAAGCTGCTCTCTCTCGCGCCTCCCGGCGATCTTGGCGTGCTGGCGGTTCCATGGACCGCCGCGAAGAGAGGCGCGATCCGTCGGCATGGGAATGGTCCGCGAGCAGGTCGGCAAGCGATCGCGAGCTCCTGTCGTGGAATTCGGCCTCCAGGAAGTCCTCGTCGAGCCGCTCGATGCCGAAGGCCCTCATGAAGGTGGTCGCCGTCTTCCGTGTACGCCGGCGTCACGTACGTCTCGAGCGCCTGCCGCGATTCGGCCTGGCCGATCCAGAGCGAAGCCCAGCCTGCCGCTCAACGGTTCGCCGCGCGCAGCCTGAGATTCCGGAACTCCGCCGTCGAGTCGCTCGCGTGCGGGCCCCCGTCCTTGCCGAAGAGCCCCGCCGCCCCCTGAGCGCGGTGGATCAGCTCGCCGTCCACGAAGTAGAGCCCCGTGTCGCCGAGCGCGAGCGCCGTCAGCGCCACCCACCGGTCGCGCGGGTCGCGCAGGCCCGCCTGCACGTTCGGCTGGAAAGTCCCGTCTTTCAGCTCCTGCAGCGTCACCGCGTTGTTGTGCACGACCCAGTACCGCTGGTTGCGCTGGTCCTTCCACCCGTACAGCAGCCCCGCGCCGCGA
>Ga0187892_10003110_pt1 | contig 31044 bp, 26 predicted proteins | sample MA1701073metaG_FD_139345 | JGI IMG/M metagenome (GOLD analysis project Ga0187892, IMG submission 139345) | Bio-ooze microbial communities from a basaltic lava cave in the Kipuka Kanohina Cave System on the Island of Hawaii, USA - MA170107-3 metaG ...
ACGCCGTCGTCGACGCCCTCTCTCGTGCCGCCGCCATCGCCGGGACCTGGTGAGCGCCGCCGCCGGCCCGACCCGAGATGATGTGCGTCCGGCCGGTGAGGGCTCGCTTCGAGGCGAGCTAGCGTTCCGGGCCGATGTGTTCGCCTGGTGCCTGCGCCGCGCGCGCGCATGCGCCGGGCAGGGAGCCACCGAGGCGGCGCTCGCGTGGCTGGAGGTCGCCGGCCGCCAAGCCACCAACTTTCCGTTCGGCCACCTGGCGTCGGGCGAGCTCGAGGGCGAGCTGCTGCGCATCGCCCGCCAGGTCGCGCCACCGCCGGCCGCGGGATCTGGCGGCACCCACGCGCGCGCGGCAGGCTCCGGGGCGGAGCCGCACCGCGGACGCTGGCTCCACGTCTTCACGGAGGTGTACGAGATCGGCGGGCACACCGCGATGGCCGCGCGGTGGATGGAATTCCACGACGCGGTCGATCACAGCGCCGTCCTCCTGAAGCAGGGGCCGCCCGTTCCGGACTACTTCGCGGCGGCGGTGGCGCGTGGCGGGGGGCGGCTCCGACGGCTCGATCCCGCACAGCCAGCGCTCGAGCGCGCGTCCGCGCTCCGCGCCCTCGCGTGGACGGAAGCCGACGTGGTGGCGCTGCACGTCCACCCGTTCGATGTCGTGCCGATGGTGGCCTTCGGGGTCCCGGGCGGCCCGCCGGTGCTGCTCCTGAACCACGCCGATCACCTGTTCGGCCTGGGAGGCGCGGTGGCGGATCTCGTCGTGGACCTGCGGCCGGCCGGCCAGGACTTGACGCTCCGGCACCGCGGCATCCCGCGCACGGCGCTCCTGCCGATCCTGGTTCCCGAGGCGGGCGCTTCCGTCGCCGGCGGGGCGCAGGGGGCCCCGAGCCGCGAGGAGGCCAAGGCCCGGCTCGGATTGCCGAGCGACAGCGTCATGCTCCTGAGCGTCGCCCGCGCCGAGAAGTACCTGCCGCTCCGTGAGCGGGGCCTCGACTTCCTCGACGCGGTCCAGGCCATCCTGCGCGCGCACCCGCGTGCCTGGCTGCTCGCGGTGGGACCCAAGCACGACGGCCGCTGGGAAGCCGCGTCCCGGAACACCGGTGGGCGCGTTCGGGCCGACGGACCCCTTCGGGATCTCCGTCTCTACCACGCGGCCGCCGACGTCTACCTCGAGAGCTTCCCGATGGGCTCGGCCACCGCGGCGCTCGAGGCGGCGATCCATGGCATCCCGTGCGTGCGGGGGCCCCGGTCCACGCCGCCCCCGGCCAATACGGGCGGACTGGGGATGCAGGCGCTGGAGCAGCCGGCAGACGGGGACGCGTACGTGGGACAGGCCCTGCGCCTGCTCGAGAGCGAGACGGCCCGACGCGTCGGGGGCGCGAAGGCCGCCGCCGCGGTCCGCGCCCATCACACCGGAAGCGGCTGGCTTGGATATCTCCGCGGGGTGGTGGACCGCCTGCCGCGGGAGCACGCCATTCATCCAGTACCCGCCCCGGAGCCGTCGCCGGAGCCGGTGGCGGCCTTCTGGGCGGAACTGTCGCTGGAGAAATGGCCGTGCAATGCGCTCGTCGGCGCGCTCGAGGTAGCCCTGGCTCACGGGCTGCGGCCACGGATCGATCGGCATCTTCGCGCCAGCCTGAGCCGCCCCGACCGCTGGCGGCGCCACGACGATTCTCGGCTCGCCTTCGTGCGCTGGCTCAGCCCGCTGCTTCGACTGCCCGGTCCGGCCGGCGCCACCGCCTACCGCGTCTCCTACTTCCTCCGGCCCGGCGGACGGATCCGGCGGACCTGGCAGAGCCTCGCTCGGCGGTTGCTTCGCGCCGGGCGCTCGCCGGGCTAGTCCGCGCCGGGTGCTTGCCGGAGGCTCCGCCGGTGCAGCGCCAGGAACGCCCGGTGGGGCATCGCGAAGTTTCCGGACACGGTGGCGCCGGCGCCGACGTCGCGGACCACCACGGCGCCGATGGAGACCCGCGCGCCGTCCCCGACCCGGACCCGGCTGGACACGGTGGCGGCAGGGCCGATCCACACGTCGTCGCCCACGCGGACACTCCCCGTGAGCTGGGCCCCAGGCGCGATCCGGCAGCGCCGGCCGATGCGCACGTTGTGCGACACGCCCACCCGGGCGCCCAGCTTCGAGTCTTCCCCGATCTCCGTGAAGCCGTTGAACACTGCGCGGCAGACGACACTGCCGGACTGGATCTCCACGCGGTCGCGGATCAGCACGCCGCCCTCGTGCCCGACGATCACGAAGGCGCCGCCGATGTCCTTCGGCTCGAAGCCCTCGGCCCCGATCACGGTGCCCGCCCGGATGACGACCTCCTCGCCGAGAATCGACCGCTCGAGGATGACCGCGCTGGGCTCGATGACGGCGCCGCGGCCGACGCGGACGTTACGCGGCGCCACCGTGGCCGCCGGGTGGACGCGGGCGTCGGGCGACACCACCGACTCGAAGTCGTCGCGCCAGTAGAAATGGGTAGACGCGCGCAAGTAGTCGTGGACCGCGTAGAAGCTCGCCTTCGGATCGTCGGCGAGGCCGAGTCCCATCCGTTCCGGGATGGCGCCGGCGAGCGGGCGGCTCGTGATCACGCAGGCGATGTGGGGGTTCGGCAGGCATTCCCGGGCGAGGAAGCGCGGGTCGTAGAGGCCCGCCAGCATCCGGGGCGCATCGTCCGACAGGAGCCCCAGGGAGTCGAACTCCGCGTCGCGGGCCACGTCGAGGCCGATGGACGCGGGCAGGTCGCTCAGCCGCATCGCGTCCCTTCCGCGCTCACGCTCGCCGCTCCGCGCGCCACCACTCGACGAGGCGCCGGAGCCCCTCCTCCAGGCTCACCCGGACCTCGAAGCCCAGCGCCTCGCGCGCCCGCGACGTGTCGGCCAGGCGGCGGCGAACAGGGTTGACCTTGCGCTCGGGCGCGTACTCGACGGGCAGGCGGGAGCCCATGGCGGCCAGCAGGAGGCGGGCCAGCTCATCGAGGCTGGTCTCCACGCCGCTCCCGACATTGAACACCTCGCCGGAGACCGGAGCGACGGCGGCGAGGAGGTTGGCCCGCGCTACGTCCTCGATGTAGACGAAGTCCATGGTCTGGGTCCCGTCACCGAAGATGACCGGGGGCTGCCCGGCGGCGATCCGGTCCATCCACCGGATCAGGACCTCGGTGTACACGCCATGCGTGTCCATCCGCGGGCCGTAGACGTTGAAGTAGCGCAGCGCCACGTAGTCGAGCCCGTACATGTCGTGAAAAGAGGCGAGGAGGCCCTCGTTGAAGGCTTTGGCCGCGCCGTAGAGCGTCCGGTTGCTGTACGGGGGATGATCCTCGGGGGTCGGGAACTTGCCGGCCATGCCGTAGACCGACGCGGAGGAGGCGGCGACGACCTTGGCCACGGGGGCCGCCGCCGCCGCTTCGAGAACGTTGAAGGTGCCGTCGGCCAGCACCTCGAGGGCCAGCCGCGGCTCCGCCGCGCACTGCGTGATGCGGAGCGCGGCCAGATGGAACACGAGGTCGATCCCGGCCGAGAGCTCGCCCAGCAGCCGCCGGTCGCGGATGTCCCCTTCGACCACAGTCAGCGGGCCACGGGCGAGGGCGTCGCGGAGGTGCTCGCGGCGGCCCCGCGCGAGATTGTCGAGCACGACGATCTCGGCGAGATGCTCCTGCACCAGCAGGTCCGCCAGGTGCGACCCGACGAGGCCGGCCCCGCCCGTGATCAGCACGCGCTTGCCGCGGAGCCCGTCACGCGGCATGGCGACGCACCAGCTCGGCCACGCGGCGCACACTGTCGGGCGCCAGCTCCGCGTAGAGCGGGAGGGACAGGACCTCGGCCGCCGCGCCTTCGGCGGCGGGGAAGTCGCCCGCGCGATGGCCGAGGTCGGTCTGCCACGCCTCCAGCAGGTGCACCGGGACGGGGTAGTGGATGCCCGTCTCGATGCCGGCCGCGGCCAGCGCCGCCTGGACGAGAGCCCGCCGGCGCGTCCGCACCGCATAGATGTGATACGCGTGCTCCGCGTCGGGCCGGACGCGCGGGATCGCGACCTCCGCCCCCCGGAGGCATTCGTCGTAGATGGCGGCGAGGCGGCGCCGCGCCGTCGTCCATTCGTCCAGGTGACGCAGCTTCACCCGGAGGATGGCGGCCTGCAGGGCATCCATCCGGTAATTGTAGCCCTTCACCACGTGCTGGTACTTGGCCTCCTGCCCCCAGTCCCGCAGGCGTCGAATCGCCTGCGCGTACTCCGGATGATCGGTCACCACCATGCCCGCCTCGCCGTAGGCTCCGAGGTTCTTGCTCGGGTAGAAGCTGAAGCAGGCGGCATCGCCCAGGCTGCCCGTGCGACGGCCCTTGTACCGGGCCCCGTGCGCCTGGGACGCGTCCTCGATCACGGCCACGCCACGCCGGCGCGCCGCCGCGCAGATCGGCTCCATGTCGGCGGGCTGGCCGTAGAGGTGGACGGGCAGGATCGCCCGGGTGCGCTCGGTGAGGGCCGGCTCGACGCGGCCGGGATCCATCGTGAGCGTCTCGGGGTCGATGTCCACCAGTGCCGGACGGGCCCCGACGTAGCCGATGGCCGCCACCGTCGCGACGAAGGTGAAGGGAACGGTGACGACCTCGTCGCCCGGCCGGGCCCCCGCGGCCAGCAGCGCCAAGTGCAGCGCCGCCGTCCCCGAGCTCACGGCCACGCCGTGGCGAGCCCCGGTGTAGGCGGCGAACTCCTCCTCGAACGCCGCCACCGGCCGGCCCAGCACGTAGCGGCCGCTCTCCAGCACCTCGCTCACGGCCCGCTGGACCTCGTCCTTCACGGTCTTGTACTGGGCCCGGAGGTCCACGAGCGGGATCATGCCCGGTTCTGCTCCTCGCCGAGCGGAACGGGACGGCCGCCACTGGCCAGCGATCGGCTGGCCGCGTCGAGCATCTCGACCACGCGGAGGCCCGCCGACCCATCGGTGACGGGCCGCGTGCCGCGCTCGACGCACTCGACGAAGTGGGCCGCCTCGACCCGGAGGGCCTCGGTGGTGTCGAGCCGAGGCGCCCACATGTCCCCGATGCGGTAGCCTACCAGGAGCCGGTAGAGGTGCTCGGGGCTCTCGACGCCGTTCACGGTGATGCCGCGGTCGTACACCTTGACCTTCTCGCTGGGCTCGCGGTCGTCGTAGACGATCATCTGCCGGCTCCCGCAGATCATGGTCTGTCGGACCTTCACCGGCGCGAGCCAGTTGACGTGGACGTGCGCGATCACCCGGGTCGGGAAGAAGACCGTGAGGTAGGCGATGTTCTCGGGCTGATCGGGCAGGTGCCTCATGCCGAAGGCGGCGACGGCGACCGGCCGCCCCGGCAGCGCATAGTCCATGATCGACAGGTCGTGGACGGCCAGGTCCCAGATCACGTTGACGTCGTGCTGGAAGAGGCCCAGGTTCACACGGACCGAGTCGTAGTAATAGAGGTCCCCGAATGCCGGATCGTTCACGAGCTCCCGAATCTTGCGCACGGCACCGGTGAAGACGAAGGTGTGATCGACCATGAGCACGAGGCGGCGCCGCTCGCTTTCCTCGAGGAGCCGGCGCGCGTGCGCGACGGTGGCGGCGAGCGGCTTCTCGACGAGCACGTGCTTGCCGGCGGTGAGCGCGGCCATGGCCAGCTCGAAGTGCGTCGAGACCGGGGTGGCGATGGCGACCGCGTTGATGCGCGGATCGGCGATCATCTCGCGCCAGTCCATGGTGGTCTTTACGCCGGGGTGGCGCCGGCGCGCCAGGCTCAACCGCTCCTCCATCAGGTCGCCGATGGCCACGACCTCGCAGGCGGGCGTCTCGGCCAGGTTGCGGGCGACGTTCGGTCCCCAGTACCCGTAGCCGATGACCCCGGCGCGGACCACGGGTGTCGTCACAGATCCGCGCGGCGGATCTTGCCGGTCGCGGTGGGGGGCAGGCGGTCGCGGAGCTCGATGCGGTTGGGGACCTTGAAGTCGGCCAGGCGCTCGCGGCCGTGACGCGCGAGCTCCTCGACGGTCACGGGCCGTCTCGCCCGCACGATGCAGCGGATGATCTCGTCGCGGTGCAGCCCCGGCTCTCCCGCCACCGTGGCCTCGGCCACGCCGGGATGACGTCGGACGGAAAGGATGGACAAACGCTGCTCCCTCGGCTCCCTCGCCGCGCAACCTGGGTGGGCGAAATGCGGCCGTCCCCCGCGACTGCCCGCTTTACCGGGGCGAAGGCGAGCGTCGGCACCGCGATCGCCCTGTGACCCCGAACGATCCTGCGCTGCCAGCAGGCTCGCGGTCAAGGAGCGTGCGGAGGGTGTGGCTGTGGGGCGGGAGGCACCGGCGGGTGTCAGGGGCAGCGTCGAGAGAGGGACTGGGTGAGTGCGGCGGCCGCGGGTGGGGCGGGGCCGGGCGGCGTGGGGGCTGGCCTTGAGGTCCGGGGGGAGTCAGGGGCCGGACCGCCGTAGCTGACGGCCTGCCGGCGCCAGCGGGCACGTGGGGCGAGGACGCCGTGATACAGGACCAAGTTCACCGCCGGGTGTCCGCCAGCACCCGGACATCCCAGGCCGGAGCTGGAGGAGTTCCGGAAGCTGCTGCGCGTGCCGTGAGGAGCCGGTGCATCAGCCCGCGAGCACAGCGGGCGCCTTGACACGAGGGCTCCCGGAGCCCAGGATCTTCGCCGAGCGATAGCGATGGGTGCCCACATCGCGCTGGCCGTATTCGCAGCGGCGGTCTTCTCGTTTGCCGCGCCGGCAGTGGGGGCCTCGGCATACGACGGCCGCTACGCCGGCACCATCACCTGTGACGTCATCCCCGGCCAGACCGTGCAATCGCTCAAGACCGACTTCTCGATGAAGGTCGCCAACGGTCAGGCCAGGTACGAGCGCGAGGTCCTGCGCGCGACCGGGGGATCACGGCTGGGCGTCACGGAGCGAGGCACCGGCACCGTGTCCCCGAGCGGCGAGGTGTCGCTGACGGGCTCCCCGGCCGGGCAAACGTGGAGCTACGAGGCGACCTATCAGGGCCGCTTCGACGGCGGGAGCCTTCGCCTCTCGGGCACCCAGCTCTGGCGCCTGCCCAACCGGGCCGCTCACCCGCGGCCCTGTACCATCGGCGTATCCCGCTCCGAGTAGATGCGGCGTAAGGGGACTGGAGGCGGGGCGGCTGCTCGTCTATGTGACGGTCTCCGTGATAGGCCGCGGTCTGTCCCGCGAGATCGTCCCGCTGATCTGGCCCGAGGCAAACGGAGCGCTTCAGGGAGCCGTGTTCGGCCTGCTCTGGTCCGCCCTCCTCCTGACCTTGCTCATCCGGGCTGGCCGTGCAGACCCGTGAGGGCCAGGTCGAGAGACATTGGGACCAGCGGGTGCAGCACGCGATCGCCTTCGTGTCCTCAAGTTCCTGACGAACCCGGCCTACGCGGGCGCCTACGCCTTTGGGCGCACCAGCACGCGGACGACCGTCATCGACGGGCAGCCCCATCAGACACCGCCCTGAAGGATTTGGGAGAGCCCGTATGCCCGATCAGACCCTCTCGGTCAGGCTAGACGTTCTCGTGAAGGCGATACGTTCGAAGCCTCGGATGAGCGCGGGGTTTCTGCTCGGGATCACGCTCTTTGGTCTACTGCTGCGCATCTACAGACTCGATCAGGTGAGCTTCTGGCTCGACGAAGGAACCAGCGCGTGGATGGCTGAGGGTGCTCCGGTCTCGCAGTGGCTGCGTGACGTGCATCCGCCCTTGTACTACGCCCTCCTCTCGGGCTGGCGGACCTGGTCCGATAGTGATTGGTGGTTGAGATTCCTCTCGGTCCTCTTCGGGACTGCGACCATCCCGGTCGTCTATAGCCTTGGCAAACATATGTTCGACGACAGTACGGGGCGCTGGTCGGCCGCCCTGCTGAGTGTGCTCCATATCCATGTGACCTATAGCCGGGAGGCTCGCATGTATTCCCTGATGGTGCTGCTATTCGCGTGCGCCCTCTGGGGTCTGGTGGTGAGTGCCCGAGAGGGGCGAGCCGTGGGCTGGATTGCCTATACGGTGTCAGCCTCGTTGCTTGCGTACGCTCATGGTCTTGGCGGCGCGTATGTGTTGATCCTGGCAGTGCTCTTTCCCGCGGTCACTGCGAGCTCACGGAACATATGGCGACGATGGTTCCTTGGCAATTCAGTTGTTGCGCTGCTCTTCTGCCCATATGTCTTGATCTATGCGCAGCGGGTTCGTGGCGTAGCCGGCCACTTTTGGGTTCGGCTGGAGAGTCCAGAACCGCCGATCTTTACCACTCTCTTCTATTCGACTGTGTTTCCGATTCCACCCCTGTCGAAGATTCTGGCTCACCAACTGGATGTCCATCTCAGTCCTCTCTTCGGGCAATGGATCTGGTTCGCGCCCATAGTGCTTGTGCTGGCGTTCGCAGTCGCACGTGTCCCGGCCGAAAACCGTTGGGCCACCGCAAGCCTCCTCCTGGCCTACACCTTGCCCATCGTCCTCCTGTCGGCCATCAGTCTTGTCGTCAGACCACTCCTGATTCCACGGGTCCTGCTGCCGACGGTCGTGCCTATGGTTCTGGTGCTCGGTTCGTTTGCGGTGTCGACCTCGATTCGTCCTCCATGGCGTCAGATAGGGCTGGCCACCGTGTTCATCGTCCTGCTCGTTGGCGACTTCTATAGCTTTCGGTATGGTGCAAAGGAGCAATGGAGAGAGGCATCCCGCTACCTTCAGGAGCACGTCCAGCCCACGGACGTTGTGTGGATCAATCGCCGCATCGGTCGATTCCTCATCGATCGTTACGATCCCAAGGGAGCTCTCCGACTAGTACCGAAATTGGCCACCGATGAATTGAAGGCCCTCTGTCCTCAAGACGAAGCTCCGGCGTGTCTCGAAAAGGCTCTCCGTGCGTACCCGAGGGGCCAAACCGTGTGGCTAGTGGAGGGGCATCTATTTGAAGGGGTCCGGACGAGCGCCGACATGTGGGTTGCGTCCCATCTGGAGGGGCAAGAGAAAGCCCACATGATCGGTGTGTCGGTCGAACGGACCATACTCACGCACTGACCTGCGAAGGGCGCGTGGGGCCCATTCTCCGGTCCCCACGCCCGCGCTGCCGCCGGCGAGATCGGTCACGATCTCCGATGGGGCCTCCGGCGGGGGTGTCGGCCGGAGGGTGCACCGCACCCGGTTCCCCGGATACTCGTGAACGGTCGGAGAGAGCGATGCCTGGGGAGGCTCAGGATGTACCGCTGACCGGCGAGGTCGAGGGTGGACAGGCTGTGGGCGAACTCCGCCAAATCGAGCGATCGCCTCAGACCCAATGATGAAACCACAGCCCGAGCGTATAGAGCGACCAGGCGTGGGCGAAACCCGCGGGCCGACGCTCGCACGCCGCGAGGAGCTCGCGGACCCGGTCGGGGGCAAACCCCGTGAGCTCTAGAAAAGGCCGAGCAAGAGCTCGCTCGCGCATCCGGGCGAGCACTTCCGGAGCCGTGAAGACCGTCGCGGAGGTAGGGAAACCGACCTTCTCCCGGTGAAGGATCGCGGCGGGCAGCTTGCGACCGGCGTACGCGCGCAGAACTCCCTTCGGGTTCGCCGTACGCACGGCCGGCGGCACGCGAAACGCTGCCGCCAGCACGTCGGGATCGAGAAAGGGAGCCCGAGCCTCGACACCATGCTGCATCGTCGCCCGGTCGAGCCGCATGAGCAGCCGCTCGGGCAACTCCAGGAGCATGTCGACCAACGCCACCTGATCGGGAAATGGACGCCGCCGAAACCCTGGGAGGGCCGCGACCCGCTCGCGCAGGCGATCATACGGATCGTCGGGCGGCAGCCGTTCGCCGAATAGCCTCTCCTGCTCCGGCGGACAGAACACGATGCCGTGCCCCCAGTAGACGAGCTCCCCCTTCGCGTAGCGGCGAAGCGCCTCGAGCAGCGTGCCGTCGGAGGACCCGATCGGAGACGCGCTGATGGCGATGCCCGCGAGCCCGCTCGCGAATGCGCGCGAGAGCATACCGGCGAACCGCCGCGGCAGGAGACGGCCGAAACCCGACAGCCGTTCGTGGAGCTGGCAGAGTCGATGGGCGTGGGCGTAGCCACCGAAGGCCTCGTCTGAGCCTTCCCCGACTTGCAGCACGGTCACACCGGCCGCCCTTGCGTGGCGGGCAAGATGCGCGAGGGCGGCCTGCGAGGGCGCCCCGATCGGGTCGTCCGCCATCCCGGGCAGATCGTCGAGGACAGCGCCGAACGCGTCTCGGTCCAGGATCAGCTCGTGGTGCTCGGTCGCGAATCGCTCCGCCACCACGCGCGCGTGGCGCACGTCGCTGGCCGGGTTCGCCTCGTCTCCGGGATATCCGATCGTGAACGTGGGCACACCTGTGCCGAGCGCCTCGCTCATGAGGGCCACGACGAGTCCCGAGTCGACACCGCCGCTGAGGGCCGCCCCGACGCGTACGTCGGCTGTCGTCCGCTTGCGGACCGAGCGTTCCAATGAGTCTCCTACCGCATCGGTCACGTCGACCGGGGAGCCGGGACTGCTAGTCGGCGGAGGGATCCAGAAGCGATCCCGGCGCAAGCCCCGCCCACTCGACACCTCGAATCTCGTCCCCGGCGGGAGCTTCTCGATATCGCGATGCAACGTCGGCGGCCCTGGCACGCAGTTGAAGGCGAGGTAGCTCGGCAGCTGCTCGATTCGCGGCTGGCGACTCACATCCGGCAAGGCGAGCAGCGCCTTCGGCTCCGACGCGAACGCGAATCGCCGCGGCGAGTGGGCGTAGTACAGGGGCTTCTTCCCCAATCGATCGCGCGCCCCGAACAGTCGGCGGCCCACGACGTCGTGGACGACCAGGCTGAACATGCCCTCGAGCCGGTGCACCAGGTCTGGCCCGTGCTCCTCGAAGAGATGGACGATCACCTCGACATCGCACGTCGAACGGAAGCGATGTCCCTTGTCCTCCAGCTCCCGACGCAGATCGTCGGCGTTGTAGATTTCACCGTTGCACACGACCGACACGGTGCCGTCCTCGTTCGACATCGGCTGGCGCCCCGCGATCGAGCGATCTCGGATGGCCAGCCGCCGACATCCGAGCACGCAGCGGCCGTCCGGGCTTGCGTACAGACCGGCATCGTCCGGGCCTCGATGCGTCATGCGGTCGCGGGCGTCTGCGACGAGGCGCGGAAGATCGTGAGGGCTGTCACCGCTGAGAACGAAGTACCCGACGATACCGCACATTGTTATCACCAGGGGGATCCCGAAATGGCCCCATACCCCACCGATACTCAGGGCTGTCCAACCAGCTGAGTAACATAGCGAGAACGCGGTCGGGACTCAAACACGAGTCGAATCTCGTTGGGCGCCACCGACCTCGAAAGCCACGCGGAGTCGGTGGAGGAACGCCGCTGGCCGTGTTCGTCGTGCCCGGGCGGCCCGGCCCCGCCCAGTGCCAAGAATTGTCGGCGAGTACCAGAGATTGGCCTTACGGTACCGACTTCCGCCCATCGAGAAGGTTGCCGATTCACCACTTTACGGATCGTCCCTCGGGGCACACGACTTGCACGCACGACTTGCACGGGGAAATGACCCGCACGAGGGAGGCGAGCTAACAATGACGCTCAGGTCCAAGCTTCCGCGTCGACCTCAGCCGTCGAGCATCCCCAGCAAGGCCATGGCGATCCTGCTGACCTTGCTCGCAGCGCTTCTGCCGGTGCACGCGTGGGCTGCGACCGCCACGACCACGTTCACGGTATCTGCCACGGTTCTCAGCATCTGTACGGTGGCGGCGCTGCCGCTGAACTTTGGCAACTACGATCCCACGTCCGGGAGCGCGCTGGACGGGACGACGACGGTGACGGCCACCTGCACCTTGAGCCTTCCCTACACGATCGGACTCGACAACGGGGTGAACGCGAGTGGGAGCCAGCGGCGCATGGCGCTGCTCACCGCATTCTTGAACTACGAGCTGTACAAGGACGCCAGCCGTACCCAGCGATGGGGCAACTCCGGGGCCGAGCTGGCGAGCGGAACCGGCAACGGCCTGGCCCAGAACCTGACCGTGTATGGGCGCGTGGCCGGGGGGCAGGCAGTCGCAGCCGGCGCGTATGTCGACGTCATCACGGTCACGATCACCTTCTAGGCTCGTCCACCGCCTCCGTCGCGGCTCTGTCACACTCGGGGTTTGTCTCGCCCTGTCGCTGGCCCCGCTGCTCGCGCCGACGTGCTCAGAGGCGGGAGCGTACACCGTCGAGCCCGTTCACGTCTTTCTGTCGGCCGCGCGCCCGAGCGTGCTGCTCTCGGTGCGGAATACCGGCGGCGAGACGCTCCGGATGCAAGTCACCGCCTTCGCGTGGGATCAGCGCCCGGACGGCACGATGCAGCTCTCGCCGACGGGCGAGGTACTCTTCTTCCCCAAGCTGCTCAGCCTGGCCGCCGGAGAGCAGCGGCGAATCCGGGTCGCGGTCACTTCTCCCCCCGGGCCGATGGAGCGCACCTATCGGCTCTTCCTCGATGAGCTCTTGCCTCCCCCGAGCCAACGACCCGCCTTCGGCGGGGCCGCCGCGCGGGTGGTGACCAGGACGGCCGTGCCCATCTTCCTTGCGCCCACCAAGGCAGTGGCGGAGGGACGCATCGAGGCTCCGCGCCTCGCGGGCGGCCTGCTGACCTTCGACGTCCGCAACACGGGGCGGATCCACCTGCTTCCCCGATCGATCCGGGTTTCGGGAGTCAGCAGCAGCGGCGCCGTCGTCTTCGAGCGCGAGATGTCGGGCTGGTACATCCTGGCCGCGGGCACGCGGCGCTACGAGGTGCCCGTGCCGCCCGACGCGTGTCGAGGCCTCGACCGGATCCACATCGAGGTCCGCACTGCGGACGCGGTCTATGCCGACCGATTCACCGGCGCCGCGGCGAGCTGCTCTGGTTGATCGCCCGGACGGGCTGGCTCGGTGTCTGCTGGCCGTCCGCTGCGCGCGTCGGAGTCGTAATCCTGACCCCCGCCCTCCTGGTTCTGGTCTGGTCCGGCTCCGCTGACGCCGAGAACGAGCCACGCGTACCACTCTCTCTCATCGTGAACGGGTGGGATCACGGCGAGGTCTTCACGCTGGTGCGTGATGGCGACGTGCTGGTCGAGGTCGAGGACCTCGAGCGAGCCGGCCTTCGCGGGCTGGGTGGCCGGCCCGAGATGGTGGGGGGCCGGGCGTACCTGTCGCTCAGGGTCCTGGCGCCGGCCGTCACCTACGAGCTCGACGAGAAGACGGTCGCCCTGAACCTCCACGCCGACCCACGGCTCCTGAGCGGGACGCGACTGGACCTCGGTGTACCGCGCCCCGCCGGCATGATCTACCGCCAGGATCCGAGCGCATTCGTCAACTACGCCTTGCAGCTGATCGACTTCGAGCGGCAGAGCGCCAGCCTCGAGGCGGGAGTCAGCGTCGCCGGGGCGCTGCTGAGCGGCAGCGTGGTCCGGTACCCGGACGGGCGCTGGGTTCGTGGACTGACAAGCGCTCTCTACGATCACCGCGCCACGCTCACCCGATTCACGTTGGGAGACCGCCCCGTCGGGCTCGGCGGCCTCGGGGGCAGCTTCATTCTCGGAGGGTTGAGCGCCTCCCGAGAGTTCTCGCTCGACCCGTACCTGCTTCGCGCACCGGGGTTGTCGATGTCCGGGACCCTCCCCACGCCGGCGACCGCCGACATCTACGTCAATGGTCTTTTCGCCCGCCGGGAGAGCCTGTCCCCGGGACCGTTCGAGCTCCGGAATCTGCCCGTTCCGGCCGGAAGTGGAACCGTCCAGCTGGTGCTCCGAGATCCCTTCGGCCGCGAGCAGGTCGTCGTAAGTCCCGTGTACGGAACCGTTGCCCTGCTGAGTCCGGGGCTCCAGGACTGGAGCTACGGGCTGGGCTTCCAGCGGCGGAATCTGGCCACGGACAGTGGAGACTATCGCGATCCGGTCGCGTTCGGCCGCCATCGCGTCGGGCTCGCCGAGTGGATCACCGCCGGCTTCCGCGTCGAGGGCACGGAGAGCGTGTTGAGCGGAGGGCCGGAGCTGGCCACGCGCTTGCCGATCGGGGAGGCCCGGTGGGACGCCGCGGCCAGCGTCGACGACCGGCGGGCCGGATGGGCCGCCTCCGCCGCCTACATGTGGCAGGGGCCGTTTCTGAGCCTCGGCACGAGTCTTCGGCTGATGAGCTCGTGGTACGCCACCGCCAGTCAACGGGCCGCCGAGGATCGCGCGCGTCTCGAGGTGGGAGCGTTCATCGGTGTCCCCCTCGGTCCTCGCGCCAGCGCGACCATGGCGTATGCCCGCTCCGACTACCGGTCCGGGAGCCGGCAGGAGCGCGTGTCCGTCTTGGGAAGCGTACGCCTCACGCGGAGGATGAGCCTCGTGGTCGGAGCGACCCACCTAGTGGCCGATGGTCAAGCGGCCGGTTCGGACCGGTGGGAGGCTTTCGCCAGCCTGACATACTTCCTCGGTGACCGCACGACCGCCAGCGCGTCGTATCGTCAGCGTGCTCACGATCGTGTCGGCGAGCTTGCGCTACAGAGATCGCTGCCGATCGGCACCGGCTTCGGATATCAGGTGCGCGGGAGCGCCGGCACCGACGGAGAGAGGGGAAGCGCCCAGGTCGCGTATCAGGGCCCCTATGGCCGTTACGAAGCAGTCGGAGAGGTCAGCGATCTCGGCTCGACGACGACGCTCGGTATCGCTGGCGCGGTCGTCGGCATCGGCGGAAGGGTGTTCATGACGAGACCCGTCGAGGACAGCTACGCGGTGATTCGGGTTCCCGACGTCCACGGGGTTCGAGGGTACCTCGAGAACCAGGTGGTGGGCCGGACCGGGGGTGGAGGCGATCTGTTCGTGCCGAGTGTGCGTCCGTTCATCGGCAACCGGTTCCGCATCGCGGAAGAGGACGTCCCGCTGGATCGGTCCGTCGAGGTCACGGAGCGAACCGTCGCCACGCCGTTCCGAGGAGGAGCCATAGTGTCGATTCCGGCGAGAGGCCTGCGCGCGCTCACCGGCAGGGTCCTCGTCGAGGAGGGGACTCGAGTCGAGGTGCCGCGCTTCGAGACACTGGCGGTGATCGCCCCGGACGGCCGATATGAGTCGCCGCTGGGACGTGACGGAGAGTTCTATCTCGAGAACGTTCCCGCGGGACGCTCCCGAGCCGTGGTCGAGTATGCGAACGGGAGGCGGTGTGTCATGCTGGTCGAGGTGCCGGAGGGCGGAGAGCCGATCGTCGATGTTGGCACGTTGCGCTGCCGCGAGGTGTCGCGGCCGGGTGAGCCGTGAAGGTCTCCAGCCTCGCGGTCACGCTGGCCGTGCTGGGGCTGCTGATGGCGCCGGGCCTCGCCCTCGCCGCCTGCACGATCAGCGCGAGCGGGGTCAGCTTCGGGAGCTACAACGTATTCTCGAGCACGCCCTTGGACGCGAGTGGCAGCGTGACGTATCAGTGCGCCCCGCTCGCCATCAATGTGCAGATCCACCTGAGCCGAGGCGGCGCGACGAGCTTCTCCCCGAGACAGATGCGGCAGGGGAGCGCCACCCTGAACTACAACCTGTACCTGGACGTGGCGCGGACGATCGTGTGGGGGGACGGGACCGGGGGCACCCAGGTCTACAGTGCGCTCGCCGCCGTCCTGATCGACATCGTGGTCCCGATCTACGGCCGCGTGCCCGCGGGCCAGAACGTCGAGCCTGGGTCGTACAGCGATACCATCACCGCGACCATCCTGTTCTGAGGGGCCAAGGGGTTTCCACGAGGCGGTGCGCCGGCCCGCGGTCGAGCCACGCATCGGCCCATGGAGAGGGAGATCATGAAGCTCGAGAGCGTCCAGAACGTGCTCGGCCAGCTGAGCCCGGCGGCCCGCGAGCGGGTCGCCCGCACGAACCTGCTCGACCTGGTGGGCGTCGGGCGATGAGCCGCGCGCGCCCGACCGCGATCCTCTCGCGCCGCGCCGCCCTGAGCGGGGCGGCCGGCCTGGCCGCGACCGCTCTCGCGGGCCCGCTCGCCGCACAGGAGCGGGCGCGCCCCCTCGTCCAGCCAAGCCGCCCCGGGCGCGAGGCCTTCATGGAGCGCGCCGCCGAGCTGCGCCGCCTCGCGGTGGCGCGCGGCGATCATCCCTACGGCGCGGTGATCGTCAAGGCCGACCGGATCGTCGGCGAGGGGGCGAGCGCGGTGGTCACCGACACCGACCCCACCGCGCACGCCGAGATGGTGGCCATCCGCGACGCCGCCCGCCGGCTCGGCTCGCCCGACCTGTCGGGCTGCGAGATGTACGGCACCTCGCCGGCCTGCCCGATGTGCGAGGCGGGCGCGTACTGGGCGCGCATCGCCCGGCTGCTCCACGGCACGCCGATCGTGGACGCCGGGGCCCCGCGCCTGCGCTGAGACGGGCGTGACGGCATGACTCGGCGGCGGGTCACCTGCGCGTTCCGGTCGGCCGGCCGCTGCGCGAGGCATTCGTCGGGCTCGAACCGGAAAACGAGAGGTGCAATCGCGCCAGCCCGCCGCGCGGCGCCCTGACCCCCGCGGTTTGCTCCACCAGATCCAGCGCATCGCTCACGACCGCGTCATGTTCGCGCCGATCTGGGAGCTGGCCTTCCTCAATGGAGTGGGGCCCCGGGTGGAAGAAACGGGGCTCGGGCTCATCGAGCACCACCCCTACTCGTCGCCCTACGAGGATCTCAAGCTCAAGACCCGGTGAGCGGCGATCCACCGGGGCCGATCCACACCGGACGGGCCGTGCTCGCCTCAGGACCTCCGCACAGGTCGACCCGGCCGAGCATCGAGCACCAGCGCGCCGTCACGAACGACCGGCGTGCCGCCGACCAGGAGGTGCCGCACCCCCGTGGACGGCTGGGTCGACGCCTCGTAGGTCGCACGGTCGCAGAACGCATCCGGGTCGAGGACGACGACATCCGCGTCGGCCCCCACCGCGAGCGTCCCCTTGCGCGCGGCGCCGCCGAGCGCCGCCGCCAGCACGCCGGCGGGGAGCAGGCTCGCGCGCCGGATGAACTCGGCGACGCTCAGCGTGCCCTCCCCGACCAGTCGCCGAAAGGAGCGGGCGAAGGTCCCCGCCGTGCGCGGGTGGGTGAGGGCGCTCGGAGGCAGCGGCCACGCCTCGTCCGCCGGCGCGCCGAGCCAGGTCAGGGGCATCGCGTCGCTGGCCACCATGGTGTCCGCGTGCGCCAGCGCCACGCGCATCAGCGCCGCGTCACTCGCCTTCGTCTCGTCGAGGAAGTGCACGATGCAGAGGCCCCCCGGATCGGTGGCGCGCAAGTGACTCAGGTGGTCGGCGTCGCGTACCCGTTCGTTCGTCGGCGCGTAGACGAGATCGGTCGGCCGGAGACCGCGCTCGCCCAGCCGTTGGGGCGCGAGGAACGCGGCCCCGATCGCCGTCATCCCGGCCCCGTAAGGATAGGCCTCCGTGGTGACGACCGCGCCCTCGCGCCGCACCCGGTCGACGAGGGCGAGGACGCGGTCGACATGGCGCAGCGAGGTGCTGTTCACGTGGCAGTAGTGCATGTGGGCGCCCGTCTCGGCAGCGGCGCGCACCAGCTCCTCGGCTCCGTCCATGCGCGCATCGGGCGCGAAGTCGACGAGATCCCGCGCGTGGGTGTACGTCGGCACGCGGCTCGAGGCGGCGAGGCGCGCGACGCGGAGGTACTCCCCAAGGCTCGTTCCCGGCGCGCAGCCCACCAGCACGCCGATGCCGAGGCTCCCGCCGGCCAGCTCGGCCTCCAGGAGCCCGACGATGCGCTCCTCCTCGGCGGCGGTCGCTTCCCGCTGCCACGCCGGGTCGGCGAAGTGCGAGAGCATGGTCGTCGCCCGCCCGTCGCCGCGGTGGCCGGCAAGCACCTGGATCCGGGCGGCCGCCCAGGAGGCTGAATAGCCATAGTTCAAAGGCCGGCCCTCGGTCCCCGCCCGCGCGTACGCCTCCGCCACCGGGATCGCGCCCGCCTCCAGCTCGAGCGTCGTGGTGACGCCGTCGAAGGCCTGGAGCCGATGCCCGCCCACGCTCTGCGAGTGGCTATGCAGGTCGATGAACCCGGGCGCGACCAGACAGCCCGCGGCCTGGAGGACGGTGCGGCCGCGCAGGTCGGTGCCGACGGCCGCGATGGCTCCACCCTCGATGGCGAGGTCTCGCCCCGCGTCGAGGCCCTGGGCCGGGTCGACTACACGGCCGCCGCGGATCACGACGGCGAACTGGTCGGCTGTCTCTCGACCGCCCCCGGGCTCTGCCATCAGCTCGCCTCCTTCGGGCACGAGATCCTATCCAGCGGCCGCGAGACGGTCGCGACGCTCGAGGTGGCGGAGGGCCTTCGCGGCGTGGTTCGAGGCCCGCATGGCCCGCGGGCGATGGGGACACCCGAGCCCCTGATCACGGGGCGTGTAAGGGCCGCGCGAACGAAAGAGCGTGGCCGTCCGGGTCGGTGAGGTGGAAGTACCGCTCACCCCACGCCGCGTCCCGAGGGGGCGCCTCCGGCGTGAATCCCCGCGCCACGACATGCGCGTGCATGGCGTCGACGTCATCGACGTGGAAAATGACGCGCACCGTACCCGTCGAAAACGGCCGATCGTCGGCCCGCGCGAGATTCAGGGAGCCCGTCCCGACCCGGAACGACGTGAAGGCCGCCGTCTCGCCCCCGTAGGCCAGCGAGAAGCCGAGCGCCTCATAGAACCGCACGGCGCGCGCCATTTCGGACGTGGCGAGCGTCACCGCGCTGATCGATCGGATCTCTGGCACCCTTGCGACCCCCGCAAGTCAGTGGACGCCGAAGTAGGCGGGCGCCCCTAGGCGAGAGGCCGGTAGACACGCGCCGCCGTGTCGTGGAACATCGCGGCGCGCTCGGACGCCGAGTAGCCCTTGGTCAGCCGCTTGAAGGCGTTGTACATCACGCGGTACGAGTACGAGACCTTGTCGACCGGGAAGTTGCTCTCGAACATGGAGCGATTGGGGCCGAACTGCTCGATGCAGTAGCTCATGAATGGGGCCATTGACGCCGCCAGCTCTTCCGAGCCGATCGGGGCGTTCCGGGCATGCCAGTCGAAGCCAGTGCGGGGCATGCCGATGCCACCGAGCTTGACGTACACGTTAGGGCCCGCGGCCACCGCCGCGATGCCGCGCCGCCAGGTCGCCAGCACCTCGTGGTCTCGGTTGGCGTAGGGGCCGACCCGCAGCAGGCCGCCGATATGGTTCAGGATGATCGGCAGGTCAGGCACCGCCTCGGCGAACGCGGCCAGCTCGGGCAGCTGCGGGAAGTAGAGCCACGCCTCCAGGGACAGCCCCATCCGCGCCAGCACCCGGGCGCCGGCGCGGAACTCGCTGCTCGCCAATTGCCTCTCGATCTTGTGGGCGGCGGTGTTCTCCACCTCCGGGTGGGGATCCCACGTCACGGAATGGCGGATGCCCCGGAACCGGTTGGGGCTGGCCGCCTGCAAGGCTTCGAGCACGGGCGCCACTCGCGCCCCGAGGTTCAGATTGGCGTGACCGACGATGGCGGCCGCCGCCCGGCCGGGCCCGTAGAGGCCGCTCGCGCTGGCGGCGGCCAGCCCCTGGACGAACTCGACCTCGCCCACGGGCCGCATCTCGTCGGGGCTGTCGGCGCGGTACATCGCCCGTGCCTCGACGAAGACCGTGGAGCGCACGTTGTGGCCGCTGCCGATGTCCTCGGCGAGCTCGTGGAGCAGATACCTCTGATGGGGGATGCGTGAGATACGGAAATCCCAGAAATGGTGGTGCGGATCGCAAATAGGAATCTCCGGCTCCAGCACTGGCTCCTGGGTCAGCGCGAGCCAGTCATTGCCTCCGAATGGCACGATGGCACCTCCGTAGCCGTAGAGCTTCTTTAAGCGCGCACCCGGAGTCAAGGCGTGGGCTTCCAGGGGCGCCCGCTCGCCTGCCGCAACGCCCGCGCTGACCCGCAAGATCGCGATGATGGACGACGAGGAGCACGCGCTCCGGCGTCGATCCGACGACACCGGACCCTCGGGTTGGATTCGGTGGCGCGCTCAGCGAAGTTGCCCCATATTGCTGGAACCGGAAGCGATGTCAAGAGGAGCTGCGGCGGTTCCTGGCCGGCGCGCGCCGGCGGAACCTGGTGGATCGGGGGCCGCGGCTACTGGGCGGGTCAGCTCGCGGCCTCCGGGCCACGCCGGCCGGGCGGTGCGGCCCGCCGCGAGGGCGCCGAGCCGCGCAGGGTCTGGTACAATCCCGGCCGCGGCCGACCCCGCCTGGACCGAGCGATCGGGCGGCGCCGGGGCTCGCGCGCCAGAACTCCAACGAGAGGGAGACAGACCATGCGCCTCTTCACCTCGCGTCCCATGCGTGTCCTGGTCGCCGGCCTGGTCCTGTGGACGCTGGCCGCCACGCCGGCCGCGGCCCGTGTCGACAAGGTCGGCAAGGGCGAGGGCTTCGTGGACATCGTGGCCTGGCCCGGCTACATCGAGCGCGGCGACACCGACAAGAAGTTCGATTGGGTGACGGAGTTCGAGAAGAAGACCGGGTGCAAGGTCCGCGTGAAGACCGCCAACACCTCCGACGAGATGGTGGCCCTCATGAACGAGGGCGGCTTCGACCTGGTCACCGCCTCGGGCGACGCCTCGCTGCGCCTCATCAGCGGCGGCCGGGTGCAGGAGATCAACGTCGGCCTGGTGCCGAGCTTCAAGAACGTGGACGGCCGGCTGCAGAAGGCGCCGTGGCACCACGTGAAGAACAAGCACTACGGCGTGCCCTACCAGTGGGGCTACAACGTGCTGGCCTACAACACCGAGGTCTTCAAGTCCGCGCCCCCCAAGAGCTGGGACGTGGTCTTCAAGGAGATGACGCTGCCCGACGGCAAGCCCAACAAGGGCCGCGTGCAGGCATTCGACGGGCCCATCTACATCGCCGACGCGGCGCTGTACCTGATGCACAGCCAGCCCGCCCTCGGCATCAAGAACCCCTACGAGCTGGACGACAAGCAGTACAAGGCCGCGCTGGCCCTCCTGCGCGAGCAGCGCAAGATGGTGGCCCGGTACTGGCACGACGCCTTCGTGCAGATCGACGACTTCACCAACGAGGGCGTGGTGGCCTCGTCGTCCTGGGGCTTCCAGGTCAACCTGCTCAAGTCCAAGAACCGGCCCATCGCCAGCGTGGTGCCCCAGGAAGGGGCGACGGGCTGGGCCGACACCACCATGATGCACGTGCGCGCGCCGCACCCGAACTGCGCCTACCTGTGGCTGGAGCACTCCATCAATCCCAAGCTCCAGGGCGACCTCGCGGCCTGGTTCGGCTCGGTGCCCGCCGTGCTCGCCGCGTGCAAGGGGAATGCGCTGCTGGGCGACGCGGGCTGCGAGAAGCACGGCCTCGGCGAATTCGATCGCATCTGGTTCTGGCGCACGCCCGTGGCCAACTGCGGCGCTGGCCGCACCTGCGTGCCGTACTACCGCTGGGTGACCGATTACATCGCCGTGCTCGGGGGGCGGTGACCCATCACGCCTCGCCGGCCGGCGGCTCGCCCCCGCCGGCCGGCGCTCTCTCCGGCGTGCCCGCGGTGCGCTTTGCGGGCGTGGGTCGCGCCTTCGGCGAGGTGCGAGCCCTGGATGGCGTGAGCTTCGAGATAGAGGAGGGCCAGTTCTTCGCCCTCCTCGGCCCCTCCGGATCAGGCAAGACCACCTGTCTCCGCCTCATCGCGGGCTTCGAGCAGCCGGATACGGGCCAGGTGCTGATCCGCGGCGAGGACATGAAGGGGGTGCCGCCCTACGACCGCGACGTCAACACCGTGTTCCAGGACTACGCTCTGTTTCCCCACATGACGGTGGCCCGGAACGTGGAATACGGGCTCATGATCCGCAGGGTGCCACCGCCCGAGCGCCGCCGCCGTGCCGAGGAGGCGCTCGCGCTGGTCAAGCTCGCCGGGCTCGGCGCCCGCAAGCCGGGCCAGCTCTCGGGCGGCCAGCGGCAACGGGTGGCGCTGGCGCGCGCCCTGATCAACCGCCCGCGGGTGCTGCTGCTGGATGAGCCGCTGGGCGCCCTCGACCTCAAGCTGCGCGAGCAGATGCAGGTGGAGCTGAAGGCGCTGCAGCGCCAGGTCGGCATCACCTTCGTGTACGTGACCCACGACCAGGGCGAGGCACTGTCCATGAGCGATCGACTGGCCGTGCTCAACCACGGCCTCGTGGAGCAGATCGGCTCGCCGGACGAGATCTACGAGCGGCCGGCCACCGCCTTCGTGGCCGGCTTCGTCGGCGTCTCCAACGTCGTGGAGGCTGACCTGGCGCGCCGCCTCACCGGGACCCCGCAGCCCTTCACGCTGCGCCCGGAGAAGATCCGGCTTGCCGACCCGGCCAGCGGGCCCGGCGATGCCCGCGAGCCCACCGCGGCCGGGGTCATCGAGTCGACGCTCTATCTCGGCGCGGCCACGCGCTACACGGTGGCGCTGGACGGCGGAGGCCAGCTCCTGGTGGTGCGCCAGAACGCGGGGGACCCCGGACGCCCGTGGACCGCCGGCCAGCGCGTGCGCCTCGGCTGGGCCCGCCAGCATCAGCAGCCTCTGGGATGAGCGCGCCCGCCGCGCCGTCGTCGGCTCTCGACCGCCTCTCCACCGGACTCTATCTCCGGCCGCGCCTCTTGCTGGGGCTGCTGCTGGGGCCGCCGCTTCTGTGGCTCGGGGTTGTCTATCTGGGGGCCCTGGTCGCGCTGCTCCTGCAGAGCTTCTTCTACGTCGACCAGTTCTCGGGGCTCGTGGTGCGCCGGCTCTCCCTGGCGACCTACTGGGAGCTCCTTACCCTGGCCAATCTCGACATCGTGATCCGCACCACCGCCATGGCGGCCGCCGTCACCCTGGCGGCCGCCGTGCTGGCCTTCCCGCTGGCCTTCTACATGGTGCGCCACGCGAGCCTCCGCGTGAAGGCGCTCTGCTATCTCGGGGTGATGCTGCCGCTCTGGTCGAGCTACCTCGTGCGCGTATACTCGTGGAAGCTGATCCTGGCCAGGGAGGGCATCGTCACCTGGCTCGCCGAGCGGCTCCGGCTCGGCTGGGCCCTGGAGGCGGTCCTGGCCCTCCCCGTGATCGGCGGGCCGTCGCTGTCCACCTCCGACATCGGCACCTTCCTGGTGTTCCTCTACGTCTGGCTCCCGTTCATGGTGCTGCCCGTCGTCGCGGCCCTGGAGCGCGTGCCCCCCTCGCTACTCGAGGCCTCCGCCGATCTGGGCGCCCGGCCAAGCGCGACGTTCTGGCGGGTGGTGCTGCCGCTGGCCTGGCCCGGCGTCGTGGCCGGATCTGTGTTCACCTTCTCCCTCACGCTGGGCGACTACATCATCCCCGGCATCATCGGGACCTCGCATCCCTTCATCGGCCAGGCGGTGGTGCAGCACCAGGGCACCGCGGGCAACATCCCCATGGCCGCAGCCCTCACCGTGGTCCCCGTCGCCATCATGGCCGTGTACCTCGTGGTGGCCCGGCGGCTCGGCGCCTTCGAGGGGCTGTGAGGCCGGCATGACTCGGCGCGCAGGCCTCCCCTTGAAGGCGGCGGCGGGCGGGGCCCTGCTCTACCTGCACGTGCCGCTGGGCTTCATCGTCCTCTACGCCTTCAGCGCCGAGGACAAGAGCTTCGTCTTCCCCCCGCCGGGGCTGACCACGCGGTGGTTCGCGGTGGCGTGGGCGCGGCCGGACATCTGGGACGCGCTCTGGCTTTCGCTGCAGGTGGCGGCCGTGTCCACCGTGATCGCCCTGGTGCTCGGCACGCTGGCCGCAGCCGCGGTATGGCGCTCCCGCTTCTTCGGGCGTGAGGTGATCTCCCTGCTCCTGGTCCTGCCCATCGCCCTGCCCGGTATCATCACGGGCATCAGCTTGCGCAGCGCCTTTCACCTGGGGGGCCTGCCGTTCAGCTTCTGGACGATCGTGCTGGGCCACGCCACCTTCTGTGTTGTCGTGGTCTACAACAACGCTCTGGCGCGGTTCCGCCGCACCTCGGGCGCCCTCATCGAGGCTTCGATGGACCTCGGCGCCAATGGGGTGCAGACGTTTCGCCACGTGGTGCTGCCCAACATCGCCACCGCGCTCCTGGCGGGCGGCATGCTCGCCTTCGCGCTGTCCTTCGACGAGGTCATCGTGACGACCTTCACGGCCGGCCAGCAGGCGACTCTGCCGATCTGGATGCTCACCGAGCTGGTGCGGCCGCGCGAGCGCCCGGTGACCAACGTGGTGGCGGTGTTCGTGATCCTGGTCACGCTGGCGCCGATCCTGCTGGCCTTCTACCTGACGCGAGACACCCACGAGGTGGCCGGCAGCGGCAAGTGACGCGCCAGTCACGCAAAGGAGACCGGAGATGCTCGACACCACGTTGCTGATCGACGGCGATCTCGTGGCCGGCCAGGGCGCGCGGCAGCCGGTGATCGACCCCGCCACGGGTCGGGCCATCACCGAGGTGGGCGAGGCGGGGGAGGAGCAGGTCCACCGGGCCGTGCAGGCCGCCCAGACCGCCTTCGCCAGATGGTCCCGGACCACGCCCCAGGAGCGCTCGCGGCTGCTGCTCAGGCTGGCCGACCGGGTGGAGCAGGACGGCGCCGCCTACGCCGACCTGGAGTCTCTCGACTGCGGCAAACCGCGGGCGCGGGTGCTGGCCGACGAACTACCGGCCATCGTGGACTGCTTCCGCTTCTTCGCCGGGGCGGCCCGCGTGCTGGGGGGCAGCGCCACGGACGAGTACCTCGCCGGGTACACCAGCATGATCCGCCGCGACCCCATCGGGGTGGTGGCCCAGATCACCCCGTGGAACTATCCGCTCATGATGGCGGCGTGGAAGCTCGCCCCGGCGCTCGCCGCGGGCAATGCCGTCGTGCTGAAGCCCTCGGAGCTGACGCCGCTCAGCACGCTCAAGCTGGGCCGGCTGCTGGCCGAGATCCTGCCGCGGGGTGTGGTCAACGTCGTGGCCGGGCGCGGCGACAGCGTCGGCGCGCCCCTGATCGGGCATCCCGGCGTGCGCATGATCTCCCTCACCGGTAGCATCGCGACCGGGCAGAAGGTCCTCATGACGGCGGCGCGAGATCTCAAGCGCACTCACCTCGAGCTGGGCGGCAAGGCTCCGGTCCTGGTGTTCGACGACGCGGACCTTGACGTGGTGATCGCCGGTCTGCGCATGGCCTCGTTCTACAACGCAGGGCAGGACTGCACGGCGGCCTGCCGCGTCTACGCTGCACCCGGGATCCACGACCGCCTGGTGGCCGATCTCGGAGCCGCGGCGACCTCGCTGACCTGGGGTGCCCCGCACCAGGAGGCCACGGAGCTCGGCCCCCTGATCAGCGCGGCGCACCGAGAGCGGGTTGCGGGCTTCGTGGAACGAGCGGTGGCCACCGGGCACGTCGAAGTGGTCACCGGGGGCGGGGTCGCGCCCGGCTCGGGGTACTTCTACAAGCCCACCGTGCTCGCCGGAGCGCGGCAGGCCGACGAGATCACGCGCCGCGAGGTGTTCGGCCCGGTGGTCTCGGTGACGCGCGTGTCCGACGTGGAGCAGGCGATCACGTGGGCCAACGACTCCGAGTACGGGCTGGCCGCCTCGGTGTGGACCACCGATGTACGCCGGGCCATGCAGGCGGCCGCGCATCTGCAGTACGGCTGCGTCTGGGTCAACACCCACTTCACCCTGGTCAACGAGATGCCCCACGGCGGGCTCAAGCAGTCGGGCTACGGAAAGGACATGTCGATCTACGGCCTGGAGGAGTACACGGTGGTCCGCCACGTCATGGTCAACATCGGCTGAGCTCCGATGGCCGGAGGGCCGAGAGAAACCCGAGTGGACCGCGCGCAGGTCAACGACCGCCGGGGGCCCTGGGCGGCCGTGGCGAGCTTCCTTGCCGGTGCTCCAGGTTCGTTTCGCCGTTCGCGGTCGCGAGCGTCTCAGCCGAGTGAGGCGTCGACGTGGCTGGCGAGACGGAGCGCCGTGGCGACGATGGTCAGCGTGGGATTGGCGAAGCCGGCGGTGGGAAAGACCGAAGCCCCCGCCAGATAGAGGTTCTCGACCCCGAACACGCGAGCCTGGGGGTCCACGACCCCGGTCCGAGGATCGCGCCCCATCCTCGTGGTGCCGGCGTGATGGTGTGCGTTCAAGTCGGGGCGGCGACCCCTGGTGACGAGCAGACGTCCGAGCCGTGCCGTCCGAAACCACTCCTCCAGCCGGTCCCGCACCCGTTCAAGGATCTTCTGCTCCTCGTCGGTCCACTCGAGGACGAGCCTCGGCAGCGGATTGCCGAACCGGTCGCTCCGGCTGCTCAGCTCGATCCGGTTCCACGGATGAGGCCGCTGTTCGAGGTTGAGGACGATTTCGAAGACGTCGAAGGCGGTCACCGGTGAGCGAACCCGCGACCAGCCGTACCGACCTTGCCACGGCCCGCCGACACCGCGATGAATCGACCGGAGCGCCCGGTCCATCAGACCTCGGCTCGTGCGCCGGCGGACTCGGGGCACCAGTGTCATCGATGCGTTCGGAAGCTGGAAGCTGTCCAGCGCGTCATCGGTGAGCGTGAGGCGGCCTCCGATCCGGAGGCCGGCGCCCGTGGTGTGCAGATCGTAAAAGGAGGCGTCGGCAAAAAGCTCCGGCGAGTCGGGGACGAGGACGAGCGAAAAGTCCCGCACGTGCTCCATGAACCCCCGGCCAAGCCACTTCGAGCGGTCCGCGCCGCCGAACCCCGCGATGAGCAGCAGGCGGGCGTTCTCGACCGCGCCGCACGCGAGGACCACCGTTCGCGTCTTCACTTCGAGAACCTCTCCGTTTCTGGCGAACGCCTTGACTCCGCGCACACAGCGCCCGGGACGGTCCACGTCGAGCTCCACGACGGTCGCCGAGGGAACCAGGGTGACGGTCTCGGTGCTCCGCAGCCTGTCAACGAGGACGCGGGTGAATTGTTTCGCGCTGCCGAACTGGTACACTCCGCTCGTGAGGCCCGTTCCTTCCAGCCGGAACGAGCGCCGCGCCTCCGTCGCCCAGTAGTCGGCTCCGTACTCGAAGGGCCCCAGCCCGCACAACGTCTGCGCCTCGCGGTAACGAGGCTCGAGATCGTTCCAGGCGATCGGCCAGTCGGCGATGTCCCTGGGACTCAGAGGGACGTACTTGGCTCCGGGCTCGTCTTGAACGGGGACGTTCCAGACGTTCACCGTTCCGCCGACCTGGCGATGGCGAGTTCTGACGAGACCGTCGTACGGCTCCCCCTCGTGGTCGCCGTCGTTCAGCTCCTGGGCCCAGCGCGAGGCGCGGAATCCCCCGCTCTCGAGGAGAACGACGGTACGTCCCACGGACCCGAGCGCCAGAGCCGTGGTGATGCCGGCCGGGCCAGCGCCGACGACGCACACGTCCACAGGCCGCAAGGTCTCAAGCGAATCGCCCATGGGCGGTCGACCACCGATGCGACCAGGAAAGCCCAAACAACCCACTCCAGGCCGAGGCGGAAGGCTAGGGCGATGTTATCATTCGCATGGGATTCACATTCATGCCGGCGAAGCTCCTCATACTTGGGATCGACGCGGCGAGCCCGCTCTTGCTCAAACGCTGGGCGAACGACGGGACGCTGCCGGCCATTCGCGGCCTGATGGATCGGGGCGCCTCCGGATCGGTGCGCGGCGTGAAGGGCTTCTTCATCGGGAGCACATGGCCTTCGTTCTACACCGGTCTCTCGCCTGCCGGGCACGGCTTCTACCGCATCGAACAGCTGAGGTCCGGGACGTACGATTTCTTCTGCCCGCTCGAGTCGCCCCTCGGCGTGGGCGGCAGTCCATTCTGGAGACTCGCGTCGGAGGCGGGTCGTCGAGTCGCGGTGCTCGACGTGCCGCTCAGCCGCCTCGACCCGGATCTGAACGGCCTCCAGACGGTGGAGTGGGGAGCGCACGATGCGGTCTTCGGCTTCCGCGCCTCGCCACCCGAGGTCGTGCGCGACGTCCTGTCAAGCGTGGGCGCGTACCCGCTGCCCGTGAGCTGCGATGGCGTCCGGCGGACCGCCACCGACTTCGAGCGGTTCGTGACGGGGCTCGAGCTGGCAGTGACGAGGAAGACCGAGGTGACGCTCGACTTTCTCCGACGGGAGGACTGGGATCTCTTCGTTCAGGTCTTCACCGAAGCGCACTGCGCCGGGCACCAGTGCTGGCATATCCACGATCCGGCGCATCACGCGCATGCCCCGGAGCTGCTCGCGGCCGTGGGCGATCCACTCGAGCGAGTCTACCGCGCGATCGACCGGGCGGTGGCGGCGACGCTTGCGCAGGCGGGAGAAGCCCACGTTCTCCTGGTCTCCCCGCACGGGATGAGCTACTACCGCGGAGCGGGGTTTCTGCTGCCCGAGATTCTGTTGCGGCTCGGCGTGACGGCCAGAGCGTCGGCCGCGCCGCCTGAGCCCCGCGTCCTGAGGGGTCGCGCGCGGGCGGCCGCGCGAGCCGCGTGGAGGATGCTGCCCGAAGTCGCGAGAGAATGGCTGCGCCCCCGGCATTCCGCCGGCCCCCACATACCCCGGCTGGGGGCGGACGTCGGCAAGAGCGAGTGCTTTCCCATCCCGAACGGAGCGCCCGTCGGTGGGATACGGCTCAACCTCGCGGGCCGCGAGCCACATGGCGTGCTCGGGCCGGGGTCGGAGACGGACGCGTTCTGCGAGGAGCTGATCGGGGATCTTCGCGCCATCATCGACGAGCGGACTGGGCGTCCCTTGATCGCAGACGTCTACCGAACCGATGCCCTCTACGCCGGCACGCGGCGCGAGGCCCTCCCCGACTTGCTCGTGGAGTGGAACGGAGACGTGCCGACCGGGACCCTCGCGCACGCGGGCGGCCGCGGGGCGACGGTTCGCGCCACGTCGGCCAAGATCGGCGCGGTCGAAGGAGCGAACGCCTACGGGCGGACCGGGGACCACGTTCCCATCGGCACGTTCGTCTTCGCGGGACCCGGGGTGTCGGCCACGCGGAGGGAAGAGCCGGTCTCGGTCATGGATTTTCACCCCACCGTCTGCGCACTCATGGGCCTTCCGGAGCCCAATGTCGACGGAGGCGTCATAGCGGAGTTCGTCACGCCGCGCGCGTAGGGCCCCACGGTGTCTGTTCACGCCGGAAAGCCTCCCGAAAACGGTGCTCGGTGTACATTGTCGGCTGCGGCGTCGGCGGCCGTGCCGGCGTGTGAACGCTGCTCATGCTGACGATCCTTCCCCACCTCCTCGCGGGCCTGGGCGGGTCGCGGATCCTGCGGCCGGTTCTGCGCGCGCTGCGGCTCAGGCGGCTCGGGCGGGCCTGGCTGTGGAGAGCGGTGCTGAGGGAGCACCGTTCGCGGCCGGGCGATGTCACCGTGGTCATCGGCGTTCGGAACCGAGCCGACTACCGGATCGCCAACACCCTGCGGAGCATCCGCACGCAGACGTATCCGGCCGGCTCGGTTCGAGTCGTCGTCGTGGACTACGGCAGCGAGCCGTCCAGCGCGGGGCTCACCGTGGACGTGTGCCGGCAGCACGGCGCGGAGTACGTGCGGGTCGACGAGGCGCCGGTCTGGAGCCGCGCGCGCTGCCTCAACGTCGGTATCCGGCGCGCGAACACGAAGTTCCTGATGACGTCGGACGTGGACATCATGCTTTCGCCCCGGTACCTGTCCGACGCGGTCCGCGCGCTCGAAGCATCACCTCTGTCCGTCATTTGCTCGGCGATGCTCGATCTTCCCGAAGAATCGGTGGAGGTGATGAGGGACGCGGCGCGCCCCGACGGGGAACTCGCGCTCGAGCGATGGAAGGAGTGGTGCTCGCCGCGTTTCGGGTGGACGCTCCATCCGAGTATCGCCGTCACCTATACGGCATTCTTCCAGCTGATCCGGGGCTACGACGAGTACTACGAGGTGTGGGGCCAGGAGGACCTCGATCTGATGCGGCGTTTCCGGGACCTGGGTCTCCACCCCCAAGTCCTCGACTCGGAGAGCTTCTACCTGCACCAGTGGCACCCGAAGTTCGAGAGCATTGCGGGGGGCGAGCACGCGCCTGAGATTCAACGCAATCTCGCGTACTTCAAGAAGAATCACTCGATCCTGCGCAATCATCGAAACTGGGGCACGGCGCGGAACCGTGAGAAGACGCGCTGAAAATCGCACGCACGCGAGCGCATAGGAAGCATCAGCGGGAAGGGCGGAAGGGGGAAGGGCGGGAGGAGGCGTAGGGAAGCCGGAGGTCGCCTCGGTTTGGCGGGAAGACACCGCGGTGCTGGGGTGCTGAGCAAGAGCCGCGTGAGTGGGCGAGGGGGGAGGGCGCCGCGCGGCCCGCCGCGATCATGACTGGGGGCGATCGGGCGTACGTCGGAGCGTTCCGCTGGGTGGCGGGGAGGGGTTTCTGAACATGCGACGGACGGATGTCGTTTGGTTCATCAAGGGGTTGACGCGGCACTCACGGCGCGTCTTGTCCGATCGCGTCCCCGATAGAATCGCCCTCGCACGACGCTTCAAGCGCACTTTTGGTCGACCACTGAACCTGAAGAGCCCGCAGACATTCAATGAGAAATTGTTCTGGCTCATGCTGTACTACCGCACACCCCTCGTCACCAGCCTTGCAGACAAGTATGAGGTGAGAAGCTATGTCGCGGCGCGCGTCGGACCGAGGATATTGAACGAACTGTACGGCGTGTGGGACCGTGTCTCGGATATCGATTTCGAGAAGCTCCCAGACGCGTTCGTCTTGAAGGTCAACTGGGGCTGCGAGATGAACGTGTTCTGCCGCAAGAAATCCGAACTCGACGTGCACGAGACGAAGGAGCGGTTGGTCTCATGGATGCGGCGAAATCACTATTGGAATAAGCGTGAGTGGAGCTACAAGAACATCAAGCCGCGCATCATCTGCGAGCGGTTCCTGACTGACGGGAATTGGGGTACTCCAACGGACTACAAGTTCTTCTGCTTTGGTGGCGAGCCTCGCTTTGTGAGGGTTCACACCGATCGTTTTGGACAGCATGGCCGGGGTCTTTTCGATCTGGATTGGCAAGCTCCCCCGTTCACCTGTGGGCCTCCCCCCAACGGTCGACCGATTCCCAGACCGAGCAACTTGGACGAGATGGTGGCGTGTGCCCGCAGACTGTCTCATGGCTGGCCGTTTGTGCGCGTCGACCTCTATGGTAGCAGTGGA
>Ga0187892_10003111_pt1 | contig 31025 bp, 21 predicted proteins | sample MA1701073metaG_FD_139345 | JGI IMG/M metagenome (GOLD analysis project Ga0187892, IMG submission 139345) | Bio-ooze microbial communities from a basaltic lava cave in the Kipuka Kanohina Cave System on the Island of Hawaii, USA - MA170107-3 metaG ...
AGTGCCGGTCAAAACCGCGAACTGCTACAGCGCATTGCTTCCGAAACCGGCGGCCGGTATTACAGGCTGGACAATGCAAAGCAGCTACCGGAAGAAATGACCTACGTCGAGCGGCCAAACTCCGTGCCGCAAATTCTGCCGCTCTGGGACATGCCCGTTCTGTTCGTCATTCTCTGCTTACTGCTCATTTGTGAATGGTTCTGGCGGAAACGCGAGGAGCTGGCGTGAGGGCATTTTCGATTGCCGATTTCCGATTGGCGATTTCGTATTCCGTATCCAGGTTGCGTGGGAGGCCGCTCTTGTATCGGCGTGTCCTGGGGTGGATTCAGAAAGTCAATGATCGTCATTCCGGCGAAAGCACGTCACTCCGGCGGATAGTAAGCCGGGGCCGGAATCCGGTAGGGCTGCCGCGACGAGAGTTCTGGATTCCGGCTTCCCCCGGAATGACATACTCGCCGCACTGAGATTGCAGATTTGAAATGATTCGACTCAATTTTATCTTTGCCGGATTCCTGCTTCTGACTGTGCAGCCCATGGCCGCACAGTCTTCAAGCTACGCGCTCATCGTCAGCAGCGCTTCAGGCAACAAGGAATTCAGGGAGAAGTTCTCGAACTGGTCGAGTCAGATGGTGCAAGTCTTGAAGGATGAGATGCGCATTCCACCCGAAAACGTCGTTCTCCTGACTGAGGATCCCAGCACAAATCCGGCCTTGGTCAATGCCAAGGCTACTAAGGCAGAACTCGCCAAGGCCTTCGATGGGCTGGTTACGAAAGTGCCCTCTGACGGCCAGCTCCTGGTTTTCCTCATCGGCCACGGCAGTTTTGACGGCGTTGACTACAAGTTTAACTTGGTCGGGCCCGACGCCACGGCAGCCGAGCTCAAGAGCTGGCTGGACCGTTTCGAGAAACGCCGGGTAGTGCTGGTCAGCAGCACACCGTGCAGCGGCATACTGACCAAAACCTTGAGCCGCAACGGGCGGGTTGTAATCACCGCAACCAAGAGTGAGTTTGAGAGCAACGATACGATCTTTGGCCAGTTCTTCGTTGAAGCGTTCAAGAACAAGGCTGCTGACACGGACAAAAATGCCGAAGTCTCCATGCTGGAAGCTTACCTCTACAGCGCGCAGCGGGTGGAGGCTTGGTACAAAGAGCAGGGTCGCCTGGCAACGGAGCACCCTCTGCTGGAGGACAGCGGCGACGCCACGGGTGTGGCTCGCCCCTCACCGGCCAATGGCGAGGGCCTGCTCGCTGCCAAAGTTTCGCTGCAAGCTCCTGCCACTGCACTGGCAGCTACCGGAGCAGCCTCTCCCGAATTGCAGGCGCTTGGCGTAGAGAAGCAGCGGCTGGAAGGAGCCATTCAGGACCTAAAGTACAAGAAGGCCACTGTGCCGGAGGCAGAATACAACAAGCAAATGGAAAGTCTGTTGATTCAGTTGGCGCAGACGAATCAGAAGATGATCTCAGCGACGAAGAAATGACGAGGCAACAGGACGTTGCCGCGGCGAGGCCAACACTCATGCCGCCTCGTACCTCTTCTGAAAGTCCCCTCCGTCGGAGGGGTGGCGCGTAGCGCCGGGGTGGGTTGGTTCCGTGTCCAAGAACCCCCTGAAGTCCCCCCTTGTCCAAGGGGGGACAATATTTTCATCGAACGTGGCGCCGCCGAGGCGGCATGAAAAACTCCCATGAAAGTGTGGTTTCTCGTAGTCGTACTCGGCATCTCTTCGGAGCCTAGTGCTTGAGGAGCTGCGACGCCGCTGGTGGAAGATGACGGCGAAATCCCCTTGGAGGGGTAAGGGCCGGCACGCCCTAGGGTGGGTAGCAATTTCGAAGCGACGACCCACCCCATCTGGCTTCGCGAAGGCGTCGCTATGCCAGCCACCTCTCCCGAGAGGGGATTTGCCAGAACGAACGATTCAGACGCGTCGCGTCTAACACGATGAAGAAACTTCTCCTGCTTGTCTCTATTGTGTCGGCCCTAAGTTTCTCGCTCTGGCTGGCGCGGCAGCTCGCGGATTCGGGCGCGACGCCGGAGACTGCCAGTCAGGCGTTTCTGCGTGGCGACTATGCCGACGCATTACGAGCCTATGAAACCCTGTCAGCCGTTCCAGGCAAGAGCCAGAACGAAAGCCGTCAGGGCTTGCTTCGGTGCCTGTTGATGACTGGGCAATATGAGCGAGTGGAGACACTCGCTACGACCTACCTCAAAGAATCCCCTGAATTACCCGATTGGCACTTCTTTCTCGGAAAGGCGTTCGTGCTGCGTGGCAAGCATGCCGAGGCAAAATCGGCCTTCGGGAAAGCAGCTCAGGCGCGGTCTCCGATCGCGATTGACGCACAATTGCAGCTCGGATTGTTGCTGAAGAGTGTGGGAGATTTTACCCAGAGCCGGGCGGTTTTCTCCGTGGTGTACGAACGTGCCAGTGCAGCCAGCGACCGGCTGGGCCTGGCGGCCCAGGCACTGCACCATCTAGAGCAATACAAGGACTCGAACCGTCTTTTCAAGCAGGTCACGGAACAGAACGCCAAGGACTTTGAAACCTGGGTGGCGTGGGGCAACCTGTTTTTGGAAAAGTACAACCCCGCAGAAGCAGCCTCTGTATTTGCCGACGTCTTGAAACTGAATCCCAAACACCCGGAGGCACTGCTGGGGCTGGCCCTGTGCCGCGGCGAGGGTACTGGTGAAGAAGTTGAGAGGCTCCTTGCCAAAGCCATGGAAGTGAATCCCAACCTCGAAGCGGCTCATGCGGCCAAGGCGCGGTTCGCTTTGCAGGCTGAGGCCTTCGACGACGCCGACCGTGCAATCTCCGAATGCTTCAAGATCAATCCACGCTCCCTCGAAGCCCACACTCTGAAGGCCGTGCTGCGCTTTGCCCAAGGCCAGGACACAGCCATGCAAGCAAGCATTCAGGACGCGTTGCAGATCAATTCAAAGTATGGGGAAGTTTTTGAAGCTGTGGGGCACTTTTGCGTAACACAGCGGCTCTACAAAGAATCGGTGGAGTTTTTCAAGAAAGCGATCGAGATCAATCCACGACTTTGGAAGGCCTATGCCGCCCTGGGCGCCAACCTGATGCGGGTCGGGGAGGAGAAGTTAGCCAAGGAGATTCTGGATCGTGGATTCGAAAACGATCCCTACAACGTTTGGACCTACAACACCCTCAAGCTCATCGATAGCTATGCGCATTTCGACGAATCGAAGACACCCAGCTTCAACGTTCGGTTGCATCAGAAGGAATCGAAGCTGCTGGCGAATTATGTGCCAGAGCTCCTGGAGGAGGCGTTCGAGACTCTTTCAAAGAAATATCAATTCACGCCGTCGAAGCCAATCTACTTTGAAATGTTTCCCGACCATGAAGACTTCGCCGTTCGGACGATGGGAGTGCCGGGCCTGGGAGCGCTCGGAGTCTGCTTCGGCCGAGGTGTGGTAATGGACTCGCCAAGCGCGCGCCCTAAAGGATCGTTCAATTGGGGCAGCACGCTCTGGCACGAGTTCGCTCATGTGGTCACGTTGCAAGTCACCGATCACCGGGTACCACGCTGGTTCACGGAGGGCATCTCCGTCATGGAAGAGCATCGCGCCAAGCCGGGCTGGGGCGACGACCTGAATCTGGAAATTGTGCGTGCTATCAAGGAAAAGAAACTATTACCTATTGCCGAATTGAATCGAGGCTTCCTCAGGCCGCAATCTCCAGGACAGCTTCAACTGTCGTACTTCCAGGCAGGACAGGCCTGCGATTTCATCGAAAAGGAATTCGGCTTCAAAGCAATCCTGAAAATGCTGGATCTATTCAAGACAAGAGCGAGTCTCACGGAAACTCTAAAGCAGGCACTCAACCGGACGCCAGCTCTCTTCGATGAGCAGTTCAACGCATACATTGACAGTCAGTATGCCAGGAGCACAGCGGCCGTCGACTTCTCGATCCTGGAAAAACGGGAGCTGCTGCAGGATCCAAAGAAGCTTGAATCGGTTCTGGCCGAACAACCAGACAATTTCTTTGCCAACCTCAAACTCGCAAGCTATCATCGAAAAGAAGGTGAGCACGCCAAAGCCGTCGGGTATCTCAACAAGGCCAAGAGCATCTTTCCTGGTTACGTCGAGTCCGACAATCCATACAAGCAGCTCAGCGAGATTTACAAGGAACAGGGCCGCTTGCCCGAGGCGGCTGCTGAGTTGCAGGCATTGACAGCCATCCACGACAGCGATTTCGACTCGTTGAAGCAACTGGCCCTTTGGCTCAAAGAGCTGAATAAGCCCGAGGAAGCCCGGCAAGCTTTGGAAAGGGCAATGTTCATGTATCCTTTCGATCCCGAATCGCACCAAGTCCTCGCCGACCTGGCCCGGGCCGCGCGAGATCATCGAGTCGCGCTCCGAGAGTATCGGGCACTATTGGCACTCGACCCGCCAGACAAAGCAATGGCGCATTTGAGTGTCGCCAGTATCTTGCTCGAATTGGGCCGGAAACCAGAAGCCAAGAGGGAAGCACTGGCTGCTTTGGAGATTGCACCCGGATTCGAACCGGCTCAAGAGTTGCTGTTGAAGACACTAGAGTCGGAGTCCCGGTAGAGTTCTTGGAAGACTCGAATTGCCGGCGCTTTAAGACAGGAATGACGAATGCCTAAGCACGAATGACTAAAGAAGTCCGAAGCCCCAATGAAGAAGCCTTCTTTCGGGCTTCGTCATTCATTCGTGCTTAGTCATTCGTCATTGTTCAACACAATGTCCGATGCTCAGACAGCTCCTTATCTCAAGGATCACGAAGTTAACATCAACAGCGCTCACCTGGACACACACCCTATGAACTTCAACGCTAATCCAGCCGCCACTTCCGTCAGTCTCGAACCCGCAGAATCTGAGGTTGCCATTCTTGAGAAACTGAAGATCGCCCACGAAAAAATTCTGAAAGAGATTCGAAAGGAAATCATCGGGCAGGACAGCGTTGTCGAACAGGTGCTCACTTCCCTGCTGGTTGGAGGCCATTCCATCATTACCGGTGTGCCAGGCCTCGCCAAGACGCTGCTCATCAAGACCATCGCGAGCGTCACCGATCTGAATTTCAAGCGTATCCAATTCACGCCCGACTTGATGCCGGCAGACATTACGGGGACTGACATCATCGAAGAGGACCACACCACCGGCCATCGAACTCTGGTGTTCGTCAAAGGCCCTATCTTCACCAACATCCTCCTGGCTGACGAAATCAACCGCACACCACCCAAGACACAATCGGCGTTGCTGGAAGCCATGCAGGAATACAGCGTCACGGTTCAGGGAACCACGTATCAGCTGGGGCGGCCATTCTTTGTCCTTGCCACACAGAACCCAATCGAGCTGGAGGGTACCTATCCGCTGCCGGAAGCTCAGCAAGACCGGTTCATGTTTAACATCGTTATCGAGTATCTCTCAGAGGACGAAGAGATCGCGGTGGTCAATTCCACGACGGGGAACCGGCAGGCCCAATTTGAGCCCGTGGTGACGGGTCGGGACATTCTGGATTTTCAGCGTGTTATTCGCCAGATTCCTGTAGCTGAATCGGTGGTGCGTTACGCCGTTAACCTGGCACGCGCTTCGCGGCCTTCCGACAAGTCGGCACCCGACTTTGTCCGCTCCTGGGTAAATTACGGCGCCAGCCTGCGGGCTTCGCAGTTTCTAATTCTGGGCAGCAAAGCTCGAGCTGTATTGCAGGGGCGCTACAACGTTTCGATCGAGGATATCCGACATCTCGCTTTCCCAGTGCTTCGCCATCGAATCCTCACGAACTTCCACGCCGAATCAGAACAGGTGGATTCGAACAAGATCATTCAGAAGTTGATCGACACCGTGCCCGCACCGAAGTCGGGGATTCACGGGTAACGATAGGTTTTAGGTGTTAGGTGCCAGGTGCCCGACCTAGCACCTGACACCTGGCACCTGGCACCTATTTTATGGCTTCGCCTCAAGCCTCCACTTCCAAGTTTCGCTTTCTTGATCCCACCGTACTCTCCAAGATCGGTAGCTTGGAACTCATCGCGCGCACCGTCGTGGAGGGCTTTGTCTCCGGCCTGCATCAGTCCCCTTACCTCGGTTTCAGCGTCGATTTCGCCGAGTACCGGCAATATATGCCGGGCGACGACATCCGCCGTATCGACTGGAAGGTGTACGGCCGCTCCGACCGTTACTACATGAAGGAGTACGAAGGCGAAACCAATACCAACGTCTACTTGCTACTCGATATCAGCGCGTCGATGGGTTACAAATCGGGAGCCCTATCCAAGATTGAGTACGCATCTTACCTGGCCGCATCTCTCGCCTATTTTGCCCAGCAGCAAAAGGACAGCGTGGGCTTGGTCACCTTCGACGAGAACTTGGTTGACAAGCTGCCCGCGCGTTGCCGTCTGGGGCACATCTCGAGGATTCTTCACATCCTTGACAAGGTCAATCCGACTTCAAGCACCGAATTTCACAGGCCGCTCCTCGCGTTGGCAGAGACATTCCACCGCCGTGGCATCGTTGTCTTAATTTCGGACCTGTACGCTCCTGCCGACGACATCATCCGCAGCCTGCGGCAGTTCCGTTACCGCGGCAACGACATGGTGGTGTTCCACGTTCTGGATCAGCAAGAAAAGGAGTTCAAGTTTTCGAAAGCGTTCCGTCTTGAAGACATGGAAACCAAGCGGGAAGTGCTGATGGTTCCCGAGGAGGCTCGGGGAGAGTATTTGACTCAACTCAGTGTTCACATTGAGGCAATCAAGAAAGAGTGTGGCGCCTTGGGCATCGACTATCTGTTGCTCGACACTTCTCGACCGCTCGACTATGCGCTGTATTCATACCTGGCCACACGGCGTAAGTCGATGTGAAGTTTGCTTGTAAGGAACGCCCGCCGTGGCGTTCCCTTAATTCCTTGCGACGGCCAGAGGGAACGGCACGGCGGCCGTTCCCTACCGAATTGTTTGCAATCCGCGCTCACCCTGGTCAGCCCGTAGCCGACACTGTTTATGCAATTTCTGAATCCCTGGTTCTTGCTTGGTACGCTGACGGTAGTCGGGCCGATCCTTGTCCATCTAATTCGCAAGGACGATTCGCGAAAGATCCCCTTTAGCTCCCTGATGTTCGTGACGCGATTGCCGAAGAAGTCCCTCCGACGGCAATCGTTACGACACCTGCTGCTTTTGCTGCTACGGATCGCCGCCCTCATCTTCCTGACTCTTGCTTTTTCCCGTCCGTTCCTGGTCTCGAAAGTCGCTGCACCGCTTCATTCCTCGAGCGACAGGTCTTCGGTCGTTCTCCTCGACAACTCGTTTAGCATGCAGTTTGGAAATCGTTTCGAGAAGGCCAAGGTGCGAGCACTGCAAGTGTTGGATGGGTTGTCAGGTGCCGACACCGTTCAAATCGTCGCGTACTCCGACACAACCACCGTCCTGAACAACCTTCAGACCGATCGATCGGCTCTGCGTTCTTTGGTTCAGAATCTACGACCCAGCCACCGCAAGACGAACCATCTCGGAGCTTTGAAACTCGCCCAGCAACTTCTGGCTTCGGCACCCAACGACCGGCTGGAGATTCACTGGATCAGTGATTTTCAACAATCGGGCTGGGCGGAGAGTGCCGAAGAGACGACGCTGATCGAAGGCGTCACGATACAACCCTTTGATGTGGCTGAAGACAAAGGCGGCAACTTGAGTGTCAACCAACTGAGGCTGAGCCATGTGGTGGAGAACGACACACCGCAGACGCGCGCATCGGTCCAGGTCATTTCCTCAGCGATGAGCGCACCCACTTCTGCCAGAGTCGTGCTGGAATTGAATGGAAAGAGGGCGCAAGACAAGGAGCTGGCGCTCGGAACGGATGATTCGAAGTTGGTTGAGTTCAATCCCTTCAACCTTCCTCCGGGACTTTCCAAGGGCGAGATCAGGCTGGAACCTTCCGACGGTCTGGCTGCCGATAACGTCTATCACTTTACGTTGAACAGCCTGCGGAAGGTGAAGCTGCTGTTGCTCCATGAGAAAGGCACGCAGGACAGTTTCTATATTGCCAAGGCGCTATCTGCCACGAAGGACTCGCCCTTTCAGGTGGAGTTGCAGGACGTCAGCCAGGGAGATGCACTCGATCTCACCAAGTTCTCAGGCGTCGTCGTGAGCAATGTGAGTCGTGTCCCAGCCAAGCTGGCTGGATCAATTGCGGAGTTCGTGCGCGGCGGCGGCGGCCTCATCATCGCGTTGGGGAACCGCACGCGTAACAACAATCTCAGTGAGACTCTGGAGAAGGTGTTGCCTGCCAGCTTGGGAAAAGCCAGCACCGGTACTGACAGCAAAACCCATTTCATTGGCGAGATGCAGAAGCAACATCCGGTCTTCCAGGGATTCCAGCCCGTACACCACTCCTACTTCATGACGACTCCGTTTTCTGGTGTGGTCCAGGCGAAACCGCAACAGGCCAGCGTTGTGTTAGCCAGCCTGGAAGACGGAACGCCTTTGCTGATCGAACAAACGGTTGGAAAGGGCCGCAGCTTGCTGTTCACCTCCTCGCTCAACATGGACTGGAACGACTTGCCGCTGAAGTCCGTGTTTTTGCCCTTTCTGCATCAACTGGTGAAATACAGCACCCACCACGACGAAGAACAGAGCGCCTTTGCTGTCGGCGAGGTCGTTCCCTTGAGCACGCTGAACCCCATGCTGGGGAAAGCCCTTAACAAGCTTTCGGGAACGCTGGGAGCATTCAGCCAGTCCTGGCAAGTAACCACCCCCAAGGGGGACAAAGCAGATCTGGCCGATGCAGACCTCCTGAAGTCCCCGTTTTTTCAGCTTGAGGAACCCGGATTTTACTTGAGCCAGGTTCATAATTTCGACAATGCGGTGGCCGTCAACGTCGTGGCGGCTGAGTCGGATTTGAAGAAAGTCGCACCGGACAAGATTCTGGCGTCGCTTCGAAGAGTAGGCCGAACGAATACGGCAGCGACCCCAATTGCCGAAGCAACTCACGATCAGCAGGAGGCTTGGGAGAGCAAGCAGCGTGTCTGGTGGTATCTGCTGCTGCTCGCTTTCTTGGTTTTGCTCGTTGAGAGTTTCTTGTCCAACCGCTACTATAAAGGGGTACATTCGTAAGGGAATGACTGTGGTGGAATGACTAATGACGAAATCCGAATGACTAAGGAATGTCGAATGACGAAGATTTGCTCCACTCGATTAGGGTTTCGTCATTAGTCATTGATTCGTCATTGGTGCTTCGTCATTAGTCATTCATCTGTGTTGTGCCAAAACCGCAAGACCGCCAAGATTGAGTAGGCGAGCCAGGGGAGGTACCAGCCATGACTCAGGAATTTCGACAACTTCAAAGCAAGATCGGCGAAGTTCGGAAGCGCCTGAAATGGATCACCGCCGCCAAGGGGCTTGCCATCGCGCTCGCGCTGAGCCTGGTTGTTTTGATCATCGCTGTTTACTGCGCTGACCACTGGAATTACAGCGACCGGGCAGTGACAGTGGCACGCCTGTTTTCAGTACTGGCGATTGCGGGTATCTTCGGCTGGTTTCTCGTTCGGCCGTTGCTCAAACGGATCGAGGACGTCCGAGTGGCTCGCTACATCGAAGAACGGCATCCGGCTCTTCAAGACCGTCTGGTTAGCGCCGTCGAATTGGGCAGCCGCGAGGTGTTAAGTGCCAAGCCAAACCCCATCCTGCCGCTGCTGCTGCGAGATGCACTCAGCCGTTGCCGTAACATTCAAGCCAAATCACTCTTCAACCCGCGCGAACCGCTGCGTTCCAGCGCGATTGCGTTGGCTCTGATTCTCTTCTTTGTTCTGCTCCAGGTGTTTGGACCGGAATACTTCCAGTACGCCACGCTAAAGCTCTACGCGAACTGGTTCACCCCTCAAGCGGTGTCTCTCTACAGCATCGAGATTGAACCCGGGAACGTTCAGGTGCGCAAGGGTTCCGACCAGCTTGTCACCGCGCGACTGATTGGCTTTGACTCTGGCCCCGTTCAGCTCTACTCACGCCGGGAGAATAGCCCCTCGTGGGACAAGAATCCCATGGACCCACAGAGGGGTTCCAACCAGTTCGGCTTCCTTTTCCTCGATATCAGCGAGAAGGTCCGCTATTACGCGCAGTCGGGAAATGTCCGCTCGGGAGAGTTTTCCATCGCAGTGAGCGATACCGCCCGAGTGGAGAAGATCGATCTAACCTACAACTTCCCTGCCTACACTGGCTTGCCTCTTCGCAAAGAGGAAGACGGTGGAGAGATTGCGGCCTTGAAAGACACGCGGGTCGATGTCCAAGCTCAGACGACCATCGACGCTGCTTCAGGCAGAATCTTGCTTCAGGATGGCAGCGCCATCCCAATGCGCAAGGTCGGTGAGAAGCAGTTTGCCGGCGTGGTTGAAGTCAAGAAAGACTCGTCCTACAAGATCGAGCTGACAGACTTTGCGAAGAATGCCGCCGTTGGTTCCCACGAATACCCGATTACAGCCCTCGATGATCAGCCACCGTTGATTTCATTCTCCAAGCCGGGCCGCGACAAGAAAGTGACCCAACTGGAAGAAGTTCTGGCGGAGGTCAAAGCGAACGACGACTTTGGACTGAACTCTCTGAAGTTCCACTACACAGTGAATGGCGGCAAGGAGAATGTGGTCGATTTCTTCCAGCGCAGCAAGGGCGAAGCACCGAAGACACTTTCCGGAACGCACACGTTCTTTTTGGAAGAGTTCAACCTCGAACCTGGCGACGTCGTGAGCTATTACGCCAAAGCATCGGATGCTCGCACCACCAGCACGAGCGATATCTATTTTTTGGAAGTGCGCCCGTTTGGGAAAGAGTACTCCCAGGCCCAGATGGGGGGCGGCATGGGCGGGGGTGCCGGCGAAGCAGGGTCGGTGCTCTCCACACGCCAGAAGGAAATCCTGGCCGCAACGTGGCGTTTAGTACGCGATCAGAAGACCTTCAAGAAAGGAGAATACTCGGAGAATCTGAAACTCGTCGCTTCTCAACAACAAAAGTTGCAGCAGCAGACGAAAACCCTTTCGGAACGCATTCAGCGCCGAGCCCTCACCACGCGTGATCCTGAATTCCAAAAGCTTTCCGAGAACCTCGAGAAAGCCTTGGAGGCTATGACTCCGGCCCAGCAGATGCTGTCCCAGGAAAAGCCGAATGATGCACTCACACCAGAACAGACAGCGCTGAACTATCTGATGCGCAGCGAGGCTTACTTCCGGAAAATCCAGGTGGCCTTTGGCAACAATGGGGGTGGCCCGGGCGGTGCAGCAACAGGCGCCCAGGAGCTGGAGAACCTGTTTGAGCTCGAATTGGACAAACTAAAGAATCAGTACGAGACCCAGCAGCAACGCAATTCCATGCAGGCCGAAAACCAGGTGGATGAGGCTCTGCAAAAACTGAAGGAGCTCGCCCAGCGGCAGCAGCAACTCAACGAAAGGCGGCGACAGCAACCCGGCACTCCCGGTGGGTCCCAAGGTGGCAGCCAGTCGGAGCAGCAGCAGATCCAGGAAGAGGCAGAAAAGCTGGCACGGCAGTTGGAACGCTTGTCACGCGAGAAAGAGAATGAAGAGATGTTGAATGCCAGCCAGCGCTTGAAGCAGGCCGCCCAGGAAATGCGGAACTCGGGAAGCGACGCTCCAACCGGCGGCACGCAGAACCGCGGCTTGCAAGCACTCAGCCGCATGAATGACGCCCGTCGCATGATGGAGAATCAACAGCGCAGCAATCTGGCTGACGATCTGAAACAGCTTCGCGCAGATGCCCAGCAGGCTGGTGAGCAACAGGAGAAGATTCAGCAAGCTTTGGACAAGTTGTCTCAGGAATCGCCGGGCAACGGTAATAATGGCAGTCAGCAAGCCAACTCCCCCGAACAGATGATGAAGCAGTTTCAGAAGGCCCGTCAGATTCTTCAGGAGAAAGCTGAGTTGAACAAAGCGCTGAGCGGGATCGAGCAGGATCTGTTCGGCTCAGCGCGCAAAGCTGCCACACAACAGAAGTCGGCTTCGCAGCAGCTACAGTCGGCGGGCAATTCCATGCGCGACCAGCGCATTCAAGACAGAGTTACCCAGAGCGGGCAAATGATCGCGCGTGGGTTGCTGGACCTTGCCAAAGAGAGGGAACGCAGCATCAAGGGATCGATCGACGACGTAAAGCAAAAGATCGATTCGGCTGAAAAGGGGATGGGCAGTGCCCCCAGTGATTCCAATTCGCCAGAGGAGCGTTTGAGCAGAGCTCTGAACCAGACCGGTGATTTGCGCGAGAACATCGAATCGCTGAGCCATCGCATGAAGGCCCTACGGCGCGGTCAGGAGCGTTCTCAGTCCGTTCAAGCTGAACGCGGCAAGCCTGGAAAGCCTGGCGAACAACCAGGGCAGGACTCACAAGGCAAGGAGGGCGAGGGTCAGCAAGGACAGGCCTCCGACAAGCCCGGCCAGCAGAAGGGAGAAAATGGCAAGGGTTCGAAAGACGGCGGACAACGCGCGAGTGCCCAAGGCCAATCTGGCCAACAGGGTGAAGGCAATTCGCCCGGCCAGAACGGAAGCCCTTCATCTCAAAATGGGCAGGCAAACGCCAATGCGAATGGTGGAGCACGCGGCGGCAGCAGTCCCCGAGGGGAGAATTCGCAGAACTCTGGCCGCAACGGGGAGCGCCAGAACTATGGAGAGAACTATCGCGGCGAGGGTGCCATCAATTTTGGTGACTACACCCTGGAACCGCCGTCGATCAATCCACAACAGGCAAGGCAGTTTGAAAAAGAGTTTGATCTACGAATGAAGGAAGCACAGGACCTTAGCAAAAACCTGCGCGATCGACAGGACATGGCAAAGCAAGTCCAGGACATGCTGGAGCGAATGAAGCAAATGAAATCAAAAATGCTTCATGATGAGCAGGAACTCGAAAGGCTGCAGAGCAGCGTCATCGAAGGCTTTCGCCAGCTCGAACTGGATCTCAGCAAGCAACTGCAACAGGTAATTTCCCGCGAAAATCTTCACTTGGCGAAGGACGAAGATGTACCCGAGGCGTACCGTCGACAGGTGGAGGAGTATTACAAGGCGCTGTCGAAGAGGAATTAAGGGAACATCGACCCTGCAGAAAGCGTCCCGGCTTGCTTCGCTGTGTAACTGACGAACGGATGTAGGAGGCCTTCATGCGCAAGACTTCGAGGATTGCCTGCTGGGCCGCGATTTCTGTTTTAGGCAGCAGCCTCAGCTTGATCGGTCCTGTGGCGGCGCAAGAGAATCCACCACAGACCGCGTCACGGGCCAATCTCCCACCGTCGCCCCTTGAAGCCTTTGCTGCTCGATCAACCGCGAAAGTCGTCTGGTCTAAGAGCGTCGGCCGGCTCGAAAGCAAGGGTGCTCGGGCCACGATCACGGCCTTGGTTGTTGAGGACGTGACGAGTTCGCCAAGTTTGATGCGTGGCCTCCGCATTGATCTCGCTCACGGAGAAGAGAGTCCGGGTTGTGACTGGAAAAGCTGGGCCTGGAACATCATGTGCGAGCGGCCCAACGCTGCGGTGTACGTTGAAGAAGCTCAGCTCCAAGAAGTCCGCAAGGGCCTGGAACGCGGCGCCGCAGGGTGGGGTCCTATGGAATCTATTTCCCAGTACGAGAAGCGTGTTAATTCCGGGTCCGGCATGATACTGCTGGAAAAGGGACTGATCGTCTGTGGTTATCAGTTTTCAGATCGCGAGCCCAAAGACTTAGCCGCACTGCTCACAAAAGGCATCGAAGAGCTGAAGGCTGCACCCCAATCTACCGCAACGCAAAATTGATCTCTATATTCAGTGCGACGTCGACTGGCTCGCCGCTACGAGTTCCAGGTCTGAACTTCCATTTCTTAAGCGCCTCGACGGCGTTCTCGTCCAGACCCAATCCCAACCCGCGCAGCACCTTCAGGATCTCAATCGAGCCGTCCTTGCGGACGATGGCCGACAAGACGACACTCCCTTGATACCGTGCTCGCCGCGCATCCTCTGAATAGTTGGGCTCTATACGATACACCACTGTGGGAGCGCTGACTCCGCCACCAACCCGGTAGAGTCCACCGCCCGTTCCCCCGCCTTCACCCGGACCTACACCAGCTCCTTTGCCAGGCCCGACACCTCCTCCGGTACCTGTTCCAATCCCACCGCCCGTTCCGGGACCGCTGGAAGGAGGCCCTGGAATGCCCAGCGGATCTCCCAGTTGGGCGACATTGACCGGAGGCAACTGCGCGAGTTGCGGAACGACAACTGTCGGTTCAACCGGCAGCACCGGTTTCAGGTTCACAATCTTCGGCGTCGGCGGGGTCAACTGACGATCCGAAAATCGAGGCAGCTTGCCCAGCGAAGCAGGAGCTTTCTCCTGCCGTCCACCTCCGCCTCCACCACCAGATTTCTTGGGCTTGGGAGGCAGATTCAGAAACAATGGTTCGGTCGTCAGCTGGGTAACAACCTGCGTCTTCCCCTTGGGTTTCTCTGACAACAGCAACCAACCAGGCAGCCACAAAATCGCTGCAACGAGCAGACAGTGTGCGACGACCGAGAACATGGCCGATCGCTTACGAAAGCGATACTCCATGAACAGTGGCGACACAGTGACCGGCTGTGCGCTCAGCGCATACACGGGTCTCGGGCCAAACAACGCGGGAAGCTCGCGGAAGATGGTCCGGAACCACGGCTTTGTCTCAAGAAGAAGATCGGTTTGAACCGGTGCCGCAGTGATGGCCGCGGTTGAGGTTCTGAACAGAGCTCCGAGGCTCTCCCACAAGCCCCGAAAGCGCGACTGCGACTTCAAGAGCAGTGAGGTTTCAACGGGACGGGCTGAAATCGCCGGCTGGCGCTGGCCGATGAGTACCGACTTCAGATTTCCGAGAATCGTCGAGTACCAAACGGCACTTGCCAAGAGCAGATCGGTCTCTGCCGGAGTCGCTGAAACGGAACTAGCCACCGCCTTCACAAACAGGCCCTTAAGGTTTTCCCAGAATGCGAGCCAACGAGACTCCTCGGGCAATGAGAAGTCCAGGTTTGTTTCCCTGTCACTGATGTTTTTCGAATCGATCTCTTGTGGGTTCCGCATGATCCCTCGCTGGTGGACTAAGTCTCTGCTGGCCAACTCCGAAACAAAATTACCTGGCTCGTCCGAAAAATTCCGGTCCCGTTTTGAATTTGTTGCAAGACAAAGGCCTTTCGTTGTCCAATCGGTGAACAAAATTTACTTTCTCGAAATCAGACGACCTAAGGAGAGATACGATGAAAAAGAGCTATTTGGCCTTTGTCGCGGTGGGAATCTTTCTCGCAGTCGGAGTCGGCGCCACCCTGTCCCAAGGGACTAACCCACTCGATCCATTGAAGGTTTGTCCCGACACTCACAAGTTGTTGTTTGAGAATGCCGTGCTTCGGGTAATTGAGGCGAAGGTGCCAGTGGGTTCAACGGAACCCAAGCACAGTCATCCGCGTGGCATTACGGTGTACTTGGCAAACTACGACGTACAGACAACGACGATTCCCGACAATAAGGTGACGCAAGCTCAACGGAAGTTTGGCACGGTGAGTTGGAGCGATGCGGTGGTGCACGAGGTGAAGAACACGGGAAAGACGAACTCGCATGCGATTCGCATCGAGCTGAAGTGAGGGTTGATCTGACCTCGCAGTGTGAATTGGTGTGTCGTGCCCTCAAGCTTGAACCTAATTGGACTTGACCAGCAGAGGACAACGTCGTGCAGCCCACTGCCACAACGATTCGCTGGTTCTCCGCGGCAGCCTGCTTGGCTCTACCACTATCCACTCTTCTAGTTTGCTTGCGCGCGGCACAGAATCCGCAACCTAGGACAGACTGGCGGCCGATGCAAGGAGCTGCTACCGCAGGTTTTGCGGGCTCGGCCGCATGCTCCCCATGCCATGCCCGGCTGGTTGCGGCTCATCAGGTCACCGGGATGGCAAAGGCCATGCGTTCCGCGGAAAACTGCCAGGTCCTTGCATCTCACCCCTCGCTAACATTTCGGGATAACGAATACACCTACCAGATCGTCCGTCAATCGGGCCGCAGTGTCTACAAGGTGAGTTTCCGCGACGAGTCGATCTCGGTGCCTCTCAGCTACTGTTTTGGCCACGGTGAAACCAGGCAGACCTACCTGCTTCAATACAATGGAGCCCTCTATGAAAGCCGTGTCAGTTTCTATCCTTCAGTCGAAAGATTGGACTTCACCTTGGGAGCATCGAAGCTGGAGCCGCCATCTCTGGAAGCCTCCTTGGGACAAAAGCTGACCCCCGAGGACACGCGAAAGTGTCTTTCCTGTCATGCCACCAACGCGGTCAGTGAGAGTCAAGAGCTTCGGCTGGAGGGTCTGATTCCAGGCGTCGGGTGCGAGGCTTGTCACGGCCCGGCCGCATCGCATGTGGAGGCCGCGAAGGCGGGGCGGTCAAAGACAGCCGGTGTGTTCTCTCCTGCGAAGATGGCCGGGAATGAACTCTCGCAGCGATTTTGCGGCAGTTGTCACCGAAGCTATGAAGACGTAATGGCAATGCCAGACCTCGGTGGCGCCGGCAACATTCGCTTTCAACCGTATCGGCTAGCGAAGAGTTCCTGCTACTACAGCGATCCAAAGGACCGGCGCATCTCCTGCGTCGCTTGCCACGATCCGCATGCACCGCTCGCCCATGAGCCGGTTTCGTATGATGCGAAGTGCCTCAGTTGTCACGCTTCCGGCGCAAACTTGCAGGCGGCAGGAACCGCGAAGGCGTGCCGCACGGCGACGAAGAGGTGCTCCAGCTGCCATATGCCCAAGACCGAGCTTCCGGGAGCCCATGCCAAGTTTACCGACCACTTCATCCGCATTGTGCGGGATGGCGCTTTCTATCCAAAGTAATCTAATCAATGTTACAAGCAAACCGTTCCGCGTCCTGCCACAACTCTGCTATCCTCCTGCCTGCCGCTGTGATCCGCTGAAGCTGGCCCTGCGAGGTAAGGATGTTCCCAAATCAAGACAACCGGCGCGAATGGAGGCCAGCCGTTTCGGTGCCCGGCAGTGGCAACACGGCTGAAATGCGAAGGGGAATGCGCGTGAATCCCCTCCTCGGAGGGGCAAGGGCCACGAGGCCATGCGGTGGGTTGTGTTGCAGCGGACGGACCCACTCCGGTGCTTCGCGCCAACCCTCCCCGGGAGGAGATTTTCTAAGAATTGTTGCTGGTTTCTTGCTTCTTGCGGGACCACTCCAAGGCCAAAGCGCAGCTCCCGCAGTAGGCCAATCAGAGTACAAAGGCCGCAGGATCGCTGAAGTCATGGGTGCTGCCGGTGCCGATTGGCTGACACGTGAAGACCGCGGAAAGTTCGAGCAGCCGGAAAAGGTCCTGGATGCGCTGAAGATCGAACCTGGAATGACTGTGGCTGACGTGGGCGCCGGCAATGGGTATTTCACGCTACGTTTGGCGCGCCGGGTGAAGGACAGCGGGCGGGTGTTCGCCGTCGATATTCAGCAAGGCATGCTGGACCTGCTGGAAAACAATAAGAGACGGGAGGGTCTGAAGAATATCGAACTCGTGTTAAGCACGCCGACCGACCCTCGGTTGCCCGCGGCTGCACTCGATTTGGCTCTCCTCGTAGACGTGTATCACGAGTTTCAACAACCGGAAGAGATGGTGGCTGGCATTCGAGCCTCATTGAAGTCTGACGGCGTTTTGGTTTTGGTTGAATACCGGGGGGAGGATCCCTCGGTCCCAATCAAGCCGGAACACAAGATGACCGTTGGCCAGGTTCTAAAGGAAATCGAGCCCATGGGTTTCCGGTTACGAAAGAAACTGGACTTTCTTCCCTGGCAGCACATTTTCATTTTCGAAAAGGCGAATTGAATGGCAAAGATGCAAAGACCTTTGGGACGCAGATTTCGCTGATCAACGCAGATTGAGCGAGAGGGCAGTTCTTCATCTTTGCGTCCTTCGCGCCTTCGTGGTTATTTTTTCTCGATCGCTGAGGATCGCCATGAAAAATCCCTGGCATGACATCCCCCCGGGGGTACATGCTCCTGAAATGGTCACTGCCATCATTGAGATTCCAAAAGGTTCGAAGAATAAGTATGAACTGGACAAGGACAGCGGGCTTCTAAAGGTGGATCGGGTGCTATTCAGTTCGGTGCACTATCCGGCGAACTACGGCTTCATCCCGCAGACATATTGCGACGATCGAGACCCGCTGGACATTCTGGTGTTGGGGCAGGAAGCTGTCTATCCCCTGACCTTAATGCGTGCGAAGCCAATCGGCGTCATGCAGATGATCGACCAGGACGAAGAGGACGACAAGATCATCGCCGTTCACGCCGACGATCCGGAATATTCTGAATACGTCGACATCAACCAGTTGGCCAAGCACAAGATGAGGGAGTTGCAGCGATTCTTTGAGGATTACAAGATGCTCGAGCACAAGGCCGTGCGTGTCGAGCGCTTTCTGGGTCGGGATCCTGCCCTGAAGATTATTCAGCAGGCCATCGCGCTTTACCGCAAGACCTTTAGGACCGGCAGAAAGAAATAGACTTCTGCAAGGTCCAGTCGACGAGTGCTTCAATCCCCTGTCACTGTGTGCGGTATCGCCACAGGTGAAAATACGTCGTCGTCCTCGGCATAGCTTCGATCGCACTGCACCAAAGGAGATCTCTCATGTTGACGAGAACCATTTTGGCGTGTCTGGCACTCATGGGGCTGGGTAGTGCTGCAGACAAGTACACCGAATTGCAGGGTCTCGGCCCTTTGCCAGAGTATGTGGTGAAATCAACCAAAGAGAAAATCGTCGCTGACGGGAAGCTCTCGGAGTCCGCTTGGTCGCAGACCACTCCAATCACGCTGCTGTTTCCGTGGGATTTTCAGACTGGCAAGAAACAGAAAACCACCGTGAGAATGCTTCGTAGTGAGGATACTCTCTACGTGGGGTATGAAGCCGAGGACACGGACATCACCGCCACCTATGAAAACCGCGACGATCCCACCTACAAAGATGACTGCGTTGAGATTTTCATCAAGCCCAGCCAGGACACGGATTCCTACTTCGGGATGGAGATGAATGCCCGTGGAGTTCTCTACGACTACTTCTATCCGTTCCCGAAAAGTCTGGACAAGGATCTGAACTTTGAGGGAGTACAATTGAAGACGACACTCCGGGGAACGCTCAACCAGCGGAAGGATCAGGACAACGGCTGGACGCTGGAGGTGGCCATTCCATTCAAGAACTTCACCCCCCTGTCGAAACAGCTCGCCCCCAAGAGTGGAGAGAAATGGCGTGTACAGGTCAATCGATGGGACGGCACCGAGGATGCCGCAGGGAGGCGCTTGAGCATGTGGTGCCATCCAGGACTAAAGAAGGCCAACCCTCACAACCCTGATCGGTTCGGGATCGTTGTTTTCAAGTAAGCGCCTGAGGCCGTTGTGAGGTACCAGAAAATCCCTAGAAGGCACATGAAGGGGCACGCTTCGTCATTCCCACGAAAGCGGGAATCCAGGCGTTTCTTGCAGGCAAGACAGTACGTTGGCGCAAACGCGATCTGGATTCTGGCTCGCGCTGCGCTTGGCCGGAATGACGGGAAAGCCGCCAAGAATCCTACGCATCTCTCAGTCGTTGTGGTTCGCCGGCTCCTACACCGATTCCTCAATACACTCTTCCAGTACATGAACGGCCTCAGCGGTTGCTTCTTCGTTGATGCACAATGGCGGGCAAATCTTCACGGTGGCGCCACCAAACCCGACAGGCGCGAACATGAGCAGCCCCTTCTCAACCGCCCTGCGAACAATCGCCTTGGCGAGTTCGCCGTTTGGCTCCTTGCCGCCTGGCTTCACCATGTGCAGTCCCGCCACCAGTCCCAGACCGTGATGTGCTCCGATGACAGCCGGGTACTTGTTCCTGATACCCGCCAGTTTGCAATGCATCATGCCGCCCACCTTGAGTGCGTTCTGCGCAAGATTTTCTCGAAGAAGGATCTCAAGATTCGCAAGTGCGGCGGCAGAACAGAGCGGATTGCCCGTGTGCGTGCTGGTCATGGCTCCCGGTGGGTACAAATCCATTACATCCTGCCGACCGAGAACTGCAGAAATTGGCAGCGAGCTGCTGAGGCCTTTCCCGAAGCACGCCAGGTCGGGAACAACCTGGTAGTGTTCGAAGCCAAAGAGCTTGCCAGTCCGCCCGAATCCGGCCTGCACCTCGTCGAAGATCAGCAGAGCCTGTCGTGCGTCGCACCACTTCCTGAGTTGTTGAATGTACTCTTTCGGGCAAAAGCTCGATCCCCCACCCTGGTAGGTCTCCAACAGAACGCCTGCGACGTTGCGAGGCTCGACATGGAGTCGCTCTAGCGCCTCCTCGAAAACTTCGAAGCGAACGTCCTCGGTCCGAAAGCCGTCTGGAAACGGCACTTGGACAAGGCCCGGGTCGTGATTGACAATCCACTCCTTCAGTCCAGAAATTCCACCGACCATTTGGGCTCCGAGAGTGCGACCGTGGAAACCCCTGTCAAAAGAGACAATCACTGATTTGTCCCGCCCACCGTGCTTGATCCCGTTTGTGCGAGCCAGTTTGATTGCACACTCGATGGTTTCCGATCCTGTGGTCAACAAAAACGCCTTTCGCAAAGGCGCCGGGCTCATGGAGATCAGTTTCTCCACGAGTTCTGCGCGAACCTCATTCGGAAAGCAATACGTGGTGAGCAGCGGCTTGCGTGCCTGGCTCACAATCGCGTCCACAATTTCCTGCCTGCCGTGCCCGGCATTCGTGATGAGGACGCCGGAGCTCCAGTCGAGCCATTGGTTGCCCCAACGGTCGAAGACGCTGATTCCTTGAGCCCGGTCCCAAACCACGGGAGGCTGCCCGCCCATGGCTTCCGGTTCAAAACGTTTCAGTTTCTCAAGGATGGGAATGGAATCGGGTACGGGAATGGGTGTTACAATCTTCCGGTACTTTGTGTCAACGCGTTCAACCGTCCGCGGTTGCCATTCGGATGTTGCCGGCATATTCGGTGGCCTCCTGACCAGTTCGTCTGCGGATGATACTGGGTTCTCTCCAGGATGCAAAGTCCCGTGTCCTGCAGAGAACGTGTTTCCGATGAGTTCACAGCTTGCAACCCGCGCGTCTTTTCCCTACTCTGATTCACTATTATGGACCCAACGACAACCGCGTCCCGAACAGTAACACCCACTATTCAAGAGAAACATCCGCCTGGGTTGTACGTTCTCTTCGCAACTGAACTGTGGGAACGTTTCGGGTTCTACACCCTGGGTGCAATGCTGGCCCTTTACCTCCGCGACTCAGTGCAGGGGATGGGCTGGGCCGAGCAGGATGCAACCACCCTGTTCTCCTACTACCTCATGTTCGTCTACCTCAGTCCCCTCGTTGGCGGGTGGTTGGCGGACAAGTGGATGGGACAGCGACTGGCCATCACCTTTGGGGCGTTCTTCTTCGCCGCAGGGTATTTTCTGCTCTATGTTCCCTCAGCAACGACACTCTATGTGGCTTTGACGCTGGTGGTCATCGGAAACGGATTCTTCAAGCCCAACGTTTCGGCCATGGTCGGAAGTCTCTATTCCGAAGGAAGTAGGCTGAAGGACTCGGCCTATAACATTTTCTATATGGGCATTAACATCGGCGCCTTTCTCGCGCCAGTTGTTGCGGAGTTCATGCGCCAGCGGTTCGGATTTCGGCTTGCCTTCACAGTGGCAGGCTTAGGGATGATCATCTGCCTGGGCACTTTCTGGGGGTTTCGAAAATACATCTCATGGAGTGACAAAGACGGCGCTGCGTCTAGCGCAGAGAACCATCCAAAAGTACCCCTGGCAATTGATGCAGTTTCCGATTCGCGACGAATCATGGCTCTGCTAGTAATCTTCGTGATCGTCATCGTCTTCTGGATGGCCTTCCATCAGAACCAGCTCACATTAACCTATTTCGCCAACGACAACACCGACTGGTCGGCATGGGGCAATGTATCCGGTGTGATCTCGAACGCAATCAACCCATTTTGGATCATTACTCTCACGGTACCTCTCATCAGTTTCTGGCGCTGGTTGGGGAAGAAGGGGCTGGAACCATCGACTCCTGCCAAGATCGCCATCGGCATGTTCCTCACGGCGGTCTCCTTCTATCTGATGGCGGTCGCGTGCCTGGCGGGTGGCAACACTGGAAAGGTTTCGCCCAGGTGGCTCATTAGTTCGTATGCAATTGTCTCGCTGGGAGAATTGATGCTGTCGCCCATGGGTCTATCTCTCGTTTCCAAGGTGGCACCTGCCCACATGCGCGGCCTGATGATGGGAGGGTGGTTTGTCGCCACAGCCATCGGAAACAAACTGACGGCCATCGGTGTTTACTGGCGTGTTTGGGACCACTCGACCTTCTTCTTCATCCTGGCAACGATGGCGCTCTTCATGTCGGGCGTCTTATGGCTGCTGCTGAAACCGCTCAAGAAAGCCATGCCAGGAGTTTAGTCTCGTCATATCGCAAGCGAGCCCGTCCAACCTCTGAGAACAGAGTCATCCGCCAGAACCCTCGTCCCTTTCTGGGAGAAACTTCGTCATCGCGAGTCCAAGCACGACTCGTTGTGCATATTCCAGACACAATCCATCCAAACCCTTTGAGAACAAAAGGTGAACCTTCTGGTTGGAAGTACCGATATACTGGTTGGTGGGACTCGGACTGCTGTATCTGAGCCAGCCGCCTTCGACACATCCAAACCATCTTTGCTCATGAGCTAGTACGTGATCAGTCTGGAACGACACGAGCCACTGTTTCAACGGAGGAACCTGGTGCATGAAGTGGACTCTTGAAAGCAGGCTGCCGGCCAGCTTCATTCTAGCGGTTGCTGCCTTGTGTGCCGCTGGTTTCGCATCCTATCGCAGCACTGAGGAATTTGCTCAAGCAGGAAAATCCCTGGCTCACAGCCAGGAGATTCTGCGGCAACTGGAGAGCACCCTGCTTTCTGTAAAGGAAGCGGAGGCGCGCCAGTTAGCTTTCCTGGCTTCGGGAAGCTCTGGTTTGCAAACCTCCTCGTCACTGGCATCGGCTATCAACACGAGATTCAGCCGACTCAAAGAACTAACCTCCGGTGTAAGCAGTCGTTTGGAGACGGTGCATGAATTAGAACGTCATGTCGCGCGCGAAGTGGAGCTACTCCAACAGCTGAACGATTCTCGCAAAGAGATCCCAACGCCAATCATCAAGATAGAGACACTCTGGCGCGGTGTTTCCTCCCTAAGCGACCAAATTCGAACCAGCGCAGCAGCGATTGCCGAGTTCGAGAACGAGACACTTAAGCAGCATTCAGAGACAGTCAAAATCAAGGCCCGACAGGCAGCCATCACCTTTCTGGTCCTGGCAACGCTGACTGCCCTCTTCATTGGCTTTGCGTTCTACCACCTCTCTCGCCATATGCGGGAGAGGCGTCATGCGATGGAGCAGTTGCGCCACAGCGAGGAGCGCTATCGGCTGCTGGCTGAAAACTCTCTGGACTTGATTGCGCTGCTGGATCTCAAAGGCAACCTGATCTATGCATCTCCATCCCATGAGACTGTGCTGGGCTACGATCCCGCTTGGCTGGTGGGGCGTGGATTTTCGGCATTCATCCATCCGGAGGATTTGCCCCTGGTACAGCTTGCGATTTCCCAGTTGCCCGACAGCGGTCCCGGAAAGCCGACCGATGTCCGGCTGCGACTGGCATCGGGCGATTGGCTGGAAGTAGAACTGCTCTTGTCCACCTTTTCCATCAGTGGCGTTTCGGGACATCCAACTCTGCTTTCGGCCCGCAGCATCGCAGAACGAAAGCGTTCTCAACAAGAACGCGAAAAGCTAATTCAGGAACTGCAAGACGCCTTCGCCAAGATCAAAGTTCTGAGCGGGTTCATTCCGATCTGCGCCTCTTGCAAGAAGATTCGCGACGACCAGGGATATTGGAATCAGTTAGAAGCCTATATCCAAAGCCACACCGAAGCGCAGTTCTCTCACGGTATTTGTCCCGATTGTGCGACTTCGCTCTATTCAGACTACTTCACTAAGGGGGCCTGAGGCGCTTGACTGATCTATTTGAGAACCAGGCTTTCAAAGTCGCCGATGCCACAATCCACAGGGGACTCTCTCCGGCGCTTCTGAGACAAACGCCACGTACTGCCTTTGATCGAACCACTCGTGCCGGCAACCTATTCCTGCAAGCGGCGGGAAAGATGTCGTACGAAGAACCGAGGAAACTCCGGCGATGAATCGCTCTGCAGAACGAGCGCTTGCGATCGAACTGAAGCAAACGACTCAGCACATTCACAGCAGTGCAGACCCGATCCTTGTGGATTCGGGTGAAGTGATCGTGGAAGTGAACCAGGCGTTTCTCGACTTGCACGGATACGATTGTGCTGCAGAGCTTGAAGGGGAACCTCTCTCCTTGGTCGTCGGCGAAGGTGACAGAGAACGCATACTGAGCATCCGGCGCCGCTGGCTGCGAGGCGAAACCGTGCCAGCTATCCTTGAGTTTCGGGGGTTGCGTCAGGATGGAATGCTTGTGGATCTGGAAGCCTTTGTCACGCTTCTGCAAGCGGGTGGCCAGCCCCGCTTCGTAACTCTCATGCGGGACGTGGGGCTGAAGAAGTTGACGGAGCGCGCACTGCGCGATTCCGAAGCCCGGCTGCGAACGGTGGTTGAAAGTCTTGGAGAAGGACTTTTGATCACGGATCTCGACGATGTCGTGCAAATCGTCAATGCCCGAATGCTGGCATTAACCGGTTTCGCCGACTCAGAAATGAAGGGCCGACGCGCGTTTGAGCTCTTACTCCCTCCGGAGGAATGGGGGGCGTCTCTCAAGCGGCACGAGCATCAGTCGAAGGGAATCACCGAGCGTTTCGAGACCCGGTTCTTGCGAAAGGATGGCAGTAGCTTTTGGGCTGAAATCAATGCGTCTCCGCTCTGCGATCCGGGCGGTGCAGTCATCGGCACGTTGAGTGTCGCCAACGACATCAGCGCGCGCAAACAAGACGAAGAGCGCCTGAAGTTCCAGGCCGACGTCCTGTCGCACGTTACCGAAGCCATCATCGCTGTTGACAACGAGAATCTCGTCAACTACTGGAATCACGGTGCAGAAGAGCTTTATGGCTTCAAATTCTACGAGGCACTGCATCGCCCACTCCGGGAATTGGTTCATGATGAATGGCTTGCACCCAGCTCACCCAGCGAAAATGCCTTGGAAGTTGCCAGTGTTTGGCGAGGAGAGAGTACCCACCGGCACAAGAGCGGCCACGAATTGGTGGTCGAGGCCTCCGTTCGCAAGCTTAACGATGCGTCGGGCGAGTCTTGCGGCTATCTCGCCGTGATCCGGGATATCAGCGAACGCCGGCGAGCGGAAGCGACGCTCCGCCAGAAGGAAGAGGAACTTCGTCAGGCCCAGAAGATGGAAGCTGTTGGGAAACTGGCTGGCGGCGTCGCGCACGACTTCAATAACCTCTTGACGGCAATCGGTGGCTACAGCGAAATGATGCTGATGTCGTTGGGCCCCCAGGATCCACTGCGCGGCGATGTAGAAGAGATCAAGCGGGCCAGCCGGAGAGCAGCGGATTTGACCCGCCAATTGCTGGCATTCAGCCGGAAACAAGTGCTTCAGCCACAGGTACTGGATTTGAATGCGGTGGTGTTAGGCATGGACAAGATGCTGCGCCGGCTGATCGGAGCTGACGTCGAGCTGGTCACGGTGTTCGAGCCTGGCCTGGCAATGGTGAAGGCCGACCGCAGCCAGATTGAACAAGTGATTCTGAATTTAGCCGTCAACGCCCGCGATGCAATGACTCAAGGCGGCAAGCTCACATTGAAAACCACGAACATTGAATCCGATACGGCGGCCGTTCCGTCAGGTGTCGCTAGTTCAGTTATGCTTGTCGTCAGCGACACGGGCTGCGGCATGGATGCCGAAACGCAGGCTCAAATCTTTGAACCCTTCTTCACAACCAAGCAGCAAGGCAAGGGGACCGGTTTGGGACTCTCCACGGTTTACGGCATCATCGAACAGAGTGGAGGACGCATCTCGGTAGAAAGCGAGCTGCTGCACGGAACCACGTTTCGCATCTATCTTCCTCAAGTGGAAATCCAACAACCAGCCGCAGCTGAGCGCAGCCAGCTGGAGCTGGCCGTGGGCACGGAAACGGTTCTTCTAGTGGAAGACGAGAGCGTTGTTCGAAGTCTGGTGCACCAAGTCTTGAAGCGCAGCGGCTACAATGTCCTGGAAGCACAACATGGAGCGGAGGCACTGCGGATTGTTTTACAGCATCCCGATCCGATTCACCTGTTGCTGACAGACTTGGTGATGCCATTGATGGGCGGCCGCGATCTTGCCAAGCGACTTCTCGGCATGCGGCACGACATCAAAGTACTCTACATGTCCGGATACACTGACGATTCCGCCATCCGCCAGGGTGAGCTGGAGCCGGGTACTGATTTCATTCAAAAACCATTCAGTCCCGATTCGCTCTCACGCAAGGTTCGGGATGTGCTTGACAGTTAAACCGGTGCATCCTCCTTTCCCTTCCCCGTTCGGTGCAACCAACTCACAGGTGAACTCTTGAGTTCTCGAAGGCGACCCGCAGCTCGCCATCAAAAGGCGTCACCCGGTCGCAGCGTCCAGATCATCTTTGAAGACAAGGACATCATTGTCGTCGACAAGCCGGAAGGCCTGTTGACGATCGCTACTGACAAGGAAAAGAATCGGACGCTTTACGCCTATCTCTTTGAACACGTCAAGAGCAAGAAGCCTCCCGAAATGCTTTTCATCGTTCACCGTCTCGACCGGGAAGCTTCAGGCCTATTGGTCTTCGCCAAGTCGGAGGTTTCGAAGCGGCATCTGCAAGATCAATTCAAAGAACACAGCGCTGGCAGAACCTACGTGGCGATTACAGAAGGTCAAATGGCGCGCAATGAACAAACCATCGAGTCGTACCTTGCCGAGAATCGCGTGCACCGATGCTATTCCACTCGCGACCGAGCCAAAGGAAAACGAGCGGTGACCCATGTCAGGGTCTTGCAGCGCTCCAGACATCGGACTTTGGCCGAGGTGCAGCTTGAAACAGGTCGCAAGCACCAGATTCGGGTGCATCTGGCCGAGCAGGGGCATCCAATTGTCGGAGATCACGCCTATGGAAGCAGGACCGACCCAGTTCGGCGCCTTGCTTTACACGCTGCGAAACTGGCATTCAAGCATCCCCGCTCGGGAAAGCGTCTGGAGTTCACTTCTCAACCTCCGACCTTGTTTGCTTCGCTAATCTGAAATCACTCTCGCAGCCAGAAGGCATGGCGCTGGCGATTTCAGTCAGTTTCTAACATCCGCAGCAAGTAACGCCCGTACTCATTCCCTTTCATTGTTTCGGCCACATGTCTCACCTGTGAGGCATCTATGAATCCCTTCTTGAGCGCAATCTCTTCGAGGCAGGACACCATAAGCCCTTGGCGGTCCTGAATGGTTTGAATAAAAACAGAAGCTTGGAGCAGAGATTCATGAGTACCCGTATCGAGCCACGCGATACCTCGCCCGAATTTCTCGACATGAAGCTGACCCGCGCGAAGATATTCGAGGTTCAAATCAGTGATCTCCAGCTCCCCGCGAGGTGACGGCTTCAGCCGGGAAGCTACCTCAGACACGTGGTTGTCGTAGAAATACAAACCCGGCACGGCATAGGACGAAAGCGGCTTGGCAGGTTTTTCCTGCAGCGTCTGCGCCTTGCCGCTGCTGTCAAAAGAAACAACACCGTACCGCTCCGGATCACGCACCTGATAAGCAAAAATGGTCGCCCCGGTTTCACGGTCTGAAGCGCTTTGGATGTAACGAGGCAGGCCGTGCCCGTAAAAAATGTTGTCACCCAGAACCAAGGCGGCCGCCGAGCCGCCGAGAAACTCTCGGCCAATCAGGAAGGCTTGCGCAAGACCGTCGGGGCTGGGCTGGACGGCGTAGTGAAGGTCGAGCCCCCAGGTGCGACCGTCACCCAACAATCTCTTGAAACCCGGCTGTTCGTGCGGAGTGGTGATAACCAGGTTTTCGCGGATCCCGGCCAGCATCAGTACCGACAAGGGATAGTAGATCATAGGCTTGTCATACACAGCCATCAGCTGTTTACTGACCGCACGCGTTAATGGATAAAGCCGTGTACCAGAACCGCCGGCTAGAACAATTCCCTTTCGCATTGTGCTGTCTCCCTCCTCAAACTCGGCCTGTGTGCCTTGTACTTAGACGAATGATCCTTGCACTGAGTCTCAAAGTTGATGCTCCGACGTATACAGCAGTCGCGAGGACCTCGATGGCAACCTCCCAACAGATCCGGACTTTATTCCGAGGGGCGCCAAGTATAGCAGACTGCTGCGAGTGACGATGCAGGAGCCGATATCATTTTAAAGACGAACAAGCACGGATTTCGTCTGGCGTTTGCCGACATGTGCCGCTATCATGTGGCCGCTTTTTGACGATGGAGCACAGTCTGATCGCTCCAAGGACTTCAAATACTGCGAGGTATCAAATGGATAAATTTAAGGAGCTTATCCGCGGCGTTCCTGATTTTCCAAAGAAAGGCATTCTCTTCTACGACATTACGACACTGCTAAAGAACGCACAGGCTCTGAAGGGTGTTCTGGATGAGCTCAGTTCGCACTATCGTGCACAAAAAATTGATTTGGTCGTAGGAATTGAGTCGCGCGGCTTCATCTTTGCTCCGGCATTGGCTTGCCAACTAGGGGCTGGCTTCGTCCCGGTCCGCAAGCCGGGAAAACTACCCGCCGAAACGATCAAGGTGAGCTACGACCTTGAGTACGGTAGGGACACGTTGGAAATCCATAAGGATGGCATTCAGCCAGGACAACGGGTGCTGGTTGTGGACGACCTTGTGGCCACCGGAGGGACAGCAGCGGCGGTGACTCATCTGATACGGCAGTTGGGCGGAGAGGTTGCTGGCTTGGCGTTTTTGGTAGAACTGGATTTTCTGAATGGTCGGGAAAAGCTGCAGGGCTACGATGTGTTCAGCCTTCTACGCTATCAAGACTGATTTTAGCTAGAGCCCCTTCAGGGCTTGCCTTGACAGGGTTTTGGGTGGGTTAGGGTTCGGTTGTAAATTCGGCCAAGATCTTCAGAAAGTCACCTTCGCAGTTCAAGAAAGCGTCAACGACCTCCGGATCGAAGTGTTTTCCACGATCTGTCAAGAGACGTCTTTTCGACTCCTCAGGGCTCACCATGTCTTTGTAGACGCGTTTTGAAGTAAGCGCGTCATAGGCATCCGCAAAAGCCACGATCCGGGCGCACAGTGGAATCGCCGAACCCGAAAGACCGAATGGATAGCCAGATCCATCAAATTTCTCGTGGTGGTGGTACGCGATTTCCTTCCCGAGTGTCAGAAACGAGCGTCCAGGAAGCTTGCTTTCCGCCGCCTTCAACGCATCTCCACCAATGATGGTGTGGGTCTTCATGATCTCGTATTCTTCGTGAGTCAGCTTTCCCGGCTTGAGCAGAATGCTGTCAGGAATGCCGACCTTGCCAACGTCATGCAAGGGACTCGACTTGTACAAAGCATCGATGTAGCTGTCGTCGATTTGGTCACGGTAAGGGGGCAGCGTTGCCATGTGCTCCGCGAGAATCCGGCAGTATTCCCGCATTCTCTCAAGATGGACACCTGTTTCCGGATTACGGCATTCCGCAAGTTTCGCAAAACCGATGATCGCCGCATCCTGGGCTGACTGCACTTCCAGCAGCCGGTCGATCAACTGCTGTTCCATGTTCTTCTTGTCGGTGATGTCTCTAACCACAAAAACATCAGCAAAAGCTTTGCCGCGAGAATCTTTGACCCGGCTGATGGTCAGATTGGCATACCACTCAGTGCCATCCTTCCGCTGATCAATCACTTCACCTGACCAGTAACCGCTCGACGACAGTTCGTACGTAACCCGCCGGCCGAAGTCCATAGATGATCGATTGCCTTTCAAGATCTCTGGAATCGTACCCATCAGCTCTTGGCGTAGAAATCCGGTCAACCGTTCGTACGCCGGATTCACCATGATGATTCGATTTTCGAGATCGGTGATCATGATGCCATCGATCGTACTTCGAACAATGTCTTCGAAGAGGATCGATTCCACCATCCCGATCTCTACACGCTCACGGAGGGATTGCCGGTCGGTCTGCTCCTTCAGATACTGCTGCCTTTTGCTCAGGGCCGCATCAACCGTGGCGACGATCTCCCCGGCCGTCGACGGCTTCACTAGATAATCATAAGCACCGTTCTTTAGAGCGCGGCGCACTTGTGCGGTGTCGTTCTGCCCGCTCACCAGGATGACAGCAACGTCCGGACGCCTTGACACGACATCCCGCAGCAGGTCGAGCCCCGACTTTTCGGGCATGATCAGGTCTGTCAAAATGCAGGCGTACGGCTGCTGCTCCAGGTAAAGCAGCGCTTCAGGAACCGAACAAGCTTGGTCGCATTCGTATCCGCTAGTGATGAGGACTTCCATCAATGCACGGCGCACATCGTGATCGTCGTCCACAATCAAGATGCGATGATGAGCCCTTGGGGAGCCTTCACGTGCCGACATTGGCCTTGTCATACTCAGCGGCTCGTTGTGGATTTGGCTTTCCATAAGGTTGGGTAGACTCGTTCAGCCTCAGAGCACGACATGGGCGTAGCTCGAAGCCGCTGCAAACCAACTGCAGTGTGCCGCGAAAGCCAAATAGAGGTATGCCGCCCTAGCAAGTTTGATATCGGCGCAAAGTGCCTTCACTTTAGCCTTTTTCAGGCCGCCACCTGGCGGATGGGGCCGGGAGCAGCTCAGCCACTGGAAGCCATGCAAAAGAGAGCGGCAGCTAAGGTCGCAACCGCCAGAAGCTTCGATAAATTCAGGGGAAAATGAGGGTCCAGATCAAAAAAAGAGCCTCGCGAGATTCATCGTCGACAAGCGTAGTCGGCATGAGTCAAATGACGCCTAGACGAATTTTCTCGGAGGAGGGGCTAGCAGCCTGTCGGACTTTCCGAGCAAGCAAGTAACCGGGAAGAAGAGGGAAACGTAGTTACAGCATGAGCGCACACTTCAAAGCGGTGGACCGAGAAACCCTTTACCTGTTTCCACCC
>Ga0187892_10003112_pt1 | contig 31020 bp, 26 predicted proteins | sample MA1701073metaG_FD_139345 | JGI IMG/M metagenome (GOLD analysis project Ga0187892, IMG submission 139345) | Bio-ooze microbial communities from a basaltic lava cave in the Kipuka Kanohina Cave System on the Island of Hawaii, USA - MA170107-3 metaG ...
AAGTGTTCACCTTCCCGTGAAATAGGTGTTCACCTTCCCGTGAAACGGGTGTTCACCTTCCCGTGAAACAGGTGTTCAGCTTCCCGTGAAATGAGTGTTCAGCTTCCCGTGAAATACGCACAGGGCATTCAAAGTAGAGCGGGCGGCTTGCCGTTTTTCTTTGAGGCGAAAGCTCTCCCCACGAATATTGATGATGGTGCAGCGATGGAGCAGCCGGTCCAGTGCGGAAGAAGCCATGATGGCGTCGCCGGCAAAGACTTCGGCCCAGTCGCTGAAAGCTTTGTTCGAGGTGAGGATGATGGCGCTGTTGTTATCATAGCGCTGCGAGATCACCTGAAAGAAGAGACTGGCTTGGGTCTGATCTAACTGCAAGTAACCCACTTTGGGTTGCTTCGCTTGAAACCACTCAAAATGGGCGCTTCCTTGGTTAGCCCTTTAACATCCCTCTTCATGCACCGTCGGCGCGTCCGCATGTGGCACGAAGCATCTGCGGCAGCGGGCTTCGTACATGCCCCCCGCGCCGACCGCGACGCGTTCTTCTGATTCGAAGGTGCGCTGCGAGTAGTTGGCTGGTTGGCCACACTTCATGCAGATGGCGTGAGTCTTCGTTATGTATTCGGCGATGGCGAGAAGTTGAGGCATCGGCTCCCAGGGCTTTCCGGTGTAGTCCTGATCGAGGCCGGCGATGATCACGCGGATCCCTTTCTGCGCCAACTCATTCGCAACTTCTACCAGTTCATTATCAAAAAACTGGCCTTCGTCAACACCCACCACTTCCGTGTCGGCTTCAACCAACGCGCGGATCTCGGCTGCGGCGTGCACGTTCGACGATTCGTGTCGCATTTCGGAATGCGAGACGATATGGTTTTCAGAAAACCGCGAATCGATGACGGGCTTAAACACCTGGACTTTCTGCCGCGCAATCTTGGCGCGGCGCAAGCGTCGAATTAATTCTTCTGACTTGCCTGAAAACATCGAGCCGGCGATGACTTCAACCCAGCCGGTGTTTGAATTCACATGTGGCATGGTGTCGTCGTGATTAACCTGAGCGATAAGTTCTTCCATGATTCCTTCTGTACCGCTGGAGTTCGGGATCTGGACGTGCCGAATAGTAAATATGCAGTTGAGCCGATCCGATTTTCCGCCACCCGAAACCCGAATCGAGTAGCGGATTAAAACAATTAGTAAGGCTCTTTGACAAACCGTCCAGTCGTATGGTAAGAATATCTTACCATACGTAAGGAGGGGACTTATGGCGCTAAGTCGAAACGATATCCGCGAGTGTGTTCTCGAATGCCTACTTGAAATATCGCCAGATCAGAATCAACAGCCCATGGATGAACAGACAAATCCAATGTTGAAGCTCGGGCTTGATAGTCACGACGGCGTTAACCTCGCCTGCAAACTCACCGACAAACTAAATTACGAGATCCCAAAGGACATAAATCCATTGGTCGACGACGAACGGAATCGTCCACGCCGGGTGGGCGAAATTATTGATCTCGTCTGTGGCCTAATCGGTGCACGGAAGGAGGAAAATCATGCCTGATGTTGATTCAGTTCGCGTCGCGATAGCCACAAGGCTCCGAGCTGCACGTGAACAGGCAGGACTGTCCCAAGGACAAGTAGCCAATTTACTTGGCCTTCAACGCCCATCGATTTCAGAAATTGAGGCTGGGCGGCGCAAAGTTTCTGCGGAGGAAGTCACGCGATTTGCCGAAATCTATAACGTTAGTGTTTCGTGGCTAATGGAAGAACGTTCAGAAGTGTCCGATCCGGCCGTCGAACTGGCAGCTCGTGAACTGTCGAAGCTGAAGAAAGAAGACTTGGACACAGTTTTGAATGTGCTTCGTACGTTTCGAAAGGCAAAAGCAACCCGCACATGAGTAAGCCGCAGGAAATGGCTAGGCAAGCGTTGCGGGGTGCCTTGGAGATTCGTCGACGGGTTTCCGCCTCAACCTCGCAACCGATTTGCGCCTACGACACAGCCGAACAACTAGGGATTGAGGTGATATTCCGTCCGGAAAACAGTCTTGGCGGGTTATATAACAAAACAGCTCAAACGATCCTAATACCTACTCACCGACCTCCGGGGCGCCAGGCCTTTACATGCGCACATGAGATTGGACATTGGTTTTTCGAACATGGCACTACCCTTGATGAAATAAATGACTTGGACCTCTATCAAGAAGACCAACCTCGCGAGCGACTAGTAAACATCTTTGGCAGCTACTTACTCATGCCACCATGGGCTGTCCGCGACGCTTACGCGAGGCGGCGTTGGAATCCCAGTGATTGTACGCCATTGCAAGCGTACACGGTCGCCAACCAACTAGGTGTTGGATATGAAACATTAGTGCAGCATCTTCGCTATTCCCTTAGTCTCCTTTCACCAACTCACGCACAATATTTACTCGAGACGACGCCAAAGGAATTGCGAAGCTCGCTGGTCGGAAATGACCGCGCTAGACATCTTGTTATTGTGGACTACGCTTGGGCGAAAGTTGCAGTCGACCTACAGGTAGGCGACTTGGCCATTCTCCCGGCCAATGTAACGCTTGAGGGAACAAGCGCGGCTATTGTGAGCAATCATGAGCTTGGTCAACTTATTGAGGCGCGCAAGCCGGGCATCTCGCGGGCAGAGTCATACGATCAAGCATGGGCCACATTTGTTCGCGTTTCCCGCAAAGACTTCATTGGCCGAAGTATCTATCGCCATTTAGAGGATCCCGATGTCGACGACAATACCGGAATTGATATCTGAAGCAAATTTATCCTACGCGTGGGGCCGTGCGTTTCTTATAGCAATGCAGGGAAGTAAGAACCTCATGCCCCTGACGATCTCAATTGAAGGCCTGACGAACGGGCCGCCTGCCGAAGACTGCCGCATCCGCCAAGCGTTGGATACAACTCTTGTCCTGAATAGTAAATACAACTGCTCAATCTCAGCGATGACGATTTTCCCATTCAAGTATTGGAATCAAACGGGACGACCGCCAATAAAAGAATTTACAGACTTGTATTTGACTAAATATCTTCCAAGGCTGAAAGCGCTAAATTTACGAAATCGAACTGGAACCTATTTTGAACGCATGATTGCTTTTGAAGGGATCAAACGTAAAGGCGGGACTGACACGAGGAACCAGCTCCAACATATTGTCGGGTTGTGGCCTAAAGACAATGATAGCTCAAGACCTCGACAGTCGGCTCTTCAGGTTGCCATTTTTGATCCGGTTAAAGACCACAATGGATCTCCTCGAAGTATTTTTCCATGTCTTCAGCAAGTCAGCTTTGCGTATGATGATGCTCGAGGACTGGCGGTAAACGCGTACTATCCTGCACAATACATTTTCGACCGAGCCTACGGTAATTATCTCGGGCTTTGTCACCTCGGGTTCTTTATGGCGCATGAAATGGGTCTTGAGTTCGTTCGATTGAATTGTTTCATAGGCCGTCCCGAATTAGGCGATGTGAAGAAAAAGGCATTGCGAAAATTGGAAGAGATGGTGCAAAAAATTCTTTCCGGGTGAAACACAGTACCGGAATGAAAGCAGAATTGATAGCAGAAATCGAGAGGACATGAGTTATGTCATTCTGGAACACTGACAAGCTCGTTCTAAAGCAGAGTCAACAAAAATTGATAGAGCCCTTCGATCGGAAATTCGCTAAGCAGGGTGCCTACGAATTGTCATTAGGGCCGGAGGCCTTCATAACAGCCGAACCGAACGCTACAAAGAAGAAACTCGCGGAGGGCGACCAACTAAGCATTCCGCCCGGGCAGTTTGGACTCCTCCTCACCGAGGAGGTCGTAACTATTCCCGATGACGTTATAGCGTTTATTTCGGTTCGATTTACCATAAAGCGTCGAGGGCTTGTAAACGTATCTGGATTCCATGTTGATCCAGGGTTTTCTGGTCGATTAAAGTTTGCCGTCTACAATGCCGGTAGTCAGCCCATTGTTGTTTCGAGGGGTGAGCGAGTATTCATGATCTGGTTCAGCGACCTGAGTGCCTCAACCTCTGATCCTTATAAAGGTGAGAGCTCAGGTCAGAAAGAAATTACGTCTCAAGACGTAATGTTCATACAAGGTGAAGTTGCCTCTCCCGCCGCGCTCAACAGGAAGATTGAGGACCTGAAAGGAGAATACGAACGGCGACTCGCCATTCTCGATGATAAGATTGCGACGTGGAGAGGAGTTACTATCGGAATCTTAACCAGTCTGATAGTTGGAACCATTCTACTTGCCGTAAGGCTTATCCTTCAGAGCCCAGGCCCAATTCAAGCGCCGCCGACTGAAAGCGCCCAGCCCAGGGCAACGGTTCAAGAATCCAATCGACATCCGCCAGCAGCTGAAAAAGACTCGGCTACTACTCAAAACAACAATCGCGAGGTCAAACCCAAATCAAGGAAATGATTCCTATGCACAAGCACGGAGAGTTCTTCGTCTTTGAAGGGCCCGACGACTCAGGTAAGACAACGCTTTCAGTGGCTTTCGCAGATCACTTAAGGGGCAAAGGCATCGAGTGCGATCATTTCGAATTCCCGGGGCGCGAGGCTGGTACTCTAGGAAAACTTGTTCACAGTCTACACCATGCCTCACAGACCGTAGGAGTTGAGTCGCTCACTCCAACGAGCTTACAACTTCTCCACATAGCGGCTCACGTTGACGCGATCGAATCCAGAATTCTACCCGCGCTGAAAAAGGGCAGAACCGTAGTCCTGGATCGATTCTGGTGGTCTACCTGGGTATACGGGAAGATGTACGGGGTGAGTGATAATATCCTCAAGACGATGATCCGATCGGAGCGAACAGCGTGGGGGAAGGTACGTCCAACCTCCGTCTTTTTGATCAGTCGCAAGTTACCGGATCAAAGAGAGAATCATGAACAACTCTCTGCCGAGTATCTGAAGCTCGCGAGTCGCGAGTCCGACCGCCATCATGTTCGATACATCAAAAATCAAGGTACAGTAGCTGAAACCTTAGCCGAGATAGTTCGTAATCTAAACGTCAATGAACCAGCATCGACTTCCAATGGACCGATTGCAAACCATACCCGCGACAATCAAAGTCAACTGCCGCTCGCTGATGAGCCGACCCTCACTGTGGCTAGAATTGGGTTCAGTCGTATTACGCCTGCAAAACCTACCGTAGTATTCGAGACGTACTGGCGATTCGCAACCAAACGTCAGGACATTTTTTTTCGTCGTTTGGCTGGTGATCTACCACCTTGGAGCGACGACCCCGTGCTGATGGAGTACAAGTTCACAAACGCCTATCGGGCATCGGACCGTGTCAGCCAATACTTAATAAGCCAAGTCATTTATCACGGGGATCCGTCACCTCAAGAAGTTTTCTTCAGAATTCTCTTATTCAAATTCTTCAATAAAATTGAGACGTGGGAGTTACTGACGAATGAAATCGGAACAATATCGTTCGCCGAGTATTCCTTCGATCGTTACGATGCAATACTGAGCCGAGCAATTAATAGAGGGTTGCGAATCTATTCTGCCGCGTACATTATGCCCTCTGGCGGCCCTTCATCCGCCCTCGGTAGAAAGCATCAAATGCACCTGAAGTTACTTGAACAAATGATGCGAGATGAGCTACCTGCTCGTTTAGCCGATGCGCACTCAATGGGAATAGCGTTTGATTTGCTACGCTCGTATCCAACAATTGGTGACTTTCTAGCTTATCAATACGTTACAGATCTCAACTACAGCACATTGATAAATTTCAGCGAAATGGAATTCGTTGTTCCCGGTCCTGGTGCGCGAGATGGTATTCGCAAGTGCTTCAGTGATTTGGGTGGATTGAATGAGAGCGAGATCATCAAGGTAGTAGCCGACAGACAGCAAGCGGAGTTTGATCACTTAGGATTGGATTTTCAGTCTCTTTGGGGACGATCACTCCAGTTGATCGATTGTCAGAACTTATTTTGCGAAGTGGATAAGTACGCCCGTGTTAATAATCCAGATATTGTCGGTATCAGCGGGAGAACTCGGATCAAACAAAGATACCGAATCAATCCCGATCCGATTTCAGTCTGGTATCCCCCAAAGTGGGGTCTTAACGAATTGATCGCAGCCGAGGACAACTATGTTCCGAGTGTTTGAAGCTCAGACCGCTGACGAGGTTTGGAGTCACGTGGCGCATGCTTTTCGCAGCGGAGAAGGCACCGTACAACCAAGTCGTGCAGGACAAATGCGGGAGATACTTCACTCAGCAATGTCCATCGATGACCCTACTCAGCGTTGGGTGACATCCCGGATTCCAGCTATCAATCCCGCGTTCGCAATTGCCGAAATTGTTTGGATCATGGCCGGTCGTAACGACTCTGCGTTTCTTAACTACTTTAATCGGCAACTGCCCAAATATGCTGGACAGGGTTACGCGTATCATGGCGCTTATGGTCATCGCCTCCGCCATCACTTGGGCCTTGACCAGTTGGACCGCGCTTATCAAGTGCTAAGGGTAAAGCCAAGCAGCCGTCAGGTCGTTCTTCAGATCTGGGACGGCAGGATTGATCTACCTAACGATCTCGGCAATGAAGCCTCGCCGGATATACCCTGTAATCTCGTATCAATACTCAAGGTGCGCGGCGGGAGGTTACACTGGATGCAAATCATGAGGAGCAATGACCTGTATCGAGGACTTCCTTATAACATAGTTCAGTTTACCACTCTGCAAGAGGTTGTTGCTGGATGGTTGGGGTTGGAACTCGGAGCATACAATCAGATCAGCAACAGTCTCCACGTTTACGAACGAGACTTAGAACATGTACGTGCCTCGTTCACGAAGCCGTCAGCTGTCAACGTAGACTCTTTGGCTTTTCCCAAAGAGAGGTCTGACGAATACTTCAATGAACTCGCTAAAAGCGTTTCGATAATTATTAATCCCAGAACATCGGCAAAGAGACTATTGTCGATTGTTCTTGAATCAGAACTCCCACAATCGTTTCGAAACATGCTTTGCATGCTATGTGCTGAAGGCGCGCGTCGTCGTCGCCGACCAGACGTTGTTATCGATCTTATTCGTTGTTGCACCAACCCTGCATACGCCCAACTTTACGAACAATGGCTCGCGCGATGCGGACTTAATGCCGATTTAGGTGTGTCGGCTGCCGCCGGGTGACTAAATAAGCATTGTTAGCGTGACTGTTGTTGTTTCCGGCTTGCTGGTCAGCTTGGTTTCACTTCCTGGAAACAGATTAAGTATATGAGGATGAATTATAAAATGGCGCAAAGGCGGCTATCAGAGCAAGCTCCAGGGAGTTAGAATTTGTGATGATGTCACGGCTAAGAAAGCTCCAAGGATCCTGCCTGTTGCGCGAGTCGCGCTTGCCTTCATCAATCACCAGGCCTAACTCGCGCCTGCCCTCGATCACCTTCCTGGCCAGTGCCTCCGGAACAGTAATCGACGGCGAGGCCCCAAATGTTCCATGCTTGCCGTCCGTGGCATAGGCCCAGCCGCGCAGGAACGTATGCCACTCACCTTCGATTGAAACCGAGTGGAACCCGCCCTCAAGTCCGACATAAATCTCGGCCTCGAGGCGCTGCTGACGCAACAAGTCGCGCACGGCTAAGGCCCTTTCGCGCGCCCCCTGCATCAATTCCCAATCGGTAAGGGGCATTAAAGGGGCGTTCGTAGTTACTGCACGAGCCACGACGTTCGCTTCGGCCCAGGAAGAATCTATTTCGGCAATGCGGGCCACACTAGCGCGAACGGCCATGATCTTCGCGGCTCGGTCAGAGCCCAGGGCGATGGTATTGATTTGTAGCTGGGAGTGCGACCGTTTCAAGATTGTCGGATGCCGAAGAGTCCTGCTGTCGGCGAGCCGGGTGAGAGGCTATAACAGTCTGGCACTTTGCGTCAAAATCAGCCGCGGACGTCCATAAACCCTTGGCCTCTGCGCAACCTCTGGGTTCTCTGCATTTTTGCGGCGATTCCATCTTCGCCCGGTGCACCGCAGAGACTCGAATAAGAAGCAAGAGTGGCGCAGAGAACCATTCACAAACGAACCACAACCGAGGAACAGAGAAACAAGGTGCCTTGACATTCACCAGAGCGGTTGTTGTAATCAAAATCTCCCGAAACTCTTCCTGGTTAGTTATTGTTGGAGGTTATATCGGTGCCCGCAAATGAGCTGGTTTACGACTGGAACTGCGTAGAACCTTCAGTTCACCCGCCCAATCGCCATATCGGTTTTGACGATGAAACTCTGCGCGATGGACTGCAGTCCCCATCAGTCTGCGAACCGCCAGTCGAAAAGAAGATTCAGTTGCTCCATCTCATGGATGCTCTGAACATCGACACGGCAGACATCGGCTTGCCAGGTGCGGGCGGGACCCATGCAGCCGGCGTAGAACGTCTGGCTCGAGAGATTGCAGATCAAAAGCTGCGGATTCGTCCTAACTGTGCGGCGCGCACGCTTCGCAACGACATCATTCCAATAGTAGAGATTTCACAGCGAACAGGTGTACCCATTGAAGCTTGCACCTTCATCGGGTCTTCGTCTGTGCGGTTCTTTGCTGAGGATTGGACTCTGGAAAAGCTACTGGCGATGACCGAAGACGCCGTCAAGTTCGCCGTCGGTGAAGGTATGTCGGTGATGTACGTGACTGAAGACACAACTCGAGCAGCACCTGAAACTATCCGAGCCCTTTACACGACAGCCATTCGCTGTGGAGCGCAAGCGGTTTGCGTTTGTGACACGGTGGGACACTCAACTCCGGATGGCGCGCGCGCCGTGGTCCGGTTCGTAAAGAGCATCATTGAAGAGCAAGGCGGAAGTATCCGGCTCGACTGGCATGGTCATCAGGATCGCGGGCTGGGTGTAATCAATTCGATTGCCGCCATCGAAGGTGGCGCGGATCAGGTGCACGGGTCGGCGCTGGGTATCGGTGAGCGCGTAGGAAACGCTCCGATGGATCAACTGCTCGTAAACCTGAAACTTATGGGATGGATTGACAACGATCTGTCGCGCCTGGGTGAGTATTGTGCAGTTGCATCCTCAGCATGCGACTGGACGATTCCCTACAACTATCCGGTGTTTGGTCGCGATGCTTTCCGAACCGCCACCGGCGTTCACGCCGCAGCGGTCATCAAGAGCTATAAGAAAGGCGACCGCGAGCTTGCCGATCTGATCTACTCCGGTGTGCCGGCTGGCCAGTTTGGGTTGGAACAAGTTATCGAGATTGGACCGATGAGCGGCAAGTCAAACGTGATCTACTGGCTGGAGAAACGAGGAATTGAAGCCAACGACGAACGCGTTAATCGTATTTACGACTGTGCGAAGCAGTCGTTAGGAGTTCTTTCAGCTGACGAGATTCTGCAGCTGGTTTGAAGTGGCACAGACTTTGGTCTGTCAACTCATTGTAACGACCAACCTGGTTTCTAACCCTGAACGTTAAACCACAGACTGAAGTCTGTTAGGGTCAATGGCACCTACGCTGACGATAACTGCCGTCAAAAGTATCCAGGAGATGATGGCCATCTCGCTGGTGAAGTCGGCCTTTCAGTTTTTTGATAGTCACAAGGACGAGATTACGGAAGAGCAGATTAGGATCTGTTCAATTCCCGCACCTCCGTTTGGCGAAAAAGAGCGTGCTGATTATTTGTGCGATACGTTTAGGAACATTGGGCTTGTCGATCCGAAAATTGATGAGGAAGGAAACTGTATCGCACTTAGGCGGGGTCGTTTTCTGTCTCCTCTGCTGGTGGTGAGCGCACATCTCGATACTGTCTTCCCGCTGGGAACAGACTTCACGGTTCGCAATGTAGCAGGACGGCTGATGGCACCAGGCATCTCCGACGATGGCTGTGGGTTGGCAGCGTTAATTGCTATAGCTCGCGCCCTGGAAGTCGCTCGACTTGAGACCGAAGGGTCTCTTCTGTTCGTTGGTACCGTAGGTGAGGAAGGTGCAGGCGATCTCAGGGGCGTGCGCTACCTGTTGAGCAAAGGCGAATGGGCCGGTCGTGTTGATGCCTTCATGAGTTTTGATGGAGGCGGAACTGACCGCATTACCAACGGCGCTCTGGGATCTCGAAGATACCGTGTCAAACTGCGCGGAACAGGTGGGCACTCGTGGGCAGACTTCGGGTTGGCGAATCCCATCCACGCTCTGGGTCGAGCCATTGCAAAACTAGCGTCCTATCCGGCTCCTAAGCTGCCACGGACGACATTCAACATCGGACGCATCGAGGGTGGTGCTAGTGTAAACGCCATTCCCTGCGAAGCTGTTATGGAAGCTGACTTGCGCTCCACTAGTGAAGACGAGTTGCTGCGACTCGATGCGTTTTTCCGTCGCGCGGTGCGCGAAGCGGTCGATGAGGAAAATGCCACCCGAAGGAGTACCGACTCGCCGCTCGAGTTAAACCTCGAACTAATCGGCGATCGTCCGGGAGGCGAGACACCGGCCGACTCGCCGATTGTTGAGCTTGCCATGGAGGCGACACGAATCCTGGGCTTTAAAGCTCGTCTGGATCAGGCATCGACTGATTCCAACGTCCCCATCTCACTCGGCATTCCGGCAGTCACTCTGGGTGGCGGCGGCACATCTGGCAACTCACATACGCTGGATGAATGGTATGACGCTCGCGGGAGAGAAATCGGACTGAAGCGCGGGTTGCTGGTAATGCTGGGAATGGTGGGAATCGGCAAGAGTTAGAAGACAAGGCTGTCTAAAAAGACTTCGGGGGAAGGGTTTCACGCCCTTCCCCCGTTTAATTCTCTCTTCGTCAGAACTCTAGTTGATCGGGATCGTCACAGTGGCCGAACCAGCCTTACCCGGTGGGAACCGTTTCTGACGCGCTATGCGAATGGCTGAAGCGTCGGCTCCGGAGGCCTGTATCACTCGACCTGATTCATCGTATGTGACCGTCACAGCAACTTTCTTGGGTCCACTATTAGCTGATGTCGAAGGAGCTCCGGTTGACGGGGTTGTTAACGGTTGATTTGACGTGGCGGCTTTCTCTTCACGGGCCCTCGCACGGTCCTTCTCGCGCTGTCGTTTGGCCGCCTGTGCCGCGGCATCATCAGGACGAGCGCTAGTATCAACAACTTCAGGCTGAGGAGTTTCCGTGACGGGCGGAGAAGTGGGCTCTGCGATCGGAGTTGACACTACCGCCTGAGTGGCCGCTTCAGCCACTTTGTTGCGGCTATACCATCCGGCGGGCACACCCACGGCTGCCACGCTACCCAGCACTGCAACGACTACGACCGCGGCAAATAATGGCTTTCGTTTCGCCATTGATTCCTTGCCGATAAACGACAGAAACCCCGGAACATGCAATTGATGACCACTCTCGGCTGGCTTCGACGCTTCGCCGGGCTCGGGCTCGGCACTATTTTCAAATCCCGCCGGAAAAGCGTCGGGCGGCGTGATCCCTTCGTCTAATCGACGAAGTCCTTCAAGGACAACCTGCGTCCATGGTTGATTGATGGTGCGATCTGAAGATTCTGCGGAAGCACTGAATTCAAACTTCGCGTTCGGCAAGGTCAACGCATAGTAAACGGCGTCGATCCCGCGCAGGACACCGATCCGAGCGTCAACAACTGAACCAGTCTGCAGAAAGAAATAACCAGGCCCATCTTGATAGAGAACCTTTAGTCGACCAGACTTGCGCTGGTTGCAAAAGAACTCGATGAGTTCTGAAAGTGAAAGGTCGCTGAGGTGTCCCGTCAATGCCATGAGAATAGCTCCTCCAGGGAAGAGAGATGTTGTGGGGGATTGAGTGACGCTGGGCAATCAACTCAGCGTCACCAGGTTGAACTACTGGGAAGAGAGAGCAAACTTGTAATTGATCACGCCGGCTACTTTCACAGGCTGGCCCGAAAGTTTCGTTGGAGAGAAGCGCGCTCTCAACGCAGCAGACACGGCCGCCTCTCTCAGAATTGATGGTCCAGAGCTGGCCTGGGCGGAAATCACTTTACCCATTTCGTCGATGACAACTTCGACTGTCACCGTTCCTGACGCGCGCATTCTCTTGGCGGTTTCAGGGTAGGTCGGCATCGGTAACGTGAGCGCCGTTCCGTTGAGAACGCCGCCGGAGATTGGTTTAAGGATCGGCCGCGGCGCGGGCATCGGCGGCGGCTCTTCCATCGTTACTTGGGTGTTGCCAGTAGAGTTTCCAGAAATACTCCTACCTTCGTTTGAGTTATTGACGCTCAAGTTACCCGCCACCACCGATGGGGGCGGAAGCGCCGGAGCTGACTTCTGGGTCGGAGCAGGTTGTTTACTTGCTGATCCAGTTGTAGGTGAATTCTTGGGCTCTGAATTTTTGGCTACGTTCTCAGGCGAGCTGTTTGGGGCGGGGGCGGGCGCGGGCGAAGTTCCCTTAGGCTGCGCATCGGGTTGAACCATCTTCACCATGTTCGCGTCGAGGTAGTACATGATCGAGCGATAGGTGACTTCGGTGGGCTCGAACGTAAACTTTCCTCCATCGACCACAGCAACCGAAGTAGTCATCTTGTTCCAGTTACCTGCGAAATCAAATTCGTACTTGTAATTCTCTTTGCTAAGTAACGAGCCGTCAGTATTGACCAACGTCATCTCACTGATATTGCCCTTGTCGTCATACTTGTAAACCTCTTTGCCTGTGAGCGTTGATCCCGCAACCGGGTAGTATTGGTTTTCAATCTTGGCTCCCTTGATGTCGTAGGCAACCACCTCGAGCAGCGCGCGTTTGCCTTCGAGAATTCTGCCGTCAGAGTTTGTCAACTTAACTATCTCAGTGCGCACTCGACGAACGGGACCCACGAGTCCATCTCTGGTCCGATCACTTTCGGCTGAATCAGTGACTGGTTGAGGTTGAAAAGATGTCGCCTTTGCTGTGAGACTTGATTGAGCAAGGCAGGTCGAGCCGAGGGAAAGGACAATAAGAGACGCCACGACGGCCGGGATGGAATTAATTGGTTTCAGCATTTTTCGTCGCTCCTGAATCGCTGAGGCTAGGACAAGTTGGGAAAAACTGAGGGAGGTGACTAACTCGACTGGACGGCCGCGGCTCGCGCGGGCACAGGAATAATATAGGGTTAAACCACGTTTGTCTAGCACAAACGCGAGCAATCCCGTGGGAAAACCGCCGGTTTAGCCTCGCAAATTGGGGTAGGTAGCTAAAACTGAGGTGATCTCGTCGATTAGTCGCGCGGTACTTGCGCGACCTGTTTGATCGTTGCAGAGGATGGAAAACGCCAGAATTTCGCCGGCTTCGGTCGTGAGATATCCGGATAGCGACGCGTCGTAAGTGAGGAATCCCGTCTTGGCGGTTACCTTTCCAGCAACGCTGGTCAAACGACCGCTGAGCGTCCCGTCGCGGCCGGAAATAGGTAGCGACTCGCGAAAAATCCCCGCATTTGAAGTTCTTGAAAGTGAAACCAGGAATTGCGAAAGAGACTTGGGAGTTACGAGGTTCAATCGGGAGAGGCCTGAACCGTCGTGAAGAGCCAATCCGCTTGCAGGGATTTGCGCTCGTGACATCCAAAGGCGAATTACGGCTAATCCTGCTTCGTCGTCGCCGCGTTCGCGGCCTCCTGACTCTGACGCGGCAATTAGGCTCCCGCGTTCTCTGCCGAGAGTCCGGAGCATCAGTTCAGCATAGAGATTGATGCTCTCCTTGTTTGTGTCCTTTATGATTTCAGCCAGCGGTTTGCTCGAGACGAATGCAAGTTCGATTGACTTTGTCGGATCGAAACGCTGGCTGGGTGGTTGGCGCGAACTCTGAGCTTGGGCGTTGCCCGCGACTTCTATGCCCCGCGCCTTAAGTATTTGATGGAAGAGTCTTGCGGCCCAGAGCGCGGGATTGTAAACGGATAGACGCGCGCCGAATCCCTTGCCGCCCGATGGAAACTCTCCCCAAATATGAACGTTGTTGTCTGACAGTCCGCGATGGACCCCGAGAGTCATTGCCTTCCCGCGCTCTACAGTAATCAAGTCGTTTTGGACGGTCACATAGTTCACGGGATCGCTCTCGTGTACTTCCATTGTTGCTCCGCCTTTGGCTGATGGCGCGAGGTTGATGTCGATCTCGTTTCCGTTGATAGAAAGCGCGCTGGCCTCAGCTCCGAAATACCATTGGATATCGGTCCACTGCCATCCGTCGCCGAGTGGCTCACCGCGGAAATAACTCTCGTCACCAATAACATTTCCCTGGATGCGTCGCACACCGCGCGCATAGAGATCGTCCGCAAGCTGAGCGAGCGAGTTTCTGTTGTTCGTTTTTGATTGGGCCAGGAAGTCAGGTGCGCCGCGTCCGTACAAAACCAGATCTCCGTCGATCGAGCCGGCGGCGTTTGGTGGTGAAGACGAGTAAACCGAGGTCCGCCAGCGGTAATCAGCACCAAGAATATCGAGGGCAACACCGGTAGTGAAAACCTTCATGTTAGACGCTGGGGTAAACAATTGATCTGCGTTCCGAGCATAGACCTCATGACCATCGTTCACTGAAACAACAGAAATGCCCCAGCGGGCTCGGGCCAAATCACTTTGATCGACTGTTCGGTCGATCAGTTGTGCCAGCGACTCCGACGTTTGTTTTGATGCGACCTTCGTTTCGGAGGTACTTGATTTAGTGCCCCCTTCTTTTTGTAAGTCAGTATCGGAGTGACCGGTAATCAACGACTTGAAGACTACGACGCTGAGCAACAAAGCGCACAAGGCTTTGGAAACAAGCTGCCAGTTTTGTCTGATACCGCGATTCATATGAACTCCGGAAATACCCGTTCTCAACGTCTACCCGAAGACGTTACTTAAGCAGAATATGTATAGGGGTTCAACTTGCGAAAAGAGTTGTCGATCGGTTTTGACTAAGCACGCTTCGCGCCGCGCCATAGACTTCTTCAACGGGGATCTGGTCTATGACGTTGTTGTAGATGATTCGATGGAGGTCACCTTGTGGCAAGTAACTCTGGGGAGCTCGCTTGTCGAGCAGTAGTACGACCGGAGTGCCGACGGCTGAAGCGATGTGCATCGGCCCGGTGTCATTTGAAACGAATACAGCAAGCCGGGCCTGGGCTGATGCAACCTGAGGGATGCTGAGTTTGTCGAGGACTATCGTCCCGCGCGGAAAGTCCTTACGAATCTGATTAACAAAACTTCGTTCTTCCGGCCCCACAAACACCAGGACTTTCACCCCATCGTTTCGGACGAGATAGTCTGCGAGTTCCGCGAACCGTTCGAGAGGCCAACGCCGAGTGGGATGGCCCGCACCAGGAAAGAGGCCAACCAACGGCGCACCCAAATCGGCTTTTGCTTGCTTGAGGATCTGCTCAATTATCGCGTCGTCGCTCGTTTTGGTTTTTAGTCGCGGGTAACGGTTTGCATCTTTAACGCCCAGAGGGATCAGTACGTCAAGATAGCGATCGATCAAGTGACGCTGGCGATGATCGACTTCAACTGGTGGACGTGGTTTGAAGTTTGAAAGGAAATCCAATGATCGTGTGGGCCGTCGCGAATAGAGTCGTTTCGGAGCGCCGGAAAGAAATCCGAGCAGGTTTGTTTCAGACAAACTATGAAGGTCGATAACGAAGTCGAACTTCTTTTGTCTAACTTCGCTTACGAGTTTGAAGACGCGCATGACTGAAAGAGGCTTAAAGCCATCTCTCAGGGCGACTCGGTCGACCACGAATGTCACATCCGCGAAACCCGACAAATCAATAATCTCGGCGCCTGGCTTGCCAACAGCTACGGTTATGCGTGCTTCCGGAAATCTTTTACGGATAGCCTGCAGGGCGGGCAGACTCAAAACCACATCGCCCAGCTGGCCAAAGTCGATAACCAGAATATTTCGCGGATCAAAACTCAATTGACTACAACAACTCTCTTAACAGTCACGCAGATCACGACCAGTCATCTCCGCGGGCTGTTCAATCCCTTGCAGACCCAGAATCGTTGGTGCTACGTCTTCCAACGCTCCACCTTCGCGAAGCTTCAATCCTCGCGAACCTTCATCGATTAGATGGAACGGTACGAGATTCGTAGTGTGCGCGGTGTGTGGTTGCCCCGTCTTGAAATTAATCATCTGCTCGGCATTACCATGATCGGCCGTAATAAGCGTGATACCTCTTGCCTGGCGGATGGCTTTAGTAATCCAACCGAGACACGTGTCTACATACTGACAAGCTTCGATCGTTTTATCGAGCTTACCAGTGTGACCAACCATATCGGGATTAGCAAAGTTAATTACGAAAATATCCGTTTCGCCCTCTTCGATACCGTGTATCACCTGTTCTGTCAATTTAAAAGCCGACATTTCTGGACGCAAATCATAGGTGGCAATCTTTTGCGAAGGTACGAGTAAACGCCGCTCACACTCATATTCTTTTTCCACGCCGCCATTGAAAAAGTATGTCACGTGAGCATATTTTTCAGTTTCGGCCATCCGGTAGTTGCGTACACGCTTACCAGCCCAAACCTCAGCCAGAACACTTTTGTGCTCTTGAGGCGCAAACGCCACAGCCAGTGGAAAGGTTCGATCATAAACCGTGAAACACACGAAATCGACTCTCGGGCGGTCTGGGACCGGGAATTCGTTGAAACCCGGGACCACAAGGGCGCGAGTTAGCTGTCGGGCCCGATCGGGTCGAAAGTTAAAGAAGATAACAGCCTCATCATTACCAATCTTTGTTATGGGTTCTCGGTTTTCGTCGCTCGCAACAATTGGTTCAATGAACTCGTCCGTAATACCTCGCTCATACGATTTCTTGATCGCGCTGACAGGATCCGTCGTCGGCTCGCCTTCACCGTGCACCAGGAGATCGTATGCTCGCTTGGTTCGCTCCCAACGTTTGTCTCGATCCATCGCGTAGTAACGACCGATCAATGTAGCGATCCGTCCACAATCGATCTCGGTAATCTTCTGTTGCAGCGCCGTCAAATAGTCGATTGCTGATCGGGGAGGCGTGTCACGTCCGTCGAGGAAGCAGTGGATGTAGACACGAGTAAGCCCGCGCTGTTTCGCCATGCGGAGTAATGCGTAAAGATGTTCCAATGACGAATGAACCTGGCCATCGGAAATCAGTCCCATCAAATGCAACGAGGTTCCCCGTCCTTTCACGCCGTCCATCGCGGCGACCAGGATCGGATTTTTGACGAACTCGCCGGTAGCAATTTCATAATCGACCCGAGAGACGTCCATACGGACCACGCGTCCTGAACCGATGTTCAGATGACCTACCTCAGAGTTGCCCATCACACCTGCGGGAAGTCCGACTCGTGTGCCTGAAGCTTCAAGCAGAGTGGATGGATAGGCTTCCGAAAGGTCGTCGTAGTACGGCGTGGCCGCCTGGGCAATAGCGTTGCCTTCCCTTTGAGGAGAGTTACCCCACCCGTCGATAATTATCAGCGCGAGAGGTCCTTTTTGTTTCGAGTCTGCCATTTGGAGTTAGACTAGTTTGAAGACAGGATTGGCATGATCCGCAGGATTAAAGAACGAATAAGAGCAGCGGACATACTGTCACGATAGCGGGCTTGCGCATGGGTTGGCTTGTGGATCGTGTTCATCGTGTCTTTCCGACGTTGTGTAGTCATTCCGCTTTTATGTAGTCAGTCATTTCGCCAGTAATCCGGACTTTCCTGCATTTCCGGGTCGGGACGTTCCATCCAGCGTTCCGGGCGCTTGAGATCGCGGAACCCGAAATTACGGTAGATTTCATGAGCGTCCTTCGTGGCCAGAACCCAACGGCGGAACCCTTGCAGATCAGGATGAGCAATAATTACCTGGACAAGCCATTTGCCCAGTCCTTGTCCTCGATGTTGCTCCAGCACGAATACGTCGGCCAGCCAGGCAAAGGTTGCGTAGTCGGTAACCACTCGAGCAAAGCCAATTTGCTCGTCTTCTTTGAAAAGGCCGAAGTTCAGCGAGTTGTTAACTGAGCGGGTTACGACCTCAAGGCTGCGACCCTGCGCCCAATAAGAATTGTTTGAAAGGAATTGATGAATGAGGGCGAGGTTGAGACGCTGAGGATCAGTGCTGATCAGATATTCGCCTTGATTCCACTCATGATTCATTTATCTCTTGAGCGCGAACGATTCAATCTTGTCAAATCGGGAAAGGAACGAGCGAAATGTAACAAGAAACGGATACGACGGCTTTCAGCTTCGTTTCGCGGCGCGCGCTTTTCGGGAACGGCTATTCGTGACGCGTGGCGCCTGAGCTATCTGATAAAACGCCTGGCGGCCAGGGAAGACAGCCGTATCGCGCAAATCCTCCTCAATTCGGAGGAGTTGATTGTATTTCGCTATCCGGTCGGTACGGGACAATGAACCGGTTTTGATTTGCCCGGCGTTTGTCGCGACGGCCAGATCAGCTATGAAAGGGTCTTCGGTTTCGCCTGAGCGATGCGAGATAACGGCAGTGCGACGATGTGTCTTCGCGAGTTCGATGCAGTCGAGCGTTTCAGTCAGCGTGCCAATCTGGTTAACCTTGATCAAGATCGAGTTGGCTACTCCCAGGTCGATTCCCTTACGCAGGAACGAGGTATTGGTTACGAACAAGTCGTCGCCCACCAACTGTACGCGTTCGCCGACTTCATCCGTCAGAGTCTTCCAACCATCCCAATCGTTCTCTGACATTCCATCCTCGATAGAGATGATCGGATACTTGTCTATCCAGTTTTTCCAGTAAGCGACCATTTCATCACTCGACAGCCTTCGTTTGTCGCTCTTCTTAAATACATAAGCCTTGCCGTCATAAAACTCACTCGCCGCCGGATCGAGAGCCAATAAACAGTCCTGCCCGGCTTTGTATCCAGCCTGTGTAATGGCCTCCAGGATCGTTTCGATCGCTTCCTCGTTTGAACGCAGGTTGGGCGCGAACCCGCCTTCGTCTCCCACGCTGGTAGCGTAGCCCTTCTTTTTCAGAACGGCTTTTAGTGTGTGAAAGATCTCAGTGCCCGCGCGCAAGGCTTCCCGAAATGACGTTGGACCAACAGGTACTATCATGAACTCCTGAAAGTCGACGTTGTTATCTGCATGAGCGCCGCCGTTGATGATATTCATCATCGGAACGGGCAGTGTTCGCGCATTCGGTCCGCCCAGATACTTGTACAGAGGAATCTCCAGATAGGATGCGGCTGCCCGAGCAGTAGCGAGCGATACAGCCAACAACGCATTGGCGCCGAGTTTCGCCTTGTTCGGCGTCCCGTCCAGATCGATTAGAGTTTGATCGACCTCTGTTTGATCCAAAGCATCAACGCCCTCAAGTTTGGGCCCGATGACTTCGTTCACATTGCGCACTGCTTTCAAAACGCCTTTGCCGCCGTAGCGCTTACTGTCGCCATCACGCAGTTCGACCGCTTCGTGCTCACCGGTGGATGCGCCGGAAGGAACGGCTGCGCGACCTGTTTCTCCACCTACCAGCGTGACTTCCGCTTCAACTGTAGGATTGCCGCGGGAATCCAGAATTTCTCGGGCTTGGACTTGATCAATCCAACTCATCTCATTTGCGCTCCAGAGCAGATTGCAACTTGAAGAATTTTGACTATCTACGAAAGCTCCCTGCCATTGCAGCAGCCTCAGATTCAGTGTCTTGATGTCGGAGCTGCAGTCTAACGCGCAGAATACGACGTTTCTCAACGCGCTCGATCACAAAGGCCAACCCGTTGTGTTCCACTGTTTCACCTGGCTTAAGTACATGGCCGGCGGCAGTCATCAGGAATCCGGCAATGGTTGTGTAGGCTTCGGACTCAGGCACTGACAGCTTCAATCGACGATTCAAATCGCGTACAGCCAGGCCGCCATCAAGCAAGTATTCCCGTTCATTAACCGGGGTAATCTGTTCATTTACTTCTTCGTCGTGTTCGTCGGAAATTTCCCCGACTATCTCTTCCAGCAGATCTTCAAGGGTAATGATTCCCTCCAATCCACCGTGCTCGTCAACGACGAATCCGAAGTGCGCCTTCGCCTTTTGCATCTGTCGCAGAACGTCTTCAAGTCGCGCTGTATCGACGACAAACATAGCAGGCTGTAACACGTCCTTCAGACGAAAACTCTCGGGGTGAAGCAGGTAGGGCATCACGTCTTTGCTGTGCACGAAGCCAATTACATCGTCGATCGATTCACGATAGACGGGCAGCCGAGAATAGCGATTCTGTTCGAAGGCTTTGGTTATTTCGGTTAGTGAACAATCGCTGGAAATAGCCGCGATCGCTGTACGCGGCACCATAGCTTCCCGCACCAGAGTGTCGGAAAACTCAAATACTTTGTGTATAAGGCGTCGCTCTTCGGCGCGAAGATGACCACTCGCGCGAGAGATATCTATCAGTTGGCGCAGCTCAGACTCGGTATAACTGGAAGCGTGTTCGGGAGAAGCGTCAATCCCAACAAGGCGAACTATTCGAGCACTGGCCCAATCCAGTGCGCGTATGGGCCATTGGAACGCACGATAAAAGAGTTCCATCGGCAAGGCCACCGCCAGGGCAACTCTTTCCGCCCGTGCCAGGCCGATTAATTTTGGCGCTTGCTCACCAAGAACAATGTGTAGTGCCGTAATAATCGAAAACGCGATACCGAAAGCCAGACCGTGTCGCCAAGTATCTGAGAGTCCAGCTAACGGCGCTTCCAGCATGCGTGCAATGACTGGTTCGCCAACCCAGCCGAGTCCGAGGGAAGCGAGGGTAATCCCCAACTGCGACGCAGAGAGGTAGGCGTTCATGTTATCGAGGATTCGCAGAAGTCGACTGGCGGAGCGTTTGCCGGCTGCGGCGATCATCTCAATTCGTTGGCGACGTACGCCGACAAGTGCGAATTCGGCGGCGACAAAGAAACCGTTGGCGGCAACCAGAAACAGAACCGCACCCAGCTTCAGTGTGACCATTCCCAGACTTATTGAGGAGCTTGCTTCACCGGCGGCGAGCGTCAGATTGAGAAGATAACTTGGCGGTTCGGACATTCTTCAAAAGGGGGTGGGGGTCGCGGTGGCCCTTTGACTCTTTGTGCCTTGATTTCGGGGATGGATTATAGCACGCGGCACATGAGCGTAGGCATTCAAGCCCCGTCCTGGAGATCAGCGGAACCAGGCTAGAGAGGCTGAAACCTCAGTATTCTTAAGAAGATTGTCTTTCAGTGACCGGCGGAAACGCCGGCTGCATGCGCCCGAACGGGATGGCCGTGTTTGCTGCAGGCCCGTGCTAACGCCTGTTCCACGCGGGGTTCGACGTTGCATTCGGGTTGGCGGCAAACTGCGGCCAGCTCAGACACCACAAGGTAACGGGCCCGCTCAAGCATGCGTTGTTCACGGAATGAAAGCGGTTTGAGGTGACTCAAGTAGGTCAGATGCTTCAACACATCTGCCACTTCGAAGATGTCACCAGTTCGCATCTTCTCCGAAAACTCTTTAAAGCGATCCTTCCAATCATTCGCCGGGGGTGAGAAATCATCCGCTAAAGCCTTTAGAAGCATTTCACATTCGCCCGATGAGATTGGCGATCGGAGGCCGACTTCCGTTGCATTCGAAACAGGGACCAAAACCAGTGAATTATTTGCAGCCAGACGAAGCGTGTAGAAAGGAAGTGCAGTTGCACCGATTTGCTTCTGTTCTATCTGCTCGATGGTCCCGATCCCGTGATTTGGATAAACCACTTTCTGGCCGACTTTGAAGCCCACCACAGCACCTCCATCGATTCAAAAATCAGACTGCGCCGCACGCGCGGGTCTGGGGAAACCCTTTTGAGGACGCAGCACGCGTCGGGCCCCTAAGGTTTGATAAGTGGGTTGAAGTCTAGCAAGGGCTCTTAGAGAGCGTCAAGCTTTTCAACCTGGCTTCTCCTACTGTGAAAATTGGAGCAAGGAAGACACCGACTCAGCTTGACAAGTGACTCTATTCTAGCGTCGCGAATTACCATCGGCACGTCTCTGAGTACAATGAGCGAATCCCACAAATGCTCTAACTCGACACTAGGGAACTGTGATTGGCAAGGAATAATTCGTCACATTCTGACAAGGCTTCAATTCGATTTGAGTCTTAGCGGCTTCACCTTCCTTGAGCAGTTTTCCACGGGCTTCCGTTTCGTCCGGAAGCCGCAACTTCGAGAGAACATTTGATTCATTCTCACTGACCGATTTGGCAATAGCCAGGTAGCGACCGGGCGGCAGATTATCAAGAGCAAAACTGCCGTCCGGAAAAACTCGTGACGCGAAGAAACGTAAAACGTCTTCAGCCTTCTCACGATCGGCTGGAACGAGATAAACAAATAACTTGACGGGCAGTCGTTGATTTTCCGCGGTCTTGATTCGTCCGTGAAGTGAAGCCGCCCCTTCAGCGAGGCTAATGGTCAAGCCCGAGACTCGTGCTCCCGACTTCACTGTTGTCCAGTTGCGTGCCGCATCAGTTGACCGGTTCGTCGTCGTCCTGCCAACAAGAGGCGTTATCGAAGATGACAACGAGATCGATTGCAGATACCAGTATTTGGCAAAGAATCGGATGTTGAAGCGGTACGGCGCGGGAGCCATATTGCGCAGTTTGAAATCGCCTTGCCTATCGGGAATGGTTGGCGATCCCAGGGCCCAGATGAATTGTGGCTTATCTTTGGCGGCTGACTTTTCGTTGTGCCACGCGCTGATGAGGGTCTCTTCAAACAACGGTCTGCGCTTACCCTTACATTCCGGAAGTTTCGAATCTTCCAGCACCACTCGTCCGGCTATTGAGGCCATCGGTGTCAGACTCAGTGATATGCCGGTGACGTCTGCGCCTCGAACGCTGATTCGACGCGCCTCGGAGAGAGACAGATCACCGCCCGGAGAGTAGATCTCCGCAGTTAAGTCATAGTCTCCGTCAGCGATTCCGGAGATCATAAATCCACGGCTATCCGGAGGTTGGTATGACCATCTGCTCCATTGGGACATTCCGTTCACTGTCGAAGTCATTCGGATTTGGATTCCAGAAAGTTTCGCCGTCTCGTTTGGATCGCTGGCGAACCCGCTGACGGTATGCCCAGGATCTCCGCGATAGCGAATATCAACACCAGTTGTCTCTTCACCTGAACGCACGATGATTTCTCCCGCGTTGTCACGAGTGGCGGAAGGCGCATACGTGGGCGCGTGAGATTGGTATTCAGCCCCTCCAAAATCATCATAACCGTTGCCACCTTCAGCTGAAACTATGTAGGTTCCCTGTGAGAGTCCGTAGATGCGATAAATGCCACGATCATCAGTGGCTTGCACTCTGAATGGTGTTGCATAACGAGGCGGTTGACCGTTGCCGTCGCGTATCATGTAGGCGAATACTCGTACGCCGACAATCGGCTCGCCAGCTGAACCGGTTACAGTACCCGTTATCACGCCGCCTTTGATTAACTCGAGTGTCGCCGAGTCGCCGACTCGGAAGTAGGCTGCTTTGGCACTGTCGGGGTCTCGGGGGGCTGTCGAATAAGCTGGTAAGACTGCCCAAACCTGGTAGGCCCTTGGATCTAGACCACTGACTTGAAAGTTGCCTTCGCCATCAGTTGCAGTGACCTGCGGCTGGGCCGACGAAGCGAAAGCACGAACATAAACTACCGCGTTCGCTAGGGGCTGGCCGGATTCATTAACCACCCGACCTGTAATCGACCCGCTCTTCGTCGAGCCGTTACTATCATCCGTAACTTGCCCCTGCGTTGCTTGCGCCAACGAGCAAGTCCAACTCGAAAGGGTCACAATCACCAGCGCGAGAAAACTGATACAGAAATCCTGGTAACTACTCAACTCTAGTTCTCCGGTCGACCCCAGTGCAATAGTCTCGGCGTCAGTCAAGGCTTCGAGCCAGGGGTCGGGTTAAGGTCAAGCGGGATGGTAACTTCCGTCACCACGCCGTCTACGACGTTCACTTGCTGTTTTACGGACAGGTTGCGGGCTCCAGGAATGTGGCCATTGATCTGAAGCAGGTAAGCTCCCGCGGGCACGCCTTCGATGGCGAATCTTCCGCGAGTGTCAACGTCAGCGGATCTTAGCGATAGTCTTTCACCGACCCTAGTTAGCATGACCATCAATCGCGATCCGGGCGTCATTGTGCCATTCAAGAATGTAAATTCGCCGCGAATAACTCCCGTTCCATGAGCTACGAAAACTCTTAGACCACTCGTCTCTTCATTCTCCCTTAGCTCAACACCCTGAGTTACCCTGACTCCCTCTCGTTCCATGTGTAGGACGACAAAATCCTTAACCGGTTGATAGTTCGCTGCGCTGAGAGTGTTTACGTTGGCTAAGCCGGGTTGCAAACCAGTCAAACGAAAACTCCCGTCAGGATTTATTGCGGTTGAGCGCCAGTTGGGAAAACCAGGCGAGCTCCCCTGCACCAAAATGTTGAGTCGCAACTGATACAGTCGAGCAAGAAGAGTCTTGTCGTTCGAACCCTCAAGCAAGACGACGCCAGTCAAGCTGGCTCCTCCTCTTGACGTCTTGATGATCAGGTTCTCGACGTCTCGATCAACTATTTCGAATGGGACAGGAGCGGCAAAAGGGGAATTGTCTTCAAAGTTGTTGATTACAACGTTGTAGTGCCCAGGCGCGAGGCCTTCAATTCTGAATCCGCCTCGAGCGGTTGAAACTGGATTGACCGGCCGATAGCCATATTTGGATTCTATCCTGGCTACGCCAATTCGAATGTTCGCCAGCGGCTTTCCAGTTTCACCATCGATAATCTGTCCACTCGCCGAATATCCCTCCATAAGGCGACCGACGGTAATGTCAATGCCAGAGTTCTCGCTCCCCTCCAGCACCTCGATAATCGTTGCCTTCGCAGGATCCGCAGCGTCTGGATGGTAGGTCATTTTGTAGGGGCGTCTGACTCTGCCCATCGGACCCATGCGCTCGTCTTGTCCCGCAGCCACCTTGTAGTGACCGGGGCGCAGGCCGAAGATTCTATAAACGCCTCGATCGTCGGTTCGAGAATTCCGCGATTGGGACCTGACACTCTGATTCGAATCCAGCTGAATCAGGCTCAGGGGTTCTTCCACAACCGGCTTGCCGTCCTCGTCCGTGACTCTTCCTGTGATTACGCCGCCTTTAACGACCGTGAAGTCAATCCCAGTTACATTGTCATTCTCCGCCAACACTACAAACTTTCCTTCTCGAATCGAGGTGTCGATGTCGACGGTGACGAATGTTCTGCCAACCGGTATGACATGGTATTGGCCTGGGGGAACCCTGCTGATCTTATAGTTGCCTTCCGAGTCAGTCGTGCCGACTGCTCGGCTTTGTTGATCGGATTCAGCGCTGCGCAGGACGACGCCAATTCCCGCCACGCCTTTGCCATGAAGCGTTACGCGTCCTGAAACCGTTCCTTTGCCGGTCTTTTGGTTCGCGTTCGTTTGAGATCGCGCGGAAGGCGTAAATACCACGTACCCAATGACGAGCACGATTAATAACTTAACGACAGTGTCCTTCATAGAATTCGACCGACCGGCGAGCTAGCGAGGTGCCAGGATAATAGCGAATCCCGAGAGCATTGTCTTGCCAAAACGGATTCCGTTTGTCAGCCTCAGTCCATCCTGCTAGGATCGAAACCGGGTTGCCTGTAGAATTATTTGTCCCACGAGCAATAATTCGTTGAAGTTCTACTGAGTCTCCACTCCTCGAGAAACAGGTCTGCAAACTAATTCGCCATGGCAGTTCTAAAAATAACTGATGCGAGCGGCCGCCAGTGGCAATACACCTTTGCGCCACAAGGTGTTTGCACGATAGGGCGAGCGCCTGATAACGCGGTGGTCATCGACGATCCGCGAGCGTCGCGTTATCACGCCCACATCAAGTCGACAGACGATGGGTCGTTTACGATTGTCGACGGCGCCATCATCAATGGAATGTTGCGGCGAAGTGCAAACAGAATCTTTATTAACGGTGAACCTCACCTGGAATACGAACTCAAGAACGGCGACCGGGTTACCATCGGCGCGAGCACTCTGCGTTTTGAACAGGCGGCCGAAGAACGCACCACCGAGGTGCGCTACGACGACAAACCGCTCGGCCATACTCAGCTGCGGATCTCCGCAAACGATGTGATGACCACTGTGCTGCACGGCAAGCCCGGTGAAGTGGCGGTTGCCTCGCCGGCTCGGGATAAAGTGCTCGAGGCGCTGCAACGAAAGGCCAATATCCTCAGCGCGCTTTACGAAATGAGCAAAACGCTCGGTTCGGTATTCGATCTCGATGCAATCTTCGCCAAGGCGACTGACATCATCTTTCGATCGACTCCCGCCGATCGGGTAGTAGCTCTGCTGGCAGAAGGCAACGGAACCGGAGATTTGGAAGACGTCAAGCTCAACCCAATCGCCATGCGGGCCCGCGACGAGAAGCTTGATGACCACGCTCGCAAATTGAGCATCGGACGCACCATCACTCGCAAGGTAATGAAGGATCGGGTCGCGTTGCTGTCCCAGGATGCTGCCTCAGACGAGGAGTTCTCCGGAGTTGATTCCATAGTCTCTCAAGGCGTGCGCTCGACGATTTGCGCTCCGCTGGTTGCTGAGACTCGAGTGCATGGCGCGCTTTATGCCGATCGTCTGGACCCATTCGCTGCCTTCAAACCTGATGATTTGGAATTGATCAGCGCTGTGGCTGCGCAGACCGCAATTGCCGTCGAGAATGCGCGAGCACACGAACGTCTGGCACGCGAGGAAGTAGCTCGAGCCAACTACAGTCGGTTTCTGCCGGAGTATGTAGTCAAGCAGATGCTGGATAATCCGGGTTCATTCAAGCTCGGTGGAGTTAACCAGACAATCACCGTTCTCTTTGCTGACATCCGTGGGTTCACCCGAATCTCTGAACATGCGCCGCCCGAGAAAATTGTTGGACTGCTGAATAGATACTTTTCGGCCATGACGGACATTATTTTCGCGCACGGTGGAACGCTTGATAAGTATCTTGGCGATGGATTGATGGCCCTGTTTGGAGCGCCGACCACCACTCCCGAAGATGCTTCGAACGCTCTTAACGCCGCAGTGGCGATGCAGAGAAGGATTCTGGGCATCAATCAGGAGTTGCTGGCCGAAGGGTTGAGCGAAATCGGCGTGGGTATCGGGTTACATACCGGCGAAGTGACGGTTGGTTATATCGGCTCGGAACGTCGCTCGGAGTACACGGCTATCGGCGATGCTGTAAACACTGCGGCTCGTCTTGAGTCGAACGCCAGGGGCGGTGAAATTTTGATCAGCGAGGCCACCTCATTGGCTGCAGGAGACCGCTATCGTTTGGAAGCGCGCGAGCCGATAATGGTTAAGAACCGCGAGCAACCCGTCCGCTTGTTTGGAGTCAACTGGCAGCGAGCCAGTGGGGCATTGTGAATTTGACCGGGAATTCGATTCGGCTGCAGTAACTCTTCAAGGAGGATCAGCGGGATGGTGAAAAGCGTTTGGGCAAGATGAAACAGCCCGTTCGCTTTCACCTTTTTGTTTTTGAATTGTCATGTCTTTCATGAGCAAAACAAGTTCGTTCATCGGGCTCACCGCGTTACGCGAGCTTGTTTCTGATTCGATGGCAATCGACATGGGTTCCGCCAGCACCATCGTCGCGGTGCGCGGTCGGGGCGTAATTATTGATGAGCCCTCGGTAGTGGCCGTCAACAAACTATCAGGTGAGGTAATTGCAGTTGGAAATGAAGCGCAAAAGATGCAAGGCCGAGAAGCGCGTGACGTGGCAGTCATCGCTCCATTGATCGATGGGGTCGTTGCGGATTTTGAACGAACGCGCTCCATGCTCGATCAATTCGTGCGGGAAGCTCGAAGCGGAATATCGCACTTCAGCCGTCGGGCAATCATGAGCGTGCTATCCGGTGTAACGCAGGTCGAACAGCGCGCTCTGTTAAGCGCTGCCGAAGCGGCGCGAATCGGACGTGTCTACATGGTAGAAGAAGGACTTGCAGCCGCGCTTGGCGCCGGAGTTCCCATTGATGATCCGCATGCGTCAGCCGTGGTGGATATTGGAGCGGGGACGACAAACATCGCGGTGATTGTTAACGGAGCCATCATCTCCGCGCACGCGGAGAGAATAGGCAGTTCAGATATCGATTCCGCGATGATGGATCGACTGCGACGCCATCGAGGACTCTCCATTGGAATTCCAACGGCCGAACGTCTAAAGGTGGAGTTGAGTTCGGCCCTGGAGCCGAAAGAACCTCAACAAAAGATGGAAGTCCGCGGACGCGATGTGCAAACGGGCAGTCCGGGCGCAGTAGACGTGAGCTCCGGCGAAGTCTACTCGGTAACCTTGCCAATCATTCGGAGAATAGCTGACGAAGTCCGGACAACGTTAACCGAACTCCCCGCTGAGGTGGCCGGCGATATCTATGACCGCGGAATCATCCTGACTGGAGGCGGAGCCCAGTTGGATGGACTAGCTCAATATCTGCAGCGAGAAGTTGGCCTGACTGTTCTCGTCGCCGATGAACCACGCTTTGCAATCGTTCGTGGTCTGTCGCAGATGTACGACGAACCGCTGCTCCTTCGACGCGTCGCCCGCACCGAGGCACTTCCCCTCATTGACACCAAAACAACTGTTTTCGAGAGTTAGATCCAAGTGGCCTTGCACAAAAAGCGAAAATCCCACACACGGCAGTGTGTGGATGGTTCAAGTCCTGACTAAAAGCAGTGAAGCAATAATCATGAGCAAAATCCCGCACACGGTAGTGTGCGGATCGTCCAAATCCTACCTATTCATTCAGGTTTCAAGACCAGAGTCTTTCAAAGGATTTAAGTGAACAGGTAGGACTTGAACCATCCCCGCACTCCCGTGCGGGGGATTCGGTTGCTGGTGTCCCTCGTTTTCTAGGCGGGACTTGAACCATCCACACACTGCCGTGTGTGGGATTTTCGCTTTTTGTGCAAGGCCGATCCAACTGGGTCGTGAAGGGCTATGGGTTTCAAAGAGTTCTTCAAACAGCGAATTACAGTCGCAAGAATGTATGGCATACCCGTGAGGATCGACTATCGCTGGTTTGCCGTCGTTGCTCTCAGTGTCTGGCTCATCGCCAGCAATCTGCAGAGCAACGTAATACAACTGAGCAGCTTCAGTTTGCCGCCTCTCGCGCCTGCCACCGCATGGCTGCTCGCCATCATCACCACAGCCGGTCTTTTCCTCTCTGTTTTTGGCCACGAACTTTCTCACGCGTTGATGGCTCGCGCCGAAGGAATCGAAATCGAGGAAATCGTGCTTCATCCGTTTGGCGGTCTGGCACGAATGCGCAGCGAACCTGAAAACCCACGTGCTGAGTTTCGAATTGCCGTCGCGGGTCCGGCCGCCAGTTTTCTCTTCGGCATTCTTGCTTTTGCCGGATCGAAGGTCGCGGCCCTGGGTAACTACAATGCCACCGTCGTAGTGTTTTACTTTTTGGCCTGGGGAAATTTGTTGCTGGCAGTTTTTAATCTCTTACCTGGTTACCCTTTGGACGGCGGTAGAGTACTGCGAGCGATGCTTTGGCGAAGGAGCGGCAATATCAAGCTGGCGACTCGCATGTCGGGAATTTGCGGAGTGCTCGTCGCCGCTATCGTTATCCTGTTTGGGATCTACATCATGATTGCCCCCAACTGGAGGGCATCTCAACCTTACTTCATGGGGACCTGGTCGATTCTCGTCGGACTGTTCCTGCTGGACACGGCTGCGAAGGTGGTAAAGACATCGCGCGGTGCCAGGCTGATAACCGTCGGAGACGCGATGTCGCCTCCCGTCTCAATCGGGCCGGAACTTACCATCACTCAGTTGATCGATGATTTCCTTCCGCTCCACCGCCAAACAAGTTTTCCAGTTGCATTGGATCGGCGTTTACATGGAATCCTTGCGCTCGAGGACCTCAAGTCTTTGCCGCGGGAACGTTGGCGGTTGACGCGCGCGCAGGATGTGATGCGTCCCATAGCGCCTCGCTTTTTTGTCGAACCCACCGCGACGCTCGACTTCGCCAGAGAGTTGATGAAGAAAAATGGTGTGGGCTCGCTCGCAGTGATTAATACTAACGGCGAGTTAGTCGGTTTCCTTCAAAGCGGAAGGCTTCGCGCCCGAACCACTCGTTCAAAGGGAAAGACCAGCCTCTGACCATTTCGCCAATACCGTTGACAGATTTGGGAACCAACTTTCAGGTTTGGACGTAACTCGTTTTCATATCAGCTCAACAACTCAAGCTTTGTAGGGACGGACAGTTCGACATGCAAAGCCTTGTGACAATCACCAAACTTGCTCGAGTCCGGCGACGGTAACAATAAACTTCGCAAATCAAGCGCCTGTTGCGAACTCCGATGCATACCTCATCCGTGGCATTACCATGATCGGTCCGATTGTGGCGAATGATTCTGATCCGGATGTAATCGCCTTGATTGTTGCGAGCTACCGAATCCGTCGCCTTGAGATTCGTACGGTAGTGACTAGCCCGGCTTTTGACACGAATGCATGCGAGAAAAATCTTGACTGATTCCTTGCAGCCTGTGCTAACCTGCCAAGCCTCAAACGAAGTGATTCCGAGTAAAGAAGTCTCGCCGGCGTTTTTTGCCTCGGAGTGTGCCCACCCTTGCCCTCGAAACAAAGGAATTCTCACGAATGAAAACCTACACGCCCCAAACGAGATGCGTCCTACAGCCTTTCGTCAACCAGGTCACATCATGGTTGCGCTCAAGAACTCGCTCAGTCTTGAAGGCTTTATTTTTTGTAGCCTCAATTGCGTTCGCGCTCTCGACAGCCACACCGCTTCAGGCGCAGAGCTGTGACGGTGTTCCGAGCGGCGGCGGTCAAGGCATCTCGGCCTCAGTTGCGATTAACGGCGCCGGAGCGCCAGTAAGCGATGGCATGCTGCTTCCCACTTATACTCAAATCAGGATTGACTCCGTGGCGACGGCCAACGGCTCGTGCGCCGGGATGTTCTGGTATTGCGGAAATCCATGCGGCTGCCAGCCTACCGGAACGGTCTACAACCGGACCATTAATCACACCACCGTGACGGTCGATGCTTCCACGACCGGCGGTCCCAACGGGAATTATGTGGTCGGTTACGTTTACGGCCGCAACCCTGACGGCACCACAGCCTTCTGGAACACGCTGGACACGCAGTCTTCGAATAGCACTGGTCCGAAC
>Ga0187892_10003115_pt1 | contig 31006 bp, 28 predicted proteins | sample MA1701073metaG_FD_139345 | JGI IMG/M metagenome (GOLD analysis project Ga0187892, IMG submission 139345) | Bio-ooze microbial communities from a basaltic lava cave in the Kipuka Kanohina Cave System on the Island of Hawaii, USA - MA170107-3 metaG ...
CAACGAAGACTTGGAAAGACTGCAAAGATGTGATATTCATTATGTTACACCCGATCTTAGAATAATTCCATTCTGTGCCTTTAACGTCATTCCAGAGTGGTACCGAGATAGAATTCAAAAGAAATACTCTACCACAGTGGAAGAATGGGAGAAAAAAGTAGGTGCAAAACTAGAAGATGGTCTGTACAGAGGAATCATGCGAAGAGGATCAGGAGACGAACTAGCTGCAGGTTGTGCAAAAAGCCAGATGTTCCACGAAGCATCTCAAGCCTTAACGTAAACTATCGTATTCGGATCCTATCAAAACTTAAAGACGCGAATTAATGGCTATTCTGTATGAATTTTATTGTTACAGGCGGGGCAGGATTCATAGGCAGTCATCTTACAAAATATCTTGTAGAACAAAAACATTCTGTAACAGTAATAGATAATCTTTGTAATGGTAAGAAAGAAAAACTAGGTTCTGTTTTGAAAGAAATTGAATTTGTTAACATTGATATTCTTAACTTAGAGAAATTAAGAGATGTTTTTAAAAACGCAGACGGCGTGTTTCATCAAGCTGCGCTTACAGACGGACAAGAATCATTTTCCAGAAAAAAAGAATATTTTGATGTAAATGTAACAGGTACAGAAAACATCCTCAAGATTTCTAAAGAATTTGGCTTGAAAGTAGTCTTTGCAAGTAGCGCAAGTGTGTACGGTAATACAAAAAAGATTCCTACTAAAGAAGATTTTGAAAGAAAACCTATTACTCCATACGGGGAAACAAAACTACGGGCGGAATACCTCTGTGAAAAATATGTAACAGCTGGTGTTAAGATCGTGGGATTGCGATACTTTAACGTCTACGGAAGTGGCCAAAACAACGCTTATGCTGGTGTAATAACTAAATTTTTGGAAAATACCGCAAACCATAAACCTACGATAATTTATGGTGACGGATTGCAAATTCGTGATTTTGTTTTTGTACTGGATGTAGCAAAAGCAAACTTGTTGGCAATGAAAAGCAAAGTAGATCATGCGTTTATTAACATAGGTTCTGGAAAAGCACTCTCAATTAAGGATCTTGCATACACAATCATAAAATTATCAAAATTAAAGATCAAGCCACTTTATCATAAGACAATTCATGGTGATATCAGAGAAAGTCAGGCTGATATTAGATTGGCCAAAAAATTGCTTAATTGGGAACCAGAAACAAAGCTTAAGGAATGGTTAAAGAAAACAATTTCTAGAATAGACAATGTTTAAGTGAACTTGATTGGCACAGTTCTTACAATACCTTAAAAGATGCACGTTCTAATTCTCAATGTTGAATGTACTAATCATATCTCCAACACAAAAAGGAATAGGAGGCATTGCTCAACATGTTCAAGGATTATCAAATTTTTTACAAAAACATGATCATACGGTTGATATTATTTCGTCCGAAAACACCTTTACACTACCAATAAAAGGACTAAAAAATCCAAGTTTCATGGTATCTGCATTTTTCAAATCAAAATTGAAAAAAAGAAACGACATTGTTCACGCTCATAATCTTCCAGCTGCTTTTCCTATGAAAAATGCATCGGGAAAAAAAGTTCTCACAATTCATGGTATCTATTCTGAACAGGTTGATCTTTTACATGGCAAAACCACTGGAAAACTTTCTGGTACATACGAAAAAGATGCGCTAACTTGGGCTGATGCTATAACTACTATTACCAAAGAAGCGTTTGATTATTACAAAAAACTGGGATTCAAAGTTCATCACATCCCAAACGCAATCGATATTAGTTCACTGCATGAAAAGAAGGATAGAAGATTCAAAAAACAAATAATTTTTGCTGGTAGACTATCAAAAGAAAAAGGAATTCTAACACTGCTTGAAATTGCAAAAAAACTGCCTGACGAACATAACTTACTAATTCTTGGGATGGGACCTGAAGAAGAAAAAGTAAAGGACACTGTAAAAACAAAATCAAATCTTCACTTTCTTGGATATCAATCAAAAGAAAAAACAATTGCGCTAATAAGAGGTTCGGATCTGTTAATTCAACCATCTATTGTAGAAGGTGTTAGCTCGACACTTCTTGAAGCAATGGCATGTAAAACTCCTATTATTGCAACAAGCGTTGGTGGAAATAAAGAGATACTTGAACATGATAAAACAGCAGTATTGGTAGAACCAGATGCCGACAAAATCCTAAGAGAGATTTTAGATCTTATACCAAATAAGGACAAAAGAGATAAACTATCTCAAGAAGCCCTCAAGGAAGTTCAAAAATATGACTGGTCTCACGTTGGAAATCTTTACTTAAAAATCTATGAATCTCTGCTGGAATAGTCAAAAGCTTGTCATGACAGGAAGTTATGTAAACACATGAAAGTTGCAATCGTGATGGGAACAAGGCCGGAGATAATCAAGCTTGCTCCCATAATTAACAAGATGAATAAGAAGAACAGCTCGATAATCTTCACAGGTCAGCACTATGATTATGACATGAGCCTACGATTTATCGAAGAGTTAGGAGTGCGAAAGCCCGACTATAAGATGAAGCTAATCAAACTACAAAACACTACTACTGACAGAGCTACACAAACTGGTGAGATAATACTAAATCTTGCCAAAATCATTACTACAATAAACCCTGATACAGTAATGGTACAGGGAGACACAAATACTGTACTTGCTGCTTCAATAACTGCAATAAAATGTGGTATACCAGTAAGTCATGTCGAATCTGGAGTTCGAAGTTATGATTGGCGTATGCCAGAAGAACATAACCGTATAGCTGTTGACCACATATCGGAACTGCTTTTTGCACCTACTGAGGAGACAAAGAAAACTTTGCATGACGAAAAAGTACATGGAAGGATCTACGTTACAGGAAACACAGCCATAGACGCAATAGAAGAAAATATCAGAAACGTTGAAGACAAAGCTAGTTTTTCACTTGAGAAAAAAGATTTTGTGCTTGCAACTTTGCACCGAGGTGAGAATGTAGATAATCATGCAACACTACTTTCTATCGTTAAAGGACTTTTGAATTCAAATGTTGATATGATATTTCCTGCTCACCCAAGAACCATAAGACGTTTAAAGGAATTTAGATTGTATACCAAAATCAAAGAATCAAAAAATTTGCTTTTAATTCCAGCTATAGGATACTTTGATATGCTTTATCTCATGAAAAAATGCTCGTTTATAATCTCTGATTCTGGTGGAGTTCAGGAAGAAGCTACGTCCCCAAAAATACGAAAAAAAGTTCTTGTTATAAGAAAGACTACGGACAGACCTGAAGCAGTAAAATTTGGTTATTCTGAACTTGTGGGAACAGAAACTAACAAAATCACACATGCAATAAAAAGGACGGATAAAAATCCCAAGATACGATCACATGCAACACCATATGGCAAAGGAAACGCAAGCCAGAAAATAATTCGAGTCTTAGAGCGAATCTTCTAATTTTGTAAACATGTAGAGCCCTTCAATGGCAAACTCAACAGACCAGATTGGCAGCTTATCAAGTAGTACTGTCACATCTGAAATATGATCTGGCTGACCCAGTTTGTTGGAAAGGCGTTCTTTGGCATAATGAAGTTTTTTCTGAAATGGTGAGAGACTCTTGTTAGGATAAACCCAGTAAAACGAACCCTTGTATTTTTCATCTTTTAGCTGGTTTCTTACAAGCCAACTCGTGCATTTCTTGGCAGATTCTAAAAACTTCTTATCATCAGTCTTTTGGTAAAGGTGGACAAACGTGCACAATGCTTGACCTACTGCAGGTGACTGTTGATGCCAAACATGATCTGACTGGTGATAATATGTGTAAAATCCACCATCGTTTGCTTGCACCTTGACAAGCCAATTGACACATTTAATGTATGAATCAAAAGATCTCTTGTAACCAAGATCTTCAAGCTCTGACAAAGGAAAACCCATGAGATTGTAAAGTGGATAAATCGTAAAATGCGAGTAAGCTGTGTTGTTGAATTTCTTGTCTTTTGGTTGGTAAAAGAAAGGAAAGAATCCATCATTTCTTTGTGAATCTCTAGACCATAGAATGACTTGCTCAAGTGTTGATTTTTGTTCTTCCGGAAGTTCAAGGTCTTTCTGGAATTTCAACAAAATAAAAGGAATGCAGACAGATTCATATGGATAAATCTTTGTCCAAGACTGTTTTTCACTATAAAACTCTGCAAATCCTATGTATTTGCCATCTTCTTTGTACAACATGTGTAAGAGCCAACCAGCAGCATTTCTTGCAGCGTTTCTAAATCGTTCATCTCCTGTATGCAAATACAATTCACAGAGGGCACCTACACAAACAGCATTGGGATAGGAATGAAACATTTCAAAAAAAGTCTTAGTTTCAGGATAATATCTGTCATGAAATGCACCACTGGTACTCTCATAGCCAATTCGCTGTCCTTTGAGAATACATTCTCCTGATCTTTTTGCTAATTCTAAGAATTTCTGATCTCCATACCATTTGTACAATTTCAAAAGAAGATTGATTCCGTAGCCAGTAATCTCATAAAAGATAAACGGCCTATCAGTATTTCTAACAGGTTTGGATGTATTTTGAAAACCATAAAATCCACCATTTGCAGTTGGATCCGAGCTGTTTATTGAAAGCGGACTGAGAAGAAACTCGATTGCACTATGTAGGGACAACTCAATCTCCTTTGTCATAAAGTCTCCATTTTTTACTAACCTATAATATATTAGGTTGGCAGAATAGTTACAGATGAATCAGTAAAGATGAGCAAAGAATCACTTTTAGCAGCAATCAGAAATCAAACTGCAAAAATCTGCGTCATGGGTTTGGGTCAGGTTGGTCTACCAACTGCATTAACATTCAGCGAAGTAGGCTTTGACGTCGCAGGTTATGACATAAATGAAAAACTCCTATCTAGTCTAAATTCAAAACAGGTTCCTTTTGAAGAAATGAATCTTGGAAATCTGCTTAACTCGTGCATGGAAAAAAGAAAGTTTCGTACAAACTCCAACTTGGAAGAATGTGTAAAAAATTCTGACGTTATTATAGTCTGCGTTGCCACTCCCCTTACAAATGACATAAAACCAGATCTCTCTTCACTAGAGAAAGCATGCCAGTCTCTTTCTAAAACATCTCTTAAGAATAAATTAGTCATAATTGAAAGTTCCATTCCGCCAGGAACCTTTGTTGGTTTAATAGTGCCAACATTACGCAAACAAAATAAAACGGGCATCGATTTTTGGGTAGCCTTTGTTCCTGAAAGACTTGCACCTGGACAGGCACTTATCGAAATACGAACAACTCATAGGATAATAGGTCACATAGATGATGATTCTGGAATTCTTGCCAAGACACTATATGAGAAGATAGTTGATTCACAAATTCTTATGACTCCTGTTCAGATTGCAGAAGTTTCAAAGCTTATCGAAAACACCTACAGAGATGTTAACATCGCATTTGCAAACGAGGTGGGTCTAATATGCGAAAAATATGGAATAGATGCAGCTGAGCTTATCAGAGTTTGTAACTCTCATCCAAGAGTTAAGATACTACAACCTGGACCAGGAGTAGGAGGCCCATGTCTACCAAAAGATCCGTATCTTTTGTTAAACCCACAAGACAGCTTGTCAATCGAATCAAAAATAATACTAGAATCACGTAAGATCAACGACAACATGCCTTATCACACGGTTTCATTAGTAACAGATTCACTAAAAGAACAAAACAAAAAACTCTCTGAATCAACGGTACTTGTACTGGGAACTGCATACAAAGCAAATGTAAGCGACACACGGTTATCTCCTGCAAGAGAAATTATCACGCAGCTAATCAAAAGTGGTTGCAACGTCTTTGTTTATGATCCAAAGACTGTTGAAACGTTTGATGGAAAAAAAGTGTCCAATATCTCAGATGTACTGAATACTTGTGATGTAGCAGTATTAGTGACAGACCATGATGAATTCAAAAAACTTGATGTAAAAGAGTTTCAAAAGATGAGAAAGGAACCCATACTAGTTGATACAAGAAGAATCTTTCAAAAAAATCAGGCTGAATCACTTGGAATACATTATCTATCAATTGGTTACGCTAAGAACCTCAAACATAAATGAAGCAGGATCTGATGTGCCTACATGATTGATTTTGCTGGTACAAAAATTCTTGTGACAGGTGGTAATGGAGCCGTTGGCTGTAATTTAGTTAGAAAATTACTTACTTTGGGAGCAAAGGTTACGGCCGTCGACGATTTCTCTCAGAGTAAAAAAGGTAATCTTCCTGATGATAAAAATTTATACATAATTGGAGGCGATATTACTAACGAACGATTATTATCAAAGGTATTTTCTACTAAATACGACTATATCTTCCATTTGGCAGCTAGATTTGCAAATGAGCTTTCAGTCAAGGATCCAATTGAGGATCTTAGAGTGAATGCACAAGGCACATTACAAATTCTTGTTCATGCAGCCAAACAAAAAGCAGAACGATTACTGTACACTTCATCATCATCGATATATGGTGTACAAAAATCAACAAAACTCACAGAAGAGATGATTCCACACCCTACAACGCCATACGCTGCAAGCAAACTTGCTGGAGAAGACTACTGTAGAACATTTCATACCTTAAGCGGCATTAATTGCACAATAGTAAGACTCTCAAATTCATACGGTCCCTTTGATCCGCCTGGAAGATACAGAAATGTAATTCCAAACTTTATGCAAGCTGCACTCACAGGCAAAAGTCTTGTCATAACTGGAACAGGTAGAGAAACCAGAGATTTCACATATGTTGAAGACTGTGTAGATGGTATAATACTTGCAGCAACAAAAAAAGCTGGCAAGAATCAGACCTTCAATCTAGGAACTGGTAAAGAAACTACAATTAAAAAGATAGCTGAAAATATTTTGCAAGTAACAAAAAGCAAATCCAAGATTGTTTACAAACCCATGCGAAGCTTCGATCATATAAAAAGAAGAAAGATGGACATCTCAAAAGCAAGACGGATGCTTGGATACAGGCCTAACACAGACATACATACAGGTATGTGGAAAATCTACCATTGGTTTTCAAATAGGTGACTTTCCATTAACATTCTTGTTTTTTGTAATATCGATCTCTCCCAAAAATGGGGTGACTATACTAGAGTTTTTTCACTGATGAGTGCTTATGTAAAGCTTGGTCACAAAGTCTTTATCCTAATAATCAGACCAGAGCACACAGAACCGCGAATAAGATCGTTTAAAGAAAACGGTCTTGATGTAACAGAAATCCATCCACCATCAAGTCTGAAAATTGAAGGAAAACGAGGACTAGGCAAGTACATTAACTATCTAGCTTGTTTTCCTACAGTAAGCAAAATAGCTAAGGAAATAATTGCTAAGAACAAAATAGATTATGTTTATTCATATATGCCTGGCATAGGCAGCTCTGTGCCAGCAATACGAGTAAAATCAAAACATAAGCTTAAACTGGTTTTAGATTTTGCAGACTTACATGTCTATGTAAGACCAAAAAGAATAGCTGATTCTGCCTTCAAAGAAGCTGACAAAATTCTAGCCATAACAGAATACTTAAAAAACGAATTGACAAGTAAAGCAATAGAGAAAAACAAAATCCACATTCTGCCAAATGGTGTGGACCTTGATCTTTTTGATCCTATAAAGTATAATCAAGAAGAAATACAAAAGTTGCGCTCAGGATTTGGTGCAGATAAGATCGTTATGTTTGTAGGCGCCTTGCAAGATCTTAATTTGATAATAAACTCTGCAGAAAAAGTAACAAAAGAACTATCGTCTGTCAAATATGTCATAATTGGTGATCACAGAGATCCAGCACGGTCAAAAGATGTTTGGAAGCATATAGTAAAAGAAAAAGGATTAGAGAAATATTTCGAATTTCTTGGCAAAAAACCTAGAGATGAAATTACAAAATATCTCTTGGCTGCAGATATCTGCCTTGATTCTTTTCCAGATGAACCGTATTATGCGGCGGCTCATCCGATCAAGCTACTAGAGTATGGGGCTTGTCAAAAAGCTGTAGTTGCTACACGCGTTTCAGAAACAGAGAAGATTATAAAACATGGAGTATTTGGTTTGTTGGCAAATCCTAACAACCCAGCTGAATACGCCAACCACATGCTTACACTGTTAAATTCATCTGAAATGCGTCTTAAAATGGGTAAGGCGTTTTCAGATTATGTACATACAAATTTTGGATGGAACAAGATTGCTTCTGATTTACAAACTATTTTACAGAACTAGAATTCATTTTTGTGGCTGTACAATAGCATAAGCATACACACTTGTGAGGTTGTACCAAGTAGCGTAAAGCCATTCTTTGAAATATCGCATGAAAACAGAACTAAAACCAGCATTTTTTAGTAATATGTTCAGATTGTTCTGATTCAGCATTTTATTTTGTGTTATACAAACAAACAAACCATCTTTTTTCAAGACTCGATGTATCTCTTTTAACAGAATATCTTTGCTTGATAAATATTCTAATGTTGAATAACAAATAACAATATCAAATGACTCCTGAATAAATGGTAATTCTCTATTACAATCTACAATGATATCTACAGCTTCATGCGGTCTAATGTCGATCCCAACCATTTTACACTCTTTAAATTCATTCCAATTGCCGTAACCACTACCAACATCCAATCCAAGTTTTTTACCACGTGTGAATTTCCGCGTAAGATGTGCTGTAAACCAATGTTTAGTCATTTTCGCTGACGTTCTTCGTCATCTGATTCACTAAAAGGATTTTGGAAGATTTGACAAATGTTAATTATTGACCAAATATCTGGTTAGATAGATATCATGAGATTCTGTGTTATCGTGGGGACAAGACCCCAGATTATCAAATCACAACCAATAATCAAAGAACTATTGTCACGAAGATCAAATCTTACTATGATACACACAGGTCAACATTACGACTATCAAATGTCTAAAATCTTCTTTGAAGAAATGAAGATAAGAGATCCTGATCTTAATTTGGAAGTAGATCCTGGCACAGCAGCGCAACAGCTAGCATCTATCATTCAAAAACTAGAAAAACCCCTGCAAAAAATCAGTCCTGATATTGTGATAATTCCAGGCGATACTAGATCTGCTCTAGGGGCAGCTTTGTGTGCTAACAGACTTGGCATAAAAGTAGCACATGTAGAAGCAGGCGCAAGAAGCATGGAGTTTGAGATGGAAGAAGAGATCAACCGAAGAATAATAGACCATATCTCCTCTCTTTTGTTTGCTCCAACACAAAACTGCTACAAAAATCTCAAAAAAGAATCAGTTTTTGGATCAGTTTTTCTCACAGGTGATACCATGTATGACGTATTTCTTCAATTTAAAAAAAATCTTAAACCTAACAAATCAAGTGGAAAATATGTTCTAATGACTCTGCATAGAAATGACAACATCAAAAACTATCAAAAGATTAAAAAAATTCTAAATTTGGCAAAACAGATCTCTGCAAAAGGCTGGGATGTTATATTCCCAATACACCCACACACAAAAAAACAGATTCGGACCTTTGGGCTTGGCTTGAATGGAATTACTGCAACAAATCCTATCAAGTATTCAGACACACTTCGATTACTACGTGGAGCAAGTCTACTTCTTACTGACTCGGGTGGTTTGCAGAAAGAAGCTTACTGGCTAAATACGCCATGTGTCACTTTAAGAAAAAGCACCGAATGGATTGAAACGCTTGATGGCAAACACAACTTTCTGCATTCTAACATATCTGATTCTAGTGTGAATTTTGTCACAAAGATTCTCAAACAAAAACGATTATCCACAAAACCTACTACTAAGTTTGGAAACGGCGAGGCTGCAAAAAAAATAGCCTCAATTCTTCTTCAATAACTTCAAGTACAGCTGTTTTTCCTTTTCTTCCATAACATCGCCATCTATTTTCTTTACAGTTTCAAGGCCAGCTTTAATCATTTTATCACGCAGCTGAGCATCTGAAAGAACATTTGATATTGCATTTCTAAATGACTCAGGGTTGTTGTCTACAATCATGGCAAAATCCTTAATCAATTCTGAATTGGCTTCTAACTCATGTTTTGGTAGTATGACTGGCAATCTGGAGGCAGCTGCTTCAAGTACAGGAATAGCAAAGCCACCATACTTTATCGGTAGTGCAAAAACATCAGCTGCAGCATAATACCTACGAATCTCCTTATGAGGTATGGAACGTTCAAACTTTACCTTGTTTTGTATACCAAGTTTTCTTGCTAATTTTACAAGTTCATCATACTGTGGGCCATCACCAATTAACAAGAGTACTACATCGAGGTCTTTTATTGCCTTGACAAGACATTCTTGATTTTTTTCCTTCATAAGTCGACCTACGCATAACACAACAGGTTTTGATTCTTTGAAGGCAGGTTCAACATCTGGGGAGAACTGTGAGAGATCTATTCTATTATAAATCAAGTTGATACTTTTAGCACCCATCTTTTTAGCGTAATCTCTGATGAAATCATAAATGATAATGATCTCATCAGCACTTTTAATAGAGGATGATTCTAAAGTTCTTCTTGCATACTTTAGCTTAAGATATGTCACTATATCGAGATTCTTTTTAGCGTAGAATCTCAGGTCTCTGTCATAATCACCCATCAGCGATATCACTACTGGAATGCCCAATTCTCTTCCTGCCTCAGTTGCCAACCAACCTTGTAAAAGTGGATTGTATGATCGTATGATATCTGGTTTTATATCTCTGATCAAATTGACAACATCATCTTTTTTTGATTTGAAATTTAGAAGAGTAGTTTTTCCAATCGTATGTATTTTCAACTCTGCAGTTCCTCCTAGTTCTTTTACATTTTCTTCCACTTCATCAGAATCAAACAGGCTGGCTACGTGTATTTCATCAAACATGTTTTTTGGATTAAAGTATCTTGGTTTAATTTCACCTTTTTTGTAGTATGCGCTAAGTGGATCGTTAGGAAATACACACAATTTCATTTTAATTTAGATTGTTGTTGTTTGATATTAAACTCTTTAACAAATTATAGTTTCTTGCCACTCACTGATATTCCGCTTTCTATTTCTTTAAAGTGTATTATCTTTATTCTCGCCTCTTTGTACCACTCACGTACCTCATTAACCGTGTGTCTAAAAGCATATTTTGGATAATACCAATCGAAATTCACTCCAACACTACGCTTGAAATTACCATCATCTGCCCAAAAACACTTCAGAAAATTCCAATAAATAAATCTCTGGACATCATATGTACCAGCTTTTATTTTCAAAAGTGGAATATCACGTCGTATTATAATCTTACTTTTCAAATCTGCCAAGCTCTTTCCCAGATAAGCCATATCTGTTGAAAATTCAATACATTCTTTTTCTAACATTTTTGTTGTTCTTTCTCGAATATAGTCATCTGAAAATTCTCTGATTGGTCCTTTTTTATTATAGACATAAATAGAAATTATACCTTTTTTTGTTAGATACTTGACAAGATACTTGAAGGAAGTCTCAGTATTTTTAGTGTGATGAAGTACTTGATCTGAACATATGAAATCAAAGAAATTTTTTCGAAAAGGTAATTGTCTGAGATCAGCTTGTATAAAATGAATATTTTTTACATGACCATATTTCTTGTACGCAAAATCAATACTTGCACTTGCATCTATCGCAAAAACCTGTGCTTTTGAATCTGCAGAAAATAGTCTAGCACTGTTGCCAAGACCAGTACCAGCATCTAGTATGTTGTGTCTTGTTTTCAAAAATCTGTAAAAGCTTGAAAGTGTTTTCCATCCAAATCTATCAAGAAACCAGTTTTTCTGAAATTCATACCATTTCTTTGAATATAACGATCTACTGTAATTCTTCCACTTAGAAGAGAAGGCTTTTTCAGTTTTAACAAAACCTTCGGATTTGTCTATTACTAATCTTGGAATGCCATTTCTTATAGTAAATTTGTGATTGTTTGAACACACTAGTACACCTTGTAAAATCTCCTCATCTCTTTTTTTTGCTACTTTAATTACAAAATTCTTGCCACAAATAGGACAAATGAGATAGTGGATTAACGCCTGCTTCATGACTAGTTGTAAGTTGATAATTTAGTAAATAAAAATCAATGGAGATAAATTGTAAACAAAAGGTATTATGATGTACACAAAAAGTAATGGTATGAATTTTGAATTTCGCTTAGAGAAGAACTGTCCAGATGACTGGAATAAAAATCTAGAAAAATCAACAGCTGGAAATGTCTTTAATACTCAGGAATATAGTGAATACACAAAACGACGTCTAAATTGGGAACCATCATTTCTGTCAGTAATAGATGGAAGGGGAAAAATCGCTGCACAGGTTGTTCTTTTTGAATATTCACGTAACAAGCTCACAAAAATTTCATCGTCAATTAATAGACTGGCCTTAAAGATATCCAATACAATAAAATGGATTTATGGACCAATAATTTTTTCACAAGAGTCAAACACAATAACTAATCATTTTATTTCATATCTAAAAAGTAAAGCTAGTAGATTACATGGTTCAGCACACCCCTTTTTTAATGGTACTATCACAACAGAAGGAATTAAGACAGAAAAATGGAGTACAATTATTATAGATTTACAACAACCTAAATCTTCAATCCTAAATAGCTTTGATAAAAAAAGCGTAAGAAAGAACATAGAACGTGCAGAAGAAAGAGGTGTCAAGGTAAAAGAAATAGATGAGAAATCCATTGAGGATTATCATAAAATTTTAAATGAGTTTAGAATTTCAACTGGAAACAAACCCTACGAAAAAGATGACACGTACGAGCTATGGAATTTTCTACGAAAAGTAGGATTCAAGGGATTTCTTGCAAGCAAAGATGATACTAATATAGGCGGAATAACATTTTCATTTTTTAATGGATATCTAAATGAATGGGGTATTGCACGCACTCAAAAAGATACAAACGAAAGACTCTACGCACAGGATCTGCTTAAATGGAAAATAATTGAATGGGGAATTGAAAATAAACAAAAGTTTTACGATCTATCTGGGTTCAATCCAAACCCCGCAACTGAAAAAGAAAAAGGAATACTTAGATACAAGAAAAAATGGGGCGGCGCACAGTATGATTATTGGGTCATCAGGAAGTGAATAGATGAATATTCTTCACGCAGGTAACATGGCAAATCTAGCTTACGTAATAGCACGACAGTTGCGTAAGGATGGAATAAACTCTGAATTACTAATGCAAGAAAATCCACCAAAGGGTTCTGATCCACTTCTATTTGATCCAACACTAAATGGCTATCCTGATTGGTTCCATTTCTATAATACTGAAAAACGTACTTGGAAAAAGGATGTGGTGAAAAAGATGCAAGATAAAAAATATGAACTAATTCATGCTTACGTAGAAATGCCCATTTTTGCCCTTCTTTCTAGACGACCTTACGTAGCACATATTCAGGGTAGTGATTTTAGAGAACTAGCCTTCAGTAAATCAGCTCGTGGATTCCTGTTGCGTAGAGCGTACAAAAAAGCAAAGGCGATTCTATTTTTTCAACCTGATCATCTAGAACTATTTCCAAAACTGAATCTTAAGCTTGGTATTTTCTTACCACCGCCATGGAATACATCTTTCTTTAAACCAGAAGGAAAAGTTTCAAACCATAATGCTGGCAAGTTAGTTGTCTTTCATCCTGCAAATCTAGAATGGCGCCTGAAGGGAAATGATATACTTATCAGGGGATTCGCTCAGTATGTAAAAGATAACCCAGACTCTACTCTTATCATAGTTGACCGAGGAATTGATTCTCAAAGAACACGTCAACTTATCAATTCATTGGAAATCGAAGAAAAAGTTCAGTTTATCAAGGGGCCACTTAACGCAACTCAATTGTTACATTATTACAATATCGCAGATGTAGTAGCTGATCAGTTCATTTTAGGATCGCTTGGTTCAATTAGTTGGGAAGTATTCTCTTGCGAAAAACCATTACTTGCCTCTATAAACGAAACTCAATACAAAAAATTGTATGGTGAACCTCCACCAGTGGTTAATGCATCATCAAGTCAAAAGATATCAGAGAATCTGAATTATCTAACTGATAAAAAAACTAGATCTGAAATAGGACGTAAGTCACGTAACTGGATCATTAAGTATCATGATCCTCACTTATTTTCACAGAAGATACAAATCATTTATAACACAATCATCAATGGTGATGATTTAACAGAAGTTGAAGATAGATTACGTAAGACTACAAGCTCTCAATGATTGTTTAAGCGTCAAGAGATAATGATGATCAAAGAACTAAATAGTTCATCTCACAGTAGAATGATCGTACTAGGTGTTATAAGTGAGTGACATAGAAAAGACAGTTCAAGATCACTATAACGCCTATCCACTACCAGATCTGAGCGATCCAGAAAGAGCTAAAAAAATGTTTGACGATTTTTTGAATGAACTTAAGGAGATGGGTATCTCAACTTCTTGGTTACAAGACAAAAAGATACTAGTGATATTTGCAGGTACAGGGCCACAAGTAATTCCTGTCTCTTGGTACGCACATGAAGTCGTGGCTATTGATCTTGCAGAAAGATCATTAGAAGAGCTTGAAAAGAATTTAAGAAAATATGGAAATAATTTATCCATAGTACGAATCATCAAAACGTCTATTTACGAACTAGATTTGAAAGGTGAGTCATTTGATCTCATATTAGCTCCAGGTGGATTGCATCATACTCAAAATCCTACAGAAGCTTTTTATAAAATCTCAAAACTGTTAAAAAAAGACGGCTACATTTTTTTCTCTGTCTATAATAAAACTGGACTGCTTTTCTACAGATTAAAAGTTAGGATGTTGGACATGCTGTTTGGAAAAAGTACTCTTCATAACACTACAAAAAGGATAAACTTTGCAAGAAAAATCTATCGCGATAAAAGGGACACAATATCTTTAGTCGATGCATGGGCTAATGTGCACATTAGATATGTGGATCTGCACGAGATATTACAATGGTTAAGCAACACAGGAATGAAAATCATCGACATTAGGGCACCAGTGAACTTTCACGACTTTTTAATACAGCTCTATGAAAATGGCACTAGCTCTACCTATTTTAGATTACTAGAATATTTTATCAATGGGATGGTTCGTATTTTGAAACCATACATAAGAAAAAATGTTACTAAATGGAAAAGAGAACACATCTCAAACGCCGTTCATGATATGAACTATAGTGAAATAAAATTCACCGAATTTCTGTGGTTGTTATCTGGACGAGGAAACATCCATTATCTGGCACAAAAAAAGATAACAGAATCAGAATAGTATATAGATAAACTTCTTACCGTTATCTCTATTATTTCTTGAAAGATTTAATACACGAAACTTTAGCTCACACAAACTATTGTATATACTGGGAGTTTTTGGAAATTTTTACAGAGGTTCACAGGATCCTTCTGCTGTATTGCTTGAAAATGGAAAGTTGATTGCTGCCGCTGAAGAAGAACGTTTTTTGAGAATTAAACATGCAATGGCAAAAATGCCCTTAGAGTCTATTAATTTTTGCCTACGGAAGGCAGGTATCACAATTGATGAGGTTGATGTCTTGGCATTTCCACAAACTACATGGCATGATATGAAAGAAAAATTGCCAGTCTTATTGAAATCGCGCTTCGGCGTATTGCCTAAAGAGATTGAATATACTGAACATCATATAGCTCATGCTGCTTCTGCATTTTATGCATCAGGTTTTAAAGATGCTATGATACTTACGGTGGACTGGTCAGGAGACGGTGTATGTGCGTTAATGGCGCATGGTCATGATGGCATCATAGAACCACTAAAGAAATATTCTGGTATTCAATACTCATTAGGTGCTTACTATAGTCTTATAACTGACTATCTCGGTTTTAAGAAAGATTTAGACGAATACAAAGTAATGGGTCTTGCAGCTTATGGCAAGTCAAACCACGATCTTTCATGGCTTCTAGATGTAAGAAATGGAAATATTTTCCTTGATACAACATATGTGAATCAGAGTGCGCTTTTACCATACCCTAATCAACACGGCAAACAGGAACCAACATACAGTGAACACCTAATTCAAAAACTAGGCCCACAAAGACTAATTGGAGAAGAAATCTCACAAAAACATATGGATATAGCTGCAAGTGCACAAAAGCAATTGGAAAAAGTAATGAAAACAATAGTGACTGGTCTACATAAACAAACTAATTCTAGAAATCTATGTCTTGCTGGTGGAGTAGCACTAAATTCAGTCTGTAATGGAGCTTTGTATTATTTGGATTTTATTGATGAAATCTTTATACCACCAGTGGCGGCAGATAATGGTCTTGCTCTTGGAGCTGCCATAATTGTAGCAATTAAAAATGGTTATAAGATCAATAGATTGGAACATGCCTCCTATGGACCTGATTACGACAATGATCACATTATCAATGTGCTAAAAAGAGCAAAATGCAAGTATGAACACATTTCAAACATACAAAAAGTAGTAGCTGAGCAACTATCAAATGGTAAAATGATTGGATGGTTTCAAGGCTCGATGGAATTTGGTCCACGAGCACTGGGGAACAGATCTATACTATGTGATCCACGTCAGGCTGACATGCGTGACAGAATAAATCATTATGTTAAATTCAGAGAGGACTTTAGACCACTTGCACCTTCAGTAATAGAAGAACATGCTAAGGATTATTTTGTTGAACCATGTCAATCACCATTTATGACTATTACCTTCAAAGCGAAGGAAACGTCAAGTAATACAATACCAGCTGTAGTTCACGTTGATGGATCCTCTCGGATTCAGACCGTTGAGAGAGACGCAAATCCAAAATACTGTTCTCTTATTGAGGAATTTAGAAAAATAACAGGCGTTCCTGTAGTCCTAAACACTAGCTTCAATCTAAGCTGGGAACCGATCGTAATGAATCCTGAGCAGGCCTTAGCGACTTTTTTTGCCTCAGGTTTAGATTCTCTTGCAATCGGAGATTATCTAATAACTAAATCATAGGTATGTCATATCAAGATTCAAAGATCATTGATACCAAATCATTAGATGATGAATTTTGCATAACAATAGATGTTGATTGGAGTCCAGAAGAGCTAATTGAATCAGTGATTAACACACTGAATTCGTATAAAATTAAAGCCACTTTTTTTGCAACACATCCGATAGATGTAAAAGAACATGAAACCGCACTCCATCCTAATTTTACGTCATTCGAAAGGTACGAAGAAACCATAAGGAAACTTCTCCAAATATATCCAGATGCAAAAGGTGTACGTGGACATAGATTAATGACGGATGAAACTCTTCTTTTGCACTATGAAAAATTAGGAATTCTATATCAAAGCAGTTATCTGATGTTAGGATTAAAAAACATTCGTCCTTTTTACCTAGAATTTAACATAATGGAGATACCACTGTTTTACATGGATAGAATTCATTTTGATGATTCATGGCACGCCAAAAAAGGATTCACAATAAATTCAATCAACATGGATTTCACTGGCCTTAAAGTATTTGATTTTCATCCCATTCACATATTTCTAAACACAAATAATAGGGATCTTTATGAACGTGCAAAAAAGTACTACCATGAACCTAAACTACTAGAATCTTATCGAAACAAAGACAAAGAAGGGATTGGCACATACTTCAATAACTTACTCGAATACATATCTGATAACAAAAAGAAAAACCATACTTTACTTCAAATTTACGAAAAACACCGAAAAAGAAGTTAACTTACTAAGACACATTGGTTAATTTAGTGAAGTTATAAGCAATTTGATTATGTACTAAACTTGAGCATGACCATGAATTTGTTTCCATTGTACATGACACTTTCTTTACGATACAATCCCACCAAACAAGGCATAATAAAAGGAACTAAAAACATCCCTGATACTCCAAAAATCATCTCTCGTGATTTTACTGAACATGATCTTTCTTATGAATATTGTGTGAAAAGGACTGAAGAAATTCTCCGAGCTAATATAGCAAACATTCAGAGCAAAATAGTTGCCATAGGATTATCAGGGGGTACTGATTCCTCCCTAAACACTCTAATTCTTTCAGAAAATGAAAGAATTTCTCTCAAATGCTTTTGCATAGGATTTAATGACGCGGATGATGAATTTGACGATGCAAGAATAGTAGCCAAATTAGCAAATTGTGATTATAAGGAAATAGTAATAGAAGATGTCACTGACGAACTGCCTTTAATGATATGGAAATTTGGTGCACCAAAAAGTAATCTTTGGGGATATTATAATTTTAAAACAGTACGAGATCTTGGTGCTAATACTACACTTAGCGGAGAAGGTGGGGACGAATTATTTGGAGGATATTATTTTAGATACGTCAAATATTTACAGCATATTCCTAAAACTCCATTTGAACGTGCTAGACGGTATATACTTTCAAGAACAAGAGATTGGATCCCAAACCAACACAGGATCTTTGGATCCAAATTTAAAAAAAATAAGAAATTAATTTTTTCTCAACAAGACATAATATCTCATTTTGCTAACTCATTCTCTAACAAATTGCATCCTTTAAATCAAATCTTCTTGGCAGATTTCAACTACAAATTAAGATTCGATTTTAACTTCGTGGATTCGGTATTTGCTAGAACTGAGAAGATAAACATGGAATCGACATTCTTAAGCCAAAACATGATAAAATTTGCTACACACATACCACACAGATATAAGATGAACAAATTTACATCAAAAATGATTCTAAGAAATATTCTCAAAAAATTAGGAGCTCCAAAGAGAATCTATAATAAATCTAAACAAGGATGGGGGATGAGACCCATAACTGTTTGGCAAAGAGGGTTATGTGATAAGTGTGAAAGATTTCTGTTAGATGGTACTGTTGTGCGCGATGGCTGGATTAACAAACAATGGCTCTTAGAAACCCATTCTTTTATAGAGAAGAACCGTAATAATGAAGTAATATATCCTTACATAAACAAGATGTGGGATATCCTGTCCTTTGAAATTTTCTACAGACAAGGGGTATTGAAAGAATCAAAGAATGGCAAGATTACTAACTGGTAGACATACCTAGATACTTTCATCTATTGGGTAAGCTTCTCCACGCTATGAAATTTTATCGTTAACTATGAGCAAATTGTACCATGAGTTTTTAATTTAAGCTTCATTAGATGATTCATTGAGTCATATTAGAGTAACCTATTCTGGTTTAATGGCATTTACAGTTGGTATAGTCAGTGTAATAACAGGCATAATTTTTACTGTAATAGTTACTAGAAGACTGAGCCCAGAAGAGCTGGGACTATGGACTTTGATAGGAAGTCTTGTGTCATATGTTGTTATAGCTGAACCTATCATATCGTACTGGGCATCAAGACAAATCGCGCGTGGTAAGAAAGTAGGCAGAACCGCATTAGCTACTAGCACAATATTTTCTACAGCTGCTACAGGAGTATATTTTATAGCTGCAATCCTTGTCTCTTTACAAATTAAGGCAGATCTTTTTCCTATTTTACTTGCGGCAGCTCTTGTTCCTATTACTTTCATCAATAATACTCTCAGTGGAATAAGTTTAGGTCATAAACCTCACGCAACATCTTTCAGTATAGTAGCATATGAAATATCCAAACTTCCATTGGGATTTCTTTTGGTTTACATCGTTAACTTGGGCGTGGCAGGTGCTATAGTTGCTACTGTTGTGGCAAGCATTATCAGAATGATCGTTTTGTTAGCTATGAATAGGGAACAACTTGTACACAAAATAACAAAAGAATTTACAAAACTCTGGTTACGTTTGTCATGGATCCCATTATATTCCAGCGGAACTGGTTTCATCTTTACGTTAGACGTTTTGGTCTATTCTATACTAACAAACTCTTTGATCGGTCTTGCTTTTTGGGGGGTGGCTAATGCTGTAGCTAACGTGGTTAACCACTCAGGTCAAATTTCTCAAGCATTATATCCTAAACTTTTAGCAACTGAAAAAAAAGAATTCGCAGAAGAAAATCTTAAAAAACTTTTCTTTTTTGCAATTCCAATATTAGCAGCAGCAATTGTTTTTGCGAAGCCAGCATTACACATACTAAATCCTATATACATAGATGGAGTGTTCATAGTTTATTTACTGTCTTTTAGATCACTCGCTTACATTCTGCTGAACTTTTTCTTTAACATAATTGGTGCGTATGAAAAAATAGATATTGATAAAGGAGCCACATTTAAAATGTATATCAAAAGCAAATTATTCTTTTTACCTACCTTAAACTATGTAATGTCAATTTCTTATGTAGGTACACTAGGCATCTTTCTATCCATGTTTAAAGAAACTGCAAATGAAACTGAATTGGTAAATATTTGGTCAACCATTTTGCTTATCGTTACTCTTCCCTTTACGATATATGGAATAATACAAGTCAAACGAAAATTAGGTATAGGCTTGCCCTATCGTGTAATTATAAAATATTCTACTATCGCCTTTTTCACATCTTTGTTCATCCTATTCATCTTAGAAAACTTTCTCACTTATACAAGAAGCATCTATGACTTCTTACCCCAAGTCATACCAATTATCCTTATTGGAGGTATGATTTATTTCGGAATTGCTTACCTTTTTGACAAGTCTACAAGAGAGTTTTTAAAATCTATTATTAACGAAATGAAACACAAACAAACCTAAAAACAATCAGAATATAATTTAATTAGGTCGTCAAAACCAACGCAAATAGATCTAGTTTATGGAAAACGCGCTAATAACAGGAGGAACGGGATTTGTAGGTACACATTTGATCGACGCTCTAATTAACAGAGGAGTCAAAATTGCTGTTGTTGACGATTTTAGTAATAGCTCAGCGAAAAACTTGGAACATGTAAAAGATAAAGTAGCCATTATGAAGAGAGATATATCAGATACTGACTGGTCATTTCTTAATTCTTTTCATCCAGATGTCATTTTCCATCTAGCAACTCATCCTAGGTCATTTAGCATTCAAGATCCCATTAGGAATTTGCAGGTTAACGCTTTGGGTACTCTAAACGTTTTGGAATATGCTAGAAAGAACAGCAGCAAAGTAGTTTATACAAGTAATAGTGGAATATGCGGTGAACCAAAGTTTTTTCCTGTAACTGAAGATCATCCAGATTATTGCAAAACGCCCTATGATGCAAATAAGTTAGTAGGAGAAAATTATGCACGAATCTACAATAATATCCATGGTGTTTACACAATTATATTTAGACTTGCTACGGTGTATGGAGAACGACAAAAAAGTAATCCAAAACTAGGGTGGAAACCATTAATTCCGCAACTTGTAGATGATATCAAAAGTGGTAGAACACCTGTCATAAATTGGGATGGAGAACAAACACGTGATCTTATACATGCAGAAGATGTAGTCAAAGGTTTGATCGGAGGCGCCGAATCTACACAATACGGTGGCGAAATGTTCCTTTTGTCTACCAACATTGAAACATCTGTTAACAAGGTTTTTGAAATGATTTGTAGAATCAGTAACAAGAAAGTAGTACCAAAATATGCTGATAAGCTACCAGGTGACTTAAGACGAATGGTACTATCATATGATAAAGCAAAGAAAGCGTTTGGCTTTAATCCAAAAATAGGGATAGAAGAAGGAATTCAGAGATACATAAATTGGTATAGAAAGTATGTTAATAAATAAAAACATGTTATTACATATTTTTCAAAAGTAATCAACATATATTATATTGAAAGATCAAGATTAATTGAAAAACATCCTTTTTTTTGGAAATGGAGGTCAGATGAACTATGTTATAGCAAAACACCTAAGAAAAAGGACAGAATATAATGTAGATCTATTATTGCAAGATTATAATTCAATTTATGATCATCCTGCTTGGGAAGATATACCTATTAAAATTCCTCAACAACTGATTAGAACTAAACCTGCTAAAGCCTATCAGATTTTAGCTGATGCTATACAAAACAACAGATGGCAAATGCCCAGTTGGATTAAAGAGAATAAAATTGAATACCACACATACGACAAAATTATTGCAAAATATATTGATAGATCACATATTATTAAAAAACAAATAACTCATTATGTGAATGATTTAAAAAATTACGATTTCGTATTTACAGATGGATTCGGTGCAATATCTGCACTTTTGGCAAAAGTTCCATATGCTATTAGGCCTTTTGGAAGTGATTTAGATATTTTTTCATTCGAGAATAATTATAGAGGAAAAATGATCAAAAAAGCATTGATAGAGGGAAGGGCAATTTTTGCACATGGGTATACAAAAAACCTAAGAAAGCTTGGAATCGAAAGCAAACGAAAAGTAATAAGCGTAATTATAGACATTAATAAATTAAAACCTCTCAAACAAAACAGAAATAGAATTCCAGAATTTTTTATTGCTTCAAGATTAGACTTTTCAATCAAGGGTACCGATAAAGCCATTAGAGCTTTTGCAAAGTTATTGAAATCTTACGACGCACATCTTTTCTGCTTAGAATTTGGCTCCCATATTGAAGAAGTTAAAAGGTTAATTAATTCACTTGGTATAACTGACAATGTAACATTTTATAATTTTGTAGCAAGTAAACCTGTTTTAGTAGAACTCTATAACAAACATGATGCTATTATAGGCAATCTTAATTATGGTACTCTTGGAACAACAGAGCTAGAAGCAATGTCTTGCGATAAACAAGTAATTGCGTATGTAAAGCCAGAAATTCAAATAGAGAAAGATTTTCCCATTATGAATTCATTTTATGAGGAAGAAATTTATAACAGTATGAAAGGTGTTTGTGATGGCAGTAACCTTCCAACTGGTATGCGTCAATTTATAGAACTCAATTTTAGTCCAGAGAAATTTATTGCAGAATTTGAAGAGATTCTACAAACAAATTGATTTGAAATCGCAACATTTTTTAAATGAAATAATTCACTACCAATAATTGCATGTAATTATTTTAGGTTCCGAAGGATTTGTGGGTAAGAATCTTGTTGAATATCTACAACCTAAATTCAATCTAATAACATCCGACCTTTATGAATCACAAATTCAAAATAACTATTTTAGAGTTGATATTCGTAATTTCAATGAATTAAAGAAAATATTACAAAATATTGATGTTGTAATTGACTTAGTTGCAAATAACCTAGCATCCTCATTTGATCAGGTGGTTGAAAATGCTAGAGTGAATATAATTGGTCTTTTGAACATATTAGAAGCAGCACGCATCAATAACGTAAAAAAAATTATCTTTCCATCAGCTTCCTCAATGATAGGTGTGGCCAATCATAACCCCGTCCAAGAAAATCATCCAGCTTATCCAAAAACGCCATATGGTGTAACTAAACTTGCTTCAGAACATTATTTGAGGATCTATAAAGAACTCTATGGTATAGATTTCGTAATTTTCAGATTTTTCAATATATATGGTCCACATCAGCTAAATGGTCTTATACCAAACATCATCTTTAAAATGAAAAAGAAAGAACCTATCCAAGTTTTCGGAAAAGGCAACCAGATTCGGGATTATGTCTTTATAAAAGATATTGCCAGATTTTTTGAAAAAACCATCACAAGTAATGTTGCGAATAATCAATTTGTGAATATGGGAACAGGTATAGGCTCTACTGTGATTAATGTGATAAAAACCATATCAAAGCACATGCACATGGAACCTTCTATAGAACATAAACAAGAACGACTAGGAGAAATTAGTAATTTTGTAGCTGATACAACATTATTAAGAAAATTATTTGGTTCAGTACCAGATACATCGCTAGATTCAGGATTAAAGCAAACCGTGGAATGGTATAATTCCCAATAATAATTATACAAAATAAGTAATGCGAACTCAAGTTGAGGAAACAATAGATCACATCGAGTACGATAATTTTCTTAAAAATAGTAAAGAAGCTACATTTTACCATACCTCAAAACATCTACTATTTTTGGGTGACATGATTGGGTTAACGCCCAAATTTATCACGGCAAGAGAAAATGACAAACTTACAGGAGCAATGCCATTTTTTGTGAAGGAATCAATTCATGGCAAGGTTATAAACTCTCTTCCTTTTTTTGGTAGCTACGGTGGAGTAGTTTCCGAAAATACCGAAACACAGAAAGCAATTCTTCATCAAATAAATATTTTTAATAAAGAAAATGATGTACTATCAGCAACAATAATTGTAACTCCTTTCACGAAAAATAATGATATCTATGAAAAATATTACCAATTTAACATACAAGAAAACCGACTTGTACAATGTCTTTTACTGCAAAACAAAACAGAAGATGATATCTGGCAACAGTTTGAACAACGAGTAAGAAGAGCAGTAAGAAAAAGTATTCGATATGAAGTACAGATTAAAAAACCAGATCTTGATGATAGCGTAATGGCTAACTTTTATTTGATGCATAAGAAAGATATGGAAACAAAAGGAGGAAAACCAAAGCCTCCTGAATTCTTTAAGATGTTAAAAAAGAATTTCATTCAAACTGAAGATTACGATATATTTCTAGCAAGTAGAAATGATCAGGAAATTGCTTATTTGCTTGCATTTTATTTTCATTCATTTACCGAATATTATATGCCAGCATATAATTCAGAACTTAAACATCTCCAAGCCACAAGTTTGCTTATATGGGAGTCTATAAAAAGTTCAATATCGAAAAAAATATTATATTATAATTTTGGCGGAACATGGAAAAATCAACCCGAACTTTACCTGTATAAAAGAGGATGGAATGCGTCTGATTTTCCTTATAACTATTACATTTATGGTGACATAGAACGTGCAAAATGCATTGGGTTGGATGAAATAAAAAATGCATATCAAAATTTCTATGTGTTTCCATATGATGTTCTCAAACAAAATTAGCAAGAATAGCTATATTGCAACTTTCAGCAAGCTAATAAACCAAAATGGGAATAGGTACTTGGGAAATTAATGAAAAAAGTTATCATATTTGGTACAGCTGATTTTGCTCAGGTAGTGCACTTTTACCTTACACATGACAGCCCATACAAAGTAGTGGCATTTACAGCAAATGAATGGGCAGTTAAGGAAAAAGAACTATTAGGATTGCCGGTAGTACCTTTTGAAACTATAGAATCAGTTTATCCTCCTTCAGAGCACTCTATGTTCATTGCAGTTGGATATCTGAAGATGAATAAGAAACGAGCAGAAATTTGTCAAGAAGCCAAAGCTAAAGGTTACGAATTAATAACATATGTAAATTCAAAGGTAACAAAATGGGGAGATCTTGATATTGGTGAAAATTGTTTTATTTTTGAAAATGTTGTAATTCAACCCTTTGTAAAAATAGGTAACGATGTTATCATGTGGAGTGGTAACCACATCGGTCACCATTCGGTAATAGGCGATCATTGTTTCATTACTTCACATGTTGTAGTTTCTGGCAATGTGAAAGTAGGTCCATATTGCTTTTTGGGAGTTAACTCAACAATAAGAGATAGTATTACTATTGCACCAGAGTGTGTAATTGGAGCTGGTGCTCTAATCTTAGAGAACACAAAGGAAAAAGGCGTTTATACCTCAGAAAAAGCTAAGTTACTTCCTGTCACAAGTGACATGTTAAAACACCTGTAACGATCATAATAAATATGAAATGGATTAAGAAAGGTTTAATCTTTAATGCAAATGGCAACGCAGATTGGATGAAGACGTATGCATCACTTCCTTTTGCCGATCAGTTAGATGGAGATATTTACAGAATTTATTTTAGTACTCGTGATCTACATAATAGATCTTCACTAGGTTACGTGGATGTAGATATCAAAAATCCAAAAGAGATTCTTAAGATAAGCAAAGAGCCTGTTCTATCTCTAGGAGAAATTGGTACATTCGATGATAATGGCGTGATGGGGTCTTCATTAGTAACAAAAGATGGCAAAAAATATCTGTATTATATAGGATGGAATTTGGCAGTAACAGTCCCATTTCGATGGGCAATTGGTTTGGCCATTAGCTCAGACGGTGGCAAGACATTTCAAAAATACAGCAAAGGTCCTATACTAGATCGTAGTACAGTTGATCCATACCTCGTTTCTTCACCAACTGTAATTTTCGACGAAAACAGATGGAAGATGTGGTACATCTCAGCTATAAGATGGGAATCACATGATAGCAAACTTCGTGCGCCATATCATATTAGATACGCAGAAGCAAAAGACGGAATAAACTGGCAAAGAAATGGAATCGTTTGTGTAGACTTCGAACATCTAGGTGAATTTGCTATTGGTAGAGCTAGCGTGATAAAGGAAACGAGTCTCTATCGAATGTGGTATTCCTATTCAGTTAATAAATATAGAATAGGATACGCTGAATCCGAAAATGGAATAAAATGGACAAGAAAAGATAATCAAGTTGGCATCGATGTCTCAGAATCTGGCTGGGATTCGGACATGATTGAACACACATTTGTGTTCCAGCATAAAGGAGTAAAATACATGCTTTATACTGGAAACGAGTACGGTAAAACTGGTTTTGGTTATGCTGTTTTAGATGAAGATATTGGAAAATCTACAAAAGTTTGATTGTCATTTAGTTTATTATTTTTGTAAATATATACACAAAACTCAAAGGGTAAATAATCATGTCTAAGTACAACTCTTTTTGAAAGTTTTTTAGCAATTTTAAAAACACATTCAGGCGAAGCATGAAAGCTACCCGGTCTTCTAAAATCAACATATGTACTCATAAAATCCATTGCTATTCCTTTCTTTGAAATTCTAAACATTTCCTTTAGTAGATTAGCTATGTATTTGTAAGAACCAGCCTTATTGGTAGTTCCTATTGCAAAAACCCAATCAAAATGTTGTCCAAATCTTCTTTTTTCTATGTCTCTTACTTGAAAGGTAAAATTTGGATTCTTTTCTTTTGCTATTTCCACAAACAAGGGGTTGATGTCTACTCCAACGTACTTAGTCTTTATCTTATTAGATCTGAGAAATGATACAAAATGTCCAAACCCACAACCCACATCAAGAATCTTTGAATTGTTCAAATTTCCAATCTCAGACAGTACTTGAAACCGTAAGTTTTGTCTGCCTTTTGGCCATCCTATAGACGTCGGACTATAACCATACTTGTGATATAGAGCAGTATAATGCTTGATAATTGAATCACGCTCATGTTTTTTCATAATATTGACCTTTAATGCAAATAATATTCTACTTTAGTACATGGCTTTGAGTATTACTCTACAAACACGTTCCTGATCATCTTGTGAAAGCTGGTTGTGAAGAGGTAACGTTAAGGCATTCTTATACAAAAGTTCAGAATTTTGTAAATTTCCAATTCTCTTTGTTTTATTGTATGCTGGTTCCAAATGAAGAGAATAAGTTCCAATTTGACTTTCAATGTTGTCTTCTGATAGTTTTTGCCTAATCTTATCTCTAAAGTTCTCCTTTTCTACATAGCATGTGTATGACTGGTAGGTCTGTCTCGTGCCTTTTTTAGAATATGCTGGTCTAATGCCACTGATTTTTGAAAGAAGATCATCATAAATTTTAGATCGTTCAATTCTGTCTCTGATTATCTTTTCAATTTTTTTCATTTGTTGAAGTCCTATTGCGCTTAAAATGTTTGAAAGCTTGTAGTTTGTCCCAACAATACTGAATTTACCATCCTTCACTCCGAAGTGTTTAAAGGAATAACACTTTTCAGCAACTTCATCATTATCTGTTGTTATCATTCCACCCTCGCCAGTTGTTATCACTTTTCTTGGATGGAAGCTAAAACATGAAAAGTCTGCAAGCTTTCCCACATATTCATCTCCTATCATGCTACCAAGGCTACATGCAGCATCTTCCAAAGTCAACAAGCCAAGCTTTTTTGCAGTCTTGTATATTGATGGTTCTAAAGGTACACCGCCCCATGAGACAGGCACAAAAACATTCATTTTTTCATTGTATGCATTTTCCAAGATCTCTGATGTCATGTTCATACTTTCCATATCCACATCTACAAGCACTGGAATTCCGCCTGCTAAGATCACAGCTTCTGTAGTTGCTGGATAAGTATAGTCAGGTATTATGACTTGTTTTCCTTGTATTCCAACTACCGCAAGCACAGTGTGTAGCGCAGTAGTACACGATGTCACAGCAATGCCATGTTTTGTGCCAACATAATTAGCAACAGCATTTTCGAATTCTTGTGTCACCGGACCCTCAGTCAAATGAGAAGAAGCTAGAACTTCTTTTACTGCACGATATTCGTTTTCGTCAATATCAGGTCTCATAAGAAAAATCTTTGATTTTGATTGCTGCATTACCTATGTTCTCAAAACTATCCATAAAAACTAATAGATTTGATATAAGATAGAATATTGATGATTCAACGCTAAATTAAATTAGCGGTAAATAACACTAAGTGTAAAATGCCAAGCCTACATTCTATGATAAAAAATCACAAAAAAATTTTTGCAGTGTATGGTCTTGGTAATGTAGGTGGGCCACTGGCTTCTGCATGGTTACGTGCAGGTGCAAAAGTGATAGGAGTTGATATCTCAAAGAAACTCTTATCTGAGATAAGAGCAGGCAAATCCCACAAAAAAGAGCCATTTGTCTCTGAAACTTTTACAAACGCTTTCAAAAAAGGTGCATTATCCTTAACCAATAAGGGCATAAATGCATCAAGGAAATCTCACATCAACATAATTGCAGTACCAGTGGCTCTCAAAAATAATAAAATTGATCTCAAAGCTCTCCTTTCGGTTACAAAGGATATAGCACATGGTCTGAAAAAAGGCGATGCAATTTTGATCACCTCATCCATACCACCAGGCACAACAGAAAAGATAGTACTACCTATACTAGAACTATATAGTAAACTAAAAGGTGAGCGAGATTTCTACTTGATATACAATCCAGAAAGAATTTTTGAAGGAAGAGCATTACAAGATATCGAAGAAAATTATCCTGCAATAGTTACAGGTCTAGGTAAGAAAAGTCTATCTTTTGGAGTAGATCTTCTCAAAATAATATCAAAAAAAGGAGTCCTGCCAATGTCATCTCTTGCAAATGCAGAAGCAGAGAAACTGTTTGAAGGAGTTTATCGTGATGTCAATATAGCTCTTGCAAATGAGTTAGCTGATTTTTGTGAAAAGACGGGTATAAACTACTGGGAAGCAAGAAAAGGATCAAACTCACAACCATTCTGTCATCTACATTATCCAGGAACAGGAGTTGGTGGACTGTGCATACCAGTCTATCCTAGATTTGTTATTGAAGCTGCACAAAAGGTAGGAAAACATCTTAAGATGGTAGAGTTCGCACGAAAAACAAATGATTCCATGCCAATAAAGTGTGTAAATGATGCGCTGGGATTGATGGCAAAACACAAGATAAAGCCAAAGGGAGCAAAAGTGGCTATTCTGGGGCTTGCATTTAGAGGCGAAGTCACCGATTCCAGATTGTCACACACTTACACTGTTGTCAGAGAATTTTTAAAGAAAGGTTGCAAGGTTGACGTTCACGATCCTTACATATTTGAAGACGATCTTCTTCCAACCAATGTAACATTGTCATCCGATTTGGATGGTGTAGTGAAGAACTCGAATCTAATTTTTGTTTCTTCCGATCATAAAATGTATTCCAAGCTGACAGAAAGGTCTTTTTCCAAGGCAAAAAAGCCATTGCTTGTCTTTGATGGAAGAAACATACTAAATAAGAACAATTTCAAAAAGGCGTCTCTTTTGACTATTGGAATACGAGAGTCAACGTAACACGATATCATATCTGAATTCCACTTGCAACGCATATGTATGCAAGGATTATAAAAAAGCAGTATGGCAAGTGGGTTTAAGAGCATTGAAAGCACAAACCAAGATCCATAGAAGTCTACGTACGGTACAGTGGAAAAACAATGCAGTAGTAATGATAGATCAAACGAAGCTACCAAACAAGTTGGTATTTGTAAAATACAAAGACTATCGCGATGTTGCAAAAGCAATAAAGACGCTTGTTGTGCGGGGGGCTCCTGCTATTGGCGTATCAGGTGCATTTGGCTTAGCACTTGCAGCATTACAAAGCAAAGCAAAGACAAAAGAAAAATTATTAGAAGATCTAGAAAAGGCAAGAAAAGTTCTTTTTGAAACAAGACCCACTGCAGTAAATCTAGCTTGGGGTCTTGAAAAGATAATGAATGTTGCAAAAAAAGGCAATAATGTTTCTGAAATAAAAAATACTGTAATTGAAACAGCAAAAAAGATGGCTGAAGAAGACATTGAAACAAACAAGAAAATGGGGAGATATGGAGCAGAATTATTTGAAAATAACGACATTATAATGACTCATTGTAATGCTGGAGCGCTTGCAACCGTGGGCTATGGAACAGCACTTGGCGTCATTAGAGCAACAAAAGAAAGTGGCAAGAATATCAAAGTTATAGCAACAGAAACAAGACCTGTTATGCAGGGTTCTAGACTTACTGCGTTTGAGTTAAAACATGATGGCATTGATGTCAGCTTAATTCCCGACACGGCAGTAGGTTATACAATGTGCAATGGATTAGTATCTAAAGTAATAGTAGGAGCTGATAGAATTCTACGCACTGGGCATGTCTATAACAAGATTGGAACATATCAAGTGGCTCTAATGGCAAAACAACATGGAATACCTTTCTATGTAGCTGCTCCTCTTTCTACCTTTGATCTGAAAAGTAGCCCTGAGAATGTCATTATAGAACAACGAAAAGCAACCGAAGTAACACAAATAGGAGATAAAAAAACTGCTCCTGACGATATAAGTGTCATAAATCCAGCCTTTGACATGACTCCGCCCGAACTTATCACAGGAATTATTACAGAAGCAGGAATAGCTAATCCTCCTTTTGAAGAATCTATAAAAAAATTGTTTTCAAAGATGTAAGGTATTTATTTCATACCTGAGTGAACTCATTTCATGACTACGGTGACATCACAACAAGTCTTAGATTCTCTTAAACAATGCATGGATCCAGAGATTCCAATTAACGTAGTA
>Ga0187892_10003116_pt1 | contig 30984 bp, 21 predicted proteins | sample MA1701073metaG_FD_139345 | JGI IMG/M metagenome (GOLD analysis project Ga0187892, IMG submission 139345) | Bio-ooze microbial communities from a basaltic lava cave in the Kipuka Kanohina Cave System on the Island of Hawaii, USA - MA170107-3 metaG ...
GAGCAAGCTCGGCATCCGGGGCCTGCCCGCCGGGCGCTACGCGGTGACGTGGCTGGATTGCCGGACGGGCGCGACCGCGTCCGGCGAGGCGCAGGTTGACCAGCCGGGAGATCACGCCTTCGACAAACCGCGACAGATCGGCGCGGAATGCGCCGCCTGGATTCGACGAGCGGCGGGTGAAACGGTACTGATTAAGGAGCAAGCAGTACCCAGGACAGCGCCCACAGCCAATCGCGCGCCGGTCGTGAAAGACAGCATGGGCGCCACTTCGCCGGGCAATGAGGTTTACATCCAGCTTGCCTTCGAGGATGAGGACGGTCCCGGCCCTTACTCCTACACCATCGTGCGCCCGCCGGCGCACGGGACGCTTTCGGGCGACAACAACGACCGCGCCTACATGCCCAAGGCCGGTTTTACCGGGACGGACCAATTCACCTGGAAGGTCAACGACGGCCAGGTGGACTCGAAGGCCGCCACCGTCACGATCATGGTGAGCGCAAAGAAGGGCAAACCATGAAACTCATCGAGAAACGACAAACTATGAAAAGCAGATTATCGCTCTGCGCGCTGGCCGCAGTGTTGGCGTGCAGCGTGAACGCCAAAGTCGCGGATGAAGCCCGGAAACCCAATACCCTCACGAAAGCGGAGAAACAGGCCGGCTGGAAGCTGCTCTTCGACGGCAAGACCACCGCGGGCTGGCGCGGCTACAAGATGGACAAAATGCCGCCTGGCTGGGAGGTGATCGACGGCGCCCTGGTGCGCGTGCGCGGCGGGGCGGGCGGAAAGGGGGCCGGCGGCGGCGATGATATTGTCACCACCGGGGAGTTCGACAACTTCGATCTCGAACTCGATTGGAAAGTCGTCAGGAAAGGCAACAGCGGCGTGCTGTACCACGTTTCCGAGGAGCCGATCACGTCGTGGCACTATGCGCCGGAGGTGCAGATTCTCGATAACTCAGCGTATCCGACGCGCGACAAACGGCAGCTCGCCGGCGCGTGCTATGACCTCTACGCGCCGGCGAAGGATGTGACGAAGCCGCCCGGGCAATGGAATCGCCTGCGCATCCTGGTGAATGGCGCGCACGTCGAGCACTGGATGAACGGCGAGAAGATCGTGGAATACGAGCTGTGGAGCGACGACTGGAACCAGCGTGTCGCAAACAGCAAACACAAGAGCCAGGCAAAATTCGGCACGTTCAGGAAAGGGCTGATTAGCCTGCAAGAGCACTCCGACCGCGTCGAGTTCCAGAATATCAAGATTCGTCCGCTGCCCGCGCGGCAGGGGAAATGAACCCCACTGACGCGATACCAGCGGGTGGTCGTGACGACCCGAAATCAGGCGCCGAGGCGCCGAAGTGAAGGGAGAAGCGAAGAAAGAGTTGGAGACCGCCCTGCGCAAAACGCTGCAACTCGTGATTGCCAGCATGAGCAAGTAAGATGCTGGTCGCTGTGTGCGACGGAAAGAAGAACAGGATTTCCCCATGAAAACCCAAGTGGATTCACTGAAACTCGTCCTCGCGTTCATCCTGGTGATGAACGCACTGTGGGTCGCTCCCGTCGGGACGGCGGTCGCGCAGGAATCGGACAAGCCCGAAGCGATCCGCCGATCGGCCGGCATGATCTCGCTGCCGGACCCGCTGGTGTCGGCGGCCGGTGTCAAAGTGACGACGGCGCGCCAGTGGCAGGACCAGCGCCGGGCGGAAGTGCTCGAACTTTTTCGCGAGCACGTCTATGGCCGCTCGCCGGGCCGGCCGGAGGGGGTGAAGTTCACAGTGGTCGAGGAAGATCCAGCCGCCTTGAAAGGCACGGCCACACGCCGCGAGGTGGACATTTCGTTCCCCGGTCCGCGCGGAACCTTCACGTTTCGGCTGGTGATTTACCTGCCGAATCCGGCGAAAAAACCCGTCCCGGTTTTTCTGCTGCTGAATCACCGCGGCAACGTGAGCGCGCAGGTCAACAATCCCTTCTTCCCCGTGGATCAGATCATCGCGCGCGGTTATGCCGCCGCCGGGATCACGCTGGGCCAGCTTTCCCCGGACAAGGCCGGCACGTATCGCGACGGCGTCCTCGGATTCCTCGATGGACCGGAGGAACGTTCGCCGGACGCCTGGCGGACCATCGCGGCCTGGGCGTGGGGCGGGTCGCGCGCCATGGACTATTTCGAGACCGACAAGCAGATTGATTCCAAACGAGTGGCCGTGGCGGGTCATTCTCGCGGCGGCAAGACCGCGCTGTGGTGCGGCGCCGAGGATGAGCGCTTCGCGCTGACGATCAGCAACAACTCCGGCGAAACGGGCGCGGCCCTGGCGCGACGGGGCGTGGGGCAATCTCTCGCGATCGGCAACATCAGGAATCCCCATTGGTTCGCCACGAATTTCAAACGCTACAACGACAAGGAGGACGAGTTGCCGGTGGACCAGCACGAGCTCATTGCGCTGCTCGCGCCCCGGCTGGCGTACGTGGCCAGCGCGGAGACCGACGCGTGGGCCGATCCGTTGGGCGAATTTCTGTCCTGCGTCCACGCCACGCCGGTCTATCGTCTCTTCGGGTTGAAAGGCATGGAGACGGACAAGCAGCCGCCGCTCGATCAGCCGATCCACGATGGCCGCATCGGCTACCACATCCGCAAGGGCGGCCACGGCATGACGGAGTATGACTGGCAGCGATTCATGGACTTTGCCGACAGGCGCCTGGGCAAGGGCATCGAGGCGAAGCCCGCACCGAAGAACCAACGAGAGTCGGAAGGAACGCCGAAGCCGGACCGGGAGGTTTCCTGGCCCGATGACCGTTGGCCGCAGGACGATCCCACTAACGCCGGCGAAGCTGCCGCGAAGAAAGCCGCCGAGAACCGCCGGATCGACGAACTTTACCAACAGAAAAAGGCCACGCTCTCACCCGAGCGACAGAGGTGGGAGAGCGTGCTTGAGGAGAATCTCGGCAACGGCTTCTACCTGCCGGCTCACAAGCGAGACTTCGTGAAGGGCATCTCCACCGCGTGGGACTTTGTGCCCGATGACCCGAAGCTCCCCCGCGTCCTCCTCATCGGCGATTCGGTCTCGCGCGGCTACACGCTTGCGACCCGCGCCGCGCTCGCGGGCAAGGCCAACGTTCACCGCGCGCCGGCCAATTGCGGCCCGACCGCCACCGGGCTAGAGAAGCTCGCGGTCTGGCTCGGCGCCGGCAAGTGGGACGTGATCCACTTCAACTTCGGCATCCACGATCGCGCCACGCCGCTCGCCGACTATCAAAGCCGGCTCGATCAGATAATCACCCGGCTCGAGGCGACCGGCGCGAAATTGATCTGGGCCAGCACGACGCCGATCCCACGTGACGACGCGAAGAAGCAAGACCCCGAATCCATCGTCGAACGCAACGCCGTCGCCGCACGGCTGGCGCTGCAACACGGCGTCGCGATCAACGACCTCTTCGCCTTTATCACCCCGCAGCTCGCAACGACGCAGAACCGCAACGACGTGCATTTCAATTCGGGTGGATACGATCTGCTCGGCCAGCAAGTCGCGCGCGCGATTGCGGCGGAACTCCGCATTGCCAACGGCCCAGAGGCGAAGCCGGCGCCGAAGGACCAACGAGAACAGGAAGGAACGCCGAAGCCGGACCGGAAGCCGGCGACCTACTCGTTCCCGCCGGTCAATTCGCTGCCCGACCTGGCGACGATGCCCGATCCCTTCCGCAAGCCCGACGGCACGCGCGTCGCGACTAAGGCCGAGTGGCCGGAGCAGCGGGCGTATTTGAAGGCGTTGCTGGAGCATTATCTCTACGGCACGATCCCGCCGAGGCCGGCGGGCAAGGAGTTGTCCTTCGAGCGCATCTCCGACGAAGCCTACTCGCCGCCGGACTCGACCATTGCGGGACGCAAGCAGAGCTACCGGATCACAATCACGCGCGGCGGCAAGCAACATGCTTTCACCTTCAACCTGTGGCGGCCGGCGGCGGAGCGACGCTACCCGACGCTCATCAACAACCAGCCCGAGCACAGCCCGGCGGCCAAGGAGTTCAGCATGGCCGAGGGCCTGCGCCGTGGCTACGCGGTGGTCGAGTTCCGGCGCGGCGAAGTCGCGCCCGACCAGGCCGACAACGCCAATCGCGAGCGCGGCATCTTCCCGCTGTATCCGGAATATGACTTCGCCACGATCGCCGCGTGGGGCTGGGCCTATCAGCCGGTGATCGACACCCTCGACCGGCTTGGCGTGGTCGCTATGGACAAGATCATCGCGACCGGCCATTCGCGCGGCGGGCAGGCCGCGATGGCCGGCGCGATCTTCGACGAACGCATCGCGATCGCCGCGCCCTCGACCGGCGGACCGTTCTCCGTCGGTTCCACGCGCCAGCGCGACCCCGAGGGCTACCGCGGCAAGATGGACTATGCCGCGAATTTTCTGAAGGCCCAACCGCACTGGTTCCACCCGCGCTACGCCGAATTTGCCGGAAAACAGAACAAGCAGCCCTGGGACGCGACCACGCTCGTCGCTCTCGTTGCGCCGCGCCCGCTGCTCAACGTCAACGCCGTGGGCGATGGCATCAACAACGGGCTCGCCCATGAGGCCGGCACCCGCGCCGCACAGGTGATTTACGGCTGGTGGGGCGCGGAGCAGTTCCCTCGGCTGCACTGGCGCGACGTGGAAAACAAATTCGGCCAGAAAGGCCACGACCAAGGCCCGGAGGAATTTCTCGCGATCTTCGATTTCGCGGATGAGTTCTTTTTCGGCAAGCCGCGCGGCCCCAGCACCTACAACGTCGCGCCAAAATCCGACACCTGGCGCTACGACCCCGCGAAGTTTCCGCTGCTGATCGGCTGGAAGATTCCCGCCACCCGCTAAACCGCAACCCGAGGAATCCACGATGAATCCCTACAGTCCGCCCGTCACCCGTCGCAGCTTCTTGAAGAGAACCGCCGGTTCTCTCGTACTCGCGCAAGCCGAGCCGAACCTCGTGCGCGCCGCCGCCGCGCCCACTGCCCGTCAGGCCATGGGCACGCGCGTCGGCGAGATCACCGATTCGTCCGCGGTTGTCTGGACGCGGCTGACTGCGTCCGCGACGCGGCGCCAAAGCGGAGAAGACCTCTCGGCGCTCGCGCGGGATTTCGCGGGCAAGCCGCTCCCGCAACCGGCCGGGCCTGTTGACCAGCTCCGCGGCGCGTGCCCCGGCGCGGCGGGCCGCGTGCGGCTGCGCTACGGTCCCCGCGAAGATTTGCGCGGCGCGCGGACGACGGAGTGGGCCGACGTCTCCGAGGCGACCGATTTCATCCACCAATTTCACCTCGACGGCTTGAAGCCGGACACGACCTACCACTACGCGAGCGAGACGACCGGTCCCGGCGGCAGGCCGGCGCACGGCGTGTTTCGCGGGAAATTCGAGACGGCGCCGCCGGCCACCGCCGCGGCCGACCTCCGCTTCTGTGTGATGACCTGCCAGGGCTATCCCGATCGCGGCCACCCCGACGGCCATGCGATCTACCCGGCGATGCTCGCGCTCGAACCGCGGTTCGCCTGCCTCACCGGCGACCTCGTTTATTACGACAACGATCTGCCGCGCGCCGCCACGCCGCGCCTCGCGCGCTACCATTGGGAGCGCATGTTCAGTTTGCCGCGCCTGCTCGAGTTCAACCGGCAGATCGGCGCCTACTGGCTCAAGGACGACCACGACACGCTCAACGACGACTCGTGGCCCGGCCGGAGCATGGGCGAGTTCACGTTTGCCGAGGGCCAGCGCATCTTCCGCCAGCAGGCCCCGCTCGCCGGCGGCCCGAGCTACCGCAGCTTTCGCTGGGGGCGCGACCTTCAGATCTGGCTCACCGACGGCCGCGATTTCCGCTCGCCGAACAAACAGCCCGACGGCCCGGAGAAAACCATCTGGGGCAAAGAGCAAAAGGCATGGTTCCAGCGCACCGTCCTCGAAAGCGCTGCGACGTGGAAAATCCTGATCAGCCCCACGCCGCTCGTCGGCCCCGACCGCGGCGCCAAGAACGACAACCACGCCAACGCAGGCTTTCGCCACGAGGGCGACGAACTCCGCGCGTGGCTCAAGGCCCACCTGCCGGACAATTTTTTCGTCATCTGCGGCGACCGCCACTGGCAGTATCACTCGGCGCATCCCGAGACGGGCCTGAACGAATTCAGCGCCGGCGCCGCGAGCGACGAACACGCCGCCGGCTCGCCCGGCGAGGACCGGAGTTACCACCGCTTCCACCGGGTGAAGGGCGGCTTCCTCTCCGTCACGCTCAAGCGCGCCGGAACCCGCAGCACGATCCTCTGCGAGCACCGCGACATTTTCGGCGCCGTGGTTTACGCGTGGAAAAGCGAACGGGCGGCGGCGTGATGATGAAAGTTCAAATCATGAGACATTTCCTGGCTGTTCTGTTGCTGGCCGCGCTGCCTGCCCTCGCGGCTTGGGCCCAGGCCGCAAACCCCCAACAAGCCACTGCGTCCTCTTCTAAAACCTCACTCCGCTCGTTCGCCGACAAGGGCATCCCGGACCTGTTCGTCTGGACCGATACGTGCAATGTCTATGTGCTTCGAGATGGGGACGCGGCGCTGCTCATTGACCTCGGCGACGGCAGCGTGCTCGACCATCTCGCGGAGATCGGCGTGAAGCGCGTCGAGTGGGTTCTCTTCACGCATCATCATCGCGAGCAATGCCAGGGGTATCCTCGCCTGAAAAAATGGAACGCCAAAATTGGCGCGCCCGAAGCCGAGCGGGCCTTGTTCGAACGCCCGGCCGATTTTCGCAAAATGAAGGTGCGCCTCAACGACGCCTTCACCATCTACGGTTCCAGTTACGTCCGCCCGCCCATTCAGCCGATCCCGGTGGACCGCGCGTTTCAGCGGATGGACACGTTCGAGTGGCGCGGCCATTCCTTCTGGTGTCTCGACACGCGCGGCAACAGCCCCGGCGGCATGTCGTATCTGCTGCGGCGCGGGCCGCGCTGGCTGGCCTTCACGGGGGATCTCATGCTCGAGGATGCGCGGCTTCATACGTGGTTCGATTCCGAATGGGATTACGGGTTTGGCGCCGGCATCTGGGCCTTGGCCAATGCCGCCGGGCAAGTCGCCGGTTTCGAGCCGGAGTGGCTGCTGCCGTCGCACGGTTCGCCCATTCCCGATCCGGCTCCGCAACTGAAGCGGTTTCAGGAAAAACTATTCGCCTTCGAACGCCTCTATCTGCGCGGTTATCCCGTTCAGACCTTCTCCAGCGCCATCCAGGACAAAGTATCGCGGCCCACGCTGGCGCCGCATGTCTGGCAGGTTCTGCCTCACGTTTTCAAATTGCGCGGGCCGAATTATTTTCCCAACTTTTACCTGATCATGGCGCCGAGCGGCCGCGCCTTGATCGTGGATGGCATGGGGGATACGAAAGCCCTCGACAACGCGCTCGAGGGAATGCAGCAGAAGCTTGGCCTGACACGGATCGACGCGGTCATCCCCACCCACATGCACGGCGATCACCTGATCGGGGCGCCGCACCTGCGGGAGAAATGGGGGGCGCAAATCTGGACGATAGATCGAATGGCCGGCGTCTGTGAACATCCGGAACGCTTCGATTACGCGGCGCCCAGCGAGGCCTACGGGACCGGCGTGGAGAGCGTCCGCTTCGACCGCGTGTTCAAGGACGGCGAAACATTCGAGTGGGAAGGGTACACGTTCACGATTGACTGGATGCCCGGGCAGACCGAGTTTGCGCTCGCTTTGCGCGGAACCATCGATGGGCGGAAAGTGGTCTTCACCGGCGACAACATCTTTGGCGACCCGGATGATCCCAGGCAAACCGGCCACGAAGCCATGGTCGCCCACAACAGCGCCATCCTCGAAGAAGGCTACATTTACGCGGGCGAATATCTGAGCCGAATCAAGCCGGACATCATCCTGGGCGGGCATTCCTACGTGATGAACAACCCGGCGGCGTTCATCGAGCGCTACCGCCAGTGGGCTTACCAGATGCGCGACGCCTTCCGGGAGTTGATCACGGGCGAGGATTACCGATACGGGTTCGACCCGTTCTGGGTGAGGGCCGAGCCGTATCGCGTCACGCTCAAGCCCGGTGAGTCGCTCGAAGTCCAAGTGCATGTCCGCAACTTCCTTGACCGCGCCCAGCCACACCGCATCGAAATCCACACGCCTCCGGGTCTCGTCGTCGAGCCGGCTGTCCTCGAAGGCAGGCTCGGCAAAGAGACTCGCCGCTCATTCCCGGTCCGCGTGAGGGCCAGCGCTGACGCGGCGCCCGGCGTGAACATCATCGCGTTCGACGTTACGCTCGGGAAACATCGTTACGGCGAGTGGTTCGATTTTGTGGTGGAGGTGAAACCGTGACCGATTGCGAGAATTCTTATTACAAAAAGGAGACCGAAAACCAATGACGAAGTTCGCTCTGTTGTTAGCCTTTTTGCTTGCGGGCTTATCTCTCGCCGCCGCTCCGCCAGCGCCTGACGGCCCGTTGCTCCCGTTGCCCCCCGTGCCTTCGCAGGCTCAACTCGAATGGCAGCAATTGGAGTATTACGCGTTCATTCATTTCGGCATGAACACCTTCACCGATCACGAGTGGGGCGAAGGCCGCGCCCATCCCGACAACTTCAATCCCACATCGCTCGACACCCGTCAGTGGGCGCGAGTAGTCAAGGATGCCGGGATGAAGGGCATCATCATTACCGCCAAACACCACGACGGATTTTGTCTGTGGCCTTCAAACACGACCGAATACACGGTGGCGAAATCGAAATGGCGCTCAGGCCGTGGTGATCTGCTCAAAGATCTGTCCGCGGCCTGCAAAGAGTACGGGCTGAAATTCGGCGTTTACCTCTCGCCGTGGGATCGCAATCATCCTCTCTACGGCACGCCCAAATACCATCGTGTTTACACAGAACAATGGCGCGAGGTCTTGACGAACTACGGGGACGTCTTTGAGGCCTGGCTCGACGGCGCAAACGACAAGAAAAAACGGATGGTCTACGATTTTCACGGATTTTTCGAGAATATTCGCCGGTATATGCCCAATGCTATAATCTTCAGCGACGCCGGGCCTGACATCCGTTGGGTCGGCAATGAGAAGGGATTTGCCGGCGAGACCAATTGGTCGCCGCGCGACAACGACGGAACGCTTCCGGGATTCGCCGATCATGCGGCATTGAATGTAGGAGATGAGACCGGCGCAACGTGGCTCCCCGCCGAATGCGACGTCTCGATTCGACCGGGCTGGTTCTATCACGCCAATGAAGACGACAAAGTGAAATCGGTCTCGCAGTTGATGGACATCTGGTACGGATCGGTGGGACGAAACGCCACACTGCTGCTCAACCTCCCGGTCGATCAACGCGGGCTGATTCATGAAAATGACGCGGCGCGATTGATGGAGTTCAAAAAAGCGCGGGAAGAGGCATTCAAAACCAACCTGGCCAAAGGGAAAGTTTCCGCTTCAAACATCAGAGGCAGGAAATACGGGCCGGACAAAGTCATCGACGGCGACCGGCAGACCTATTGGGCGACCGATGACGGCGCGCGTTCGGCCTGGCTCGAAATAGATTTCGGCCGGGAGATCGAGTTCAACCGTTTTCTCGCGCAGGAGAATATTGCCCTGGGACAACGAGTGAAAAGATTTTCGCTCCGGATCTGGAACGGAAAGGATTATGAAAAGATCGCGGAGAACACCACGATCGGCTATCAGCGCATCCTGCGCTTGCCGAATGTCAGGACGAGTAAATTGAGGTTCGTGATTGAAGACGCCCGCGCCTGTCCGGCCATTACCAATATCGAGATTTACCATGCGCATTCGATCATCGGAGCCAATCAATGATGGTTTGCTCTTCGGCGCGATTGAGGACGATTTCATGGGCGCGTCCGATCTGGCGAGCCGCCTCAGTGAGCAGGGCCTGCGTACGCTTCAGGTCTTCGGGCTGCCAGCGGAGGAATTCATTGACAAGCTGTCTGGGCAGTATGACGCCGTCGTCATCTCGCTGAAATCGCGTTCGATTGCCAGGGAGGCGGCTTGCGAATGGTCGCGGCTGGCGATCGACAGGCTGCGCCGCTTAAAGGCGAAGCTGGCATTGAAGTCCGGCAACTTCGGCAGTCCCGATTTCTTCCTGCGCGCCCTCGCGCAACTCAACTGAATCCATGCGCAACCAACTGCTCGAACAACTTTGCGAAACCGCCGCAAGCTTTTACGACCGGGGCTATGCCTTCGGCGCGACCGGCAACCTCTCAGTGAGGATCGGCGAAGAAGTCTGGATCACGCCGACCGGTAAGTCGCTCAAAGGGCTGGCGCCCGCGCATCTGGCCTGGATTGACCGCGACGGAAATCCGCGCAACGAAAACCGTCCGTCAATTGACGAATTGAAGCAACATTTCCCGAAGTCGCGCTGAAAGGGGCTTCGAGATACAGAGCAACGCATTGAGGAACGCATGTCTCTCAAGCTCGATCACAAGCTGCGCTTTGAACCATTCGTCATTCATCAGATGGTTGACGAGACGGGCCACTACAACCTGAAGCTCGACCCCGAATTCCCCTTCTTCATCAAGCTCTTCTCTTACGAAACGCTCGACCCGGCAGTCAGGTTGAACTGGCACAACCGGCTGGAACTCTTCGTGCCGGTGACGGGCGAAGGTCTCTTCCGTATGGGCGACCGGGAGATCGCCTTCCGTGGCGGCGACGTGCTGGTGGTGGACAACCTGAAGCTGCACGGGCTGGTCAGCTTTCAGGGGCGGCGGCGCGATGCCATCGTCATCAGCTTCCGGGCGGAGCTGTTCTACAACCTGGGCGCGCCGCTGTGCGACTTCACTTACCTGACGCCTTTTTTCAGCCAGGCGGACGGCATTCCGCCCATCCTGCGCGCCGGCGATCCACTGGCCGCGGCGGTTCACGACGCGCTGCGTAAACTGCTCGATTGTTATTTCAATTCCACCGGCGAGCCGCATTACAGAGCAGGCTGCAAAGCCTATCTATCGGAAATTCTCTACCTGCTGACCAGGCATAGCGGCTGGACTGACCTCGCCGGGGCCGAGTACGCGCGCCGCCGCGAGCAGGGGCGCCGGCTGGGCGCGCTGGTTGATTACCTGGACCACAACTACGCCGAGAAGATCGCCGTCGCCGCCGCCGCCGCGATGATCGGGATGAGCGAGTCACGCTTCATGAAGTTCTTCAAGCAGGCGACGGGCATGACCTTCGTCAACTACCTCACGCACCTGCGCGTGACCAAAGCCCGCCAACTCCTGCGCGACCCGAACCTCTCCATTGCGCAAGTGGCCGCGATGGCCGGGTTCGCCGACCAGAGCTACTTCGACAAAAAGTTCCGGGAGCGCTTCGGCAAAGTCCCGCGCGACTGCCGCAGCGAGTCCTGAACGCCCGCCTCGCCCGCCGTCCGCCTGGCCCGCCGCGCGGCAGGATCGTCGTAATAAAAAACGGCATCTTCCTAGCCAGTCTCTCTTCGCCTGACGATACTCGACCTTAAGAAAAAGAAGTTTGGAGTTCCGGCTTCAGGCGGTTGGTTTGGCGAGCTGCAAAGACCGGCTGAAGCCGGAACTCCAAACAAACATTTTCTTGAACGCTATATGGAAAGACGGAAGGCAAACGAGGGCTGCGTCATCGGCGTTGATTTCGGCACGGATTCGGTGCGCTCGCTGATCGTGGACGCCGCGACCGGCGAAGAGATTGCCGGCGGCGTCCATCACTACGCGCGCTGGCGAGAGGGCCGGTACTGCGACCCGGCGCGCAATCAGTTCCGCCAGCACCCGCTCGATTACCTCGAAGGACTCACCCGCAGCGTCCGCGCCGCGCTGGCCGAGGCCCCGGCGCGCACGGCGGAGAAAATCCGGGGCATCTCGGTTGACACGACCGGCTCGACGCCCGTCGCCGTAGACCGCGAAGGCGCGCCGCTCGCGCTCCACGACGACCTGGCCGAGAACCCGAATGCGATGTTCGTGCTGTGGAAAGACCACACCGCCGTCGCCGAAGCCGAAGAGATCAATCATCACGCGCGAAGCTGGCATCACGCGCAAAGCTGGGGCGGCCCCGGCGGCGGCGAGGACTACACGCGGTACGCCGGCGGCGTCTATTCGTCCGAATGGTTCTGGGCGAAGTTGCTGCACGTCCTGCGAACGGACGGGGCAATCAGGGAAAGAGCCTTTTCCTGGGTCGAGCACTGCGACTGGATTTCGGCGGCGCTGACCGGGCAGACAGACGTGCGCGCCGTCAAACGCAGCCGCTGCGCCGCCGGTCACAAAGCCATGTGGCACGAGCGCTTCGGCGGACTGCCCTCGGAAGAGTTCCTTGCGCGCCTTGACCCGCTGCTGGCGGGCTGGCGGGCGAGGCTCTACACGCAAACCTACACGTCCGACGTCAGTGCGGGCACGCTGTCGCGGGAGTGGGCGGGGAAGCTGGGGCTGCGCGAGGATGTCGCCGTCGGGGTCGGCGCGTTCGACGCGCACATGGGCGCGGTCGGCGCGCAGATCGAGCCTTACGTGCTGTGCAAAATCATCGGCACGTCCACCTGCGACGTGCTCGTCGCCCCGCTGGAAGAAATGAACGGGAATCCGGTGCGCGGCATCTGCGGCCAGGTGGACGGCTCCGTCATTCCCGGCCTGCTGGGGATGGAGGCCGGGCAGTCGGCCTTCGGCGATGTCTATGCGTGGTTCCGCGACTTGCTGCTCTGGCCGCTCGGCCTGCTCGATGAGGCGGCAAAGAATGAAATCACGGAGGCCGTCTCCTCACGGATCATTCCTGAACTTTCGCTTCAGGCGCGGCAGATTCCCGCGGGCGCCTCTGAAATCCTCGCGCTCGACTGGCTAAACGGGCGGCGCACGCCGGACGCCAATCAACTGCTCAAGGGCGCGATCACGGGGCTGAGCCTGGGCAGCGACGCGCCGCGCGTCTTCCGGGCGCTGGTCGAGGCCACGGCCTTCGGCGCGCGCAGGATCGTTGACTGCTTCACCTCGCAGGGCGTGCCGGTCAAGGGCGTCATCGCGCTCGGCGGGGTGGCGAAGAGATCGCCGTTCGTCATGCAGACGCTGGCCGACGTGCTGGAGGCGCCGATCAAAGTCGCGCGCTCGGAGCAGGCCTGCGCGCTCGGCGCGGCGATGTTCGCCGCCGTCTGCGCGGGGCTGCACGCGACGGCGCAAGAGGCGCAGCGCGCGATGGGGCAGGGCTTTGAAGTCCAATACCAACCGAACCGGGAGAACGCCGCCAAGTATCGAATGCTTTACGACAGGTACAACCAACTCGGCGCTTTCGTGGAAGGCAGCCTGGCTGATTGAAATTGGACATTATGGGTATCAGGCAGAAACCGTAACCACGGGGAGCACGGGGAGCACGGGGGCAGAAGGAAAAGGGTTGAAATGAGGATTCGCATGGTCTTTTTCGCAAGTTATTCCCTTTCTGATCCCCGTGCTCCCCGTGGTTGGTTCTGTCCTGTGATGAAGAAAAAAAGATGAGTCGCTATCGAAGTCTGAAACAGACCGTGTACGAAGCCAACATGCTGCTCGCGGCAAAAGGGCTGGCGCTGTATACCTTCGGCAACGCCAGCGCGGTTGACCGCGAGCAGTCTGTGATCGGGATCAAGCCGAGCGGCGTGCCTTATGAAGAATTGAAGCCTTCGGACATCGTCGTTCTCGATCTGGAAGGCAACATCGTGGAAGGCGGCCTGCGCCCGTCGTCGGACACCAAAACTCACGTCCTGCTCTACCGGCATTTCCCGAAGATCGGGGGCGTCGCGCACACGCACTCGACCTACGCCGTGGCATGGGCGCAGGCGATGCAGCCGATCCCGGTCTTCGGCACGACGCACGCCGACCACCTCGTTTCAGAGATTCCCTGCACGCGCGTGATGCCGGACGAAATGATCGCGGGAGATTACGAAGTGGAAACGGGCCGGCAGATCATCGAGACCTTCAGGGACATTTCCTACGAGGAGGTAGAGATGGCGCTGGTCGCCTGCCACGGCCCGTTCACGTGGGGGAAGACGCCGGAGAAGGCAGTCTACAACAGCGTCGTGCTGGAAGAACTGGCGCGCATGGCCCTCCTCACGCGGCAGATCGACCCGCTCACGCCGCCGCTCAAGCCGGCCCTGATTGACAAGCATTACCAGCGGAAGCACGGCGCACAGGCTTACTACGGGCAGCCCGACGGGCGCGCCGGTCAATAGCCGCGCGCGTCGAGCCGCGCGCGCAGAGTCTGTACGGATGCGCTCAGCCAGCGCCAGTCTTCCGCCACGTCCGCTTCCCGCTCGCCTTTCGAAATTACCCACGTCTCTACAAACAGGTCGGGCAGGTCGGGTGTCTGCTTGCCGTCAAGCACGCCGTCGAGGAACTCGTCCAGCGGCAAATTGCCTTCGCCGAGCGGCGCGCCGACCACGCTGAAGCCGAGTTGATGGCCGACGACTTTGTAATCCTTGACGTGGCAGCAAAAGGCGCGCGGGCCGAGTTGTGCGAGCACGTAGGCGGCGGGTTCGAAACTGCGCAGCGAGTTGGCGCTGTCCACGCAGAAGCCGAGCAGCGGCGAGTCGTGTTGATTGACGGCCTCGGCGAGCACCCGCGCGGGCACGTCGAAGTGATTTTCAATCGCCACGCGGACGTTGTGCCGGGCCAGCTTCGGCGGCAGGCTCGCCACGAAGTCAGAGACGAAGGCGCGGCTCGGCGGGCGGCCCGCGTCCTCTTCGAGCACGACGCGCAACAGCCGGGCGGGCGTGGCCGCCGCGCGCACGAGGCTCCGGTCAATCTCGTCCTCGCTCAGCGTCTTGCAGCCCAGTTGGATTTCGACGCCGAGGCCGGCGCTCTGCTCAATCAATCGCTCCCATTGCCGGGCTGAAAGCGAGAGCGGGCGGGCGTTCTCGCAAACCTGCAACCGCTCCAGGCCGATCTCGCGGCATCGCTCGACGACGGAAAGCAAAGATGGGGCGCGCCGCTCATCGCTGAGCGCCGTGCGAAAGGTGAAGCTCGTGGTTCCGATTTTCATAGGTGGTGACGGAATGGCCCGGCGGCGCCTGCGCCCGCTCAGACGGCTTGCGCGGCGGCGAGGCCGAGCAGCCTTCGGGCTTCGGCGAAGCCCGACCGGCCGACCTGCAACACCGGCACGCCGGCCTCATGATCGATCTGCGAGAGGCTGATCTGACCGAGGACGATGGCGTCTACTTCGCCCGCCAGTCTGTCCATCTCGCGGTGAACCAGTTCGTCGTGTTTTGCCACATCATCCCGGAGCAGGTGGCTGAACGCCTCCTCGTTGATGACGGACTGGATGTGGACGGGCCGGCCGGCGCGCGCGGCCTCCCTTTCGAGCAGCCTGCGCGTGGCGGGCACGCTGGTCGGGACGGTGGCCAGGATGCCGAGTTTCTCCCCCTTGCTCACCGCCTCCTTCGCCATCGGCTCGTCAATGTTGAAGACCGGGATGGAGAGGATTTTGCGGGCCAACTCGGAGGCCTCGCCGACGGTGGTGCAAGTGATCATGACCACGTCCGCGCCCGCGGCCTCGGCGGCCATCGCGTAGAGCACGCAGCGGCGCAGCACGTCCGCCGGCGCGCCGCCGTGCGCGAGGGAATCATCCAGCAGTGAATCGTCCATGATGTTCATCACTTCGATGGCCGGATTCTCTTCCTGCCATTGCCGGGCGAACGGCTTGATGACAGACCTCTCGTACCATCTCACGGTGTGTATCAACGCCAGTTTCTTTTTCATCGCTGCGGCCTCCGGGTTTATTGAAACAAACGGTTCATACTCAGTAGATCACGAAATCGGGAAGGAAGAGCATTTTCCATTTGTCATTTGATATTTGGCATTTGTCATTGCCCGCAGGTCAGATCGCTCAATGCCCAATGAGCATTGAGCGAGTTCCGGAGCAATGACCAATATCAAATCTCAAATGACAAATGGAAGGCTTTGTCCATTTCGCGATCTACTGATACTAAAAACATCCGGCGTCAACGGACTAGAAGAATCGCGTCTTTTATTATGACGATCCTGTTTGCGACGCGGCAGGATCGTCATAATAAAAGACGCGATCTTTCTAGGCGGGGCTTCCGCGCAGGCATAAATTGTGTGGCACTGAGACAGGTTTCATGGGCGCTCGCCACGGAAGAACACGGAAGAAACAGATGAGAAACGTCGAGAGTCTGGTGTCACATTCACCGGCTGACAGCGCGGCGGAGTCCGCGGGCCGCCAGCGATATGTGCTGGTCGGGTTGCTGTTCCTGCACACGGTCAACACCTACGTTGATCGCGTCTGCATCTCGGTCGCCGCGCCAGAGATGCAGCGCGACCTGGGTCTGTCGAACCAGACGATGGGTTACATCTTCGCCGTCTTCTCGCTCGGTTATGGGTTGTTCCAGATTCCGGCGGGCTGGATGGCGGATACCTGGGGGGCGCGCAGATTTATGCGGCCATCCCGCCTGTCGTCGCCACGCTCGCGCTCTGGAGTTCGGGTTGGCTGGTGACACGGCTCTACAACCGTGGCCATCACGTCGGATCGCGGACCTGGGTCGCCGACTGCGGCTTCGCGCTCTACCTGTCGAACAATCAATGTCGTGAGGTGTCGCGCCAGGCGCGCGGGCATCAAGTAACAGGTCAAACAATACGTAAGAGGTTCAAAACCATGTCACATGCTCTTCATCTCATTTGTTGTTGTCTGTTGCTCGCCGCACCCGTCTTCGCGCAGCAATACACGGGCGTTTTCACGGGGCAGGTCACCGACGCGAGCGGCGCCGCGATTCCCGGCGTGGCGGTGACGATCGTCAACGCCGAGACGGGCGTGAAGGTCTTCTCCGACCGCAGCAGTGAGCAGGGCATCTACCTGGCCCCTTCTTTACGCTCCGGCGTTTATCACCTCGCGTTTGAAGCGCGCGGGTTCAAGCGCGCCGAGGTGCGCGGCGTCAACCTGCTCTCCGAGCAGCGCGCGCAGGTGGACATCCAACTCGTGACGGGTGAGTTGACCGAGACGGTCACCGTTGTCGGCGAGAACATCGCCGTGTTGGAGAAAGAATCGTCGGCGCAGGACGAGGTCTTCAATTACACCCAAGTGCAGAACCTCCCGCTGGCCAATCGCAATTTCATGAGCCTGCTCACTCTGGTGGCGGGCGCGGCGCACACGGGCAATCCGGCCGACCCGCGCAGTTCAGGCAACATCACGGTCAACGGCAGCCGCCCCATGAGCAATGAGATCGCCGTCGAGGGCGTCTCGGCCCTGACCGGCATCAACGGCGGGACGACGCCGCTTCCCTCGACCGAGGCGATTCGCGAAGTCAAAGTTTTGACCTCGGCTTACTCCGCTGAGTACGGGCGCACGTCGGGCGGCTACATCAACGCCATCGTCAATTCCGGCACGAACGAGTTTCACGGCGGCGCTTACGAGTACTTCCGCAACGAGGCGCTGAACGCGAACAACTATTTCAACAACGCGCGCGGCATCCGGCGGCCCGTCGAGCGTTACCATCAGTTCGGCTTCAAGCTCGGCGGCCCGCTCTTTCTGCCGCGCTTCGGCGCGGGCGGCCCGGTCTTTTCGACCAACCGCGAGCGGACGTTTTTCTTCTTCAACTACGAAGGCTTGCGCAACAGCCGCCCCTCGACGCCGATCTTCAGCTTGCCCGAGGCGCAGTTCCGCGCGGGCGATTTTTCGGCCTCGCCGATCCTCATCCGCGACCCTTTGCGCATGGGCAATTGCACGGCGGCTGATCGCACGGCCTGCTTCCCCGGCAATCGCATCCCCGCTGACCGCATTGATCCGGCGGCGCGGAAAATTCTGAGCCTGCTGCCGCTGCCGAATTCGGCGGGCACGCTCGATGCCGTCAATGGCCGCTTCATCAACAACTACGTCAACCCGCAGACCGTGCCGCAGATCAACAACGAGATCAACGCGCGCATTGACCATTCGGCCTACGCGGGCAAGACGCGCATCTTCGGGCGGCTTTACCACGCGCGCACCAACAACAACGAGGCGATTATGATTCCCGGCTTGCTCAATCCCGGCGTCAACACGGGCGTCTGGCGGAACTATCAGGCCAATCTCGGTTACACGCAGATCATCACGCCCGCGCTGATCAGCGAAGTGAACCTCGGCTTTATGCGCTTCAACCCGGCGACCGGCCGGCTCAACGAAGGCGTCAACGTGCCCGCCGAACTCGGCATCGCGCGCGCCGCGACCACACTCGCGCCGCGCTTGAGCATCGCGGGCTATCCCGACCTGGGCACGGGCGGCGTCAGCTCGCGCCTGCAAATCACCAACACCATTCAGCCCTCCGGCTCGCTCAGTTGGTCGCGCGGCGGCAACCTGCTGAAAGCCGGCTTCCAACTGCGCAAGAACCAGTTCAACGTGAACAATCCCGGCGGCAATCTGGCGGGCATCTACAGCTTCACGGGCGAGATCACTTCGCCCACGCGCGCGGCCAACCCTGTCAACGCGCTGGCTGACTTCCTGCTCGGGCAAATCAAGACTTCGTTTTATGAACTGCCGCAGCCATTGGTGGGACGGCGCAACTACAACCTCGGCTTCTTCGCGCAGGACGATTGGAAGGTGACGCCGCGCTTGACGCTCAATCTCGGCTTGCGCTGGGAATATGAATCGCCGATGACCGAGGTGAACAATTTCTACTCGCGCGTGGACGCGCAGACCGGTTGCCTGTTCGTCGCGGGGCGCACGACGCAATGCCGGCAAGCGGCGGGCATCGCGGTGGACGAGACGCTCAACTTGCGTCCCGATAAAAACAACTTCGCGCCGCGCGTCGGCTTCGCATACTCGCTCAACGACAAGACGGTGATCCGCTCGGCGATAGGAGTTTTTTATGCGCCGATCTTCGGCAACCTGGGAGGCGTGGTTAATTTCCCCGGCTTCACCGTGCGGCAGAGCTACGCCAACCTGGGCGTAGGCGTCGCGCAGCCCTTCACCCTGAGTCAGGGGATGCCGCTGCTCGCAGTGCAAAACTTGAACGACCCGTTCTTCGTCGAGCGCGAAGCGACGGTCAACAACCCGCTCACCGCCAGCGCGCAGTTTGGAGAGATCACGCCGCTGCCCTCGATCTACCAACTCAACTTCGGCGTGCAGCGCGATCTGGGCGGCGGCATCATCGTCGAGGCCAACTACGTCGGCTCGCGCGGCATTCACCAAGTGCTCAATCTGCCCTACAACGAAATCCCGTTCGAGCAGGCCGAGGCGGTGGCACGCGACGGTTCGACGGCGGCGCGGCAGAACGCGCGCCCATTCCCGCTCGTCGCCGGCTACAACTCGCGCGTCAACGCGGGCACTTCGACCTATCATTCGTTGCAGCTCAAAGCGCAGCGCCAGTTCAACCGCAGCCTTTCGTTCCTGACGAACTATACCTGGGCGAAAAGCTTTGACGACGGCAGCGGCATCGACGCGCAGCCGAACGGGCAGGACGCCGGGCAATTCCTGACGCGCTTCCGCTATCTGGATCGCTCGGTCAGTTCGCTCGACCTGCGCCACAACTTCGCCACCGCCGTGCTCTTCACCAACAAGTTCGGCCCGCGCTGGCTGCACGATTTTCAAATCAACCCCATCGTCACGGCGCGCACCGGCTTCCCCGACACCGTCACGCAAACCAACCTCAATCCGACGGCGACGCAGCAGCGTCCCTCTTTGCGCGGCGCGAGCGACAATCTTTACGCGCCGAACCGCACGCCGGAAGGGACGGGCATTCGTTACCTGCTCGCGCCGACCGATTCGAACTTCCCGCTCGCGCCGACCGGGCCGTTGTTCGTAGGCGCGGGCGCGACGCGGCGGCTCGTGCTGCCCGCCTCCATCGGCACGCTCTCGCGCAACTCGATCCGCGAGCCGAACGAGTTCAAGGTTGATCTGTCGGTAAGCAAGCGGTTCCCCATCACCGAGCGCTTCAGCATTCACGCGCGCGCCGAAGCGTTCAATCTCTTCAACCGCGTCAATTTCAACGGGCCGGCCAGCGGCCTGACCGTGACGACCGACACGGCGGGCAATCCAGTCTTCAACTCGCCGGGCTTCGGGCTGATCACGGCGGCCAAGACGGCGCGGTTTATGCAAATCGTTCTGCGAGTCGAATTCTAAAAATTTTCCCGAAAGGACAACTATGAAAAACTTGCTTGCCGCTCTTCTTTCGCTGTGCGCCGCGATGGACGCGGCGGCGTCGGATGTCGCAGTCGGCGCCCGCGCCAAGCCATCCATCGAGCATCTGGACGCGGTCAAGAAGGCCGGGTTCGATTACGTCGAGTTGGGGCTGGAGAACACTGCGAAGCTCTCCGAGAGCGAGTTGCAGCGCCTGCGCGAGCACGCCGTTCGCAAGCTCAGTCTGCCCATACTGGCCGGGGCTTATCTGCTGCCCGCGTCCGTGCCGATCACCGGCCCGCAAGTGGACGAGGCCGAACAGATGAAGTTTGTGCGCGCGCGGCTGGAGCTCGCCGCGCGACTCCGGATGAGCCTTGTCATCTTCGGTTCGGGCGACGCGCCGCCCGGCTTTCCGCGCGACCAGGCTTTCAAACAACTGATTGACTTCGCCCGCCGCGCCGCCGTCGAAGCTGCCGCCAAACGCATCGTGCTCGTGTTGCAGCCGCTGCAAAGAGAGAAGAGCGAATTCGCCGCCGGCAGCAATTTCATCAACACGGTCGGCGACGCGCTGCGCGTGGTTGAGGCCGTCAATCACCCGAAGCTGGGGATCACCGTAGACCTTTATCATCTGCACCGCGCCGGAGAGAAGCCGGACGCGCTGCGGGCGGCAGGCAAGCGGCTGCGCCACGTGATGATCTCAAACCCGGACGGGCGCAGGCTGCCGATGGCGGCGGGCGAGTACGATTACGCGGGTTTCTTCGCGGCGTTGCGCAAGATTGATTATCGCGGGCTGGTGACGGTCTTTGCGATGGGAACCGATGGCGTTGATACGCAGAGCTACGCTGAGCGCGCGCCCGGTTCAATCGCTTTCGTGCGGCAGGCGGCGGCGCGGCCGGTGACGGCGAGTTGCGCGCAGTCGTTTTACGGCGGCCGCTGGGTTAACCAATCTTTCGCCGCGCAACGCGGCGTCTTCACCGCCGAGTTCGATGCTACCCCCTCGTCCGCCGGCATCAGTTCCGCGCTCATCATCAGCGACGGGCCGACGACGGGAAAATCCAACGGCCCCATCTTTATTCACTTCGACCACGTGCAGGGCCGGATTCTAATCCGGCAGGCCGGGCGCGGCGCAGTTTCAGCGACGGGCCAGCCGGGCAACTATCGCGCGGACAGAGAGGTCAAGGATGCTGGCGCCGGGCGCCACCGCTTCCGCGTCGCGGCGGACGTGCCCAAACAGACTTTCTCCGTCTACGTCACCTTGCCAGGCGGCGCGGAGCAGGCGCTGGCGGTGGACTATCCGTTTGAAAAACCCAGCGCCAACCCGGTGGCCGCGCTGAACAACATCGCCACGGACGTGCAGATTGACATCACGCAGCCGCCGGACACGCGGATGAGCGTCTGCAATCTACGAGTGCGGGCGGGCGGGCCGTCCGCGAAAACTCCCGCGCCCCCTTCCAGGCGGTAAAGGCGGCGCAGCCTGACGGCAGGCTCACGCGCGGCTAATTTCCGCCGTCCCTCCGGGACTTCCGCAAGGGGTCTAATGAAGAAACGAGGAAGAATTGCTGATGAATCAACCTCATGAAAGCCGTTGATGGAGTAAAACCCGCAGCCCTCGCCGCGAGCGAGGCGACCGGAGCAAGCCGCCAGCGCTACGTGCTGGTTGGTCTGCTGTTTCTGCACACGGTCAACACCTACGTTGACCGCGTCTGCATCTCCGCCGCCGCGCCCGACATTCAACGCGACCTCGGATTGTCGAACCAGACGATGGGCTACATCTTCGGCATCTTCTCGCTGGGCTACGGCCTGTTTCAGATTCCGGCGGGCTGGATGGCGGACACTTATGGGCCGCGTAAATCGCTGGCCGGGGTGGTGAGTCTGTGGAGCGCGTTCACGGCGCTGACCGGCGCGGCCGCGGGCGCGTTGTCGCTGCTGGTCGTGCGGTTGCTCTTCGGCGTGGCCGAGGCGGGGGCCTTTCCGGGAGCGACGCGGGCGCTCTACAACTGGCTGCCGGTCAGGGAGCGCGGGCTGGCGCAGGGCATCTTTCATTCGGGAGCGCGCGTTGGCGCGGCGCTCTCGTTCTTTCTCATCCCCTTGCTCATCGGGCTGCTCGGCTGGCGCGGGGCGTTTGTCGCCTGCGGGCTGGGCGGCTTCGTCTGGGTGGCGGTCTGGTGGTGGTGGTTTCGAGACAAGCCTGAAGATCACCCGCGCGTCGGCGCCGCTGAACTGAACCACATTCGCGGCGGGTTGAATGAAGACTTCAGCGCCGCGCGGCGGATTCCGCTCGGGCTGATTCTCACTTCGCCGAACATGCTGCTGCTGATGTTTCAGGCGCTGGCGAGCAACTTCACGGTCTACCTGACGCTCTCGTGGCTGATGCCTTACCTGGTCAGCCAGTGGGGGACGGGCGCGCAAGTTTATGCGGCGATTCCGCCCATCGTCGCCACGCTCGCGCTCTGGAGTTCGGGTTGGCTGGTGACGTGGCTTTACAACCGGGGCCATCACGTCGGCTCGCGGACCTGGGTCGCCATGGGCGGCTTCGCGCTGTCGGCGGCGGCGCTGCTGCTGCTGACGCAGGCGCAGTCAATCGGCGCGTTCATCGCCCTCTACAGCGTGGCGCTCTTCTGCGTCGAATCGTCGCTCGCGCCCAACTGGACGGCGTGCATGGATATCGGCGGGGAGAAGTCGGGCGTGGTCTCCGCCGCGATGAACATGGTCGGCAACCTCGGCGCGGCGCTCTGCGCAATTGTCTTTCCCTACTTCGTCGCGCACGTCACGCTGCCGTACTTCGCCGAAGCATCGGGCACGGCCAATTCCTATTTCGTCTTTGCGGCGGCGATCAACGCGCTGGCCGCCGTCGCGTGGGCATTCATCAATCCGCGGCGGAAGCTGCCGGACGCGCCGCCGCCGGGGCAGGCCAGGCGCCGCGTCGTCGTCTTCATCGGCGCGCTGATGCTGCTGACGGCGGGGCTGATTGTGTACCGCGTCTTTTTTGTGAAATGAATGACGGCGCATTGCGCCGGCTCAAACAAATTGGATAGGAGGAATAGTTATGCATCCTTGTAAACGAGTTCAAAAACATAGTTCTCTCCGCAGGCTGGCTCTTTCCATCAGCTTTCTGCTGTCGGTGGCGCTGTTCCAGTTTGTCCTGGCGCCCGTTGCCGCCGCCCAGATCACCACGGCGGAAATCCAGGGCGCGGTCAACGATAGTCAGGGCCACGGCGTGCACAAGGCCAGGATCGAGGCCAGGAACAGCCAGACGGGTCAAACGTTCCTGACCAGCGCCAATGACGCCGGAGCATATCTGGTTCGGGCGCTTCCTCTGGGCGCCTACACGGTGACGATCGAGAGTACGGGGTTCAAGCGCTTCGTTCGCAGCGGCATCGAGTTGGTGGCCGGCCAGACATTGCGGCTCGACGTCGTGCTGGAAGTGGGCGCGATGGCCGAAACCATAACGGTCAGCGACCGGATCGCAGCGGTCAATACGACCACCAGCACTTTGGATTCCCTCATCGATCAGAAGAAACTCGTTGAATTGCCGCTCAATGGGCGCAACATCCTGTCGCTGGCCGCATTGTCGGCCGGGGTCACACGAACGTCGCTGGCGTCGACTGACCCGTCCTTTAATCAGCAGAACATCAACGTCAACGGCGGCCGCTCCAATTCGACCAACATCGTTCTCGACGGCGCGCTGATGCAGTATGCGCATCGCGGGCAAGGGCTGATCTCGCCGTCGCCGGATGCGGTGCAGGAAGTCCGCGTGATCACCAGCGGTCTGAGCGCGGAGTATGGGCGCGGCTCGGCGGTGATCAGCGCCGTTACCCGGAGCGGGACCAACGAACTTCATGGCTCATTGTGGGAGTTTTTCCGCAATGACGCCCTGGACGCGCGCAGCTTCTTCGCGGCCTCCGTGCCCAAGCTGCGCTACAACCAGTTTGGCGGAGCGATCGGCGGGCCGATCCGGCAAAATAAGGCCTTTTTCTTTGGGACCTATCAGCGCCTGGAGAGGCGGTCGGAGGTCGTTGTTTCGTCGGCGTTTCCGCCGACCGCCGAGGAGCGGCAAGGCGACTTCTCCCGCACGATTGGCGCCGCGCCCATTGATCCGTTGACGAGGCAGCCGTTCCCGAACGCGCGGATTCCGGCGTCGCGCCTCGATCCCGTCGCCCTGAAGCTGATGGAACGATTCCCCCTGCCCAACCGGGCGGACGGGCGCTACGTGGCCCAGACCCCCATCGCGACCAGCAGCGACCAGGTGATGTCCCGCATTGACTACGACTTCAGCAGCTCGGCTCGCACGAGCGCGCGGTATTTCCTCGACCAGCCCATCTCCCCCAACCCGTTCCCGGCCGGAAGCAACATTGACAACTTCGCCACTTCCGATACGAGCAACCGCAGCCAGAGCATTACTCTGACTCACTTGCAGCAGATCAGCCCGATCACCTTCCTCTCCGGCAGACTCAGCTTCTCGCGCTTCCGCTACTCGGAGCTGAATCGTGACCGCACGACCCTGGCCGACCTGGGATCGAAGTTCATCACCGGCGGCGGCCCAGGCAGTTTACCGATCCTGAGCGTGACGGGGAGAGTGTCCGCTGCCGGGGCGCGGGAAGGAGTGCGCGCCGGCGAGACGCGGGAACTCGGCGCCGACCTGAGCCGGACGCGGGGCGCTCACGAAATCAAGTTCGGCTTCGCCCTGCAAAACATCATCTACCGTCTCAACAACAGCGGTCGCTCTTACGGCGAGTTCGCTTTCAACGGCAGTTTCAGCCGCAATGCGCTGGCCGATTTTATGCTGGGGCAGGCCGCGCAGTTCCGGCAGGAGCTTTTCCTCGACATCAACTCGTCTTACTGGAATCAGGCGTACTTCGTTCAGGATCGCTGGCGCGCGACGCGGAAATTGACGCTGAGCGCCGGGCTGCGCTGGGAATTGTTCAGCCCCTGGCGAACGCCGGGAGGACGCAATGGCGGTTTCCTGCCCGGCGTCTCTTCACGGTTTATCCCCAAAGCGCCCGCCGGACTGATCTATCAGGAAGACGCCGAGTTTCCCCTCCAGGCACGCAATCTCAACCTGGGGCCGCGCTTCGGCTTTGCCCTGGATGTCTTCGGCAACGGCAAGACCAGCGTGCGCGGTAGCTACGGCATCACCTACGACCCGCTGATCGGTCAGGTCGGCGGAGCGCAGAACATTCCGCCCTTCGGCGCGGACATCAACACGACGAACGTCGGCCCGCTGACCGACCCGCAACGTTTCATTCAAGTGCCGTACGGCAAGCCGGTTGATCTGGTCAACCCGCAGTTTACGTTTCCGATCTTCCTCACCAAGAGCTACGACCCGGTCATTCGCACGCCGTACATCCAGAACATCAACTTCACGGTCGAGCAGGCGCTCCCGGGCGACACCACGGTGCAGGCGAGCTATGTCTCCAGTCTGGGCCGGAAAATTCCGAACGGCCGCCAGGCCAACTACGCAATCTACGGCCCCGGCGCGACCCTCCAAAACACGGACGCGCGCCGGATCTACGCCCCGAACTTCGCTTCCATTAACGAGTACTACACGGCGGCGAACTCCAACTACCACGCCCTGCAGGTGGCAGCCAACAAGCGGTTTTCGCGCGGCGTCAATTTCCAGTTGAACTACGCCTGGGCCAAAGCGATTGACGAAGGCAGCACCAGCGAGATAGCCGATAATTACGGGCAGCAGGACCCGCTCAACCGCCGCGCCGACCGCGGGCTCGGAGACTTCGACATCCGCCATCGCCTGACAGCTTCCTGGATCTATGAAATTCCCGCGCCTCGAATGCAGAACAAGGTTCTGCCGCTGGTGATCGGCGGCTGGCAAGTTTCCGGAATCCTCTTTCTCTCTTCCGGAACCCCATTCACGGTAGTCAGCGGGGTAGATCGTTCCCTGCGAGGTGTGGGTCGAGACCGTCCGGATTTGACCGGAGATCCGCAGTTGAGCGCCGACCGCCCCCGCGGCGAGAAACTGGCGCGTTACTTCGACACCTCCAAGTTTGCGCTCAATCGGGCGGGCGAGTTCGGCAGTTCCGGGCGTAACACCCTGACCGGGCCGGGAACGGCAACTCTCAACCTGGGTCTCAGCAAACGCTTTCCCTTGGGGTGGGAAGGCAAAAGGCTGCAGTTTCGGGCCGAGGCATTCAATGCCTTGAATCGGCCGGACTTTGGGAATCCTGGAGCGAATCTGAGCGCCCCGGCGAACTTCGGACGGATCACTTCGGCGGGCCCAGGCCGCGCGGTGCAACTGGCCCTGAAACTGGAGTTTTGACCCTGGTTCACCCACATCAACGTAAAGTGTCGCGATCTTCTAACCCTTGATAACCCGCTATGAACCGTCGCACATTTTTCATCACTTCCGCCGCCGCGCTGTTCCTGCCACGCAGGGCGCGTGGCGCCACCGTCGCCATCAAGGGCGAGCAGTTCTTCATCAACGGCCAGCCGACCTACGTTGGCCGCTCGTTTCAGGGCAAGCGCGTCGAGGGCCTGTTGATGAACTCGCGCACGGTGCAGGCCACCTTCGACGACGAGAACCCGGAGACCAGCGCGTTGTGGCGTTACCCCGACACCGGCAAATGGGACGCCGCGCGCAACACGCGTGAGTTCATCGCCGCGCTGCCCGAATGGAAGCGGCACGGCCTGCTCTCGTTCGTCGTCTGTCTTCAGGGCGGCAACCCGCGCGGCTACCAGCGCGACCAGCCGTGGCGGAACAACGCCTTCCGGCCCGACGGCTCGCTCAAGCCAGCGTACCTGGCGCGGCTGGGGAAAATTCTCGACCGCGCCGGCGAGTTGGGGATGGTTCCGATGGTCTGCCCGTTCTACTTCGGGCAGGATCAGCACTTCGCCGACGAAGCCGCGATCCGCGCCGGGCTGCGCAACGTGCTCGCCTGGCTGACCGAGCGGGGCTACCGCAACGTGCTGGTCGAGCTCGCCAACGAGTGCGACAACCGCAAGTACGATTACCCGATCTTCTCGCCCGCGCGCATCGTCGAGTTGTTTGAAGAGGCGCGCCGGGCCAACCGCCGCGACGCACCATTCCCGATTGGCGTAAGCCTGATGGGCGGCAAGCTGCCGACGCCGCAGATTGTCGCGGCGTCGGATTACCTGCTGCTGCACGGCAACAGCGTCAAGGAGCCGGAGCGCATCGCCGAGATGGTGCGCGCGACGCGGAAGATCGAGGGCTATCGCCCGATGCCGATCCTCTTCAACGAAGACGACCACTTCGACTTCGACCAGCCGGTGAACAACATGCTGGCCGCCGTCGGCGAGTACGCCTCGTGGGGGCTGCTCGACATCGGCGAGGGCAATTACCGCGACGGCTACCAGAGCGTGCCCGTCAACTGGGGCGCGAGCAGTGAGCGCAAGCGGCAGTTCTTTGAATTGCTGAAGCGATTGACAGGAGGGGCGGCATGAAAATCATCGGCTTCGGCAACAAATCATTTAGGAAAACTATATGCGCCTGATCCTACTCTTGTTGTTCGCACTCTCTCTCTCTGCGTCATCCCACGTCGAGCTGTTTCGGGACGACTTCTCGAAGTTCCCGCCGGGCTGGCTCTCAAAGCCGGTCGGCCTGCTAAACGGAGCCATTCAGGAATATCACTATCTGCCGCACCGGGGCGTGCCGACGCACCCCTGGTACAACCCGATCACGCATAACGACTCGTGGGTGGCGGGCGACGAGGATGGCAAGACCTATCTGGAACAGCACCTGCTGCACGACCAGCCGGAGCGCTGGCAGCCGCTCTTCGTCACGGGCGATCCGTTGTGGACCGGTTACACCGTGTCGGCCAAGGTGCGGCCGCTGTCGCTGGCGGAAGCGGCGGGCATCGTCTTTCGGTATCACACGAACCGCCACTACTACGTCTTCTCGATCTCCGGCGGCAAGAAGGCGCGGCTGGCGTTGCGGCTCCCGATTGAGCAGAAGCTGCGCGTGGTGGACTGGAAGGAACTCGGATCCGCCGACGTGTCTTATGACGTTCGGCAATATCACGAGCTGAAGGTCGAAAACGACGGGCCGAAGATCCGGGCCTACTTCGACGGCAAGCTGGTCATCGAGGCGAGCGACGCGGACACCCTGAGCGGCCGCGCAGGCATCACGGCGAACATTCCCGCGCGTTTCACCGACTTCGTGGTCTCTGCGCCGGAGGCGAGGGCGCAGCAGATTCGCAGCGCAATCGCCGCTCGCGAGAAGGAACTGTTGTCGCTCCGCGCGGCCAATCCGCAGCCGAAGCTCTGGAAGAAGTTCAGCACTCCGAAATACGGCGCGGGCCGCAACGTGCGGTTCGGCGATCTGGACGGCGATGGACGCGTGGACATGTTGATCGCGCAGAACATCCGGAAGGTGCGCGACGATGCGTTTGACCACATCAGTTGCCTGACCGCGGTCAACCTGGATGGCAAGGCGCTGTGGCAGATCGGTCGGCCCGATCCGCGCAACACGCTGCTGACCAACGACACGCCGTTCCAGATCCACGACTTCGACGGCGATGGGAAAAACGAGGTCGTGATGATCAAGGACTTTCAGATCCAGGTGCTGGAGGGCGCCACCGGCAAGCTGCGCCAGCGCGTGTGGATGCCGCCCGCGCCGATGGAGAACAGGGAACGGCCGTACGAACTGAACAGCGGCGATTCGATGATCTTCCTCAATCTTTTAGGCAATCGGGCGGGCAAGCAGGGCCGGCAGGAACTGCTGCTGAAGGATCGTTACAACACGTTCTGGGTGTTTGACAACGACCTGAAGCTGCTGTGGAGCGGCAAGGGGCAGACGGGACACTATCCCTATCCCTACGATTTTGACGGTGACGGCAAGGACGAATTCGTCATCGGGTTTGCGTTGTGGAACGCGACGGGCAAACCGGTCTGGTCGCACGATGCGGTGATGAAAGACCACACGGATGCCATCTCGGCCGGCAACTACACGGGCGACGCGCAGGCGCGGCCGCGCGTCTATTCCTGCGGCAGTGACGAGGGGCTCGTGGTGATCTCCGACGACGGGAAGATATTGAAGCAGGTACGCATCGGACACACACAAACGCAAAGCGTCGCCAAATACCGCCCGGAGGCGAACGGTCTACAGATCATGACGGCGAACTTCTGGCGCAACACGGGGATCGTGACGCTCTTCGACGCGGACGCGAACATCCTCGCGCAGGAGGAGCTGATTCCTGGCTCGAGCCATCTGCAGCCGGTGAACTGGCGCGGCGACGGGCAGGAGTTCGCGTTGCTCAGCGCCAATGTGCGGGAAGGCGGCATGATTGACGGGCAGTTGCGGCGCGTGGTGATGTTCCCCGACGACGGCCATCCCGATCTCGCGTATCAGGTCTTGAACGTCACGGGCGACGAGCGCGATGAGATCATCCTGTGGGACGCGGATGCCGTGTGGGTCTACACGCAGGACCGGCCCTTCACAGGCCGGCGAATGTATCAGCCCGTCCGCAACCCGATGTATAACGACTCGAACTACCGCGCCGCGGTGTCGCTGCCGGGTTGGAAGCCGTAACGGCACGCTTCAATGGGGGTGTAATTTCACCCTGATGTACTTTATGGATGGAGTCTCGATCCGCTATCACATCTATCGCACGGCGGTCAAGGAGGTGTGGACGCCGAACCTTGACCGGATGGGGCCGCCGAGGGCCGAAATATCCTGATCGGACCCGGTTCGGTAAATGTCGCTCTGTCCATGCAGAAAGTATTTGCGATCATGGAACAGAAGACCCTGCACTTTCGCTGGGATGTTTTCAATGCGCTGAACCGGGCCAACTTCGGTAATCCCGGAACAAACCTCTCCAGTTCGGGGTCATTCGGCAGAATCACGAGCGCAGGTAGCGGCCGGATCATGCAGTTTTCACTCACGTTTAAGTTCTAATTAGCCGAAAGGCTTAACAACAGAAAAAGAAGGGTCTTTGGGAATTACCGTGCAACACCACAAAATGTGTCAGACAGTTTCCGGTGGGGAAATCCAACTCCGATCGCATTACTGGAGAGCCGACTTACTGGAAGGCGCTCTGACTACAACCGAAACGATTGGAGGACGAAATGTTTCAAGACTTGCGTTATGGAGCGCGGATGCTGCTCAAGCACAAAGGCTTCACTACCGTGGCCGTGCTCACACTGGCGCTGGGTATTGGCGCGAACACGGCGATCTTTGGCATCTTCAGCGGCGTGTTGTTGCGCCCGTTGCCGTTTCCCGAAGCGCAGCAACTCGTCGTGTCGCAAGGCCGTCCCCGTCCATGGATGCCGGTCGTGTATTTCGCGGCGTGGCAAGCCGGGCAGCAGAGTTTGGTGCAGATGGCGGCGTACAATCCGCGCGAATACCACCTGACGATGCCCACGGAAACCGAATTGATCGAAGGCGCGGAGATCACGCCGGACTTCTTTCCGACGCTCGGCGTTGCGCCACAAGTCGGGCGCAATCTGCTGGCGGAAGAAGCGCAGCCGGGGCGCGGGCGCGTCGCTGTGGTGAGTGCGGGGTTGTGGCTGCGGCAATTTGGCAACGCGCAGCTTGACAATCAAACCTTGCGGCTGAATGGCGAGGAATATCAAGTCGTCGGCGTGTTGCCGGACAGCTTTCAGCCGTTTGAATTGAATCTGCGCAAGCCGGACGACGACGCGCACGCCGGCGCCATCGAAGCGCTTCAGAAAGCGGCCGGCAAATATCAGATCATCTACTCGGAAAGCACGGCCCAGCGGACCGACGTGGAGGGGATGCGGCGGCACGCCTGGTCGGTCGCGATGGCCGGCCTGATGCCCATGCTCCTGGGAATGGACATCGCCAACACGCCCGTTGAAGCGCTCCAACAGTGCCGGAGCCTGCAAAAGTTTTTTGAGGCGACCAACTTCTGGACGATGGCCTCGCACGACGAGTTGAAACACGACGGAACGAAATACGTGCTGGCCGATCCCGGCCGGAGCTACATCGCATACGCCGACGGACCCGCGAGCAAGCTCGGCATCCGGGGCCTGCCCGCCGGGC